>Ga0307509_10000323_pt1 | contig 78602 bp, 74 predicted proteins | sample 10_EM_MG_FD_202245 | JGI IMG/M metagenome (GOLD analysis project Ga0307509, IMG submission 202245) | Populus trichocarpa ectomycorrhiza microbial communities from riparian zone in the Pacific Northwest, United States - 10_EM | ecosystem: Host-associated > Plants > Roots > Unclassified | place...
TGGATGGATCCAGGAGAGGGAGGGTTTCACGTTAAGAGCGGTGATGTGCAGAACTAGTGTTTACAACTCAGCCGCCGCCGCACCTGGATTGATGAAAGGATTAGAGAAGACTGACTGGTAGGATATGATGTGATGTGATGATGCAGCAGTAGAATGGAATTCCACGCCGGTGGGCCGACGGCTGTGGGTTTAGTAGGAGAGGAGGAGGAGGGATGGCAAAGGGATGGAGTGGAGTGGAGTGGAGTGGAGGGGGAAGTAGTGGAGGAGAGGTGAGAAAGGGTAGGGTAGGTAGGTTACGGCAGAGAGAGGTAAAGGGTACTGTACTCGAGTATGTAAGGTGGATGGGAGAGAGGGAAGAAGAAGAGAATGCTAGAGCTTTCCTTGGGGATAAATTTCCTCAAAGATAGTAAGAAAACAATTGAAGCCTCACTTTCTCGCTTGCTACCGCCCGGGACCCTGCTGAGCGAAAGAGGCCGGCTGGCACTGTGGTACGGCCGTGTGGGTTGTGTGGCAGCAAAAAAGCCCTGGAACTCGTGTTGCTTTACGATACTTCGCTTGCGTGCCGATTAATTGCTTACTTGCTTGCTATTGCTAGGGATACCGCATGCTACCGGCGGTATTACCTTGACACCGCAGATCGAAGAACCTGGGGGTGATAATGAAAAAGGTATGCTACAGGACAGTGCTCATGCATAGAGAAGGAACGAAAGGGGGGGAGGGAGAAGGTGAGCAAGTGAGAAGGTGAGAGGCAAAGAAATAAAATAAAATAAGGGTTTTGTATCACAGTATAATATTCGTATTAATTTTTTGACCTTCATCTTATTATTTCTACAAAGCATCCCCCTTTTCCCTTCCTCCATTCCTTCCCTCCTTCCTTCCTTTCTTCCTTGACTTCTATCATAGAAACGTTCACTCGAACACACCACCAAAAGTTTCTTTTATGTAAGGGTCGGAAAACGCTCCCTAGAGCCCGATTGGCTAAATTAGCCAATACACTTCATGACCCTCATGTAAACTTCTTTACCAAGCAAAGGAAGCACTGACCACACACACTCTGAAGGCTCGAGTTCACTTTCACTTGACTTAACCTATGGGGTGTTGTACAGCACCTTGCAAATGTCCACACCATATCACAGCCATATTGCTCAACGTTCATATCAATCAAGAGACTGCCGTAGTATTAGTACTTTATAAGTAGCCCAGCTGCCGACCACTCGAGTGCGTGCCAATACATACAGTGCAGCGCTCGTATTACAACCCCCTTTTTGCCTTATCAGCTCGGACCCAACTGTCTGATTGATCGCCCCTCCACATTAATAATAATCGAAGCCAACGGTACCGCAGCCAATCCCCGGCACCAATCCCATCTCACCAGCCATCTTCTCAGGCACCACAGGTACAGCATGATACCGATATCGGTATGTACTGCACGAGCACTCGAGTGTAGTAGCTTATTTCCCATCACCACTGAGAAGCGCATAAAGAACATCCAATCCCACCTCATCTCAACCTCCGTCCCCCTCTTCCCTCCCTCCTCCGCATAAACACAACGAAAGGATGCCCCTGAACTAGCTAGTATGTACCCTCAAGCCAAATAACCAAGTAAAGAAAGCACACACGAACAAGTCCCCTATCGCAGTGCTCGTGCAGCAATAGCAACCGAGCTGCTCTGCAAGCACGGTTCCAATATCAACAAACCCACATGTCAAGCAAGCAGCAGGACAGGTGCATACACATATCCAAGGTCCACTCTACTCCACTCCAGTCACTCGCTTGGCCACGAGTACTGCACCATACGTGCTCGAATACTCGAGTACAACACAGCAGGGCGCCAGAAGCGATAGGGGGAATTGTGTAACCCCCCCTCCCGGCCACAGAGTGGCTTGTGTGCAAATCTTGAGTTCATGGTGGTTCCAAACTTCAAAATATTCTAGTTGACCGCTTCCTTCCAATTAAAAGAATTGGAGTGGAGGGGATTGCACTCCATCGGTGTACCTGGCCTAATCAATACTGGTACCGACTGGGGCCGACCTCGATGGGTTATAAAACGAACAAGCTTAACACTTTACTGCACCTGACTACTCGTACTAGTAGACCGCCGTCCAAGCGTCTAAAATCGACCCTCCCTTGAGCAAAAATCAACAACGAGCGCTCCACAACAAGGGCTTTTCACTTAGAATCGGCTCCTCTTCAATTCTATGGACTCGAATCTCTCATTGGGCGAGGATTGGCAAAGAATTGTAAGATGGGCAGAGGGAACCAGGAACACACACACACATGCCGTAGAAACTCAAATACTGGTACTCGGCGGGGACATTGAAAACCAGAAAACATTACCCGTAGCCCTTGTCTCTACTGAGAATTGCACCTGTATGAAATCAGCAGAAATAGTTTTCCGGTTTTCAATGATCCCCGAGGTCATACAAATTTATGCTAAGGCAGAGATTATTATTTTTTGCATGTCTGTATCACCAATAAATCAATAACATGTGCTTGGCAACAAAGCCGTCCCGATACCACACCCTCGGAGGATGGAAAGGAAATTGAACATGGCCCGGGAAAAAAATGGACTGCTATCGAAAGTGTGGAAACCTCCGCAAAGAATTCCCACTGCTATGATACAGTAGCTCTTCCTGTTCCATAGAAGGGTGGGAAAAAGAATCCGAAGGGACGAACCCTGTAAAAGAAAAGTTTAACCTAATCTAATCTAATCAAGCGCCTAATTATTATTGCTATTATTTTCTTTTTCACAACTAGAGAAACCTTCCCATGTGTCAGTCTACCGTACCACTTTCTCGCCAAAGGGGCTGTAGATCTTCGGTGGTCCGCTGCGCCAAGAAAATCGCCCAAATCTTCACCTTATGATTCATCATCCATCCTTCCGAAATTGCTTGAAACCCTCAGGAAAAAAAATATTCGCAGGCTTCAAAGTATTTATTTTTTTCCCTTCTTTCTTTTGCCATCATTCGAGGGATAAAAAGGACTGCCAAATAATATCTGTGACCGCTATATATTATTTTCGCTTCCCTTCGTCCTGATATGACCATGCAAAAACGTTTTGGGTTTGTACTCGAGTAGAGTACCGGACCATTCTCCTCCTAGCACAGCATCGTACCTGAAGATATATATATGTATATGGTAATAAGCCCGTACAGTAGGATCGCACTCTTGAAAATCCACCGCCAGCCCCGTAATCTCCGGATCCTCAGAGACAAAAAGGTCTCCGAGAGGGAATACCGTACCAGTAGCTTTTCTAACATGCTATGATCAGCCCACTAGATCTGATTTTCCGCCGATGATGATCTGATGGTGAATTTCAAGAGCTTCCTTTCGGGGGCGTGTACTCGTAATGTCCTGACGTTTGTGAACTCAACTGCTATTGCATACCGCCAAAATTCAGCTTTTTTGCCCTCATCTTGGCATCATGCAATAGCAGTTGTGTTCACAAACGTCAGGACATTACGAGTACATAAACGCCCCATACAAATTCACCACCACCTTACTAGTATGTCGTTGCTAAGGATGGGGGGAAGTACTTGTATAGTATCATACCGCAACGAGCACTCTCGGGTTCACTCATGCGATTCGCCATCTCCTCCTCCTCGGCTTAAGATTGGGTGGGCCTTGCCTGACAAATTAACCGAATTGCGAATGAGATCCGAAGCACGCTGAAGGTAGATCTTATACCGTGATAGGAAAGCACTAACGGTTCTTGAGGCTGTCCTTGTGTCCCTAGATCAGGAGATAAGGGGAGTGCAGGAGATTGCGGATCGCAAGAGTAAGAAAAAAAGTAGCTGTATGTATCATGTTGGGGCGAGACGAGCCAAGACTCGACCCTGGTTTTGTAAGTAATGCCCCGCCCTAATATGACCAGAGAGAGAAGTTGGCTAAGAGTGAAAGTGAAAAATAGGTCGGGAAATGATAGAGAGAAGTGAATACATCGAATAGAACTGGAATATTGTATTAGCCTTGATATTAATTGCAAGATTTTCCTTTCTTTCTTTTTTTCCAGCAACAGTTGGAGTCTTACAAAATCCGAGTTATTACAGGTCCTACTTTATTTCACCCCGAGTTCTTTATCAGTGTCAGGGAGATGGATATCGTACTTTCCCCACAAGCCAGAGATTATTTTCATTGCATAACCCAAATTAACCGTGCTAACAACACTATCCCTAATATGATACTTGCAAAAAAGGGCTTTCTCTCTCGATTCCCCCCCCTTTTTATCGGAAAAAGAAAGAAAAGGAGCAATCGACAATCCCTTCTTGGCAGGGGAAGAAAACAAAGAAAGAAAGAAAGAAAGAAAATAAAAGTGAAATTGGCTGATACCTTAGTGCATGTCTTTGCGTTCCACAGCCAATTGGAAGGAAGAGAGAGAGAATCGCGACACAATAACTAGAATTAAGTTAGACCCGACAATTTCAAAGCCCCGAAATTTTTATGACGAAGGCGATAAGTTAAAAAATCACACATGCTAAATTTAATAACTTTGTATCAATCCATGATGCGAACGGTTAAGTTACCGTAAATCCCACAATCACCATGACACCGTCGTACAGCAGCTTATCACAGGGCTCGAGCTCCCTCTTTTCTCCTCCTCCCCCGCAATTGATTGATTGATTGATTGATTGACAAGCCAGTTACTCGAATTATGTGCGGCAAACCACGGTACGTAGAGTAGAGTAAACTCCCACACGTGAAAGGCGCACAATCACCGTTACCGTTGCCGAGCCCTAAAACAACTTACAACTCATCCCACTTCTTCATCCTCCCTCCACGTTCACGTTCACCCCACCCGCACATGCCAGCTTCCTCCTCCTCCAGCCTTAGTATCACTATCATACTACCGCATATAGTATATAAACAGAGCAGAACAGGGCGGGACTAAGTTAGTTAGGGAAAAACCCTGAAGGGAAGATCTCCGGGGTTCCCCCAGACTGTAACTATCAATATTATCATACAATTGTAACCCTACTATTCAAGCACTATCATACCACACCCATCAATCAATCAATCAATAAATAAATAAATATTAACAACAACCCTCCTCCAGCCCAATCCACCACCGGTAATAGCCCCGCACCCAACACCACAACCTCCCGAAAAAACCACCAAACAATCAATCAATATACACAACACAGGTCAACGGCACCAAATCGCCTATTCTTTCTTCCCCGCCATCGTTTACTCACCCCATACCCCCCCGTAACACCACCACACACACACACACAAACTCCCCGGGTGCGCAGCGCATAGCCACGCCTTACGTACATGCAAGGCACGAAAGCACCACAACCACCAAAAAAAGCTCAAAACATCCGGCGCGTTTCAAGTTGTTATGATACATCACCCCCCCCCCCTCTATTACTCGAGTACTGTACTTGGAATCCGATGGGATCCTTGGGTGAATTATTAGTACTGACTAATGCTAAATGGCTAGAAGGGGGGGGGGTACCGGTATGTTCGCCTGGATAATTTCAGCTCCTCCCTCTCCGGTGGTAATGTCCAAGGGAGGGCGGGTATTTGTCCAGTTTTGGTAGTGGTGGTTTCATAAGCGCTCACTCGGTCGCGATTCTTGATTCGTGAATACGGCACCGTACCGTAGGGCTCATCTGCTCGGTCACCAGACAACAAACAACGGCCAAAGAGCGCCAAAATTGTAAGGTTCCCCGAACTGCTATTACGCTTTTCCCCAGATATCGTGAAAACTCGGCTTTTGGAGCTCTGGACACATGATGTACGAGTACTTACTGTAAGAACTCGAATAATTGAACCTCTCACACCAAGACGTCCGAAATCGCCTCCCTTGGATAAGGGGGCGGGCGAGCGCACCCCCTCAGACCGAGCTTAAACCGAAGGAAAAGAAAAAGAAAAAAAAGAAGGAAGAAAGAGCCAGACCTTATGGTACATACCAGCAAAGGCATCACCAACGCCCTATGTAGCGTGAGGTTCAATCATTCCAGTTCTCACGGTAATCTTGTCAAGCTATTATATTAATAATATAATACCCAGAGGGGGAAACGAACATTTCCACTCCTCACCGCTCTAGAAGAAGAAGAAGAAGAATGAAAGGGAAGGATAGAAAAAATCGCACACTTTCTTGCGTGGAGGCGCTATTATAGAAAAATCACCTTCCGGACGTCCTCTTTTCCATGTTTGTTTCCGCCCCATGATGGTTGGGTAATGATAGATTGATGGCTCGAAACCCTTCAGTTTTGGTGTTTTTGTTTTTTGTTTTTTTTTGGCTCCATCGAGTTTTTACCGAACGACTAAAAAAATACCCCTTGTTGATCGTGATGGGTTTGGTTTGGTTTGGTTTCTGCTCGCTCCGTTTCCATTGTGGGGGAGTTTCTAGCTAATTGTGGTGGTGGTGGTGGTGGTGGTGCGGTATCCCCGAGTTAATCTGGAAAGCACATCCATGATGCCGAACTCCGCTTACGGAGCTCTGCGATCGTCAATTCATCAACTTGTACTGAGCAGCCAGCAAGACTGCTAATCCCCCAAGAAGCACCCCACAACCCCGACAATTTCCCAATATCCATGTAACGAGTCGCAACAGAGCCGGGAAATGTCTGTTAACTCTATAAACCTTTGGAGGAGGGTGGATGGATGGCCTTACATTCGTGTGTATATAGCGAACCATGACTTGGAAGGGCATCTGTCTATCCATCCATCTAGGCTCAGTATAGGAACCTGGTTGGGAAAAGAGCCCCCTTCGGAGGTAACGAGTCCCAGCGCTAACCAATCTAGCCGTCGGGAACCTTTTGCCCATTCGCGACATGGTGGATGCGCTATCCGCTATGTCTTTACTACGTAGGGGTAAGTGCTATACCAATTCTTGATCACGCGGAATCCCGAATACTGCGGATGGGAATGAGGCGGTGGGGTGGATAGAAATGATGCGTCACCTTCAGAGGATCCATCAGCCTTCCGGAGCTCGGCCGTTTTTATTATTGGAATGGAAAGTGTGGACCCCATGCACGAGTGAGAGATCATGATTATCACCAGATGGGAAGGGGGGGTAGGCAGGTGAGTCACGATGGTGCGAAACTGAGGCGGTAGGTAGCGGTTTGACGTGGCTTGTTTGCGAAGGGAGAATCAACGCACAAACCAAAACTAACACAGCAGCGCGGACAGAGTCATGGTCCAATCGGCTATCAACCAAACTGTGGCCTCCATACTGCGGAGGTTCGATTGACTTCAACTCGCTAACCAGCTATGCCGGGTATGGCATAACAAACATCCCCCCCTTCACCATAGCTATTATATAATAGCTGACTAGGTAAAACTAAAACTCTGTACTATACAACAGACCACTTGATACACTTCCCGTAAAAAATAATAAATGGCCGCCGGTGGCGAATACAAAAAATAGAGTTGGAGAAGGGGGAAAAACTGACAAATGAAGTTTCCACCGTGTAAACCATGCTCCGCACCTTCCGGTCCGTCCCCATTCTTTTGTGCTCGGATCCGTTTTTGTTAAAAGAATAGATAAAAACGCCCACTAGAAAAAATAGACAAAAGGAGAGGAGGGAAGGAAGAAAGAAAGAAAGAAAGAAAGAAGCGCGTAACAGCCCCCGCCTCGCCCTCAAAAGTTTGGTATAGGGGGAGGGAGGGGAGGGAGAAGTAAAAAAATAGAGTAAAAAAGATACAGCGAAGGGGGGAAGGATTCTCAATATTGACAATGAAGTAAGGCAACTCGGTAGGAGGGTAGTGGGGACCCAGGAGGAGCGATCGCGAAGGGTGGCAGGAATATAGAATGCAGATCCCAAAAAGGTAAAAAGAGGAAAGAAGCAATCTGCTGAAACTCCAACAATGTAAATGCCGATGAGGTGCTAGAAGGGAGACTAGTATTTGCAAGACGACGGGGGCCAGTCATCAAAGGTATAAAAAAAGTCTTTGAGAGTGAGAGGCTGTTTGGGGTGTATGAAGGGGAGAGATATCAAAAGGAAAGAAAGACAGGTATCATAAAATTGTCCAAAGGGGACGATGCGTAAACCACCAATACCGAAAAGAAAAGAAAAAAAGTAGCCATAAATCCCGACCGACGCTACGTGGTCACCGAATTGGACCTGGATCTGTCACTCTCCAGCTTCGTCCATTCTTCTCCATCAGGCAGCCCGGTGGCCTCTAACCCCCCCTCCCACACGGTAGAGCCCTTCCTTCCGAGACTAAAGCTGGTCCTGGTGGAGCTTATGGAGCCGGAACTCCCTGGTGGCCGCACAAGCCCTGCATCCGATGACGAGGCTTTCCTATCACCATCGTAGAATGCGGCTTCAGTGGTATCGGTGAACTGAGCCGGCTCGGCGTGCGAGGCCTGATCGCCGAATATTGATCCCGCGTCCCCAGAAAGCCTTCTTATCGACCCGTTAGAGCTCCCAACCCTGGATGGCGATGGTTTTTGGAACACGGCTGAATGGAAAAATGGCACAAAATCTTCAAATGAGTCAGACTTTGGTCGAGGGAGTGTGCCCTTGATCGAGTCTGTTTGGATGCCGTGAGAAAGAAGAAAGTTGGTCAACATTTCGATGGCATCCCGGAGAGCCCCAGCGTTGTTACGGGTGTAAGTGAAAGTGATTTCCATATAATCCTCTCCATTACTGGACCTGCCGCTGGGGGACTCAGTAGCATTGTCGACCGTCGGATGAAGCCTGATCCCGAACTGCGTATTCATTCGGTCGGCAATGTTCTTTTTGAACTCATCTTGCTTCAAAAGTTCCTCGAGTTCTGGGGAATTTTTTAAGCGGATTATATGAGTTTCCGGAACAAGAGCCTGCGAAAATAGTCAGTGGGTGTTGGCTATCGCTCATCGCGGGAGCACTTACCAAGAACTCATGAACCGCATGAGGGACCTGCCACTGAGGCCCCTTGATAGTTACGATATCGCTTGCCATTTCTGTACTCGGAAATATGATTGTGCATCCCCACTTACTTTCTAAATCGTCTAGGATCTTGCGCTTCGCCATCAGGGTACGATGCAACAGTCTTGGAATGTCGACGTGCTCTTGCACGATATCTGCGTCCGCGCGCTGCACCATGCCCATGATCTCCGATTTGACCAGCTCAAGATTGGCCGCATTTCTAGCCGGCGTCCTGCAGATGACATTGTCCACCTTTGAACCATCGGATTCCGACCTCCCACTCGCCCCCCTCTCCATGGCATTAGAAAACTTGACGAATACAGAGTATTTCTTCATTATCCTTTGGATATGCTGTCCGCCGATCCCAATAATTCGCTTGTGGTAAGAGTCTGGAACATGGAAGGATACAGCTGCTGGTAGCTCCTGCTCAACTAACTTTAACCCTAACATTGTAGTGTCAAACTGGCTACCACAAACATCAATAAAGAAATTGTACTCATTGAAAGTGTCAAAGATGATTTGGATGTTTGACTGGCTCATAATCTTGTTGATCTTTCCGTTTTTTTTGCCGGAAACAAATTCCTTGTGCTCGTTGGCTAGCTCGATCTTTACCCGGATCTGATATGGGCTCTCCTTCACAAAAGGAACATCGCTCAGCATATGCATTGCCGCCTTGACGTTCTCATCTGATCCACTGAATTCAAAGACTTGTTTGTTGAAAGCGATCGAAACGCCCGTGAACGCCGCCACGTCGATCAGGAGCTTTTGCACCTCGAGGGCCTTGGGCAACAGGCGAGCGATCGGTGAATCCATAACCCACCAAGATGCATTGTAAAACTGTCCGCAGATGACCATAATCGCTTTGATTGTGCGCTCTAAATGAAGAGTTTCGCTGCCTTGTATGCGAATTCCACTATTCGGAGTTCCTAGAACGGGAAACTGGACAAACGTCCCATTTGCATCCATGATTCTCTTCACATCATCTAATCTCTGAAGAAGGATATAATCAATCTTGGTAAGCGTTATAGAAACATCCTTGACGAACATGTTCATGCTCAAAGTCTGAATAAATAGTTAGTCTTGAGGTCTGTTCGCCAATCCTGGAGGGATTACGCAGGACTTACTAGATTAAGAAGCATTCTCTCCGCCTTAGCAATATCTTCACGGGAACTGCCGGTGATGAATATTTGGTCGGGATCGCGCCGAGTACCGCCCGGGGGTGAATACCCGTATACTCGGGGAAACGGAGGAGGAAAGTAGATGGCGGTTCTTGTAGCAGACTCGATCAATTTGACATTTTTGCGTGCACGACCGCAAATGACGCTCTGAACCGACAGCTCCATGAACGTAGACATAATTTCTTGTCCCAGCTAGAGGAGCCCGTGGGTTAGACAAAACTTCGGACGATACCGGAAATATAACAACCGGCATGGTAGCGAAACCAAACTTACCAAATCATCGATCATGATCAGAACCCTGGTCTTAGCATGCTCGACACTCTCATAGTCTCCAAAAATACTAATCTTCAATCTCCTATTCTGACTAGCCTCAGAGCCCTGGTCCACTGCGACGATAGAGGTCGGTTCCAGAGGCTTCAGGACAAATATGTCCGTTCCCGTAAACTGAGCAATCCTCTCCAAATGAATTGTGATCCGCGGATTTGGCACGCCGTCCGAAAGGTAATACTGATCGTGATCAATGTTGACACAAGCCCTCCGCTGTTAGGGAAGAAAATTATTAGCGACCGCGCCCCGACACCCTCTATGATCACGATCGGCCGAGTGAGCTACTTACCATTGCGACCGGTACGCTCTGTAGAACTAAAGCCCGAGTGTTGTGGACCTCGGCAGGCTCTCCCGCGATCCACAGCCCCACAGAAGTAGTCTGTTTTTTCCTCAAGGAAGTCTCGGCCGTCAATTCCGTCACGGAGACCGTTGTTCTGGCTATTAGCCTCGGAGACAATTTCTTGCACAGCTCTCGGACATCGTTGATGCTCCTTTGGTGCACAGGAAGCCTGCTTGTGGGAAGGTTGGGGGGCGAGTCGGGCGGATGCAGCCATCGTTCCCTCGCTTGGGAGGTGGCCATAATTATTTGGTCTGGTTCCGGACCCGGTATAAAGGAGAAAGGAATTGAGAATGCGTAAGTAAGTGACTCGAGCGTTGAATTGTCCTCATCGGATGTAGGAATGTCGTTGTCAGCCATGGCACCGGGGAGGTTGGGAGAAGAAGTGACGTCGAATGATGGCTTCTGAGGAAGGACATGGTGAATGCCACTGGTTAGACCAAGGGTAGTGGCCATGTCGGGAAGTCCTTGTTGAAGTGCGAAGACGACTCTCTAAACACCTTTCCTTCGAGTTTGTCGGGGGAGGATCGGAATGGCTTGAGAAGAGATGACACGGCTTTCAAAGCGTGTTTGGGTGTAAGTACTTGCTGGGGTATTTTAGTGGGTATGCCGTATCTCAACGTATCGATTAGGAGGCTCGATAATGACGGCAATTGCAACGGGAGATCAAACACCCCGGAACAAATGATAGGCAAGAAGCGAAGAGAAGCGAGAAAATAAGAACCAACGAAAGAAGGAGTATGAAAGGAATAAAGTATATATATATAAAAGGGAACACGAGGAATAATCGGAGGACGGGGAAGATCGACGGTAGGTGGGAGAAGAGGTAAAGTTTTGAGATTTCTTTTTTATATAAAGAGAAAGGAAAAGCGAAGGGAAAGGAAGGGAAGGAGGGTTTAAAAAATAAAAAAAACCTAGGCGACGGGTTAGATTGTGGGTTTAGTGGTGACGGATTGGCCACAGATTGGCTAGTGCAGCGGTCTTGCAGCAACAGCAGCCAGGAAGAAAGAAAGAAAGGCCAGGGCGTGTCAGGCCAGGAAAGTAAGATATGCGGAGGAAAGAGGTGCAAACTACAGAAAGGCCAGTAGACTGATCAAGTTCAATGCGCTGAACTGTAATGGTAATGATGATACACCCTCTCACACACACACACAGATAAAGCACACGTACACAATCACTCCCGAACACCTCTAACCTTGCAGTCGATGTTGGACTAGGGCGGGAGGAGGAGACGAAGGTTGGAATGGAATAAGGGTAAAGGGACGTAGAAAGTAAGATTCTAGTGATGTTACAGCCAAAACATCCACCTCAGGGATCTGGAGCGACAGAAAAGTGCGCTTTGTGAGGACTCTGGTTGAAGTGAAGAGAAGTGAAGAGAAGTGAAGAAGTGGAGAGGAAAGGACAGGAAAAGCACGAGAGGTGTACAGAAAAGAAACCAAAGAGGGGATCCGGAGGGGAATTGAGGGAATATATAGTTATAATTAACGAGGTGAGGTGGGGAAAAATAGGACAGATTGATAGAGACGAACTCGAATCGTCAAATAGTGACGACTGAGGAGGAGAAAAAAATAGAAGAGGAATATCGTTTCGACCATACCAAGAACCAACCGAAGCCAAAGGAAGGAAATAAGGAAAGGCAGTAATTAATTAATTTAACGACCAATTGACATTCCAGCGTCACCGATTAAAGCAACACACATGTCCAACGGTAGTAGCCCGCTAAGGCCCGCCGCCGCCGCCTGCTTCTGCGTCTGCTTCTGCTCCTGCTCCTGCTTCTGTTGCTCAGGTGCAGTACTGTACTGTACTGTGCAGTACGTTAGACCAAGACCACGCTACGCCAAGTTCCACATCCACCTACAACTACCGCAGTAATTCCCAGTACGATAATGGTAGAGAAGGGACCGCCGCGGGCGAGCATAGCATTCAACCATAGACAGACATGGACAGAGGGACGGACAGATGGACATACCGGCCATACCGCCCTGACTCTGGCCCCGAGCCACGATCGGTTAGCAATTCCCCATTCCACAGTCCCTTCATCTTTTATCTCAGATGCAAGAAATAATAAGGACCGCGCTGCATAAAATGGAGATAAAAGAAGCTAGACCGAATCAGTCCTAACCAACCCCAATCTACCGTACCGTACTAGCAAAAAATAAATAAGAAAACACTCTCATTCGCTTACTCACTTACTAGATTGGTTGTGCCAGATTTCCATTAACCACGCTACTATATGACGTTTATCGTATGATAAGAAGAAGAGGAAGGAGAGGGTAGTAGAAGGAATAGGGAATCAGACTCATACTCCAAAAGCATTCTAAGCCATGTGAAAGTTTGGACATCGCACAGCACAGCACCAGAAACCCGTGGGGTAAGTTAAGCTAAGCCGGTCGAACCCTCCCTCCTTTCCTCCCCCGCCTCCCCCCCCCTGCGGTGTCTCCCACCCGCTCATCAGGCGTGAGTCGAACAAAAAGACGTTTGTCTCAGAGGCACTATCAAAACTCCATCCCGTATCCCTCCTCTGATAAAGCCGCAATACCTGTACCACACTACACAGCACCATCCACCCCTCCAGATACACCCAGCCCAGAGCCCCAGTTGGAGTGGAGAACGGTACGAGTATGATACAACTTTCCATCTGGCGGATTCATCACAATGTTAATAATTTACACAAGCATCACCATCCAAGCATTCGAATACCGCACTGCCGATACACATGCATGTGGTAAAACCATCCATCCACACACCCACAAGTGCTCGCTTCGGCAATAGCCAGTGCTAGCATGGTAACATTCGCCAAAGAATCCGGCCACCAGAAATCAAGTCCGTGCTCTGCCCTCCTCCTCCTCCATAAGGCGGTTTATCAATTGCAAGGATGCACGTACTATCACGGTAATTGAACCACAAGAAATTCTCTTTTTATTTTATATTTTACCGAACCTAAGGACTATCATACCATAGATTATCGTGAACCAACCAGCTATCCACAGGAAACAACCTATCACAAACAAGCAGTGAAATCACAAACAACAAACAAACAAACTCCACGGTATACCGCACCGACAATCCTGTGCAGGCAACCCTACCCAACTCGTGAAAGAAAAAAACAAGCTTTTTCCTCTCCCCGGCACATTTGAGATCGTCAATCCCTACATCAACCAATCCTGTCCTCCCCCCCCCCCCAGTCTGCATCCACTCCCCCCCCCTTGCACACAGTAATAACGGCACAATGCGATACCGGTAGATAAACCTAACCTTACAAAAAGATGGATCTCTCCCCGTCCCAGCTATCACAACGTGAGACTAAAGGTTACAAGGTAATACTTACCATCCCTGGATTTAATTTAATACTCGAATACCCGTACTCCACGATAACGGCATCCCTACCGTAATCCACAACTCCGCCATCGCAACCCAGATCGCCTCCGGATCGATGGAGGAAGGGTTCACTCGGTTTGCCCCGGATATCGTATCTAGCGCCCAGCAAAAAAGGATCGGAGGGGGGGTTCTATCGCAATAATATCATACACTGGCGCAGCCGAATTGAAGCCGAACAACCTCCCATGCGAAAGTTGTTTTTGTCCGGCTTTCAATTATGCCGCGCTAGTTACTAGTTACATATCATATCATAGAATAGAAACTTTCATTCAGCAGATCCCTATTTTAAGTTTTCGAGATACACGCCCTAGCGATGTTTTTTTAAAAAATTTGCCCCAAGTACTCCGCTATTCCATAAATAAATGCGATTATCGAGAAATTTCATACCATAGCATACCCGATCGAGTACCGTACTTCTAAGCTAATCTCAATTTACGGCTAGTAGTCACTTGGGGGGAGGGAGGGGGGAGGGGGGGACTTCCTCGCAATTGTGCCCTATCATTTTTTATCATTTTTTTCGAAACTGGAAATTTGAATTGGGAAATGGGGATCTGGTGGGAAGTCTCTAATACGGTACGGTACTGTAGGTAGATAGAAATGGGTATACACGCCCGGGTGGAAAGTATCCATCGGTGGAAGATATTTGCTATCAACATCCACCGCGAGCGTGGGGAGGGGAGCCCAGATCAGTAGGGGAATATTTATTGCTGAACGAGATCGGATGAGCGAGATGTTGGACAAGGTGTGTGGGGAAGCGTAGCCGAAAAGTGGAGGAAGCTTCGTGCTGGAATTGGGACAGCGTGGATGGTGTGATACGGTACTGTACATGCTCTGGTCTTCTCGAACTTTTATTTTAGTCCCGCGATGACCGCGGGTGGGGGGAGGATATAGATTTCATCCTCGTACCGCCCCCCTCCCCTTTCGCGGTTGTACCTCTTCTGTCTGTTTGCTGCTCTGCTTTTTCTCAATACTGTTCTCATGGGAAAGCATATTCGGAGGGCAAATTCGGTCACGGAAATCACAAACTCTCACTCGCTAGACCCCTTTTTTTCCTTTTCTTTCAATTTTTTTCAATTTTTTTATTGGCCGTCGGTTTCTATGGTATCATAGCTGGATCCACGAAATAATTGGCGGACAAACAGATAAACAAACAAACGTGCGGAAATCTTCGTCTCATGCCACCCACTCTGATTGGCCACAATCTTGCAGATGCATATTCACAACAGCGTACGAGCGGTAGACATCCATGCCCGAGCAGAAGATTTTTAAAAAAGATTTTATGGTACACCCACGAAACCTGCATTATTACTATTACAAATTCCACCACGGTAGCTCGCTTGTAGTAACAAATCCCCCCCTCCCCCAAATTTAACAAAGCAGGTGTATAAGATATACTTGGCAAACAATGACCCCATTTCAAGTCAATCTCCATGGCACTTCGTCTCCCAGTAAATAAAACCCTCCATCGCCCGCAGGTGTACGAGAAAAATAACAATCCCTAATGCCCAACTTTTATCCATTCACCCCTTTTGAACAACATGACTTCTACGCACGAAATACCCCCGTGAACCGATAGTGTTACAATGGTGTAGCAAAGATAGAACTGACGGAAAAAAAGAGAAGTTTGAAATCGAATGCTATCAGTGGTTGCCCCCGTATCTCCCTTCGTTATATCCACTCCCGCCGAACGGAGGTGGAGGTGGAGGTGGAGGGGGAGGGTGGGTATAGGGAGGATTAAGGTGAGGTGGTTGCATGTGTCCTGGCTCTCTAGGACCCGGATCCGCAAACCGGTCCCTGAAACCTGCATCTGGCCTAACACTTGCCTGTCTCCCTGGCACATATTCCCCGTCGCCATAAGCCCTGGCTTGGTCAGGTCTCACGCTACCGTGCCTAACTGGAGGCTCCCTACCATGGAAGTAGTTGTCCATGCCATCGTAGTACGGGCGTTCCTCGCGTCTCGGGCTGGCTCTGCCAGCCTCCGGCCTGTATTCGAGGCGACGTTCCAGATGGTCTTCTGGCCTTACACTGGCCCGAGAGGCCGAGGGATATTCCGGCCTATGCTCGGGAGCGTAGCCACCTGCCACCGATTGAGGTGGTGGTGGTGGCATTGACGGTCTTGCCGGAACGTAGGGATAGTCTCGGGTCCTATAACTTCTGTCATCAAGCCCTCTAGGAATAACGCTGCTCTCAGGTCTCGGCGGATACTCGTCAAAGCGCATGGGACGATAATAAGGATCATAGTAACTCGCAGGTCTCTCACGAGGCGGCCCATAATAAGACGCGTAATCTGCAGGGTACTCGGGACGATACATAGGGGGCTGGGGTGCAGGGTAAGGCCTGCCGTACATGTCGAGGCGGTGAGGAGACGGTGGTCTAGTCATTCTGCTGGGTGGCCTGTACTCTGCCCGGGAGGCTGGACGCGAATCTCTAGGGTTGCGGACTCTAGGGGGAGAAACGGAGCGTGGTGAACGTTGGGGGTAGTTAACAGGCGACGCCGATCTTCTACCAGAGCGCGTGGGAAGACGCGAAGGGACCGCAGATGGAGCTGCATATTTACGATTATACTCGTCATACGGTCTAGGAGTATGATAATATTCTGGATCGTAAGGTGGATAGCGAGTATATCCAGGCACAGGTGGTGGAGGTGGCGGCGGCGGAGGTAGGGGATACCCAAAGGAATCGTACACAGGATGGCCCGCCGCGGGTGGGTGTGGATGAGCCGTGGGTTGATAACCATAGCGCGGGGGCGGTGGGGGAACTGGGGGGTAACTGTGATGCTGGCGTTCATCGTACGTGCCTGCAGGATCCACCACCCTTGTGAGACGCGAAGGGTGGACATCGGGGTATGGTGACCCGGGCTCCTGTTTGATAAGAGGAATTGGAGAAAGTGGGGAGACGTTATCTCTACGAAGTTCTCTGTTCGGATTGCCTGCATATCTTGAATATGAAGTTTCATCACCGTCATCCTCAATCTCAACAATGCCTCTTGGGCCTTGAGATTCCACACGCGCCATGTTTGCTGGGCGAACAGGTTGAGGGGCAGCAGGAGATTTAAGATGGCTGGTGGCTGAATATCGAGGACTTGCAGGAGGCGAGTAAGGGCGTTCCTCCGCAGGTGCTGGTTCGTAACCATCATTATTCACATCCAACGGGGCATTCGCACCCTGAGGCGATGGCATAGCGGGAACCTGAGCTTTTGAAGGCTCGTAGGATGTATCAGTGGCCAATCTCTGTGACGTCGGTTCCCCAACCGTAGAAGTCTCCTTGTTCGAGTTGAATCGACGTGAAGCGAAGGACTCTTTAGGAGGTCTACGGGAAGCTTCAACTACAGTTGGGAGAGTGCTCTCCACTGCTCCACTCCACGTTTTCCTCGACATGTGCCTATCTTGATGCGCCTCAGGATTCCCTGGGCGGATGGCAGTTTCAGAGTTTTCACCGCTCTCGGCGATTGGCTTACTAGGAGCGGAATCAACCGAACGGATTGTTTCTTTGAAAGAAACGCCAGCTTTCTTCATAATAGACTCCAGTTGGTCGGAAAACACATCGGTGCTCGAATCCCATAAGTTAATATGCTCAACAGGCTCAGCGCCCGTCCAAATCCTGGCTTCAACCTCAAGTTTTCGCTTCTGCAGTTCTTTTTCAAATTTTTCCCTCTTCAACCTTAGCTCCACCTTGACCTGAACATCAGATTTTGTCAAAAGGAGCTTGTTGATTTTGGAGTCTGTACACTGAGGAGCTTGCAGCCCTGGTGTTTGAGAAAGCTGCGCTCCATGAGATGGAGCGGAGGGACCTTTCTGCAGAAGCTGGGGAGCCGTTGCTTGCGCAGATTCTGGATGATTTGCTGGTTTAAATCTGGGATGCATACCATCGCAGATTTTATTGCGCAGTTGTATGATCTTGACATATTCGCGAAGGTCTTCTTCAGATTCCTGCAATGGGTCCGAGTTACCAGGCCCCGATTTCAAAACATCTGTAGGCATTGCGCGAATCTGCGACAGAGCGCTGCGTGGTAACACGATGTGTTGATTAACAGTGCAAAGCACTGTCTCCTGGTTGGGGAAAGGTAATGTAGATTAGGGATCTAAGAAGGAGGTGAGCGTGTGGAGCCGAAGCTCGGGTGAGTTGGGTGTGTGAGAGAGGGGAGGAGAGAGAGGCTCGGTAGAAGAGAAAGGTAGGGGTGGAGAAAGTGACGGGGTAAGTCGAACGATCAGATAAACCGAAGGCTTGGCCACCCCCTTCAGGTGTTTTGTCTGAGATAAGATGAGATAAGTGGCAGGTTGCCGGTGAGATAACAGATAAGATCGTGCGGAGATCCGCTACGAGCAACTCGGCTTGTGGGTGTGTTTGCTAGCCGAATATCTAGCCGAATATAGTACTTGTGCCTACTTGGGTGATTCTCCTCCTCCTCTTTTCTCCCTAACAGCGAATAAATTAACCAGTTGAATTTTTAGCCTCTCCCGGTTTCCGCCATGGCAGCAGACACTCAAGATAATCTGCCTGTGTTTTTCTTTGATATTGATAACTGTGTATGTAGGTGCAATCATCTTGAAAGCTGAGATTTGAATTAACCACTTGCAGCTATATTCCAGGAGTAAACGGGTATGAACTCTGAGTTGAGAATTCCGAGCGAAAGTGCGGGCAATTGTACCTATGCTCATACCTCTCTAGGTCCACCACATGATGAAGGATTTGATTGATAATTACTTTCGAGACCAACTTCGTGAGACTTTCTCGATTCTACATGTATACGGGGCTAAGCTCACGGTGAGTGTCTAGAATTGGACATGGAGGATGCCCAAACCCTTCACGAAACGTACTACAAATCCTACGGTCTTGCTATCGAAGGTCTTGTTCGTTACCACAAGATAGACCCCGTCGACTACAATAGTAAAGTCGACGACGCGCTACCCCTAGATCAAATTCTCCACTCGGACCCGAAGTTAAGGAAGTTGATTTCGGATATTGACAGGACAAAGGTGAGGCTTTGGTTATTCACCAATGCATATATCACCCACGGAAAACGGGTGGTTAAGCTTTTGGGTATCGAAGATCTCTTTGATGGTAAGCAATACCTTGTGACAGAATCCTCGACTGCTCACTCCTACGGCTACACGTTACTGTTAGCGTTCTTGCTGACTTGTTTTAAGGGATAACGTATTGTGACTACACTCAAGAGAATTTGATTTGCAAGCCCAAGGTTGAGATGTTTGAGAAAGGTTTATTATCCCGTGGAGAATATCTAGAGAATTTGCTGACAGATTGTTTATAGCTATGAAGGAAGCCTCGATAGCTGATCGGTCCAAGTGCTACTTTGTGGGTAAGTTTTTAACTCCTGGTTCCTGGGGCCAAGCTATATAATCTAGAAACTTACAGGTGTAAAAAACCAATTTAGATGATTCGACGACAAACTGTCAAGCCGCTATTAATTTTGGCTGGGAAAACACCGTCCTGAAGCTGGAGCCTGACGATCCGGAACCATCGGTATCAGCTGCAAAGCACAATATTCGGAACATGGAGGAGCTTAGGACTTTATACCCGGAGTTTTTCAAACAGTCGGATTAGATCCTTCTTGGTTGTAAATCCTCCTAGTGGTGTTTCCCGCCGGAGGTGATCAACTACGGAGTAGTTCTGGTGTTTAAGCATTCAATAAGCAATTGAATAGACTGAGAAACCAGATAGAGTCCACAATGAGACTACGCAGACTTATGTGATGTTATCGCTAATCATATGCCGTATTGGGGGGAACACTGAGAGCGAGCAGGCCTATATGCTCTTGGATATATCGTTCGATAGCCCAGGCCATCATGTCCTGTCAGTTACAAACCGCGCCGCTCCACTGGGCTTCCCTGAAGGTTATTGATAGTCCACTAGCCCTTACCACCTTAAATTGGCCAACCCAAGCTATGGATGAGTGTACCCCATACAAGAAACCCGCGAGCGAAGTGCATTTAAACACAGCCACCAACTACAAGGTCAGAGCTTTTTGGCGGCGCCCACCCGACCCCGCCGTATGGCCGGTTGCCCACACCAAGGGGGGCCACATGCTCGTTGCTATTCGAGTTCCACTACCTGCTAACATAGCCTCCTAGATACCTCAAGCCAGGATACAGACTATTATATTCGGGCGCGTTTACCCGCTCCTTCCCCCGCACACTCGACCCAAACACCAAACATCACTCGCAAATTCATTCCCAAAATTTAGCCTTGCAACTACTATACGGTCGGGAGTGGGCTCCCGTATTCGATCGCACGATATTCTCCCCGTGAGTTATGAGAGCGGTCCCAGCCTCTGAAGTCTTGAACTTCGCCCCTAACTTACTACTAAATAATGCACCATCCGCCACCCACCGCCACCACCGGCCACGGAGGGGGGGAGGAGGGGACGGGGCTAGGTATATATCTACCTTCCTAACTATATATTATATAGCTTCAATTTTTTTCTCTTTCACGGCTATTTTCCGACGGGCGGACGGGGATTGTATGATTCGCAGGGGCGGAGGGGAGGGGTAGGTAGTTATCGTTCGGGGGGGCCAGGTTGAAGTGGGATATTATATGGTACTAATCATTTTGAGGCCTTTAGGTAAAGTATGATATCATTGTTATTGTTATTATCATTATTACGGGTCAGCAATAGCAAGGTGCTCCTGCCCTGAGTTTGGTCCTTATTTACCTATCTACGAGTACTAGTACTTGCTCTCACACCTCACACATTTCGAGTACCATTAACATTACCGATTACCTTCATCATGTATTTCACAGTTTTCAAAATATGATAGATTATTTTAAATCGCAAAAACCATATCATTTTTTGTGAACACGCGCACTCTTACCGGCAAGAAAACAAGAACCAAATATGAACCGGTAGGGCCCCCATGTCCCATTAATGTGGTCACCCACAGGCCCACCCGGCTACTAGAGCCAGGTCAGGTCAGGTCAGGTCAAGTCATCACTTTTGTAACATGCAGATAAGTTGTGGAAGACAAGGGAAGGGCGAAATGAAGTCCATAAATAAGGAAAGGGAATCAAGAGGAAAAGAAAAAAAAAGCAATCAAGATCACTCGAAGGTGCTATTTCCCAAACTCCTATTCTCTTGACCACCAGAAACAAGCGAATTGGTAATATCAAATTATTTCTTCTCGAACATGGCCCTTCGGGCGGCAAACGCTGATCGAGACGGGTTGTCAACCGTGGGGGTATTAATGTTGCTAAGACTCTTTCTTGCCTCGTTCCTTGCTTCGTCTCGGGGAAGGCTAAATCTCTTGGGTCGAGTTTCGGCCGGTATCCCTGAAGCCGATGGTCGGCTCGGGTCCACTCTCGGTTTCTCCCTGTTCAAGATACTGGCAGTTGATTCCGCTCTTGTATGTTGCCTTGCTGCTCTTGCGGGGTCAGGGGCCGGTGAGCTCGTTCTTTTTTGCTCTAATCTCGAAGGTCCTGTGTTTACATTTGTAGGTTCGGGTGTCACTCTGGATGAGGAGGGCATCGGCCTGGAGCCGATGGGACGAGCAGGAGCTCTGGTGGGTGTGGTAGGAGTAGGGACTCTGCTAGGCGTGGTCGGAGTAGGTGCCCGTTCTTGTGCCTGTGGGGCTGCTTCTTCGGCTCTTCTTGCTCTTCTCTCCTCCCTCCTTTCCTCTCCCTGTTCCATGGTTCTGGCCCTCTCCATCCTCCTTGCAATCCTCTCCCTCCATTGAACTTCCTTGTCTTCAATTTCATCTTTCGTTTCATTAGGGATAGTCCGCTCGGTCCTCCTGCGAGTAATCGGCGGGGGCTTCTGCTCTTCGACCACAGGTGCTGCTTTTTCTTCAACGGGAATAGTCCTCTTTTCCTCTCGTTTAATCGGGCTCTTCTCCCGAACAACAGGTTCACTCCTCCTCTCCTCAGCAAACGGCGCCCTCCTCCCCTCTTCAACCATAGAGACAGGAGCGGGGGCCAGGGCCAGGGCTGGGGCTGGGGCCGGGGTTGGTTGTGGGGGGGAGGCCGCCTTCTTTTCCTTAATAATTGGCTCTGGCTCTTTCTTCTCTTCCGCAAAAGGTTTGGGTGGAACCGGCGGACTTTGAAGACCAGCATCAACAATTCCCAGACCAATGCCTTTCCCCTTATCCAGGTCTTTGATCGCCACGTTAGCAGGAGCAGCGCTACTAGAAACGCTAGCCCTCTGCGGGGATGAACGCCCAGAAGAAGAGGCATATACGGCTCTAGACCTCGAATCAAAGATCGCCTCTTCAAAGGAACCCAGAGGGTCGGCTGGCAGTGGCTTGGGTAAGGATCGATCACTCCCGTCACTCTTTACGGGCTCAGGGGGGGGGCTTGTAGGTATCTGGGCAAACTTCTTTCTCTTTTCTCCAGCCCATGCCGCCCAGGAGGAGAGGTAGGCACCAGCACGAGATGATGCATCGGCAAGTACCGGAGAAACAACGGCTAATCAACCCAGTTAGTACCTATTGTAGGTCTAAATAGCGATCTCAAGTGAACCTACTAGAAGGAGCTGCTGTGCTTGGGTTGCTGTCAGTAGATGGTTTTTCTCCTGTATCAATACTGATCTTTTGCATGGAGTCTTGAGACTGGGATTTCCGCTGTTCCCTAAACTTTTCAACGTTCTTGGATAAATTATTGAAAACAGTGGATACATTGACACGGCCATTAGCAAGGGTTTTCGCCAACGCCTCTTTACTATTCTGAACTTTCTCCTCCAAACGTAACTCCTGCATTTGCCTGTGTCGCCAGGTTAGAGAAACACAAATACATGTGGGTGCTGTGCCTACTGTAATATTCTTCTCTGTACATCTTCCATGGTCAACCCACCAGCCATTACATGTTTCGGGGGCACAAGATCGAACAACTCGGAGTCTATGTGCACAAAAGTAAGCCCCAATCTCTCCTTTACAATTCAGGAAATAACGTACCTGTAAACTTCTGGAAGATTCTGAAATTCTCTGTCTTCTTCCAGGCATCCACCCAATCCATCTGGAAATCATTGGCAGGGTCGCCATCTAAGGCTAGTCAAAACACCGATTCTCAAATTTGAAACATTTCCGTAGAACTTACCGATATCCGGTAAGAATAAGTTCGACTCCGAGCCCGCATGCTTTTCTAGAAATAGGTGATACTTGACGGACGATACCATAGAGAGTATGTATTCCTCGAATTGGAGCCGGATATAGTCTTCGCTACCTGTGAATCCCATAGTTTTGGGCCGGGTGGGATCCGCTTGAAAACATTAGCACGCACCCCCACTAGATAAAATAGATAACCATTAGACGAACATTCATCCCAAGATTCGGAAACAGATTGAACCAGCACATCGATCCACCTTCTATCAGCTGCAGACAGTGAAAGCGCAGCACGCAGTGACGATGATGTGATATTGATAGTTTTATCATCAAGCTGCAAGACCATTAGCAGCGAAAACTCTGAAGGTTGGAGCAAGAAAAATTACGTTGATGAGGATATCGGAATATCTATCCCTCTGCTGTAGTAGTAGAGAGTTAGTTGATCCGACAACATATGACTTTGTGCCAAAATCTGCCAGAACATCGAGCTGCTGTAGTGGAGTGTATGGCCCAAACAAGCTTCCTTTCCCGAATATTTGGAGCGGTAATCCCATAAAAGTCAATACTGCAGCCTCTGTTAGACTATCAAGTTATGCCTATCTAAGAGGGGAGTACAAACATGACTTTCGGTCACTCGTTTTAACAGAAGTGGGTTTTTTCAATTTGGACTCATAGGTATTCATGTCCGGGTCGCCACAGTCTTCTAGGTTCCGCAGAAGCCCTGGGATGAGAGATAGCAGCGAAAACTGGGTCATACACAGCCTCTCACAACTACTGCCGAAAAAGAGCATCTGAGATTTCCCCACATGTCAGACCAAAGCAACATAATAGTCTGGGAGTAGAACCTTTGGCTGTAGTAGGGCACATTTAAACAATATGAGTGTTTGATGTTTGAACTCATATACAAATTCCCGCAATGATAAGCCTAATCTATTAGCTCTGATCTCCGAGCTCCCACAAACCGACCCATTGGAATCCACGATGCTCACCAACAAATTGATCACGTGAACGATCAGCCTCATAGTCTCTTATGCTCGTTTTTAAGCTCTCTTGGAATTTCTATGTCCTCATGTCAGTCCGCTAGGTTTGTTCCGATAGCTTTCATGAGGTTTCTCACCCGTATGATGTCGAGGTCCTCAAAGTTCCTATAACCGCGGACACCCGGTAAGCCACGGCTGCGAACAAGAGAGAAGAAAAAAAAGAAACCTCGTTCTACAGGATTTTCCCTTTCCCCCATGAAGCAAATCAAAATACAAGTTCATACCTCTGCGCAAACCAAGCTGTGGTGACAGCCGATAGCTGTTGTTTAAGGTGAGAGAAGAAGAATGTAGGACTGTCCGCAATTACCACCACAGCTTTCTGAACCGTAGATCGCGTCACATCAGCCGGCCTATCCGCTAACTGGCTGGCATCTAGCTGCCTCGTGCACGATATCCCGAACAGAGTGGTAGGTCCCGTCGGTGTTGTATGTTTCAGGGTGAAATATGAGAAATCCTCCTCCGAAGCATGAGCGCCATCCGCTAGCGCAAGAAACGGCAATAGCGGCCAATCCGATATATCGTCTTCTCTTTCCAGGCCTATCCAAGTTTCCACTTCGGGTCCCCTAAGAAAATTCACGATAAGGGTTCCCAACTTAGTATGTTGCAGTTTTTTAAACTAGAAATTGCTAGTTGAGGCTCGATCGAAGGGGATGGGGAATGGGGGGTGGGGAAGGGGCCCAAAAAAAGAAGTACCTTGCATGGTGAAACCCCACAATCGTCACGACCGGGCTCCGTTGAGGTTTGTCCATGGGGGAATTTGTAGCGCTTGGTGTGAAGGTTTGAGATATCGAGGTGTTGTTCGAAATTCGAGGGCGGGAAAGGTGTAAACAAAAAGGAAAGCTATTAGTGTTCTCCCAATAGAGCTGAAAAAAAATAGAGGGATGGAGACTGTATAGGTGAGCGTATTCGACATCACGAGTGTTGAGTGGCCCGAAATTTTAGAGTTGAGCTCTTAGAGGCAGGGGCATGTGCGACAAGCCACGAGCCTCAGGCAGGAGGCCCTTTTGTCCATCGGGAACCCTAATCCCTATCCTATCCCCCTTTGTGATTTGGTGTTCACAACCGATCACTCGCGTACGCGGCACTCTAGACACCGAGCAGACCTCTACGGGTCCTCCATGCCGCATGCCGCAACCCATCCAGTGCAGTTAAGCCTCACTTGTTCTCAGCCTCACTTCCTGCTTTTTCCTGCACAGACCAAGAAAACGGCTCCTCTTCCCTCTCGCTTTGGGATCGTATCATAACTCGAGTACTTGCAGGATCTACCTTACCAGCATTGCTGGACCCTTCACAAGTCTCAGCCCTTATTAATGGTGTGACCCACCAGTTAACTTATCTTACTATTAATCTCTTGGCTGAATAATTCATAAATGCATAGTAGGGAAGAAAGCTTCAATATTTTCCCAGTTTTACTCTGACCATTTTTATCCTAAAAGTGACCACTAACCTACTCGCGCGAGCTGTGATATGCGCTTATCTATAATGATATAAAACGTCTGGGGAAATATGAGTAATTTACGATCTTACACGATAAGTCACCCCAGCTCTCTCTTCCTTCCTAAAATTCACCCTGGGCCATGGGGGCAATTATCAAGTCCACATTTTACCCACCCGAGAATCCCCTATTCAAGGAATTTTCTGATGGGATGATAGCTAGTTTGTGTGGCGGGGTTTGGGATCTGTCCTAAGGTACTACTCACCAGGGCTGGAAAAGCAGATTCCCAGATCCCCAGGCCACCCTCCCCCAACAAGCAAACCCCTTATCAAAAGCCCAGCATCGCAGAACCAAAATCCACCCTACAGGAAGCTTCGCAGGGAATCATATCGCTGGAGAGCTCGGATACGAGCCCGAGCCGATCTACAATGCACTGCGACTGCACGCTCCCCCCAGGTGGCAGAACGATGAAAAGAAGCAAGTATCATACCTACCGTATAATCTGGCAAAAGTCGGACTGGAGCTAAAGCGAAACTAAGGGAACCGAGCCAACAGGAGGGCGCGAAGAAGGCGAATTCGCCACAGTTTAAACATATAGACCACGGTGGTTGGACAGGTTCGAGAAAATCCTCAGTAGCGTCAATCCGACTTTTGCCAGATTATACGGTACTTGCAATCATACAGTTGATACATGACACTGCAGGTATCAGAAGCTTCCCTGTAGCATTCCCCATTTCGCCTCCCTCCAGGGCATGAAGGGGGGGCAATTCATCGAGTGATAAATCATGACTCACTGACACCCAGTCCACAGACCAAGCTCTGATACCGGAATTTCGCCGCTTAAGCACTCATCGAAAAGTGAAAGCCCACCCCAGCCACCCGCAAACGGAATATACCAATTTACAGTCCCACCACCCCCGACCGCAAGTAAATTCCGATCCAGTCAACCACAGAGCAAACCTACTCGACTGCAGTGCCATACGACCTCTCCCTAGCAAGTGTTGAGCTGCGAGGTGGCTGCGGGTTTTGTTCAGCTATCATAGTAGGCAACCAGATAAATTTACAAGCACTCTTACCCCTAGTTAAGCCAATTCCATCATACAAAAAGACCGGCGAACCGAACCGCTGACGAGCCCTGTTACCCCCACCCCCGGACTAAATCTCAGTCTATCGGTCATAGCAGAAAATCGAGTAACAAGATCTTCCAAGATTTTTATACTTTTTGAACCGTATTTGGGGGGGGTTTTTTTTGGTTTTTTTTTTCTCCTCAGGAAAATCTCGATTCCCACCAAGGGAAGCTATTTCATTCCTTTCCCCCTTACTCGTACCATAACTGGTGAGTTGGAGTAACCTTCTGTAGGGATGTTGGGGGCGACCTGTACCGTAGTATCATACTCGAGTACGTCATTCTCCAGTTTGCGTTTCGAGGGGTTGTAAATTTTTGTGGTGTAACCTGGCCGGTAACCGGTATCATAATATTATTATTATTATCACAACCCTTTTATGAAGGAAAAAGAAAGGAAGGGAGAAAGAAAAAGAAAAAGAAAAAGAAAGAGAAGAAAAGAAAGATATTTTTTGCAATGCGGTTTAAAGTATGATGCGTTTCTTATTTTCCATGTGCTACTCGTACTCATGTGGTCGGTCGAAGTTGCATCGTCTCCTCCAGCGCGTCACCGCCGAAATGGGAGCAATCAACTTCGATATCGTGCCGAAGCCGGTATGGACTGGAGAGAACAAAAGTTCCGTCACATCTAATCCGATCTGAATCAGGTGTCCTGCGACTTTGAAATCTGCTTGTATCCTCAAGGGTTTGGTCCGATACCGTAAACGCCTCTAATCAGATCTCTTGCTTCCTGCCACCCTGCCATTTAATAGAAAGTAGATATAATACCAAAAGGAGGGAACAAGGATCAACAACTCCCTCTATCTTGGCCGAGAATACAGGAGAAAGATCCCTCATCACTAGGTGCAGGTGTTGCTGAAGTGAACATCTCAGGCCAGCCGGAGGAAGGCTGCCGCAAGTCATTTTCAACTCCCTCAAGGTCTCGGGGAGCTTATCCTATGCTATGACACCTCCCCCATTGCTCCACGGCAAAGAACAGTGTGCAATTGCATCACCTGCCAAAGTTACCGCAACCCAATACCGGTATCATGCTCTATTTCTTGCTCGCCTGCCGTGCTAAGAGCCGAGTCCCACCTGCCACCACCACTACCACCACCACAGAGGCCCTACGGAACATAAGGAAGGAGGGAATATTTATACCAGTATCATACAAGTATGAAAAACACGTGAATGAGCAAAAACAACTGTAGTGAGTAAACGCCTACAGGAGAAAACACCGACACTCGACATCTCGAATAGGGGGGCCTTACCACTCTCGTAGCACTCTCTGGCAAGCATGCTGGATAAAACGTTCAGTCACTCCCGGTCCCAGACGAGCCGAATCCTTTTTCCATGTGGAACGGGCGGAAACGGAAGCAGTCAAAAACGGGATCGCGCGCCGAATTCAGGAACTTGCGTGATAAATTTGAACGGGTAATTGATGTGGTGGTGGTGGTGGTGGTGGTGGAAATAATCTCCTATCCAACCATATCGGCGGGTAGGGTACAGGCTGGGGTGGCGAGGGGGAGGTGCGTCGCGGCATACCGCTATTTTGCCGTAGATGCTGCGTCTTCGTATCGTGATAGACGAGTGTGGGTAATAGATCGCAAGGCATCTTTCTGATCTTCCATGATAAAGTAGTTCTCTGCATTTCTCTTCCTTTGCCTTTTATTGAAGTGAAGAAGGTGTTAAAAAAATTACAACGTAGGCAATCGCGAGCCCACCATAAAACTAGTCAAGTTGCGGGGTTTCAGACGGGTATCTAGCTTGCTCCGGCGCGTGCACAATGTATGTCTTTTCTCGTTGCCCATACCCTACTCTACCGTACTCGCCCCAGCAGGCTCACCGATCCCCGAGTATGCATAAGGAAAATGAAATCAAGAAGGAAAAACAAAAAAAAGGCGTTCATTTTATCATTCCCCACCGTCCCCCGGTCCTTTATTTATGTTACCCTCTCCGTACAACCAAACTAAGGATCAGACTCAATCTGACCCGCAGTACAATGAAAATATTGGTAAAGAAATACATGTTGTATACGCCGAGAGGGAATATGGAACTGAACACGAAACCACTAACAGTCCAAAATCAAAGAGTACAAAGAAGAATCGAAGTGTAATGCAGGCCTTATAGTCCTAGCTTCACAAACTAGCCATTCATCGCTCATGACTGAGCAGATCCGTCTACATTGTGGTAATCCAAAATTTCCGAGTACCTTTAGGTAAGCCTAGTCAGCAATCCAACTCATACAGCTTAAATAGGCAAATGAAAAACAGCTCATCCGTACATCATGATTTTCCATGTATCAACAGGCAGGTCCGCATCGTTGAAAGACCAATCGAACTTCTCTCCTGCCACCGGCTCGTCCGTGGGATCGTGGTAAGGGGCCAAATACTCATGGGCCAATGCTGTCTCAGCAGTAATCCTCTTTTTTGGGTCGAAAACGAGCATGTGTTCCAGTAAGTCGATTGCTATAAAAAAAGTGTCAGCCGGGCAGTTAATATCCTGGAGAATCCATGATGGGACTAACCAAGTGGATCTGCGTTTTTGAATTTCTCGGAAAGAGGTTGGCGCTCCCTCTTTGGTAGGGACTGGACGAACCTCAGTGTCTGTAAAACCCGTTAGCAAATGCAAGAGGAAGGGCGCCTGGAGGGAGAGGGGAAGGGAGTAAGGCTTGCATTTTCGCTGCAGATTGTGTGAATAACATCATCAGGGGGTGTTCCAAGGAGTTCAGTGATAATGGAGAATTGATTAACGTGGTCTTTCCCTGGGAACAGCGGTTTTCCTTCAAGCATTTCCGCAAATATACATCCCGCACTCCAGATATCCACCTCAACATCATACTTTTGCCACGTGAGCATAATCTCTGGCGCACGGTAGTACCTTGTGGAGACATAACCGGTCATTTGGGGATCCTGAATCCGAGCAAGACCGAAATCACAGATCTTGAGGTCACAGTTCTCGTTGACCAGAATGTTGCTAGGCTTCAGGTCGCGATGGACGACGCCAGCGGAATGGACGTATTTCAGTCCGCGCTGTAACAAAATTAGCACGCGCACGCCTTCCCTTTCATCGATTCCTTATATAGCCTACCAGAATCTGGTACAAAAAGTACTGGATGAACTGCTTTTCCAATGGCCGAGAGGTTAATAATCGGTGCAAATCAGTACCCAGAAGCTCAGTGACGAAGTAACTATTTCAAACGTTAGAATGCGGCACGCAGCTATATAGTGAGCGCCATCTACACACATGTCCTCCAGAGGGGATATGAAGATATCGCTAAGACTAATGACCTGTGGAATAATGTCAGTAAAGGCAAGGCAAGGCCGGGGCCGCGCAAGGTGGAGCAAGTTACATTCTCATGTCGCAAGTGCTTGAGCAGTTTCAGCTCACGGTAGGTTCTCTTAGACAAAACCGGGGTGCTGAAAGGCTTCATGATCTTTTTTATAGCAACAGACTGAGCGGTCAGTTGATCTTTGGCAGAGCTTTAGAGTAAATATTCAGCGATATTTTCTTTATGAATTGTTACAAATTTAGGGAGGAGGGCCGGTGTATTTACCAGACAAGACCAAAAGCACCCATTCCCACAGGTTGCAGATCGGTATATCTAGGTCGTTGTTAGCCCACATTACGCTGAACGTTCTTTGGTTTTTCCACGAGTGGTGTAGGGGAATAACCCCACCTGCTTGTTATCTCAAAGGTTGTTCCAAAGATCTGAGCGCGGACGAATTCAGCCATGTCAAAAGATTCGGAATGCTATGATGAAATGCTAAGTAGAAAGGAGCGGTCGTTGTGTTGTTCCTGAGACGATGGGTGAGGGGTGAGGCCAGGTTGAAGAGAAGGGTGGAGGGGTTGAAGTGATTGAGGCGGTCCAAGTGGGCAGTAAACAGAACACGGCCGTTTGGTTTCGTTCTGCCGGACAAGCACAACACAGAAAAGGTTCCGCGTGGCAAACAAAGATTCCCAAGAGGATTAGCTTGATACCGGACGCGGGGCCGAAAATGCGATTCTTCAACACACTCTAATGGTACAGTTCCACTATTTCGAGGAAGAGCAAAAGGTAGAATAGTGGATAAGGAGGAGGCAAGGAGAGGAGAGAGGTAGCGGGGGGGGGGGGGGGGGTTGTAGGAAGGTAGATTAGATGCAGAAGAAAAAAGAAAAGGGTTTTTGTTCTCAGATGGATGAGGGCCGGAGACGAGACTACAGAGCGGATACTTTCGCTTTTCTACGTACCTTTTTCCTTTTTCTCTTTTCTCTTCGGGTAACGAAATCACGGTAAATGTTTGAAGTGATGATCCTTCCTTTTTGCCTTGGAGTCCCAAAATTCAAAAGTGAAATCACCGTGCATCAGAGGCGCTGAGGGCGCGGGGTGAGAGCGGGGCTGATTCTGGCGGGATCCCGTGCGCCCTATCCATTTCCAGCCAATCTCGACTCCTACTATCATATTCAAACAGGGAAGGACTGCCTTTCCGAAGCTCCCGCCGTCCAGTGCCTACAGGAACCGTCTGGCGCACCCAAGCGCTCCCCATTGAACCACTCTTCCAACTCCCCGCCCCTGCACCATCTGGGAATGTCCTGTGGCGCAAATTAGACACTCTCCCCACGTCCCGTATTGTTCCAATTGTTGCCCTTTCTCCCAGCTCTTTTACGACACTGGAACTGTATTTTTCGTGTTTACTTTTGTACTACGCCATTGGCCGGAAGAAATGTCCGGTTTCTTGTTCTACGGTGCTATCTGCCCCATTCCGTCACTGGATGACAGCTACAGCCACGCCGTTGCATTTGTACTCTTACCCTATCCTAACTGGTCCGGGTGAAGAAAAAACCTTGCTGAATCGAATGGGGTGAGCTAAATACCTTACGCTGCCAGTCTGTAACCCCGGTCACAGAGTGGCTTGCAATCGAATGCTGGACTCATCGTGGCTCTGATCTTCAAAGATGGTCTGCTGGACTGTCCTACAAATTGAGGATCGAAGTACTCGAGTAGGGGGGCGCAGCTTCTGGATAGAGCATCATCTTGCTGTTCTGTGGTGTACAGTCACGACCCCATGCCCACAGCTCTGCAGCGGAAGGCCTGCACCACCACCCGAAACTACCGAGCTCTTTGGCTCCCGGAATTGTACTGTAGGTACTCGTGCTTTTCTGACGTTTGTGAACACGACTGCTATTGCATGCCGCCAAAACCCTGAGGCTCTGGTCGATTCTTTGCCCATATGATAGCAGTTGTGTTCACAAGCGCCAGAAAATTACGGGTACCCAATGCCACTGCCAGTTACCGTAACCATGTCTGGGTTAGGGTCAGGAATGACAGCGAGGGTGCTCCTGCAAAAAAACAGAATGCAAGAGCTAACAGATCAGCTCCTGGTTACCTGCAACGTCCTGCAACAAAAAGATCTAAAAAAGCAGAAAACTCTCAGAATCCCATTTCAGATAGCGACAAGAGTCTAACATGTCCCACAAAACCGGAACGCCATCTATGGGGTTGTGTAGGTACTTTAGCACAGCCGAGCAACCACCTCATCACTTGCTCTTCTCATCCGACCCAATATTGAGAGAAGAGTCGACCTCTGAAGGACTAACACCACTACTTGCAGGATCCAATACCAGTAGTCTGTCCCGGTCCTTGCCCAACACCCAAACAGCTTCATCACGCCTGGAAGGGATTGTATTTAATTTTCATTATGTCCCAATACAATGTGAAACATTGATTTTTTTTGATTTGTGGCCATAACCATCATGAGAATTTCCCCACGTCTTGCTTAGAAGAATCCTACTCGAACACTAGTAGTCGCCTCCTGCACCTACTCGCATGAGAACTCATGGACACAGTGGGAATGGGGGTTATTCGGTGCACAAGGAATTATCAACAAGTGAATTATGTTATTGAAATGAAAGAAATGAAAGAAATGAAAAAAATGAAAAAAATGAAAAAAATGAAAAAAACCAATCTTTCATGACTTTAGAGGGCACCGTAGTGGTATTCAAGCGTTTTCTGTATAAAAAAGAGTTCAGCCTCCCGCGAGCCCGCAGTCAATGCTGATGTCGATAGGAAATGTGATACAGTAATACCAATGACAATTCCCATAGCGATTTCTCCCATCCCGCAGGCGAATGTCCATATTCCCTTATCCCCCCCTCCTTCCAAGTAACCATACAGCCAGTGAGCGGAAGGCCTTAGCACCCTTCCCATTTCTCACCAAAAGCATGCCACTTCACAAACCCAATGAACATGTTTTACGAAGTAAACAATGGGGGTAATTCTCACTGACGAGTAGAAACTGCATTGAATGGGTTCCCCGCGTGCATGAGTTGCACTGGCCAAAATTGTGGACATGCCACAGTTGACATCACATGAATGTACTTTTTATATGAAGCCCTCTTACAAAATTAGAAGTATCATATCATCTATGATACAGTACTAGGGCAAAAAGATTCGTCCGATGCCCATTTTACACCAAAAGTAGCCGACTTCGCCACCCTCCCCTAGGCCACAATCTTTATGAGAATCCACAAAAATTTGGCTGTGCACCAGAAAACCCGTAGATAATATAATAAGGGTTACAAAACTCTTAAATATCACAAAGGGATGGAGAAATGGTTGTTTAAGTAGAAAGGCATTGGTTGTCATGTACCTTTTTGTATGGAGCCCCATACAAAAATCTAGGTCACTTTCACACAGGCTGATGCAATCATGAACAATGGAAGCAGCTTTGATTCCTTGTACTTCTACTTCTAGAGGTTTGAATAGATTGTGATTCTCTAGCTGGAGGATCGATTTGAAGTGTTTCCATGAACACAGTGTTGGGAATTATCGGTTTGAAAATGTCAAATTTGGCCCTAAAACCAGTATCGGACGGATCTTTTTGCCCCCGTACTTTACCATATGATACCGTTCCTGTGCCCAACAACCAAACATCCCAACCATTCTTGCCAACACTTTTCTGGCGTGGAAAAATTGTTAGGAGACGGCCTCGTATGGCTTCCCTACCAGACTTAACCACTGATGCTTTTATTTGTATAATAATAATATACCGAAAATGCTTGATAAACCCCCATAAAGTAAGATGCTTTCATATAATGCCTACGCAAAATGCGGGGGGTGGCAAGATCCTCCACCCACTGCAAGTAGCTATACTAGTACATCTCCCGGTTCTCTCCCCTCATGGTACCCGTTTTTCGTGCTCTCTCTTTTTTTACCACCTTCCCCTTCTTTTATATTTTTCCTGTTCCCGGAGAAGGAGAGGGTTCGCTCACCGCACAGCTCTCATACTCGTACGCATTTTTCTCACCTTTTGTATTTGCATACTTCGCGCTATAGCTGTGAATTAACCCATTACAATATGTAAAATAGTATGGTAGGTGCAGTAGTATATCCCGGGTGGCCAAATATTGTAAAATGCCTACTAGTGTAATGCAGGTTGGGCCCCGCCCCGGTGCAAACTTTAAAATCTTCATTCAGTGGGGCAGACACCGGAGCCGGCAAATAACTTGACCAGAAAACAAAAAGTTGTCAAATCAGTAATCGAGTGAGGTGAGAATTGATGATTCCACTATCTCCAACCATAGGAGATATGAGACAAGAGACATTTTTGATTTTTTTCCCTTCCCATTATGCAAGAAAATTTTTGGTACGAACTTAGCCACAAAATAAACTGCCCCCCCCCCCCGGGGTTCCCTTATAAAACGCCCATTATAAACAGACACCTAAGTTACTCACTTCCAGAATCTCTGAAAATCCGGGCACTCTTTTAGATAGCACAACCCGACATGAACACTCACATAATTGAAGGCCAAGTTACAGAAACCATGCTGAGGGTTACTTTGCTGTGCGCCTTTGTGTTAGTTTGCTAAACTTGCACGTTTTATATGGGATCCCGGGTTGGTTTCCCCCGTTGCCAGGATTGTGCCCCTTACTGTGCGATTTTGGGACATCTGGAAATTTTATTCATGTGCCCAGACGCACCAGAAGGAGTCAAAAAGGCAAAAGAGAAGGCTCGAGGGAAGCGGGACATGAAAGAGGGAAGAAATCCAAATTGAGGAAGAGGAGAAGGAGAGGGGGGGGAGCACTGAGGCGGACAGGAGGGATGGATGGTGATAGGTAGGGGGGACCATGGAACTGTAAAGTTGGAGGAAATACTGGAGAGAATAGCATGGGGTAATGTCGATAACGCAACGTCCCTGTAGGTTTACCGTATATGAGATAGAGCCCTTGCTATGCCAGCATGCTCTAGAGACAGTTTGTATTCACCGCTTCATAGCCCTGAGGACCCACAAGCGCAATGCGATATAATAATTATACCCCAGATACACGCCCCGTCGGAGTACGGCACACTCTCACCATTGACTGGGCGAATCCTATATATCCCAAACTGCGAGGCGATCAGTGGGGCTGCGTCGTGCTGGTATTTGGGCACCCCACAACTGTAGCCTGGAATTGACTCAAGGCTGAGGGGAACGGTGGGGGGCTCTGGTATGAGTAATATTGGCGACGATTCTACGTCAATTATGAAACACTCTTCTTGAAACGCCGGTAGATTTATTCGCCAAGGCTATGAAATCATTGAACCTGGCGAGAAATCTCGCTACGTTGGCATAGCCCCCATCCCCTCAACCCTCACGCCTTGTTCATCGAGACTCACTCGATTTTCTCTAGTAGTTAGTGTCGGAACTACTACCTCAGTATGATGATATGGGACGGATGTGTTCGACCAGCGGTCAAGCAAGTTGAAGCATGTGGATCTAGGAAACAGCAGCGGTCATCTTGATGTATATTGATGCTGCGCACTACTATAAGTACAGCAGTCTCAAGCGTGTTTGTAGGACAAGCAACATAGCATTCGTTTCTTTTCTCTTTCATTCAATTGATCTGTCCTATTACTTCTCACCCTGACTCCGGCCGTTCCCTTGTGACCTCCAACAGTTAGGCTTGCTAGTCGCGGTGGGCGTGAGCAGATTCCGCGTTATGTACTCGAGTATGATACACATGAACAAATTAAACTATACCAAGCTATGCTTCTTGTACCGCCATATTAGATAAGCTTTGAATTTTAGCAAGAAAACACCTCAATAGGTATTCACGGGAAATGTTAAAAATAGAGCTCTTTTATCATACAAGTGCACCGCCCCATACATCCTGCATAAGAGAATCATTACATACATTGCTATTCGTAAATCATAATAATTAGAAAGGGTAATAGTGAGACAATATAAAGGAAACGAAACGAAACAGGAAAACCCATGCACTTAGAACTCGAAACGGCGATTACAATTGCCTGCGCATCGCTGTGGCTGATCGATACTTGAACCCCCTTCATGCCAGCTTTATCGGCAACTTCTTTGGCATCATCAGACTACTATGAACAAATTAGAACCGAAACACAAAAGCAGGATAGGGAAGGGTTATAAACATATCATGACAACGGATGTACCTTTGTCATCACTGAGGATCTCAACTTCCCTCAACGGAGCACCAGCACCCTTGCCGGAAACACCTAACAGCTTGAAGACACTCTCCTCAGCACTTCACCTACCCGCAAAACTGGCTTGTAGCTTAGGAGCTTTTTGGTAGTACTCCTGCTTGGCAGGGATGAAGTTGTGTTCAACAAAGTTCTCGTTATCGATGTTGATGCTAGAGATTAACTCAATGTCAACTCCAATCCGACTATTTTCACCAGCAGTGGCTGATGCTAAATGTTCCATGAGTTTCCGGGTGTTCACTACCAAAGGATCAGGCTGATTCTTCTGGATCTGGGCAGGATAGGTTTAGCTGTTAGTTCTTCTGTCGGTTTTTACATGAGCAAGAGGTTCAAGCAGAAGTTGAGATTCCTGATCTGGGGCATACGGGGGATGGCTCTTGGCCTGGAACAGGTTGTTCTCCACCAAGGCAGTATGGTAGTATCTATAAGCTTTTGTGTAGCGGGAATCGACCTTAGCCCGATATGTTTTGTAGGCTTGCTTATCCAAGGTAGTAAAGAGATATTTAGGATGAATGCCAATTACCTGAGCATCCTTTTGGTCGAAACCAAACCAAGTGACTAAAAATGCCTTGATACCGTCCATTTGGATACTACTATTGGATACACGAGGTGATCAAATTGTTCAAGATTTTGACAGCTTGTCAGCATTTCGATTTCCGGGAAAGAGGCCTGAGTGCAAGACTTGTATGGATCCATTCATCGTTGAAGCACCCGGGGCACCCTTGAGATGCCCGGTGAGGTATTCTGAAAGATGCCGAGAACGGCATTCCCTTTTTGCAGGCCAAGATGCATCATCATCTTATTAATAACGTCGGGCTCGTTCATATGGTTTACCTTGGTGATGGTTCCGTGCACGGAAGCTATACCCAAATCATCAATATTTAAGCCTCACACAGCCAGGGCTCCTCTCAATAGCGCAATCCAAGGATCCTGCTTCCAGAATTGTTTGCCCCATGCATTGAGGGCTTCTCGCTGCTGTTTTTAGAATTCTCGCTCGATATGGCCGGCACATTCTTGCATATACTCGTTCTCATCAATGCCAACCTTCTCAGACTTCGTAGCCGTAACTTCCTTCTGAAGCTACGGAAACTCGCCCCCTGTCCATTGATTGATCTGGGATTTTCTAATCTGGAGTTGTCTCTGTCTGTACTTAAGGTTGAGGAGTGGGCTAGGGAATTTGCTGGCAGTTTCGCGGGCGGTGGTAAGGATACCCTGGCCTGGTGCAGGATTACTCCTTCCAATCTTATCGGTAGCGGGAGCCGTAAGAGACACAATACCGTAGTTAGGAACACCCATCTCTAAACAAGTTTTGCAGTCATGATAAGTTGAACGCCACTCCCCTGAGATTTCATGAAGCCGTTACCCGTGGCGGCTGTAGGTCTTGACATTTCTTGAGGTGTTCTTCAATGCAGCAGCTCTTCCTCGGCGTTGCTGGCTGCCTTCATATTGGCGGGGGGTTCGTAGGGGCCTTCTCCCGGAAATTATTGAAGCCATCTACATAGCACACTCTAGTCTTGCCCTCCCTGATCATCTCATAACCGATAACAAATGACTCAACAGCTGTGGCATATGATGCGGAGGTTTTAATAGGACCGGTGGATAAAAGAAGTGATATGCTAACCCACGCAGACATAGTATTGATGAAAGATTACTAAAGGATGTCCTTCTGGATAGGCCTGTCCATATGCCTGTCTTTATACATTCCTCTCAGTGCGGTCATGCCACCAACATCGAAACCAACAGTTTCCAACCTCAGATAACTAGACAAATTTGTAGAATCTGTAAGGGTCAGTGATACCCATAGCCAAGAGTGATTTGACAACGCACACCAAGAGTTAAAGAGTGACTAGGTCAACCTGACTAATCAGATCATTGGGGATCCCATACTTCTTCGCGACCCACCCAGTGGCAATTTGGCCTGCCACAAGATGATCATCAAACTCGAAGGCTTTTGGAATGAACAGGATAGCACCATTTTTAACATGAATAGTGTACTCTCCACAGTTCACGACTTCAAATATCTCGACCTTATTGCTGTGGTGCCTCTTGAATTCCTCAGCAGTCTCCTTGCTGGCTTCGAATTATTCCAGATCGTGTTCAATCATGACTTCCTGGAGAAGTTCTTTCTTCGTTGGGCCGTAGCCATTGAATAAATCACTCTCACTGAATCGGATCCCAGAATGTATTTCTCGTGCTTGGGCTTGATATCTTTGTCCTCGACGGGCTCACCAGTCTTAACGTCAATCCAACCAGCGTACTAGTTACCCTTAATAGGTCCCTTGGGATGCTTAATGAGGCCCATGATCCCGGCCTTTTCTCTGCACCCCTCTAATAGCAAAAATTCGCCAAATGCTCCCATCTCCCATCGAGTGCGGGAGTTACCCCCCATTGCCCGGCTTCAGCAAAGCAACCACCTTCTCCAGGTCAGCCATTCCAAGTAGGTTGTTTTTTTTTTGTGCAAATGGCACAATCTCCTTTTTGTGGTCGGGTAGTTCGGGAAAGTCAAATTTCGTGTTGGCACAGGGCTGAATGGTAACCTTTTTAGTAAAGTTTCTCTGATACTTTGTCGTTGACGATCTTATGCTCTATTGATGTTTCTGTAGTCACCGCTTCATGAACTTCGCATGTTTCCAGGAGGTTTTTCCTAAGTTGGGCAGAAACATGCTTCAGGTTAGAGATAGTCTACCTTGGAAGCCACCATTAAGATCAGCAAATACAGGCTCAATTTAACACAGATCAACAATCGCAGGCGCCATAAGACCAAGAAGATTGAAAGCCATCTCCAGCCGAGAAAATGTGCGAAAACACCCAATTTTTCAATAGCCTTAGCGGTAGAGTTATTCGCTCCTATAGGCTTGTTTGTCGCTTGTCCAACCGATGATTGCGCCACAAATGGTAGGGGACTTTCCCCAAGACTCCGAATGCCATCTCTGGAACAATGCCTCAAGGGCTAATTTGGATTCAGAGTATGATGGAGCCCGTCATTTCCGAAGTTACCACGATTGGGAGACAGAGGTAGGATAACTTGAGCGGGCCGTGTTTCGAAGCCATGGGAAGCTTTACCGGTGTCGGGCTGATTTGCAAGACCCGTTTAGTTGGATGGATGGTGTGCCAAACTCACCCTCCTGTGCGTAACTGTGGCCTCTTGATAAACCGGACAATAAGTCGGTGGGAAGTTGACTAGACAATGAATTGCCTAAAGGCCTGGACAAGGATGAGATAAAGACTGAAGCGCTTGAACGAAAGAGGTAAAGTGTGTGCGCCAAGCTAACTACCAAACAGAGTTTTTCTGTGGGCCCCAATCGGGCTACATGACTGCTCTGACCACCCTATCAAACACCTCAGGGCACACCGGTCTTAACCATACCAAGGAGACGAAGCAAATTGGTTAACATGATGTGATGTGCAATCATGGCTTGGAGACTTGGAGTCAATGGAATCGATCCCAGGGCCGTTTTCGGTAATAGCGGCGAAGGCAACGACATATTCAAGATCCCAACCAAGGCCATTCTTCTCATCATATCATAAATGTAGTTAAGAGGGCCTCGACATCCTGTTTGATTCCTATAAATTCATTAGTTTTAGAATATAAATCGTGAGTACGAAATTCATACCTTGTTTGAATGGCACAACAATCAGCTGGGAGCCGCATGACCCAATTTTATAGTACATCGCCGGTAGTATTCCGTTATATATAACTTTGCGCCCTTACAGAGTAAGTTTGCTCTCATCTTGGAACCGACAACGCTTGCTGTGGTTCGATCAATTGCCTATGGATGCTGCTTCCTAGTAATTGGTGAAATGGTAGTACAACTCACTCGAGCACTGATTCTCCCTTCTTCTTCTTTATGCATAAGTAGTTGTTCATATCTCCCGTATTATATATATTATCATAACGAGAATTTAACGTCCTTGTTCCGCTACATCCCAGTCCCAGTCCCAAGTATCATTCGTCGGCTGCACCTAGATGATGTCTCTCGATCACCTTCGAGTTAGCAGGTTAAGTCACTACCAGCTCCATATCTCTTCGCGCCGCGCGGACAGCCCATTTCGCTTGGACAAATTTGACTAACCCGGGATGACTTTCGAATGTACTTTCATAAAGTCTGCAAAAACGCAAAGATATATCGCAAAATCCCCCCAATTACTTCGTAGAAAGCTCTGGTGAAAGAAGTGTTCCCCTATGGTAGCGTATTCCGAGCACTTCTAAAAAATTTCATCTCAAATCTCCTGGTAATCATCTTCATCCTCATCTCCATCTCTATCTTCATTTTCACCCCCATCATTACCGGACCTCAATCAACAGCTCTCAGGTCCTTTGGTCTCTCTGGTATACTTTCCATAGTGCTCAGCCCAATTGGGAGATACGTGGAATTCTTCCGCAATCAAACTCTAGCCCCTGCAACTCATTTTGCAAGCACTCCTAGCATATTGTCACAGTCCGTGCATTCAAATGCCGCGAGACTTGGGACCCAACAAGGGAATACCACCCGCCATACGAGCACGGTGCAAGAAAGAAAATACAAGCGTGCTGACACCACGGTCACCCCGATAGCGAAATGTTCGGGGGGGTCGCCTAGTAGTTTTGTTGCTCTTTCGTCGCAAGTTAGTCGGCGCAGCAGCGAGAAGATTTCAACAGGTCGAAAACTCGAAGGCCAATATCAGTGGGCATCATAACCCCATAGGTGATGAAACCTGCCATGTCACCTGATCTGAGTGATAACTGTGATTCCACGGAAGATGTCTCCTCGATATCCCTTTGTTCGATGCCGAATTCCGCCAACGTCGGGCATGCAGAATGTTCTTGAATCGATCGACAGTTATGGTAGACAGAGAAAAGCGTGTAACATGTGCTCGTAGCGAGTCGGCCTGATTTCTCATCACAGAAGGGTAGCCCATAGGCGGGGGGCGGGGATCTAGTGCTATTCTACTAACTAGAGATTGGCATTAACGGAGTACAACACTTTTAAGATGCGACAAGGGGTACACGAGAAAGCAGCCCCATCAGCATAGCACAAAAGCACAAAAGTAAACACTGCCCAACATTTTGAACTCTATTTCTCCACATGCCTCTTTTGGAAGTATCGGGTGAGAAAGCAAGGGGTTATGAAGGCCTGTAGGGAGCGAGGGTATGTCTCATGGGGCATACTGGTAGAAGCTTACAATACAGAAATCATCATGCATGCGAACCACATCTGCTTCACGAAAGTCTACGGAATAAAAAACCAACTTACAACTCGAGTGCAATTCACACCTCCAAACACATCTTGCGATCATGTGCTATCACTCGAAGTTCTGCCCAATCGATCAGTTGCGTCTTGGCACAACTTGAGGCGAACTTTGTTTTTTCCCACCCCCAACCACGTTTACACCCCCACCACCCGCTACCCCAATCATCCTAGACGACCAAAATCGAAAGAACTGACCCGGCGCAGCGAGCGATCTGTCCAAATAAATCCAGAGTCCAAAGAGAGACACGGGACCATAGGGCCAACAATCCGGATAATCGAGATCCAGGGCGGCCGGGTGTGATCATAAATCGGTGGTTAGGGTACCCATGTCTTCCATACTCGTATCCCACAGCCTGATAACGCTTCCAGCTCCCCCCTCCCGGGCAAATAGATTGTGCACCGATCGGTTCCACACCGGTATCGCTCCATACCACGTGGATAGCGAGTTTTCTTGAATCTGACAGTGTTTCGCCCGCCCCACCCACCGACCCGAGCAGTTATCCAGGCTCCCTATCTCGCGGTTGCCCAAAGATTCACCACGGCCTATCTATTCGGCATCGTAACCTACGGTACTCTACCCAACGAAGTTTTCCTGCCACCCACCGCCCCACCACCTTCCGATAACTCTGTATGATGACATGACATGATCTTTCCATTGCTCCTTCCACCTCGGACCGCAGCTCCCCGAGCACTGGCACCGTATCAAAACCAACGGATGCTCAGGCGGTCGCAATCGGCGGGGTATGGAATGCAGCGGCAAGAACACAGCCCCCGGGGACAGTATGATAATATGAATGAACACATCAAAGCCCGTCCGTCATACCGGCATGGCGCAAGGAGCTGAAGTTCGGAAGGCAAATTGAAGGTGGGAGAGAGAGAGAATCAGGAATTAGGATGCAGTAAGAAAAGGAGGCGGGGCAAACAAAAAATACAAGAAAACCCTAATAGAAAGGAAATACCAACATCATAGAAGGGCAAGAGGTCCATTATATGTGTCACAAATATGCACGTATCCTATACTAGCACTGTACCATCTCGCGATCCACTGGAGATTTAAACCTTTGTAAAAATTCTGTGAATCTTCCGTTTGTTCGTTCACTCTTGTTAGAATCGAATACACAGCAGTCTACATAACCATCCCACGGCCATCACAGCCCGCCACAAAAGCCCTTACCAAACAAGGGGTTTCCACATCGACCCGTTTCCTTCCTTCCCGAAGGCGGGGCAAACCACCGTACCGTACAGTACCCCAACCGTAAACTTTATGTACCATGGGACCTTCTGCCGTAACCCCATACCGAACATCACACCACATCACCGGCACACCCCCAGCCGCCACGCGAGAACCAGAGTTCACTGAAAGAAAAAAGGGGGGGGAGAAACCGACCGTGTGGAAACAACGGGATTTAACTCGAGCTTTTCCTAAAAAGACATCTTGTCAAATACTCATGCGAGATATGGTTCAGGCGTTGGTGGCGATTGTTTTCTGGGTAAGGCTGGCTGGCTAGTGTGATGTTTGTGGACTTGTGGCGAGGAAAAAAGCATATATGCGCGGGAGACGCACGGTAGGTACCGGTAGGTGGGTAGAACTAGGTAAGCGATGATAATGTTTCGGCAAAGGTGTGCCCGCTTGTACTGATACTCGAGTAAGTATCCGGGTGCGAGCACATGGCTGCGGAGGAGGAGGGGAGAGGAGGAATGGGGGAGAGTTGCGGAAAGCTGAAACGTTAAGATGCTATTCTGGAGAATCGAGTACTCGAGTATCAGTGCTAGTGTAGCCATGTCCGTAAAGTTCTCGTGCCCCTTGTACCTTAAGGGTGATGCTTATCGACAACAACAAAACAGCAAAAGCCTTTTAGAGAACTGCTCTCAGATATGCATCTGGGAACATTGTAAAATGTTATCACAATTTGTTCTATGATACTAAATAATAAGAAAGAGAGGGTTATCGAAGCGTCTTCAAGGGCTAGTAGTAGTTACAAGAGTATAGCAGCTTGACCAGATCCCACGGTACTGTATTGACAATAGTTCCTGAGTTGAATCAAAGAATAAATCCCCAGAGTCGAAACGTCAGTCCTGTTCCCAGAGCACCATCCGTCCATTTATTCACGATGCATATCCCTACTGACATCTACCGACACCCACTCACTCATTCACTCCCCCACCTCTATCACCATCTCCACCAAAGAGCAAAAAGAAAAAGAAAAAAGAAAAAAACATCATCAGTAATCACAAGTCCGGCACCTAGCACCACGTGTACAAGTGCGATACCCACCCCTCCACCAAAAGTAACCATGAATAATGTCACACGGAAAAATGGAACGTAGAATCACCACACATCACTCGAGTATCGTACATTTTCCACGAGGTTTTCCCTGCCACCACCCTCGGTAGGGCGACGCCGCACCGGAGATGGATCCGGGAGGCGAGATATGTGCAGATCGCTTTTTTTTCACGGAGTAATATAGAAAATGCACCGTGCCGTAAGCCCTAGGTGGGGCGATGTTCGTACCTGGTAGGTACAAGTACTCGAGTACCGTACCGGTACAGGGTGCGATGTGCACAGTATGATACGATGTGCCTTATTTACTTGTACGAGGGGGGTAGTATCACTAGAATAAATTTGATTAAAGGTTTGGTTTTGGGTTTTGGGAGCTATGGTAGCTTAGCGTAGCATTGTACTCGAGGGGGGGAGTCGCTAAAGACCAGAAAGCATACCGGTAGCCCTTGTCTCTCCAGAGAATTGCATAGGATCAGCGGAAGTGGGTTTCCGGTTTTTAATGACCCCGGAGTACTAGTACTAGTGCTTCTACTCGCTTGTTTGTTTATCTGTTTGTTTATTGGGACGGTATATGTACCCTTGGATGAGATCTGTTATTAAGGCGATATCGGCGTGAGAATTGCAGGAAAGAGAGGACCCTTTGATGGCCTGAGATGCTGCTTATCAAGTTGTGGTGTGCAGGGTTTATTGCTCACTCACACACACGGTTGTCGTGTCTTATATCAGTCAGCTGTGGTAATTTTTTGCAATCTCATCACCCATGGGTTTCCATAATTTATTTTTCTCGGAGCTTGATTCTTGGCTGATGGGTCGGGATTCGCCCCTGAGGAGAAGAAAAGAAAAAAAAAAGTACGAGGGAGATCATCAGGAGAATGTCCGCTAGAAACAAAAAAACAAAAAAAAACACTTCAACTCAGCAACTCAGCAACTTTTTTCTTTGCGTTTTCTAGGAATTTGACTCAGGCACTGCCGGCGCCGTATTACGGGATTGTCAGGTGTTCAAAGGGCCGGGTAATGGGTAATCGGCGAGCGTTCTAGGCAGCAGAGAGTTGGTGTGTTGGTGCAGAATTTTCACGATTGACCACATGGAAGCGTGGCATCATCCTCATCATTGTCCTACCGTACCATCCTCTCTCACTGAAGAGATAAATATTTGTATCCCCACAGAGGAGGTTCAGCCCTAAAAGGTGATTTTCTCCCCTGGCGCCCGTTGGGCTCCTTCTTGATTCGGACGGCAATGCTACACTATCTTCGCCCCCAAGAAGCCATTTCTCACCCTAGTTGGAAGGCGAGTGAGCCTAGGTGACTAGATTGTAGCTGCGGGCGCGTCTTGCATGTGCTGATAAACTGGAGAGGCTTAAAATCTGCCGTATCAAGTATCTATGTAGAAAGTTAGGGCAGATATAGTGCCTTCGTTATCCGGCCTGGCGTAACTCTGGGGGTCACGGTGGAAAGGGAGAGCCCAGGATGTTACTAACGGGGACAGGCGAGCAAGGTTTATTTAGCGAGCGAGGCGTGCGCCAAAAGCGGCGCCAGCTAATGCCTAGACTAAGGGAGCGGCGTGGTGCACCTTTACCGACATTTCTCCGCAATTGAACGAACGAGCTCCTGTCCAAGTTTCATTTTGGCGAGTCCGGTCCTCTCAAGGTTGGCCTTGAGCTCCTGCCGTACTAGTACTCAAGTACTTGTATGGCTAATACCGGTATTCAACTAAACCAACCAGGGATCTCAGTATCAACCCCCTGAGGGTTGAAGGCTGTGTGATTCGGGTAAATATCAATTTTGGGCACTTTTGCTGTGATACGGGAACCGTTTTCAAAGCCGCTGAGTGCAAAACTACTCAAATACTATTCATTATTGGTGCTGCGTAGTCCCGCCATGAATCCATCATTCGGGCCTCCGAGAACGAATACGGCACTCTCCTAAGACATCGCAGCGCATTTACTTGAAGCCCTCAGAAGCGTCTTGCTCTTGTTGGTTAGAGAACGAGTAAATGGCTGTTCATGCCTCAATAGGGAGGGTTTTTACCTACGATACTCCGGAGGAGTAACTTGCGTAAAACTAGAATCGGTTGACACTGAGCCGCATCTTTTTATAACTCGACGGATGAAGAGGCCATTCGACGGGCTGACATCCGATAGGCAGAGGACAAAGAGTAAGGTACTGTACCTCACTCGCGAAGATGGGGCGAGAAGACACGACTTGCCTTATTTCTCTGACAAAGTTGGCCAACCAAAGTATTACTTTAGACCGCTCTGTGTGAGAAAGATCTTTTCAAAGGTGTCAAGTCGAGCCTCGAGCGCTCGATTGTTATATTTTTAGACATCTACCTTTCCGAGACTCGCAACCGCAAGGGGAGAAGCGTCTTTCATCAACCAATGAATTCTTATTTCAACCTTCGGAGCATAGCTTCGAGTAAGAAGATGGTCAGATTTCCGGAGAGTCGGAATTACCGGTATGACCTTTTAAGATCATTCCTTTCGCTGTGATCGAAGGGCGTGATTTTTTTTTATGATTTCTTATATTTAACCACGGGCTGAGTCGAAACGAGAGATCTCTGGGGATGCCTGAAGCACCGGTAAGAACGGAAATTGGTGCCATGAAGCAGGAACTGCTAGCCCCACACACTGTGATGGGAAGTAGGGAAAGGTGGGCGTGGGAGGGTTTTCGGCGCGAAGAGGGTTTTCTTCACCTTTTTTTCTTCTTCCTTCTCTTTTCACGTCTTTGGGTAGCCTGGCGTTGTCAGGGTGCTGTGTGTAGCAGCTGAATAAGGAAAGATCTGCACTCGCGATTGTCCATCAACCCCCGGAGGGGGCTGGAAGCAGCGAAAGGGCGGTCTGCGGCTGGCTCTGTAGCAAGTCGGGCAAGTTGTGATTATGTACTGGATTGAGGTATGAGCACCAGATTTGTGCCTACTCACCTCGGAGCTGCTTTCTCACCATAATCTAGCTTGCCAATGACCAGGTTGATAAACGTAGTGAGAGATGGCGCAGCAGGTCTGTACTTGTACTTGAGTACTGTCTCTTGTAAGGATTAAGTAGGTTGCCTGGAATGTGAGGCTGAAGAGTGTGGTGAGAGTTGTGATCGTCTGCGTGTCTTTGTGCCAACTTGCACTGGTGAACAATAAAAGTATAACTCGTGTGCTTTCTGGCGCTTGTGTCCTATATTGTTTGTGTGATTGGGTAGAGTACTGTACTTGAAAGGTATAGTAAGCCTGGGTGCCGCCCGGTCTTTGGTATGATACTTGGCTGTGTATTGTAAAAGGGTTTGTATGGTATTTGGGTGGTGTCGGTATAGCATAGTAGCGTAAGGGTCCAGTATTTGATGTCCTACTAATAGTCACTGCCCACTTCTCGCCTCTCGACCTCTTGGTTGTGAAAAAAAAAACAGCCTTTTGATCCTCTGTTTTGCCCTCCTTACTTGTACTTTCCCCTTCGCACACCCCCACAAAAAGGCATATACCGAGAGTACACATATTCCCTCCGCGTCCCTCTTCCCCTTCTCTTTTCATCTCCCGCGTCCCTCGGTTTGATGAGAATTATGAGTTCTGTCGTTCCGCCTCGTACCTCTCGACTAGTCAGCACTCCGACTCGTTGGCTGCCACTCGAGCTTTGCTCGAACGTTGGGTCTGGACTGCTTGGGGATTTGTTGCTGCTGGCCCATGATACCTGCCCCTGCGGTTTTGGTTGGTTCAGCAATTGGGTGAATAGCAACCACGAGTGAGTAAGGAAGTGCTCGATTGATTGCGCTATCATTGATCATTGATATAGGAGATACTGTAAGGTACGGTGTTGTGACCATAAAAAAGAAAAAAGAAAATTTAGAAAAGCGTAAAGTACATTGCTTCTCACAGCCTGCAACAAAGCACCGGGTTCCTTGCTGAGAGCCTCCTGCATCTTTTCTTTCTCTTCCTTCCTATCCCCTCTTGCAAACATTATCCATTCCGTCTGCAGTTACTGTACTCATTTTTTACATAAGGTACCCCACGCCTCTGCCTCGCGTTGAGTGCCTCATTCTGTAGCCTTTCCCACTCTCGATTTACCTTCTACACCCACACTTCCAGATCCCGCAATCCGCGCCCACGCCCACGCCCAGTGTCCTCCCACCTCCGCAACTACCCATACAGAATCCCGCCGTACAACCGCCACCACCCACCCACGACTTCTACCACCACCGCAACCTCTCCACACCACACACCCCCCTCCATCAGTGCTCCGACTTCGACTAGCCAGAGGAAGAACTCAACAGGGCGATCATTCTCGCTGCTTTCCTCCCTCTTTCTTCCTGCTTGACTGACCTACCTAACCTACTCGTACCCCTTCTTTTCTCTTTCACACCCCCCCCCCCCATCACGCCCTAGCACCATATTGTCAGCGGCATCGCAATTCGAACCCAATCGAATTTTTCCTTTCGCAAACTGTGTTGCTGCAACCTCAGCAGCTCAGCCCTGCGACTGCCAACCAAAATCGAAATCCCTCGCTTGTCGTTATTTGCAGCACACACAGGACGCACAGACACCCACCATCAAACACGCGGCTGACAGTCAACCCTACGACTGACCGAACCTCGCTTTCTTCCCCTATCCTCCTTGTGTGTTCTGTTGTCGTTGATAGTGGATGGTCTTAAAAAATCATCTGGCCTTTACATTTGAAGTCGTTGGGTGGATATATCGAGATAGGACGACACGACTGGTACAACACATCCCTGTTCGCTTTGTCTGCTCGAATTCCGAATCACTACGGCACCTCTACGAACCTTCGCTTTGGCCGACTGTCGATCCTCCTCGCCTCGAAAGCCTCCGGAATCCCGCTGCCAAAGCGTCTACCTGACTTATACCTCGATACATCGAAATCACCCTCTCATCTGTTTTGTACCCCGGTGGCCATCGTCTACAACCTGGTGTTTGAGGGCCCTTCTACGACTGTAACGAAACACTGCCAACATCCATCAACAAAACATCTTACCCCCCCTCAGCTCTAGATTTTGGTATTCAACCCGGCCAGCTGTACGTCATCTCGGCACGACCACATCTCGTCCTTTATATCGACTGGGGGAATATTTATTGGGAGATCTGGCCCTTGTTCCGGTGGGGAAGTGAACTCCGAGGGCGTCGTTGTTGGGTAGCCTTCTCACTTGAGTTTCGCCTTTCTTCCGGCTGGGCCGTGGTTGTCATCCTTGACATATTTTGTTTTCTTTCACTTTATACATCTGCTACGACAAACTTCACGGCCTTAAATACTAGCTTTATTTAATACATTAACGATTTTCGATCAGTTCGCGCGTCCTGCGCCTGTATTATTCAACTTATACCCGAATACTGTCCTTATAATATCTTCGAAATGGGTGCTTGCTTTTCGAGGGAGAGTGATGAGGATCGTGTTAGTGCGAGGATTGACAAGGAGATCGGGGAGGACCTAAGGAGACTGAGGAGAGAATGCAAGATTTTATTGCTCGGTAAGGAGATATGGTGGTACTTATCATACTTGCTTATCTCTAATGTGGTATTTAGGTTCGGGTGAGAGTGGAAAATCGACGATTGTGAAACAGATGAAAATTATCCATCAGAATGGGTATTCTGTTGAGGAGCTCGCAATGTATCGGTTAACGATCTACAAGAACTTGGTGGATTGTGCGAAGGCACTGGTGATGGCCCTACGACAGTTTGACATAGAACCGGATACTACTACTAATAGGGTAAGAAGTGTGACCTGGGATTTTCTGCGTTTGATTTTGACCTTCGGGGTTTCTAGGAATATGCGGACTTTATAATGGCCTTCCAAGTTGACCCCGATCCAAATACACCTCTTGATCCAAAACTTGCATCGGCCGTCGTATCATTATGGAAGGACCCTTGCATTCCCAAAGTGATGGCCCACCAAAACGAATTCTATCTTATGGATTCCGCACCTTAGTAGGTCACCTGACAATGAGATATATGTCACTGCACAACTAATTTCTGGGTACAGCTTTTTTGATGAGGCACCTAGGATCGGCCAAGCTGATTACATACCAACAGAATCCGATGTTCTCCGAGCCCGGACAAAGACGACTGGCATATACGAGACTCGGTTTTCGATGGGGCAGCTCAGCATTCAGTAAGGTTTATCCTGGAGATAGGTTGGAGTAGAAGCCTCTGTAGCTAACTTTCTCTTAGCATGTTTGATGTTGGCGGCCAAAGGAGTGAACGGAAAAAGTGGATTCATTGTTTCGAGACCGTAACTTCAATTATCTTCTGTGTTGCCCTCAGTGAATACGATCAGGTTCTATTGGAGGAGTCAAATCAAGTTGGTAGTCCGGTTTGGATCCGATTTCGGGAGGGAGGCTTTCTAACAGGATACAGAACCGTATGATGGAGAGTCTGGTCCTTTTCGACTCGGTCGTCAATAGTCGCTGGTTTGTTCGAACTAGTATTATCTTGTTCCTCAACAAAGTCGATTTGTTTAAGACAAAGCTCGCTCGAAGTCCTTTATCGAATTATTTCCCGGATTATTCAGGTGGAAATGATGTTACAAGGGCCGCCAAGTACCTATTGTGGCGGTTTAACCAAGTCAATAGGGCCCATCTAAACCTTTATCCACAGTATGATCTATCGATCCGTTTCGGGATTTATGTTTTTTTGGGGGTTTGGTACTAACGCATGCATTAGTCTTACACAAGCAACAGACACGTCAAATATCCGACTGGTATTTGCGGCGGTGAAGGAAACAATATTACAGAATGCCCTCAAGGAGTCTGGCATATTATGATTGAAATGAGTTGGTCCACACTTCTCATTAATTCTAACGATCCTTTGTACAAAAACGTTTGCTTTATCAGGTATTGGTTTTTTGTTTTTTCCCTTTGCTCGGCTTTGCTACCCTTCACTGTTACAGTTTTTTTTTATTATCTTCCTACTATTTTCTGTTTTCGGGTTTCCCTTCAAGTTGAGTACGGGCAGTATGCACTGAATTGTGCAATCTAAAAGAAAACGGGAGGGGTTTTGTGTCATCTTGACTGGGATTGCTATCGGGAATCGGCCACTACTTAATGGTGGTTTTGGTCATGCTTCTTTTCCTCCTCTTTTCCTATCTCTTTCGGTATGGGTACAAAGCACGGGAGCATTTTGTGAATTGGTTCGCCTGGTTTGTCAAGAATCGGAGTTTCGGCGAGTTATTAGCACTCGCAATTGTGTATAGTTTTCCTTCGTAGCGTTCAAAATTCCGCGTCCCCATCTATTTCTCTTCCTCTATCATCTATCTTGACTTCATTTTAAAGTATAAGGGGATACGGGCGGAAATATGTAATTGGAGTAGAGTTCGTCTCATTCTCTTCTGTGCTGATTTTGCTTTTCCCGGTGCGGCAATTCTGCGACTTTTTTTCGCTTGATTTTTTTTTCTTTCAGTTCACTTCACATTTTTTATTATTTCACATTCAAAGGAGGGATGGGTGGATTTTCATTCTTCCAGTGCTGGGATTAGTTTACGGAAAAATTCCGTTTACTGCCGCAGTCGTGCCGGCGTGAGAGGTGTGGTGGGCGTGAGAGGACGCTATGCTTTGTGTTCAAAGAGGGGGGAGGAAGAAAGCATCAGTGTTTTTTCTTTTTTCTTCTCCCTCTATGGGGGTTTTGATTGATAGTTGGTTCTCGGGTCGAAAGGGGGTGTCAAAAGAAGTGATGGAAAGAGAGAACAAGAACCGTTTTTGCTTGATTCCTTACTCCCTTATTTTTCCGGTATACGGTTCATTCTCGTGAATTATAGATGTGGTACTCCCCCGTTTATGATGCCTGTCTTAGAGGGGAAGGGGCAGATGTTTGGATGATATGATATATAGTGGAATATGTGGGCATAGAGGGTCAAGGTAGGACAAGATGTCTATTTTGTCCGTTGATGCCGGATCTACTGGGAAGACCTCAGTACTCGTACAAGCAGGAGTCGGAAAAGTAGAGGGGTCTTAGCCTGGTACGGAAAGGCATGCGAACCCCTCCTAATGTTCGTTCCTACCCCACCTACGCTGGTAAGGTGTTCACGCATGATTTAGAGGTTGTGTGCAGTTCTTATCGCTAGCCGGTACCGATCTGGTGGTGATGTAAATGTATCAAACGCTCGGCGTTAGTTCTGTTCTCTCGAAAAGCCCCTCCTTCCTCCTCTCCATCCCCCTCCTCCCACACTTTCAAGTTTCAACACGCCTATTTCCCCGCCGGATGTTTGAAATCTAACGTTTCCTGAGGTGGTGTGAACCGGTAGTAGTTTACGATGCCTCTCGTCCGAATGTGTCAATCCAATTGCATTTCGGAATACCCCCCTTAGGGAGGAAGGATGGATCGAGGGGGGGACCTTTTGGCCGTATTTACATTTCTATGTAGACCGATTGTCTCCAAATCTTTCTTACCATCCCCTCCTCCTCCACCTCTCCTCCTCCCACCACTACTTTACTCTTCATCCACATCATCATCCTCTCATCCCTTTATCTTCCCCCTCTCCCCCCTCTTCCCCCCCAATTTCCCCTTGCGTCTTGATATTGCTCTGCCGTTCTTCATTCCTTGATTCATCTTCACATTTTACCACGATGTCGTCTTTGTCAAACCCTCCCATTCCAGGCAATGTCCCAGCCCCAGGCATCATTGAGGGACCATTCCGTCCAAAGCATCGTAGGACCCATACCGGGTTTGGAGTTCGCGAGATCAAAGCTGTTGAAGCAAGCATTCCTCAGCCTCTGCGAGAAACGTATGTTCATCAATATTAGCCCTACATTAAGAGTTAAGTGACTAATTGGATCTCAATAACTTAGCTGGCGGAAGCTTGTACGTTTTATTCTCTATTTTATAGTGCTCTCTTGATTTTGCAGATGGATTCTGATTTTTTTAGTCTGCCACTGAGTTCGCCGGAAAGGACCAATTCCAGGTCAGTGAATCTCACCTGATATATGAGAACACCAAGTTCTAATTGCCATTGATGCTTCAGAAAGAGGTTGTTCGTCATGTCGAAACAACTTTAGCTCGTTCGATCTACAATTGCGACGATAATGCAGCATACTCCGGTACTGCCTTAGCTATTCGTGATAATCTTGTCATCAAGTGGAACAGGACCCAACAGCACCAGACTCTCCAAGACCAAAAGAGAGTTTACTATCTCTCCCTCGAGTTCCTTATGGGAAGAACACTTGACAATGCTATGCTTAACTCAGGACTGAAAGACACTGCCAGAGAAGGTGTTAGTGAGCTCGGTTTCAGGATTGAGGACATCATTGATCAGGAACACGATGCCGCACTTGGGAATGGTGGTCTTGGACGCTTAGCAGCTTGCTTCTTGGACTCGCTTGCTACCTTGAACTACCCTGCCTGGGGATACGGTCTCAGATACCGCTATGGTATCTTCAAGCAGGAGATTATCAATGGCTTCCAGGCCGAAGTTCCAGACTATTGGCTTGACTTCAATCCCTGGGAGTTCCCGAGACATGATGTTGCTATCGATGTCATGTTTTACGGAACCGTAAATCCAGGTCCCAGGTAAGTGGTTTTTATCGGTTAGGATAATATCTCTTTCGGCTAATCCTTTGTACAGGGACGATCATGGACATATAAAGAAGGTCTGGGAGGGAGGTGAAATCGTTCAGGCTATTGCCTATGATGTTCCTATTCCCGGATACGGTACCGATTGCACCAACAACCTGCGGCTTTGGTCTTCGAAGCCATCCGGTGGCGAATTCGACTTTGGGAAATTTAATTCTGGAGATTACGAGGGATCTATTCGTGACCAGCAGAGAGCTGAAACTATATCTGCTGTGCTTTACCCCAATGATAACATTGACGCTGGGAAAGAGCTTAGGCTTAAGCAACAATACTTCTGGGTGGCGGCGTCTTTGCACGATATTGTGAGGCGATTCAAGAAATCCCACCGTCCCTGGAAGGAATTCCCCGACCAGGTAGCGATCCAACTCAACGACACTCATCCAACACTCGCCATTGTGGAATTGCAGAGAATATTCATTGATATTGAGAATCTGCCATGGGATGAAGCTTGGTCCATTGTCACTCGCACATTCGGTTACACAAACCACACCGTTCTCCCAGAGGCTCTTGAGAAGTGGTCTGTTCCGCTTGTGCAAAACCTCCTGCCCCGCCACCTTCAAATCATTTATGATATCAACCTTTTCTTCTTGCAGTCCGTTGAGCGCAAATTCCCGAAAGTTAGTACTCGTACCCGTCTAGTTTTGATTTCATATAATAACAAGTGGATACTAGGATCGTGATCTGCTCCGCAGAGTTTCAGTGGTTGAGGAGGGCACACCGCAGGTGCTCCGCATGGCTTATCTTGCTATCATCGGGTCACATAAAGTCAATGGTGTCGCAGAATTGCACTCAGATCTCATCAAGGCTACCATTTTCAAGGACTTCGTTGATATATTCGGTCAGGATAAGTTCACTAATGTCACTAACGGGATTACTCCCCGCCGGTGGCTCCACCAAGCAAACCCAAAGCTCTCCCATCTTATTGCTAGCAAAGTGGGCGGTTACGACTTCCTACAAGACCTGACCAAGCTCAACGTGTTAGAAAAATATATTGATGACAAGGTGTTCAAGAAGGAGGTGAGTGGCCACGCATGAATATTAGCAATGCTGATGTGCTAATGTCGAATTAGTGGATGGAAATCAAATTGGCTGCTAAGGTCAAACTTGCCAAGTACATTAAGGACACAACACAAGTTGCGGTCAACCCGCACTCCCTCTTCGATATTCAAGTCAAGAGAATCCATGAGGTACTTTCATCCAATGATGTTTAAGAGTTCTTGGCTGACAAAACTAGTACAAACGCCAACAAATGAACATTTTTGGTGTCATTTATCGTTACATGAGGCTGAAAGAGATGACACCAGAAGAGCGCAAAAAACAGGTCCCAAGAACCTCCATCTTTGGAGGCAAAGCGGCTCCTGGGTACTGGATGGTGAATGCTCCCAGCCTCCTCCTCGGTCCAGCTAAAAGCTAACGTAGCGTAGGCAAAAACAATTATTCGTTTGATCACCGCGGTTGGTGATGTTGTCAACGGGGACGAGGAGATAAGCGGTCTGCTCAAGGTTATCTTCATTGAAGATTATAACGTTAGCAAGGCGGAAATCATTGTTCCTGCCTCAGATATCAGCGAGCATATCTCCACCGCCGGCACTGAAGCTAGTGGTACCAGTAAGTTTGATTGCTAAAAATGTGTCATCAAATGTTTCTGACACGTTTTGTAGGTAACATGAAGTTCGTCTTGAATGGTGGCTTGATCATTGGTATGCACATTTCCCGCAACTCTCAATCACTGACATAGGAAACTAATGACCTGCAGGAACTTGCGATGGTGCCAACGTGAGTCTTAACCAGCAGGTATTAGACATGATACATGTGTTGACAAGCGCGCTTTAGATTGAAATCACTCGTGAGATCGGCGAAGAAAACATTTTCTTGTTAGGTAACTTAGCTGAGCATGTTGAGGATCTCCGCCACCAGCACCGTTTTGGTAAGGATGTTACGATGGATCCCAAGCTCCGAGAAGTTTGTGATGCTATCGAGGCAGGACGTTTTGGCCCTGAGCAGACATATTCTGGGTTGATAGCATCCCTCACCATAGGCTTCGATTATTACCTTGTCAGCGATGACTTTTCCAGTTATATTGCTACCCAAGACTTGGTTGATGAAGCCTACAAAGATCAAGATGGTTGGGCTACCAAGTCGATCACAAGTGTCGCCCGTATGGGATTCTTTAGTGCGGATCGGGCTATTAATGAGTGAGATTCCTTCTAGACTCGGAAACTTCTGGGATTAAGGGCTGAAACTGATGTCTCTCTTTTTTAATAGATATGCCGACGAGATTTGGAACGTTGAACCATCGGGGGTCGAATCAAGGCCTTAGAGATCCATGCCCGAGGAAGCCGGTATATCACCATATACTTATATCCAGCGCAAATGAGCAACTCTTTTCCTTTCGGCTGTTGTCTTTGTCTGGGTTGTTATTTCTAAAGTTTCTTCTTTTCATCTTGTTGATTAAACGGGGCGATGGTTTGATACCACATCCACATTGGGACAGTGATGAATAACTGCCGTGCCTTCAAGTAAAGTCTCCCAGCGTCGTGAGCCGTTTTGTTTTTCAAGGATGGCGTTTCTATTTGAACGAATTGTCTTTTAAAGGCATTTTTGGTGACCCGACAGCGTGCTCTGCACGCTTGTGTACGACATGATGCTGGGTTGTCCCTTTAATTGACAAAAGTGATATACTGCATCCTGTCCCGCACACGCCCAACTCACCCAAATAAATAAGTTTTTGATCGCCCCAGCCACCGTGCATTGCGTATTTACAGACTCTTGCCCATAAAGCGTCTCTTTGTGAAGCTCAGCCACCACTATCAACCCATTATCAGCATACCTCGTTTCACTGCCGCTGTTGGGCGGGAGGATATACGGCACAATACCTTACTCGGCTTCTCGTCCCCGTCGGCATACACCCTGTTCAACAACCTGGTAACTAGCTCCTGCCTCATTTGACTGATATACCCCCTCAGCGCCTCAGCCTCCATCCTATCCCTAGGCGGCTGGTACAAAGCGTTGAGAGGGAATGCGGGATCGCCTGGGAGCGCGAAGTGGTCTAGCGCGGCCGTCTGCAGCGCTTTTTTGGAATCCTGCAAGCTCATGGTGAACTTGATCCTACTTAGACAATCCGATACGAAGAGGATGCCGTAGATGAGGACACGGTCGGCGGGGCCCTTGATCTCGAAATTGCGGAAGAGGGTGTTGGCGCGGAAGAGGGTTATCGTCTCGTCCAGGATGTCGTAGTACTCACTGTCCGGGTCGATGTCCAGATCGTTGGTTATGCTGGCCGGGAGCGAGGACAGCGTGTATGCCGGCCCGCGGGTGCGGGTGCGGAGGGGGAGGAGGGCGAAGTTGCCTGTGAGTAAATCAGTTAGAAGGGGGTGGAAGGGGGAGGGAGGGAGGAAAGTACCGATGACGCGGACATCCGTGTCTTGGAGAAATGCCGAATGGTAGGACTATTTTATTCGTTAGTTATCTTTGGGATATGAGATGGGAATTGGGTGTCGAGAGTGGATTTTGTGGAAGGGAAAAAAGGGGGATAACGTACCGGCATTGTTAACCCCACGATCGATGGATGATAGATGTGGTGGCGGTTCTGGTGGTGGTGGTTTGACGTTGTTGTTGCTGCTGTGGCCGTTGAAAGGGTGCGCCTACGGAATGACACCTTCACCGAAAATGGCGGGGGAGAGGCAGATCGTACGTGTAAGCTTGTGTGGAGCTTGCGACTCGAATCGCGCTCTCTATGAAGGGCAAACTCTTAGCTCTCAGGGGGAGGCCGGGTAACCTTTCCTCCTCACGAGGGCCCATGTCTCGCAGTCTCCTTGGCCTGGGACCCGTTCGCACGCTATCATGTTCCAATCCTACCTTATCCTGGGGGGTATCATCAAAGAAGGTCGATAAACCTCCCCAGGTCCCCCACCCTCTCTCCATATCTGGCACGAAGCGTTCGGCACAAGCATCGCGGCGGTGTTAGGGTGTGTGTGGGGGGGGGGGTGAAACTTTTTCGAACAGCTAACATGAGGCTTGAGTGCCGGCCGTTTATTGGATTGTCATAATATTATGGAACGCGAATGCTGGAGAGTGGGATGGGACGGGGGTTTCCGCCGCAGTGAAACCCTGGTTTTTCCTTGTTGAGCACCCCCAACAGTTCATGCGACAGCAAGTCAAAGTTTCAAACAACTTTGCTATCTTTTTTAAATCCGGGGGGTTATTTGTAGATAACGAGATATCAAAAGCTAAGAAGCAGTTAATATAAGCAGTGAGTCTTTTGAGGAAAAATAATAATAGAGAACTTGATATCAATAAGCATTCTCTATTGAAATATCTTCTTCCACAATAAGCTATATTGTTGACTATAAGGAAAATAAGTATTGGTATGATATAAACGTTGAATAAGGGTGTAAAGGAAAAGTGGTGATGTTTTCCTGATATTGAGTCATTCCAAATTAGGAAATTAATTTCAATTAACGGTTCAAAATATCTTTAAGAAAGGAGTAAGTTAAAAATGTATTTATTTTTTTCCTACTTTTAATTGGACGACGTTTGTGAACACGACCGCTATTGCGTGACATCAAAATCTGGGCAAGACAAGTTGGAGTTCTGATCGTGTGCAAAAGCAGTCATGATCACGGACGTCATTCAATCACGAGTAGTTCGAGTGAGGAAAATCATGCGGAAGAAGCTTGGTTTAAAACACTGCCGCCAAGTACTTGCACGGGTGTCACAGTTGCACGTTTTTGCTATATCCCTCAGTATCTGCGCCGTAACTCAAAAACGAGACCAGGCAATCATAATCACGCTTTTTTGCCTTCACCAACGGCTTGGAGTTCAGAGTGTTTCTTTTGGCTTCTGTCAGAGGTGCCTTTACGCCATTCGTAGATAAATAGCGTTTGAGAAAAGGGTCCATCCCAAAACTTTCCCTTTCTCTCTACCGGTATATACTCGAGTAGTATAATAGTAAAGGTGTCACAGGTGACCTAGCTTAACTTATCATTGCAGTTCTTTTTCTGCTTCACCCTTCACTTCCGTCATACCTCCCTTGATTGATGTCAATAACACCAAATCACTTTCCCTAACATACCTCACCGGTCACCTCCACCTGCTTTCTTGCTCATCATAGCAACTAGGGCCACCTGCAAAGGCACCATACCCTGCTAGCAACCGTTCTTTTCCCACCAAGGAGCTTTTCTTGCCTTCCTCTCTCTCTTCGCTTTAGGCCCTATCCGCTAGAATACTGGAAGCGAGGGAGAGAAGTTCTTGCTGGGGAAGAGGGGGAAAAACGACCAGGATAGAGGGGGGTGTGATTGGAATTTTAACGCCTTCAACATGGCGCGACAGAAGGATTTTGCACCAATGGTGAACTGGCTCTATGACCTTATTCTGTGGTCTTTCTCAAGTATGTTCTGTGCCCTGCCTAAGTTTGTGTTCTTAGGGAAGAGAGAGCAGATGAGGCTCTGGGTGAGATTTCATCTCTCGGATACCTGCTTGTAGTGATGACGGTGATGCTAACGATGTTTTCTTTCGATCAATAAGTTCTTGTGGATCTTTTCTTCCGTGAGGTTCACCCTCGCGGTGCATTCCGTATCCCTAGGAGGGGACCTATTATCTTTGTTGGAGCACCACATGCAAACCAGGTACGGCCTCACCTACCTTAACAATAGGAAGCGAAGGGATATGGCCTAACCATGTTACATAGTTTGTCGACCCTCTAATACTCATGCGCGCCGTCCGCCTAGAGTCCCGCCGCCGTATAGCATTCCTCGTAGCGGAAAAGTCGATGCGAAGGAAGTTCATTGGGTGGCTGTCTCGCTGCGTCGGTGCTGTACCCGTCTCTCGCGCCCTAGACATGACCAAGCCCGGCACTGGACGTATCTACCTACCGGACCCCCAACAACCCCTCAAGATTAGGGGTGTCGGGACGAAGTTTACGGAGGAGCTGGTTGCCGGCGGATTGCTGGTTCTACCACCGGCGGAGGGGCAGAGCGCGGCCAGTGCGGAAGTTATTGAGATATTGAGCGACGAGGAGGTCGTGCTGAAAAGGGAGTTTAAGGGAGATATCGCCCTGGCACAGCTTACGCAGGAAAGCGGGGAGGGTGGAAAGGGGAGCAGGTATAAGGTTGCGCCGAAGGTCGATCAGAGTCAGGTTTATGATGCGGTATTTCAGAGATTAAACTCAGGTGGTTGTGTGGGTATCTTTCCTGAGGGTGGTAGTCATGATAGGACGGAGTTGTTGCCGTTAAAAGGTAGGATATGCCTGTTCTGATTTTAACCACTGATTTTCACTCCGTATTGAGAGTGATATCATCGTCTGTGGTCACTTTTTCTGAGGGGCGTTACTGACATGTATCAGCTGGTGTTGCTATTATGGCGCTCGGTGCTCTCTCTGCCAACCCTGACTGTGAACTCAAAATTGTGCCTTGTGGATTGAATTATTTCCATGCTCATAAGTTCCGATCACGGGCTGTTATTGAATTTGGAGCTCCAATTGAAGTGCCAAAAGAGCTCGTTGATCAATACTCCAAGGGCGAGAAACGTGAGGCTGTTAGGGCCCTGCTAGAAATCATCTATAATGGATTATTGGCAGTCACTGTTACCTCACCGGATTATGATACCCTCATGGCAAGTCGCCCGGCCCCCGATAGATAAGCTAGCAAGGCCAGGAACTAATGTTTTTCACAGGCAATCCAAGCAGTCAGAAGACTTTACAAGCCGACCAATAAGAAACTTCCCCTCCCGATGGTCGTAGAGCTCAACCGACGACTGGTCACTGGATACACACATTACAAAGACGATCCACGCATAATCCACCTCCGAGCATCCGTATCAGAATACAACCGCCAACTCCGTCTCCTCGGCCTCCGGGACCACCAGGTTGAGTACGCAAAGTTCTCTTTCTTCCGCGTCATATTCACCCTGATCTACCGTGTCGGAAAGCTCGTCTTCCTCGGAACCGGCGCCCTACCCGGCTTCATCCTCTTCGCTCCGGTGTTCGTCGCAACACGCATAATCTCCCACCGAAAAGCCAAAGAAGCCCTGAAGGCTTCGACCGTCAAGATCCAGGGTAAGGACGTAATGGCCAGTTGGAAACTCCTCGTAACCCTAGCCCTCGCACCAATCCTATACAACTTTTACGTCGTAATCCTCTGCTGGTGGACATACCGCCACCGTCTATTCGGGCTAATGCCGGACTGGATGCCGATAATCGGCGTGGCAATCTTCGGCTGGGTATGGTTCCCCAGTATCACTTTCACAGCCCTCCGCTTCGGCGAGATAGGAATGGACATATTCAAGTCCCTGCGCCCCCTAATCCTCTCACTGAACCCCACAAGTGCAAACACCCTCCACAAGCTCCGCCAGAAGCGCGCGCAGCTCGCCGTAGAAGTGACCGACCTGATAAACGAGCTCGGCCCCGAAGTATTCCCAGACTTCGACTCTGCAAGGATAATTTCCGACCCGTTCATCAAGCCCGATGCCCTTCCCACTATTCATACTGCCTCCCATACCCGCCGTGATTCGGAGCTCTCCTCCGACTCGAACTTCTCCCCTACCTCCGAGTCCGGTGGTGGGGTTCCTTGCGTTACCATCGGTGCGGACTCCGGCATCGGAAGCAACAGTCACAACATCCCGCGCAACGAGAGCTTCGGGAACCTTGGCAGCATCGGTCTCTTCGCTTCTAGGCCCGCCAGTAGAGCGCGTAGTAGAAGCAACAGTGGTGGGTTCCCCATCAAAGCGCTCAGCAATATTGAGGGCGCGGGACAGTTTGGCTTCGACGAGGTCAGCCGCAAGATTAGCTCTGCTATGGCCGAGCGCAGGAGGGAGAGGAGTCGGAGGAGGAGTGGGGGTTTGGGCTGGGGGGAAGAGGAAGTCGATGGGTATCGGGGGAGCACTAGTGAGAGTGAGGGAGCTGAGGAAGAAGAGGATAAAAAGGTAGTTTGAGTAAGTGAATGTGCCAAAGTAAGAAGAAACGAAAAGAGTGTGCGGCGAGGAATGGGGGGTTTACCCCTCCAATTATTTCCACTTTCCTTTCCTTCCTGTTGAACCGTTTTTGTCTCCCTCTTTTCCTTCTTCCGTTTTCCTGTCGGGTTTGGTTCGGTCGGTAGGTCGGCTTGGTTTGGTTTTTGCCTGGGTCCTTTGTGTTCGCTCATTCATTCGTACTACAACTTCCCTTCCCTTCCCTTCTTCCCCTCCTCCCCCTCTGGCACCCCGATGTGCCTAATTTTACCCATCAATTTGAAGCTTGCGCTCCTTCTCTTTCTTCCCCCCTCCAAGAGTCTTGAGTCAAGGACATTAAAATTAATTGAGAATACGATAGTCTTAATATGATTACTCCTGTTTGTTGTTCACGCGTGATCACTCGGCCAGTTTTGTCCAATGCGGTTGTTTGGTGACCAGACAGAGACCAAAACACACCAAAATTGAAGGTTCTCGGGGTGTCATTACCCGACGACCACCATCTGCGGAAGCAATGTAGCAAGGAAAATGTAATTTGCTATATACTAGCCACCCACACAAAACAAAGTGTGGGGGTTTCCCCTCCCATTCTCTCAGAGTACCGGTGGTGGGGAGTGGGGTGCTGTTTCCCTCAAGGCACCTGCCAAGACCACGGTTTTTGTATGGGAAGGATGCCTTGCTATGCACCTTACCCAGTTCATGTGCCCACAGCTCTGCACAAACTCCGGATGAAAGTCTGGAATAAATATCTATTATACTTCAGACATGCTAAAAAAATTTCAAAGAATTTCTAAAGCTGAATTTCAAGACATCTGTAGAAATATAGTGGCTCGAAAACCTGCAATTTTGGTTGGGCTTTGGGCCTGTCTGGTTACGAAACGACCCCTGTTGTCAGTTGTAGCTTGTCGGCTGGGTCAGCGGTGGGTACTTCCTGGCGTGATGAGTACTGGGTCGATTACAATATTTCAGCACAGGATTCAAACATCACAAACCATGACGGACTAAATCCGTTCAATCAATATTAATGACAGCCCCTTTCCTACTTTCTATGCCCTAGACACATCACCTGCACTAACCCTTATTTCATGTAACGTTCATATCTCATCACCTCCCACAACAGGACACAAGAAAGGAAAGGAACAACAGAATTCGCAAGCTAAATTTGCGTGAAACAACAACCCCATTTTTATTCAACTTAAGGAGGTGGGAGAAAAACGGGGCAAAACGTGGAAGATAAAGTAAGATTGATGAACGCAAGAACTACAAGAAAGAAAAAAGAGAGCCCTTATTTTGTGTAAAAAAAACAAGGCTGAATCTAGTTGGTTCCAGTAACAGCAAGCCTGTAATGGCGGTTAGCAAATGAACAGATAACTGGAAGAAATGGGAGGGGGGAGGGTTACTTCATTAGATGTTCCATAAATGTTTGCAATGAGACGTCATCGGTGAATATGGTCTGGGCGTTTTGCGGAACACCACCGTATCCGCCGGATGTGTGGGTCGTCGATGGGTTAAGTTTTGACAGGAGGAAACGAGCTTGGGAACCACCGGCATCGCAGACGATGAATCGAGGCAGTGGGAAGCGGTCAGCAATCAGTTCCTGTATTGGCATTTATATTAGTGATATTTCTTCACTACCGGCGATGGGATAGGACTCACCCTAGCATCTTCCTTGGGCAACTCTAATAGCTCCTTGAAGTTCTCGTATCCCTCTTGGTCCTGGTACCCGACCTTCCTCCACTCGGCAATGGTCTCACCATGGAAGATGAGAATGTGGAAGAAGGTGTCGAGTAGTAAGATGTGATTAGGCTGGATAGATGTGGAATCCAGAAGAACAGGACGAGGCGGCTCATCAAAGGTGTACGTATCAAGGGTGGGTTGAATCATGATAAGAGAGTTTCCAACATCTTCGCGATTAATGACATGTCGGTAGAAGGCTGTTTCGTCAGGGGAGTTATTGAAGACCTGCAAAAATTGACTGCGACGCAGGTGGAAGACAAATTGTGGGTACAGGGTGAAGTTCTTCTCCAATCTGAATGATGTAGGATCATCTTTGCGGTAGTCGGCGAACCTCGAGCACAGCCTGATAAGCATTCGGTCGACCCATCTCAACACGTCTGGGCCATCATCAACCTCTGCCTTGAAGACCGCAATTCTGGCCATGAGCACAGCCGCAGTTTCCTGGTCAAAGGAGTGGGCAATCGATGGATCACCAGAGGGACCGCTAAGGTCACGACCAATAGTTGTAACTCTCAGGTGGAATTGGCCAGAAGAGTGTTGATAATAGGTCAAATATTGAATAAGGCCCTTCTGGGGCCCTTGCTGCTGTTGAGCAGGGCCCGCCTGAGAGGCGATCTCAAAGTAGGTCGCGACTGAGGTTGTGGGGCTAAGTCCACACATCTTCCAAGAGCAGGTATTACCAATACCACATTCAGTCTCACCAACAGAGGTTGACTTTTTGTTCATTGAAATCGCATGGCCAATCAAACCGGTGACCTTCAATTCCTTGGTAGTCAAAACTTCCAACGAAGCATTAAAGCCCATCAGGAGATTGTCGGCAGTATCCTTATCGAAAATCTTGACAAAACTTTGCCTGAACATAGAGGAGGTAAAACTGTCGGTAAGAATCATGTGTCCACCAGTAGAGTTGGCAAGCGATTTCATCTCCAACAGCCCAACTTGATCCAAACAACCAGCAAAGATATCAATGATATGGCCGTTGTGTGCAGTTCTCTTGGCCATATTTTCGTAGAACTATCAAAAAATAACGTTAAAAAAAAGAAATAGATTCCGATAACACCCGTGATTAATCCCTACCTTAGTCGCCTTTTTATAGTACTTGATATTGTCCCTCTCAATGTCGTGATGAGATCTAATAGGTTCTCTAAGCTCCGGTCCAACAACAATTCCGGGGCCCTCGGTTCCAGGGCCTCCAGAAAACAGCATGATCCTAGCACCGGTATTTGCAAAAGAGGTCTCTAACAGCCCAACTGCAACACTCAACGCAACACCAGTACACCGCAACGGACGCTTGTCATTAGCCACAGGCCAAGGATCCTTCTGGAGTTGCTCAAGAGCATTCGTCAATTGGAACTCGCACTGCTGGACAGGCAAAAGGAAGCGTGACGACGGTGGCATATGAGGCTGAGGACGCCCGGGAGCCATTGGTGCCTGTTGAGGGCGAAGACTAGCAGCAAGGAGTCCGAGCATCTCCTGCACCTGCTTGGCAGAATACTCCTTGTTCCCCCGAAAAACGTAGGATTTGGGACATTCGGTGTATCCAAGCTCATGAACATGGGCCTAGATCCTTTAGAAACTATGCCCTCTTGGAGAAAAAGAAAGGGGAAAAGGGAAGAAAAACTCCGTACCATAGTACCATAGGTAATCAGCCCGACTAGTGCATGTGGAGGAAGCAAGCTCAAGCTCATGATCAAAGAGTCTTTGAGAGCCTTCAAGGAATCCTCCTCCTGGCAGGTATCCACCACAAACAAGAATATTGGGGGCGCCGGGGCTGGGCGGGCTAGCTTGTACTCGATTGTGGAAAACGCTGGGGACAGCTCGAGAGGCCATGAATTCGGACCGATGTCTTTGTAATGAGCAGGAAGTTGGTTCCTCTGTAAACAGAAGGGGCATATCCAAAGCTTCGCACGGGAATCCACTTGACTATACCGCAGTCAGAAACCGATTGGCAATAACAGAAAGGCGCCTTTATAGCACAAACCAGTATGGATTTAGAACAGCTCGACATGGTGCTTTGCATGTTACCGGCTCATACTGAACAGGCGGCTGTTCTTTTTCCTTTAAAGGAGTGTATAGGACACCGATAGGAACAACGAGCCGACTAGATTCTAGGCGGTTGCTGGGAAAGACGTTCCAACTAAGGGCCTCCGAAATAGCGGGGGTCAGCTATCGCAAACGTAGAGAGATGAGCTAATCTGCGGGGGATGGTGGTTGTGAACATAGCAAAATTTGTTTTTCCTCACCTCAAACGAACACCATCTTGCTCCTCCGCTGAAACCCACTGGTCTTTTAGTTGTTCCATGTTCCGGGGGTTAAGGGTTAGTGAGGCGAACCAGGAAGTTTATGAGGAGGAGGATGGAGACGGGTAGTGGGGAGGAGGACTCGGAGGTGGAGTTTGCGCGGGCGGCGGCGAGATTTTTTGATGAGGAGGGGCGGTGGAGATAGGGGCTTCTATTGAGAACACCTTTTCAATACCATGCACTTGGCAACAAGCCTTTCGGGTACCCTAGACCAGGAAATACCATCCAAAAGGTTTCACATAAGTTATGATAGCAACAAAAAGCAAGGTGCTCAAAGAGTGTCAGCAGTCAAAATTTAATAACCCAAATAATTTTTTGAGAACAACCTAAAGCCTCCATATATTTTTCCAATTTGTTTCCACAATTTTTGAAGATAAACTGAGACCCAGAGTGAGGGCTCCAGCGATTTTCTTAGAATTCTTAGCACAAATTACTACCCAAAAGACACCACTTTTAAGTGATGGCAGACCAACACAACCCTTTCCTGGCTGTGGGGGGATTTGAAAAATCCGGCAGCCCATTAGGCTTCCCCCCCTTGTTTCGGTTTATTTTTCCTGAATTTTCTTTCACCATTTTATGAGGGACCAAAGGTGAAGTAATACTCTGTGAAGATTTCACTTTTTCAATGGTAAATTTCCCGATTGACGGCATCCGAAAGGCTTGTTGCCAAGTGCATGGTGCGGAGGCGTGGGCAGATGAGACCAAGATCCCACGGAAAGCCGGGGGAGAAAAAAGTCTAGTTGGGCGAGTGATAGTTCATAGAGTCGTAATAGGAGTAATATTTCTAGAGGAAAAGATCTCTCTGGCAACGTCATTTCCATTTATCCCGCACCAATCTCTACAAATTTTTTGATAGTATAATAACTTAAGAACTCGGTAAAGTAGCAACTTTAGAGTAGAAGATCTTCTCGGCGTCTTGCCAAACCCTGGTACGCTTTCTATCCTTCAATGAAAGCAAACTTGGAAGCAAATCATTACTGAACGCTTCACTGGCCTCACGTGGAAGGAGAGTTGGAAGGTGGTCAATTGAGATGACAGAAAGAGGAGGTCCGCCACTGACCCAGAGATATTAGCCTATGCAAAAATGCGGACTGGATTTTGGGTTGGGAAACATACTTGACAGGTACGGGGACTGTGGGCTTGTCAAAAGTAGTATTTACGCTGTAGATTGGAACAGGGTTATGGGGATTAGTAGTATCACAGCTAACATCCACAACGACCGAAAGCTTGCGATTGGGGCCTTCCAAGGACCCAGTGTCAATGAAGGGAGGAATCGGCTGATTGAGGTAAATGCAGTTGATAAAGATGTCGGCTATAAAGATTTTAGCTATAAAAACACCCCCGTAAGGTCACTCAACAACAAAATGAACACTCACATTCAACAATCTCGACAAAAGGACCGCCCTTAGCAGTCTCCGCCATATCCCATTGTAAGACATTCTCGGCCGGGATGCCGACACTAAGTGCCAAATCGACAGCCCCCTTCCCGCATCTCCCCAAAGCACCAATCACCAAAACCCTCGGACTTCTTCCAATCTTTGCGCCTTTGAATAGTCAATACCCTTAGAGAGAGGGAAAAGATAGTAAGGCTCTAATAAATGAAAAGGAAGTCTTACTACTCTCGGTAACCACATTCTTGATGTGTGAAATCAAGGCATCTTCATTGGGGTAAGGCTTGACACCACGGAATTCCTCTCCAGGATGAGCATACTGCCATGCCCAAACTTCGACACCCAAAGCGGCGCCGGCAAATCCAGCATGATAACCGAATGCGGCAACTCTACGACCGCGCTCATCCAGAAGGAACTCCAAGTCTAGGAGAGTACCCTTGCCCTTAGGGAAGCGAGAGAGAACGTTTTCCCAGCCGCCTTGGTTCTTGTAACAATGAGCGAATTGGACGTGAGTATGTTTGAGAGGGACTATTATTTATGAGCATTGAATCAGGCAATTCAGTGAAGGTAGAGGATAGATGTTCATACAGTCATCCTCGGGGAGTTCCTTAAGGCCGACAATGATGTGGTCCGCAGGAGTCTCTAGGTTGAGAATCGTAATGGTGAGTGACTCAGCTCAAACACTTGGTACAGGACAGGTGGTTCAACATACCAGTCCAGGAGCCCTCAGGAACAAGCGTAGCACCAACCCTTCCGAATAATTAACAGATCATCCCCCAACCAAGTGCCCCGGGGTATATTAAACTTACACCTCAAACTCACTGTCATCGAAAATTCTCTGCTCACTACGCTCGACACGAACATCGTAACCAGCGTTCAAAAGAGCGCTGGTAGTGGTAGGTGTAACTATTGATAACTTAGCAATTACGAAGAGCGAGGGTCCCCAGGTGACTCACGGGCAGAGCGATGCTCGAGTGGTTTAGCTATGCACAGAAAAATGTGAGCTTCGATGTTTGACTCATAGGACGAGAAGAAATAAATGCCGGAAAATCGACAAAAAGTTGGAATTGAATTGAAACTGATCAGTGGCAAACTTACACTCGGCTCTCAAGTGAAGAACAACCTTGTCAGACATATTCTCTTTGATTTTGTGTGTTATGATTTCCCGGTGGTCGTGTGTTTGGTAGGGGGAATGGAGCTTTGTTTCTTCAAGAAACGTTAGTGAGAGGGGCGGGGTCGTGACCCGCAGCGAAACTTTTTTTGGGACTAGGCACATTTAAATCTTTATCTAACTTATCTCATAGCCCGCCGTAATGCCACACCACCGGAATGTGCATTTCCTCCCCCGATACGCTAAACCACCGCACTCGAGTACCTGCTTCCCATAAAGAGATTGTTGTCTAGAAACCACAAGTTCGCTGTCATAATGTGATCAAGCTAAGAAATTTGAGCTTCGGTTCTATGTATTGTAAAAAGTCGCCCTAAGAACAGGACATCGGCTTCTCCACACTGGTATAGCTATCCAACCATGAACCATCGGTCCCGTACCGGTATCTTAAAAAACCTAAAGATACATACCATGCAAGCCCAAGAGAAAAATGGGTAAAAACAAAGATTTAGGAAATTTGTTTAGAAGCAAGACGGCAAAAACTAAGACAGAACCCATCCCTGACATACACTGGTTTACCACCACAAACCATATACCAACCTATCTGCAATGGCGGATACCAGTCTGTAGCTAGTTACAAGAAGACAATTTAGTTCCGGTAAAATTAGATTTCGTTAGTAGTCATCATGTCGTCTGTTGTAACAGTTCCTTAGGCCAAGTAACCTGTAACGAAAATTAGCAAATAGTCTCAACCGGAACAAGGACACAATAATACCTAGACGTTCCCCATCCAAACGCTCAAGGTACTCCTTCTCTAACAAGATATCAATACACTTTTTGATATCGGGGATCTTGGGTGTAAAGCGGGACTTAATTTGCCCAATGGTCTCCTGCACCAATACAACATGTTTGAGGACCTTGCGGGCCTTCATAATGCGAACAATCGCGGACTGGAGACTATTAATAAAATGATCCTACATTCAATAGTAGACGATGCATATCCTTACCTGCATCAGAAGCTTGCGATCCTCCTCAATGGTTTTATGAGTCTCCTCAACCTCCTGTTTTTGTTCTGCCCTGACGGCCATATTGAGATTCACGCGAATCTTCTTGGATTTGAAATCGAAGTTGAGAGAATATTGAGTGCCCGGCCCAATTTTCGAGCCAGGGGGCGATATAGTCAACACCTTGGCTTTCAAGAAGACTGCTAACGCCGGCTCCATATACTCCTTGGACAATCCGGTAGATTTTTCAAATTCCTCATATGATATCTTTGTTGCATCGTTAAACAACAAGAGCATAGCCATCTGGTATGTCGAGACCTGAAAGGTATATGGGGTCTTAGTTGCTTTGCAATAGCTAGCCTTTAGCTCCCCTTTACAAAGATGCCACAGCCAGGTCAATTTACGGCCATTGTGCTTCCCGTTATAGAATTCAACAAACCGAGTGTAAGTCTGAACAATAACCTCAGGGATATTGAAGGGGGTTGTTGGCGGGTTTAAAGGCCAAAAAGACGTCCCGAGAACTTGGCAGCTGAAGTCAACGCCATTAGACGCACTCTCTCCCTTTCCTTCTAACCATGCCTTATAAGAATCGTTGAGATCCTTAGAGATCTGCATATCCTGGAACATGCGCTGGAGTTTGTTGGTATATTCAAAACCGCAGGCTTCCTTGAGCTTTCCGATCATGCTTGTCTCTGCATCGTCGGAAGCCGAAGTAAAGTTCACCAGTCTCTTCGCCAGCATTTTTGAGTAAAACTTCTGGAACACATCCTTGTCTTCAACGTATTTGAAGACCGTCATGATGGCGGAGAGCTTGTTCTCGAGATCTGATTCCTCAGCGCTCTTGGCACTTTTACGCAAAAGCGAATCTGCATACTTTGCAAGAAGCTCAGGAGATTTTGTAGATGCCGACTTGCACACCTTATTTCTGTTCACAAATTCACGGCAGGCGTTATCCAGGGAACGAACGAATTCTGCCTCGCCTTTGAATGCAACATTCACGAGATTCTGATATTGGGTGTGAACCTCCAACAAAGCATCGACATAGACTTTTGGGTCGAGATTGTCCCCACCCTCATCAGCAATCTTATCAACCGCAGATGTTCCTGCCCTTCTAACATGTGCTTCAAATTTTGTGCGAAGGGGTTCGAGTCCATCCGGTATACGCGAAAGCAGGTTATACATCCGCTGTAAGTCGCTCTGACGATCGTTGTCTAGCAATACTTGAAACTCCTCTCGGAGGAGGGGGGCATGTTCCTGAATGAGGACTTTCTGACAAGTCTTCATTAACGGCCCATAGATATCGGGGTGAAGATACATTTGTACACGCCCCTCCTCTTCAGATAGCCTTGTCTCGGCCTAGAATTCTCATATTAGCACCAAGAGTCATAATAAGCCGCCGGGGCACATACCTTTTTCATGTATTCAACTACACTGTTCTCGGCCACAAATTGCTTGGACTCCATTTGGTAATAGGCAGTGGTAGCCTCCAGGAAGGGCTTTTCAAAGAATTGACGATAGACATCCAAAGTTGATTTCGAGGAATCACTCTCGTCGAGTCCCAGCGAAACAAAGGAGTCTACTATGCTCTTGACCATAGCAGTCTCGATAGTCTCACCATTTCGCTGTTTCTCAACGAGCTTCAAAACACCATCCATGACATATTTTTGAACATGATCGAAAAGATCAACTCTCCAGCGAACGAGATGGAGCTAGAACGCCTAATATCAGCCCTAACCTTTTACTTCCCCAAAGAGAAAACTACCGTATAAACATCGTATATATTCTTCTTGCCCTCATCCATTTCACGCTTCACCCAATGTCGGTTGAGATATCGGAACAAGTGGTTTATGTATTTTGCCGCAGTGGTATACCGATCCCAATCACGAATGTACAGAGCGAGGAGAGCCTCATCCGCATGGCCAGATGCCTCCTAACCCCACCAGATCAGCGAATTGTCGTAATTAGTAGTAGAATGGGTTTATCCAACTCACATCCTTCAGAGCGGTCAGGTGTTTGCTTAGGTAACCGATAAGGTTTTTGTAGAGATCCTCGCCGAGTAGATGAGCTACAGCACCTCAAAAACAAAATCAGCAAACCAGAACCTTCTCCAAAGTTGGATGACGACAGACCACCTCGATGAACGGCACCTGAGTTATGTAGCGCTTGAGGGCTAGAGTTCACCGCCTTTTGGGATGTGCAAAAGTTGTGAACTGCACTGATGTTAGGCAAGAGAGCAGTTAGTGAGCAAATAGCAAATGTGTTCTGAGGAGAATATCTTACGTATAGACGCCCATATACTGGGGGGATGGTCAGTCTACAGAATACAATATCAACAGTGGGAAACCAGATGCAAAATAACTTACTGTAGTCATATCAACACCGGTCTGTAGATCCTTCATAATCTTCTCAACACCCGCCTCGAGATAGCTCCATCTACCATGATAATTCAGCCTCAAAGAATCGCGAAGAAAATACAAGGAATACTTACGTTTGACCAAGATCCTCTCTGTTCGGTGCCTTTGGCTGCATCATTTAGACTCCTTATTGATGCAAAGAGGGGATGCAGAAGTAGAAACACTGTTACGACAGAGCTGCTTTCGGAGTCCGCGAAAAAATACCGAAACCACCGTAGCGTGCCAGGATAATACAGTCAGAATGCAAAACGGGAAAGAAAGGGAAATGCAAAGAGAGAATTTGTGAAAGTGAACTGTTTGCAAACCGGGTTCACTGGATGGTGGGGTTTTGAGCAGGTGGAGGAAGGCGATGAAAGTGATGCTGGTGTTGGAGGGGAACTTGGGAAGGTAAGAGCGGTTCTGTCTGGTGTGGTGTTCTGAGGCTGGGTGAGGACTAGGCTGGGCACCATGCTATGCATCAGTGAGTCGCCCCGAACGGCCTGTTGTGGGCATCATCGAAAGGGCGGCTCAAGTAGACTCGCAACTCGAAAAAGCCTAGGGACTGGACGAGCACCGTGCAAGTACCGGTAGAAGGTTAGAATTCCCAACCCCCACCTGACACTAGCTGTTAAACCGATACCATACTATCACTGTTCCACGAAAACTAACGGTAAAATACAAGTAGGTGCCAGTTAAGTGATATAGAATACAGGTATAATTTTTCACTGCGTCAAGGGTACTGTGGCAATTTTGCTTTACAATACCGTGGTATGATACCAATTGAAGAAAGTGTAAATAACTTTACTCCTAAAAAAAACTTACGTCCTGAACCCGACATAGCATCACACGTTAGGTGATAATAAACTACGATACTTCGAGTTAGATATTCGCTTGCCTACGGTACTCAAGACGTTATCATAGGGATTACTACAGCATACGACTGACAGATCACAATACAGTACTCGCACTATATATTTTTGCACAAGCCAAACAACCCCACACACTAACTTATCTCAACCCCGGATACACTAGTTTGTCTGGGATATTGGTAACTTAGCAATGATTCCGAAGCACAGCCACCGCTGTTGCCTTTGCGACTCCCCACCACATATAAGAAGTTTGTGTCTATGATGCCTTTATTTGGGTATTGGCACAATACGGTACCATACTCAATTGTTTTATTGGAACTATAGCCACCAGTGCAGAGAGAATTGCCCATCCCCCACTCCATAAAAACTCTAACCTGTGCTAGTATTCAGTAGCCCTATCTATACCATAGCTACACATCTTACGAAGTAGACGTCAGGGCAAAACACAAACGGTGGCACGATATCGCAAGTGTGCCCATGCAAAATCCCTCCAAATGCATTCTCTCCTGTTCCCCACCACGTTACTACACCAGAACCCCCCCCCCCAAAAAAAAAAAAAAAAACTTAAATACAAAAGACAAACCAACAAGATACCAACCCACGAAGCTACTTGGCCTCCGCACTCACACCTAGGAGTTGGGCAGCAGAAAAACGCAAGTTGAAAGCTAGCATGAACGCCTACTTCAACAAAAAAGGAAAGGCAAAACAGTGAGTGTGATAATGGGTGTACTGACATAGGGAAAGGACAGAGAGAGCCCGCCAGAGTGATAGAAAATAGGGAACCAGATCCAATCAAAACAAAGGTGCAAGTACAAAAGTAAAGAGGAAAAGAACGCCGTGCCTACCTACCCATGCATTTTCTCCTACCCCCGAGGAAAGATAAAAGAGAAATAGACAATTAAAGGAAATGCCGACAGACCCAGATCATGTGATAAAGGAGATGTACAATATGACTACAAAATTACTCTTAGCAGAGTGCTATAGAAAGAAACTGGAGGTTATGAATTTTTGTCTCTCTTGTCAAGGCTAGATTAGGGAGTGGTTGATTATGAACGAGCCCCTGAGGAGACTCTCTCTACAAGTCTAAAGATACAAACCTCAGTTGATGGAAGGTACCGATAACACGGGGGAGAACCCACCTGAAAACACTAACCGTGAATGTCGACACCCAGGCACATAGCGCAAGGAATAAAAACGCTGCAAGCGCTCGTTGTCTGTCACAGATAGGATCCACTGTCCGGGAGCTCTGGATCCGTGTCGTTAGTATATCGGTCGGTTAAAAACCCCGCTGCCTGGACTGCTAAGGCTTACATCGAGGCCATCTTTAAAATCTGCGCTACTAGCTGCGCTTCGACAACTCCACCGAACGTCGAAGAGTGTGTCGAAAGCCAAAGATAAGTTGGCCGAGTCAAAAATAATGAACAATAGGTCAAGCATTACTATCATTAATGATAGTATCAGCACATAGTGTAAATATGTTTGAAAGATTGGTAATCTTACTTAATCGCATTTTGGCCTTGGGGGACCGCAAGCCAAGCGGTTTGCCAGAATACTCGTCATATGTAATGTAAATCAAGTAGATCAAGGCGACTACATCCACAATAATAGCCATAATTGTAGATGGCTTTTGTTCGAAATCGTACTTGTTGCTTAATTGAAACACACTACATGCGAGGGATAGGGCCAGAAGCGAAAGTACCCAAATCAAAGCCCTAAAGGTCAAAGGGACCATAGGGTTATTCAACAGCATAACCTGCGCATCCTGTCAGGAAATTAATTCCCCTTAAGGAAGTAGTAGACGTACATGTGCTCTCTTGTACCATATCTTCCTGGTCTTCGAACTGACAAACAATGCACCGTCGTTTTCTTCTCCAACCCCAGCACTTTGGTGTTCCATATCTCTATTATTTGAGAGCCAAGGGCTACTGAGATCGCCTTGCTGAGATAGCCATCCATCATCAACTCGTTTTTCAGACTGGGATGACTGTGGTGGATACGAAGTGACCTCCACAAACCCCCGCCATCGGCTTGCATGCTCCCGCAATGGTGAGACCGTGACGGGAGTTGTTTCCCGCTGAGCATCGTGCACCGATCGTTCTGGAGGCCTCCGGTGAGCCGTTGGTGGAGGAGAAATTAAGTCATCTTCGTCTTCCTCCCGCCGTTGAACCCACGCTACAAGCAGTGGACTGTCAGCCTAATACGCCTAAAAACCATAAACTGTCACCAATAAATCTTACAACGAGGGGGGAGCCAACTTGGTAGCGTCCGGACATTGTCCCACTTGTGATGATCCATATAGTCTCTGTCTTTTGCGTTCCCACTTGCAAGGGATCGTGAAGAGAGGGAATTTGTGGAAGTGGAGTTTCGGGCAGTGGTTGTCCCGGCTAGTGCATCGTGCCGTTTTTCTTGCTGTTGTGACGAGGGCAGACCGGAAGCCGGCCTCTGCTCGGTATGAGTAGAAGGACCTTGGGGCTGGTGCTGCTGCGATAACTGCTGATACTGCGGTAACTGCTGCTGCTGTTGCTGCTGGTCAACAGGCTGGTTGGCAGCCATGTCGGCACTGGCGCAGCCTTTCCTGTCTTAGGGAGTGTGAAGAGATAGAGAGCCGTGGATTGGATGGGGATGCGAAGGATGAGGCAATGCTAGATGTTGCCCTGGGTTCCTTAATTGAAATCAGACGGGTAACCGGGTCAAGTGTATCGACTGGATGCAGGAAATTGGCGGCTGGGTCAAGACTCCAGAGAGCCTCTTCCCTTGGTGTTCGGGTCGGCAAAGGCGGTTGGTCCGGCGAATGAGATTCAGGCGTGATGGGGGTAAAAGGCCAATGCCAAGAGTTAATCAACGAGCCAGGACCTTGGTGTTGGCAAGGCAAAATAATCCGGGCTGGTGAGACCCCAATCAGAGGAATGTGTGCCATCCAATTCCCAGTAAGGGAGCAGGCCAGGCTTTTGTTGAGTGAGGCTGGTGAGTAAGCTTTTTTCCTGTGGCAACCTGGATGGAACCACCGCAATCAGCATATTTCACAGCCACGTCTGGGCAAAACATTTTTTTCATTTTTTCAAGGACAACGGAGCTGGATGATGACGTTCCTCTCCGTCCTTTCCCCATCCACGCTCACTGAATGACCCACAAGAAGAGCCTTCCTGATACTATTGGCGGTACCAATTGGGCCATTTCAACGGTTTCTCTTCAGCTAAACAAAGGTGGCTACCTCTTCATCTATCAATTGTATCCTCCACATAATAATTGCTAGTGATAAAATCAATGGACCACAGTACCTTTTTATCAGTCAACATGTCCTCCTTATAAAGTCCTCATGCGCACCAGAATGTATCATACCTGAAATTTCCAAGTCCATAATTTCAACCATCCCCCTTGCTCCAACCCTTCTCATAGATCCACCGTTTTTCTCATAAGCTTTAGATAAGCCGATCGAAACGTAGGAAAGCAAGGATCACCGCATCGATAAAGGACCAGGAACAAACATTGTTCTCCCCATCGAAACAAAAGAAAACGTTATGAGGCTCTTCCTAATTCCCATCTCGACTCGGCGCACTCTCGTTTACGCCCAGCGTCTGAACAAGATAACTCATGCTGAACCATCCTACGCTGATAAAGCTTCGGCGTGAGTTAACCTTACTCTGGCCGTCATATTGGCGTTTTTCACTGACGGGTGGCTTTTATCATAGCAAGGCTGCCAATGTTTGGTTACAATGGGTTTGCTCTCCTCTCCCCTCTTTTTCAGAACTGTCTATATCTGAGCAAAAAAAAAAAAAACTACCACATGAAGAAGTTCACGACCTGATGCTACTCCTCCTTGGATGATAGGAAACCGGAAAAGCTGGCTGGCAACGATGGATCACGGATGCAGGCAACAAACTGTTCAACAGGATACCCCACGAGGAATGGTTCGTAGATGCATGCTTTCACCCCGGTTCTATCTATTTATTTTAACCAAGGTCCATGATATAGGAGTCTAAAATCTATACCCCCTCTATCTGCACGCCGGAGAGACGGGGAAGTCGACAGGCAAAAGATAGAAGTGCTATATCCACCTTCAGTCATTGAGGAGAAGAATGTCTCGACTATACTGCAAAGGCTTTCTACTGAGCGTAACCAAATTCATCGTACCCGAATGATCTGGTCCATAGTTGGAATGCCTATTGTCGCTCCGTTTGCTATTGTTCCTGTTATCCCAAACGTATAGCGTCCGGTCTTAATCCCTGTCGCCATTCAAATACTCATCCAGTGAGGTTCAATAGATACCCTTTTTTTATCTCCTCTATAGAGCCTTCTCTCACTGGAAAGGTAATTACCCCTGAGTTCATTTAATATAATAATATTAACATCATAATGAAGCACTGTCTGGTGCGAAACACCTAGAGTTCTTACTTAGCCGAAATCTTCTCTCCCCCACACCTTCAGCCCCCCTCGAATCGGTATATAGGCCGATAGTATTGAAAATGGAGTCGGAGAAGAGGGGAAGCGGGAAGCTGGCGCATGAAGAGGTTATGCTACTTCGGAAAGGGCACGCCCAAGAGGTAGCCACTTCAATAAGTTCTCCAAAGGTTTCAGCACGCTAACATTGCGCTCGTTTTCAGATTGCGTCAGCCATAGGAATTCCTGCCTTAGCCGCAGAATGCGAGCGCGCCTATAGGCAAGTGGAGGGACACATAAAAGAGGACCTAAAAAAGAAGAAACTAGAATGAAAGTGGGAAACTCGGAGAATTAGATCAGCTTGCCAGCTCCACATCACAGCTCATTGTATCATATTTCTATTGCTAAATACATGAAGGCGGGTTGCTAGATGGGTGGGTCAACGGTTTAGAAAACAAGGGGACAAATCTCGTACACGAACAAACTCTCTTTAAATTAGCAGTGAATCCAGGATGATAAACAATCCCTCTTTTTAAAATATGGTAATGATACCGTTGCGAGTACAGTATCAATACAAAGACAGTCAGAAAGGCTTAACTTAAGCCTTCAAGCACCCAAGGCATCATATCGGAGCTCAGGCCTCCAATCTACTACCAATCCTAGTCCCTGTCTGCAGTCCCCTGAACCTTAAAGCATAGCCAGGCAAATCGTGCTAACAGCTGTTAACCCAAGTACAACATACCCAGTCCGATAGACATCTTTGATATCCAACGCTCTGCCAGTATCCCAAAGCAGATGCCTGACCCCATTCCAAGAATGGTAAGAAAACGGCAGGGCAACTGCAAACTTGATGCCAAACTTAGCCGCAGCTGGCAACTCCGAGAACACCGCTGCGATAGTAGCGCTATCAAGATGCCATCCGAACGCCGGCGCCACAGCGTACGCGGCGAAGAAGCTGTATGCACCCACTGAGAGGAGAGAACCAGTAATCCTGTTCGCAGCGGACCCACACCAGGTCAGTTGTGGCCGGTAAATACTTAGGTGCGGCGATATAGGCCGCTGTTTGCGTTGGGCGGCTAGGATTGAGTAGGCGTTGTCCGGGGAGACGTGTCGTGTGGAGGCGGGAGTGGAGGTTGCGATGGGGCTATGACAAAAAAAAAGAGAGAGAAAGAAAAAGAAAAAAAAGAGTTAGTTAGAGTGAGCCAAGGCGATTCGGGATAAGGATTGTAAGTTCGGTGGAAATACCGGAATTGGGCCGCCATAGGAGAGACTCTTGCGATGAAGAACGGCTTTGGCAGCGTCAATGCTGTGACTGTGGTTGTGTCCGATGCAATGAGTCTTTTTACGCTCAAGATATTGTAGAAAGGTGGTGGGACCTGTACTTACAACGGGCGGAAGATCTGGTGAACATGGTGAACATGGTGGTTTGCTGTTGTATTTCTGGGTGACAGTGCAGCGTTCTGTAAAGGATCAGATTTTGAGGTTCAAGCTAACTAAACGTTGGACCGAGGATAGCTCCGGCCGCGGGAGGGTGCGGTTGAGGGGAAAACCTACGGTATCCTACCGGCATACGAGCCGACCCCGGGCCCTCCATGCACGGTCCTTGTTCCAGTGCTTGCGGGGGTGTGGGCTTTGGCTTGGCACTAACTTAGATGGGACTGCCTGCTCACTGAAAGGTATAATTGTCCTGGCCCGGCCAAAGTACCGGAAAGCAGGGATAAAAGAAATATAATGGTAAAATACTGGTGCCTACTGTATTACTACGGTAGTAGTACTGTACCTACGCGTCCATACGATTGTCCACCAACATGAAGGAAAATTTCTAGAATTTGGCAGTGTTTCGGGTTTACTCTTAATTTTCTCCTGATTCTTCATCTTCTATAGTCGTACCCCGCTATAATCGAACTTCTATATACGGGAAACCTCGCTATTACGAACGAACCCTCGGGAATTTGTGTTCCCGCTCCGATACAGCTAAGTTCTCAGAGAAAAACCTCCCTTTAGAACTACCGTATCATACTTAATATCGACTCCTCTTTAATTTTATGGATTCCATTTTTTGATAGAGTATTGGTTGGGAATAGTAAAGGGCATCGGGAAGGATGGGCACATATGAATTGTGCCAACCGGCTACCGTAAAAACTCAAATAGAAGATAAATGTGCTAGGACGTTGGAGTTGCCTCTCCTAGTAAGGCGCCTCGTATATTCCTTTTGTTATGTCTCAACGGGGGGCTGAGTTTG
>Ga0307509_10000324_pt1 | contig 78407 bp, 81 predicted proteins | sample 10_EM_MG_FD_202245 | JGI IMG/M metagenome (GOLD analysis project Ga0307509, IMG submission 202245) | Populus trichocarpa ectomycorrhiza microbial communities from riparian zone in the Pacific Northwest, United States - 10_EM | ecosystem: Host-associated > Plants > Roots > Unclassified | place...
TACTCTACCGTGATAAGACTCATACCTCTAGAGTCCAATAACAACCCATAGTAATGCTACAAATCAAGGGGAGAAGGTCCGGGCTGGTTACTGAGGTATTTGTCTCGAAAGCACCCTGGCCTTCTGCGACTACCTGAGTACCACTAGGAAGACTACCCTACAACCCGTAGGCTAGAATAGACTCCTAGATGCCCGAGAGACCATATATGGGCGACCCCCATTTTGGCGGTTACCCATACTCCCCTTATATATCCTGCAAACGACATTCGGTCGGACGGACGGCGACGACTTATACGGTTTTACGGCAGCTGCTCCAATGACCTCTTTTTTACTAGTAAACGAGCAACTACGCAGCCCTCTGCCTATGACGCGCGGTGCCAACGCTGGGGCCAGAGGGGGGTGTTAGCTCAACGCGCCCAAGTACAATAGCATGTTCGGGCCACTCTTATACAGGCGTGGGGCCTCCCCGCGCAGATGCGTGTACGTCCAAGAACATCTAAGAGTCCATTGAATGTGAGGCAATCGACCTCTAAGTTCTAGGATGACTTTGCTGGTGAAGGTAGGGTAACTTGGACTCCACAGTAGGGTAACTGGGGTCCATTGGCATAAAGGTTAAATTCCCAAGGTAGGGTAACTTTGCCTTCTTATGCTTTTAACCGCTCCGGCAGTCCGCCTGTCAACACTAAATGTTGTCTCGGAGGTCTGTGTAACGTTCCCATAAATTCCTTGACTTTATGCGAACTTACTCCCGAAAGGTTACCCTGCCTTATAGAGTACCCAAGGCTACTCTGCTATGTCCTAGGTCTCTTTCTAGGTTAACCAGCTATTTGTATACTAAGTATACCAGACCATACCACCTCTGGTTACCACTTGGTATACCATTTGGGCTAAGGTGATAGTCATTGTAGCTACCTATCGTAGGGTCGTTACACTCCGTCAATAGGATATGAGTTTCTGCATTGCATCTCCAATACATCCGCAGGTAGAAAAACTCTTCCTATCGAAGTCATACTAGTGGCTAACCATTATGACAACAACCAGAGTCAATACATAGGTGGTGGACTCACTGGCCCAGTGGTAGTTTCGTCTATACAAGCTATGTGGTCCATCATTTAATCTACGCGACTATTCACTATGATAATTTGACATGCAAGCTCCCCTGGTGAGATGTAGCCGATGGTTGGCTAGATGGGCACTACCCATAGCCAGCCTCTCGCAACGTACTCTACCGTGATAAGACTCATACCTCTAGAGTCCATTGACAACCCATAGTAATGCTACAAATCAAGAGGAGAAGGTCCCGGCTAGTTACTGAGGTATTTGTCCCGAAAGTGCCCTGGCCTCCCTGGACTACCTAAGTACCACTAGGAAGACTACCCTACTACCCCTAGGCTAAGATAGACTCCTAGGTGCTGGGGAGACCATATATGGTTGACCCCTATTTTGGCAGTTGTCCATACTCCCCTTATATATCCTGCAAATGACATTCAGTCGGACGGACAGCGACGACGTATACGGTGTTACGGCAGCCGCTCCAATCACCTTTTTTACTAGCAAACGAGCAACTATGAAGCCATCTGCCTATGAAGCGCCGTCACAACGCTGGGGCCAGAGGGGGGTGTTAGCAAAACCCGCCCAAGTTCAATAGCATGTTCGGGCCACCTTTACTCAGGCCTGGGGCCTCCACGCGCAGATGTGTGTGCGCCCCTGAATATCTAAGAGCCCATAGAATGTGAGGCAATCAACCTCTAAGTTGTAGGATGACTTTGCTGGTGAAGGTAGGGTAACTTGGATACGTCAATAGGGTAACTGAGATCTATGAGCATAATGGCCAAATTCCCAAGGTAGGGTAACTTTGTCCTCTTATGCCTTTAACCGCTCCGGAAGTCCTCCAGTAGACCACAAAAGTCTTCTTGGAGACCCGTGTAACATTCCTATAATTCTCTTGACCTTATACGAATGTTCTCCCAAAAGGTTACCCTGCCTAATAGAGTGCCCAAGGCTACTCTACTGTTTCCTAGGCTTCGCCCTAGGCAAACCAGTATTCTTGTATCCAAAGGATACTAGACCATACCACCTTCGGTTACCTCTTGGTATACCATTTGGGCTAAGATGGTAGTTATTGTAGCTACCTATCGTAGGGTCATTACACTCTCTCATTGCACAATATCTATGAGAATCAGCCAAAATTTGTCCTTGCATTAGCAAACATGTAGATAACATGAAGAAAGTTACAGAATGCTTAAATATTACTAAGTGATGGAGAAAAGGTCGTTTAAGTATCTACTATTGGTTGCCATGTACTTTTTTGTATGGAGCCCCATACAAAAATCTAAGTCACTTTCACACTAGTTGACACAATCATGAACAATGAAGGCAGCTTTGATTCCATACACTTGTACTTGTAGGTCTTTGAATATATAGTGATTCCCTAGCTGATGGAAAATTTTCAAGTGGTTTTATATAGGCAGTGTCGAGAATTGTTTATTTAAAAGTGTCTATTTTTGGTGTAAAATGGGCATCGGACGAGAACTTTTGCACCCGTACTTTACAATGGGTTAAAACCACGACGCTAATGCATGAGAAAGATTTTAGGGGGTACAGCGCCTAAGTTTTAAATATTTTCCTACAAGTTTCTTTCAAAGTGGCGGGAACCTTGACACGGTTATCCCTTAGAGCCTGTTTGGCAAAAATAGGACCGTTCCATTTGGCGACCGTTTCTACTGTAAAAAGAGTGTTCTTTCCATTTTGAAACGGGAGAAGGCCCTTTTGTATGGGGGAACGGAACGGAACCGTTGTACACTCCTGTAAAATTAATTTTCGTACCCCGGCATGTACTTGTGGCGGGGTTGTTGCTGGTGAAAATGTCACACAGCAACCGAGGACCACCAGAGATGGCGGGAACAAAACCATCCTCCAATGAAGATCATGATAGCTCCTTCATCGCATAAAGCAACTACCTCCCGTTATGATACAAATCATGATATTGCTCTTCTCTCAGACCTCGGAATGGGATATAAAAAGATCGCAGGATACAAAAATATGCCAGTATCTACAGTTCAGGGCGTTGTGAAGCGGTATCGAATGCGGGGTAATGTTCGTGATGCTGCACATCCCGGCCGGCCAACCAAGTGCACTCCGGAGGTTCAACAGCGTGTTGAGGCTGCTGTTGAGGCCAATCCATGGGCATCTCTGCGAGAGATAACTGAAACCTTGCAAGATCTTAATATCAGCCATATGACAGTTGATAAGATAACCAAAGACCTGGGGTTCAAGTTGAGAATACCCCGGAAGAAGCCATTCCTGGATGGTTTCACGAAGATACGGTGAAAGTACTGGTGCAGACACTGGGCTAAGAAGACAACTGCATACTGGCAGAATGCAGTTTGGCTTAATGAGGCAAGGGTTCAATATAGCGCATATCAACCAGGAAGGAAGGTTTGGATACGAGATGGGGAAGAGCTATTGGAAAAGCACATTGCACCAAGCTTTAAATATGGAAGAACTACAGTGAACTGCTGGGCTGCAGTAGCTTATGGAAGCCGAACACCTCTAGTGCGAGTTAGAAAAAGAAAGCCTGCCAAGCGTACTACAAAACGGGACCGTCTAGGTCTTAACTCCACTCAATATGCTACTGAAATCTACAATTCCCACCTAATACCCTTTCTCTTCTCCTTGGACCAGCCAATCAAGAAGCTCAAGGTGGTAGAAGATAATGCCAAATACCACTTAGCAGGCCCCAATCGGGAAATTTCCTCTGCTTTTGGGGTTCAGAAACTACCCCTTCCAGCAAATTCCCCAGACCTTAGCCCTATTGAAAATGTCTGGCACTTTTTCAAGCAAAGGCTCCAGAAGCGATTTTCGAAAAATGTGGAAGATAGGCCACATTCTGAGGATGAGCTATTCACGATCATGGAAGAAGAATGGGATGCGATGGATCAGAGGGTGATAGATAGGTTGATAGATACTATGCCATCAAGGATTCAAGCCATTATTGCTAGTGAAGGGAGTCATATTAAATGGTAGTTTAATCATATGTTTCTATGTCTTCTATGAGCTATACTGGTCTTCATTGTAGGATGATTTTGTTCCGGCCATCTCAGGTGGTCTTCCGTTGCTGTGGGACATTTTCACCAGCCACAACACCGCCACAAGTACATGCTGGGGTACGAAAATTAATTTTACACGAGTGTATCCGAACAGGCTCTTAGTCTACAGTCACGTGGGTCTGATAAGAAAAATTTGGCGAGAAAGGCGCACTAAATTCATAGCTCAACGCAAGTCACAGCTCAACGCAAGCTTCAATTTATGTGAATTTAAGAATTACGAACCACAACCAAACATTCTCTGATGCTTTAAAAGTCCTTCTGGCCCTCCCTCACACTATTTTAAGTCTTTAAAATATGTCTTCTACAACTTTTATTTTCGGGCAGTGTGCTTTGGTTTAGATTTTGCGGGAAACTTGCGTTGAGCCGTGGCCCGTGAGGCACTCTTAGGGAGTGCCGGCTTCTTTCAAGGTCGCGTAGCATCTTTCAAAGTGGCGGGAACCTTGGCACGGTTACGGTATGAGGCCCTAGACTTTTCTCATGTTTTAAAATACAGTATTGTGATCATCATCCTATTTGCACAACAGGCGAGATTACGCACTAAGTTGAGTTCAACTTCGAGTAAGTAGAGAGAGAGCGTGGTGGGCGACTTTAAAACGCGGACAAATACCAATTGTGTCAAATAAGATGCCGACCCCACGTGGGATTGCTATTTTAGGTTTAGTGGGGAGGGAACCGAGGTTCAATGTGTGTGGTTTCGTGGTGTACAGGTACTCGAGTAGTTGATTAGTACACTAGATGAACGCTGGAAAACTGTCTGCTTCTCCCCCGCTAAACCTAACTTAGTGACTCTTGGTGGGGGCTACAATGCGGTTGCGATCGTTAATATAGTCGCGAGCTAGAATAGGAATGAGATCCCCAGCTCGGCCAAAAGTGCAAGGGTTATTCTCTCGTGACGAATTGTGTGGAAGGAAGAATCGGAGGGCTAGATGGTGGAGAGAAAATACGCAGAGTTATTTACCTCCGTTGCGCAGAGCAGTAAACACGACGGAGGAATTAATAATACCTAGCTAGACCCAGGCTTGATCTATGTTGTGCCAATAATGTGGTGGGGGCCATGAGAAATCACTCTCGCTGGAGGGATTTCCTACCCTTCTGGGTGGATGTTCATGGCTTGTGTTTACTGGCGGTTCGGGATAGAACCACTTTTTTCTTGTTGATAAAGGGTGTTTTTTTCTCATTGAATACGGGTAGTTTGGGATAATCTAAAATGCGGGCCAGCCTTAGCATATAGTGGGGAACCAAGCAACCCAATAAATGAAAGAAAAAAAGGATGACTTTAGCTTTCGTTACGGAGTAGCCTGAATATATTATACAGTACAGGACACTCTGAGAGTTGTTTCCTCTATACTGGGCTCAACAACCGTAGTTTCACGTTGCTTTTTGTGTTAAGTGGGCGTGTTCCAAACACCCGTTATCCCCACGTACTGGCCGAACAAAGAGTTTGAGCCCAACCCCTTTTCTCCGCAAGCACATAGCAAGACTACTGAGCTTTTTCTGCACGCGCATACTAGTCACTACGCTGAATTCCCTATACAAAGAAAGGTCAATATTTAGTTCAGTCGCTCATACGGCTCTTAAATCTACTACTCCCGACCTCCCCAGGGCCCTATAATGCAAGGCAGGTTTGAGTAGCCCTATATGGAACTGTGAGAGGTGGTGGGGATTGCATCTGGTGGTGGGTAACTAGAGATCACTTTGGAAGACAGTAGCTAGCGGCTAGATCTATGTTGATTATGGGCGGTCGGGGATGACTTCTAGGGTCAGGACTCTTTTTCTGTTAAATCCTCAGATTTCCCATCATTTCTAGAGCCAGGGAGAATGCAAGAGCATTCCCTGTCTCACATTGGGCCATAAAACAAGACGAAGAGTCCGGGAGTGTACTGTACTCAACAGTCAATTCCGCAGCACCTCAACCTTGCTAGCAACTGTGTGACACGGCGTTAGTGTTACCGGATTAGCTTTGTTGCCGGATGAGGGTTGTTCCGAGGTCTATTTCCCTTTTTGGACATCTGCTCAATCCTGTAATTTGGATCATTTCTTGATACAGCAACTCCACGAGCAGTCACCTATACTCAGCGATACATAAAGTATTCGGATGAATTGGCGCCAAGACTCAAGAGTTTAGGTGTAAGCTGGGACATCATGGCACCAGTTCATCCGAATACTTTATGAACCGAAGTACTTCAGCGATACCCGAAACGGCGCAAAACCAAACCGTGGAAACCCCTAGGATTTCTGAGTGACAGAGTTCTGGACTGTCTCTCCCTTAGGGTAAATAACGGAACATCATAGAAACCCTCTCCTGTAACGAAAGACTGATAGATCAGTCTTGGCCATTGCATAATCCCTGCTCCTGTCCTACTGTGCTCCTCACAGAATGGGGAATTTCCTGTCTTTTCTCCTTGTGTGCTGCCTCTTGTTCCAACCATCAACTTCACACAACTCATAGATGGAAAAAACTCTTCGTATCAAAAAGAAAGAAATCCCATTCAGAAAAAGGTAATAGTTATTGGAAGGAAGTAAGAAAAACCTTATGAAAACCACAGAAAAACAAAGTAATCCCCCTCACTCCCTGCATCCCTCACCCATCCCCCCTTCATCCAAATCAAGTATCAACTGGGCTGCTACACCGAATGAGGGCATTCAGAATAAAAACACGAAACAAGAGATAAACTCAAACTCTATTCACAAATAGCTGCATTGATAAGGATTCTAAACTCGTCCTCCTGTTGAAAACTCCACTGCAGACGACGATTTGTAAAGATTGTTGCACGGTCGTTCAAGGCGTCAACGAGCTTCTCGTTTTCTAATGAAGGTCACAGTTAGAAGCGCAAATGTTTAGAAGTGCGTAGGAGAATAAACAAGCATACCAAGAAGTTTTTCGGCTTGGACCCAAGATATCCCGTATAGGGCCTCGAAAGTATCTTCCCATGCAATCAACCTATTCTTAAACAGGTGAACATCCAAGTTCACATCGCCGACGTGAGCTCGGCGGTTACCCGAATCGATAATGAAAGGGTCGTCAACCCTTATTTCATTTCTGCTTCGGTGATAAGTTGCGTAGGAGCGTTCCCGAATCAGTGTTCCCAACGGTCCGGGGCCCCCGTAGGGCCCGGCGGGGGGACTGCCAAGAGCCCTGGACCGGACGGGGCGGCAGAATGCGGTCCACACCCGTCCTAGAAACCTCAGGACGGCCGTCATTGTGGGGGACGGCGGGCCCTGCAAGGTAAGACATTTTAGCGTGGGAGGTTGCAGGGGACGGCAGGGGACTGCGGGGGACTGCGGGGGACTACCGGGGACTACCGGGGATTATGAATCCTATCAATATCATTTCATGACACCCTTCCCGAGCAAATCCAGAAATTCATCTAATAAGATTAAAAGAAAGCCGAGGCTATCCAGTAGAGATAAATAGGTGTAGAATATATCCCATAATATACCGCTAGGGCAGGGCATCGGGCATATCGCTTAATCAAGAAACCTTACCTACTTACTATCCTCTTATTGCCACGTTTCTTACTTCTCTTACATATATGAGAGAAGGCGTAAGATGAGAAAGAGTTGTGTCTATTTTCCTGAAAATGGTTCGGAGTATACAACTTCCGATGGAAAAACCTGGTAGCGTTGTGCTCGTTGTATGTTCCCCCGCTTCTTCTTTTCTATCATATACTAGCACTCGGATTCCTACTGTAAGAATATTCCCGACCTCCCGGGACTGAGGAAAGCTGGGATGACATAAGCAATCTCGCCCCAGAGGCGAGATTGCTTACTAATTCGGACGGTTTCCTTGGCATGAAACATGTTTCACGGGGGACGGCGGGGGACGGCGGGGCTTTCGTCCTTCGCACAGGGTTGCAGGACAAGTTATTTTATTCCTTGGCGGACTGCCGGGGACGGCGGGGGAAACGGTCTTTGGCCGTGGGGCGCAGGGCAACTTTTGAAAAAGACCGGACGGGACCGCTGAACGCCGTCCACCGCCGTCCAGCTCCAGGACGGACGGACTGCCCCGTTGGGAACACTGTCCCGAATGTTGATCGCCGTCCCCCTCAGCGGACCCAGAATCATGAGTTCTTGAGTTAATGTCTGGATCTTCTTCTTCTCAAGACCTTCCGTAGCCTCTTTGCAGGCTTCAGTTTCTGCCCTGCGGGCTTCAGTTTCTGCCCTGAGGGCCTCTTCTTGCTCCTCTGTTTTTTTGTGCAGAGCGAGTACCGAGCGGAGAAGGGAACGCCCGGGCCCATTTGCGTAAACTGTCCTCTGATTCGGCGAGTCTCTAATTCGCATCCTGGACACAGATCGCGCTCCTCTTGCCAATGACCTTCTAACTCCGAGATCCTCAGCTCTGGGGTCCCCATTTGCGTCGACTCGGACCTCGGTGTACACCAATCCTGCTACCATCCTGTTACTCTTTGGTGAGTGGGGGGTTTGGAAGCGGGTGGCGTTTGATAAAAAATGTAAATTGATTTCGTGGTAAGGATGTTGGAATTTAGTAAACGGGAAAAAAATAATAGCGGTTGGGTGGGGAAAAAAGGAAGTTAGGGGGAGGGGGTGGGAGAGAACAACTTTATTCGCTGTGGAAACTGACTCATAATATCAGGGACACGTGTTCCCCCCGAAGTTTGCTAGCCCGTATGGTTTGGTGCAGTGATCTCCCGAGTGATCCCACATGACCAGAGATTTCCACCACTCTGCTCTAATCTCCCACTAAGAACAGTTGAACCGGTTTCAGCCTCCCAGTCCTCTAACTCTCACCTAGTCCCATGCCAAGTAACAACTCTATTTATCTCGTGTCCACTGAGGCCTAACTTGTCGAATGCCTTGAAGAGTCTATTATGACTCTGGTATCTGCTGAGCCTCATACGAACATTGCGGTCAGTGTAATCACAGCTGGGATAGACTTTCTCGAGCTCTTCGGAGGTGTGGCAGTTATACCACTCTGCGATTTCAGCGCGGAACTCGGGATCGAGGACTTCATTGACAAATTGATCGAGTGTAGCAGGGTCCTTAGGCTCTGGTGTTGGAAAGAGGAATTTATAAAGAATTTTAGGGATTGGTTGCTTCTTCATTGTGATGTATTATACTATCGGGTTGATTGTTAATAGTTTGCTTTCTTGTGTGTCGGGTGATTGGAGGAAATCAGGAGAAGGATGATCTCGTGTAGAGAAAGAAGCAGCTTTGCCTTGTTTTATCTCCTTTTTTATGTTATTTCTTGTGGGAGCTGATAGAGTGATGTGTCAATGTTATCCAGTTTCTAGAGTGGGGAAACACTATAGTATCCATGATCGCTGGGGAATTTACCAAGACCGCAAATCAGAGTGACTCGAACCCTAAACCCATAGAGTGTAGAATATACCACAACTGGGGAGAACTCCTAGGCGGTGAAGCTGGATTGGAATGAAGGGTTGTGCTATGTTTTAGAGGACGAATCTACTTGACCTGGGGGGGTAGATAAGGGAAGGTAAGAGGAAAACTAATACGAGGCTCTGTTTCTCATGAAGAGTGAAGCGAAGGAAGATAAGCCACAGGAGAGGAAACAAAGGTGAATGAATATATTTTATACTGGGCTGTACTTTTAGGTGAGATTTAGGGTGTGGTTAGTTTTGCGCTTATTTAGGTTAATGGACTTTTCTTTATTGTTTCAGAAAATTGCCTAATCTGACATTTTCTATCCTACTCATGTCCCCGAGTCGAGAATTGGAACCTGTTTACCTTTTCTATGGGCTTGCTGTAGCTATTCCTGGGTGATGGGCCAATCCTTGACGCAGAGGTAGTAGTAGATACTAGGTTATAAAGCAGCTTCTCTGGGCACAAACGATCGGTGGGAAAACTAGATATGTTAAGCACTTCTAGAGGAAACTTTCCATCATTCACAGGGCCCCTCTTATTTTGCTGCTATAAGCTCAAGAGGTACCAAGAGGGCGGCCCCGTGCTTAATTACCAACAAATATAGCACGCTTCCGAAAAACTCTCAGGCGCTCCTCCCCTCCCTCAGGAATGATGACCATTTTAACATGAGCAACCGCTTTTCCATTAAAGTTCCGGAAGAGGGTGGACTGGAATGCATGCTCCTTATCTGTCTCACAAGGGTGGGCAGGAACAATAAGTTCCCATCAATTGGCATGACCGGCGATATGTTGGTCGGAGGAATTGATAGAGTAGATTTCAACGGCTTGAGGATAGATTCCACGGAAGTGGAGGGTGTCAACTATAAACTCTCCAATGTATCCCGGAGCCCCCTTTTTGGAGGAAAAATGCCAGTATGATATAACTAAGGAGTTTCGGCTGGTCCAAGGGAAAGGGGTACAAGCTTGACAACAACCCAGTCGAATTGACCTGGCTCGCTGCGATTGGTTTCCCAACTGTTTCTTGCCTTCTTACCTTTTCCGGGAAGCAACAGATTGGCCGCTTTTGGTCTAAACTTTTGATTGCCGTAGGAGATTTCCAGACCGCCACAGGAGACGTGAGCAAGGTCAATAATCGCGTCTAGATCGCTGGGGAAGACTGGGACTACAGTTCCAAACAAGAGGAAGCGGGCTATTCCTAACAGCGTGTTAGTACTCCCGGCATTTGTTATAGTGGAATCTGTCATAAGCTTACCAGTAACCGGGCTATACCGGAAGAGTAGGAAGATACGGAGAAAAATATCTAATACAGGCAGTCATCGTTCCACATTTCCACGAGCACTCAACTTTCAACTTGACGGGAAAATAATTAACAAAACTAATAGAACAATAGATATCACAAGTCACTGGGGTGGAAAAAATGTATCGTGGGTACAACACTACTGGGAAGTCAGCTAGCAACACCTTGATGCTGGTGGGCGGATGGATGATCAAGGTGTTATCGCTTGGTTAGATAGGGAGAGCGGGTGTGTGGAGGTCTTTATTGGCGAAGAGTCGAGTTTTATTTTCCCAGAGCTAGAAAACAAGTCACAGAAATCATTTTCAAGTCTATTCGAAACCTCTTCGTGAAAGAAGATATAAGCCTACAATCATGACCAGATTAATTGTTAACGTTTTTTCGTTTTGGGCTAAGGCAAGATATTGTTTCTGAATAAAATGATAGGCAAGAGGAACATTGCAACCAACTACTTGTACAAGAGTAACAGTCAGGCTATCGGAACCCAATATCAGTAAACTAAAACCTCCATGTTTGTAGCCAATATCCCGCACACGAGCTCTACTAGTACACCATTCAGTAGTTCAGATTCCAGAACTTGAATCAAAAGAACTTTCCCTAAGCAAACACTTTAAAAGAAAAAGAAAAAAAGAAAAAAAAGGAACGCATCGAGATGAGAGTGGAATCTGGTCTACAATTAAGGGGCTAACAATGTCGGAGATGAAATTAGAGCGAAGAAACAGCGGACGGCGGAGAAGAGGATGAATACTAGGCTAGTCAGCGATCAAGACATGTAGGAGAGGTATTAATGAATCCCATACCTGCTCTTCCTAGTCTCTCTACTCCCAAAACCCAAGGGTTTCAAGTATAGAGTTCAATCTCCTCCCCTCACTCAGCACGTTATCCGCTGCGTTTATAATCGTCCTTGTTACTATATTAATTCCCAGTGCTTGGCAATTGGATAAACCGTTAGGAGGTGTGATAGTAGTTGGGAAGATTGTCACCAACGACAAAAGCTTGATATCCCGCCTGGATGGTTCGGGGTTGGTTCCGCTGCAAGTTGTTCCCATATCCTGGATGGTAGAAGTAGCTGTTTCAATCCCATTCACCGTTAGATCCATTATGAGAGAGGAAGGGAAGGAAAATGAAGGGATGAAGAAACTTACTAAACATCTGTAGGCTCGTCATTCTTAAACACGGAATCATCTCTCCACCAGTTTTCCCTAGGATCCGCGATTCTAATGAGCTGAAGAATCTCATTGCAAATAGCATCTCCCCAGATGTGGTGTGGCTGAAGAAACGGTAGAGACGCTTTAGTCGGGCTAACTATATTCACACCCTCGAATAAGCTCCAATCTGCAATCTTAGAGAGAATCAGAGCGCTTTTGCGCCTATGCATAAACGTACTATTGTGTATAGTGACTCTCTTGCAGCGCTTGATCGTTTTGAAACGACAGTTAGGCCACATTTCCACCTGCCAGATGATATGGCCCTCGCCATAGTCAATGATCAGGCTATATAATTCGACAAACTCGCCTGGGTTGATGGCAAGGGTAGCCATATTGTGGGTGTGGCAGTTGCAGAGGAGATCTGCGGCCACTTTTAGGGTTTCAAGAACCTTTTCCCGAGAAGTAGTAAGAGTTTCCGATATTTGAGCTGCGGACATCCTGAACTACTGAGATGAGGGGGTAGCGGTCACGGAATCTCGATGAGGATGATGAAGCAAAGGGCCGGCTGGTTGACATGGAGGGAGGGAAAGAGAGGAATGAGAGAAGGCAGCAACGGGAGTCTCGGCGCTGCAGTGGGAGGGATATGGCGAATAGCCATAAAAATTATCTTCACTATAAGGAATTTCTTCCAAAAACTCGCTATAATGAACAAAACACCCGGAACTCTTGGCGTTCCTTATAGCGGGGTGAGACTATAGAGCAATTCATCGTCACTTGGCCAGATAAGAGTTGTAAGTCTTGACATAATACTGTATAAAACCCAAGCACCTCACTACACAAGCAAGTCATGAGTATTCCTGCAAATTGCGATATCAGCCCCCATATTGGTTTATTTTTGCTTGGGAAATCCAGAAAAAGTTCAGATCCTCTTCATCTCCAGCCCACGATGACACTTCTCACACCACCGAACCACAAAAAGTCATGCCGTTTAATCACCCACACCCACCATGGCAACTACTGCGCTTTCAAGAAGTTAGGGGCAGCTCCAAAAGGCGCTGGGAAAGACCCGTCCCCATCCGTCGAAAGCCCCACTAGCAGCAGCAGCTCGACAACCACAAGTGCGAAAAAGACAAAATGAGCGAGGTGAGTCCAAACACCACATCTCCCTGCCCGATGCATAAAGGGATATGTCATACTAACAACCAACCAGCCCCTCCACCATACATGGGCTCTTTAAACCACGTTCATTACCACCCCGCCTGCCCTCCCTTCTTTTCAATCAAACCAGTATTCCGAGTTGACCTTCAACACAGTCCCAAAATGCTCCTAACCAAGGCCATAATCCTCTCCCTCACCCTCACAGTCGCGAATGGGCACATGATACTGAAGAATTCACCTAGCTTCGGCTTCATAGGAAACAAACTCTCCACAAAGACGGATGTTATCCTGAACGCTCCAATCTCCAAGGCCCAGTTCCCGTGCAAAGGCTATCATAAAGACCCCGAGCGTGGAGCCGGAAAAAGCGTTGCGACTTGGGCTGCCGGGAGTGCCCAGACCTTCAGGTACCATATTCACACACACAATCGCCAGAGCATATCGAGCGAATACTGATAGATCAGATAGTATCTCCGGCGGCACACCACATGGCGGAGGCAGCTGCCAAGTCTCCCTCTCGTATGACAACGACAAGACCTTCAAAGTTATCAAGTCGGTCATTGGCAAAGTCCCCGCCCCAGACCGCAAGTACTCTTTCCCCATCACACGGGATGCCGCCAGCAGCGCGGCGATCTTCGCCTAGACTTGGTATAATAAAATCAGTAATCGCGAGCTGTATATGGGATGTGCTGCCGCTACCATCATCAATGGCGGGAGCGGGCTGGGTACTTCGTTCCCCAAGATTTTATGGCGAATATTGGGGAGCAGTGCACTACTGTTCCTAATACAGTGTTGGAGTTTCCGAACCCCGGAGCGGTGGTGGAGAGGAGTGAGGAGGGGGCGATGAAACCGGAGGGGGCGGGGTGTGTTTAGGCTGGGGGGGGCTTTTTTTCTTCTCGGAGGGGTGGGTTCTCTTTATTGTTCAAACCATGTCATGTACTGTATTAAAACTTTAGTCTAAGTTAGTACTTGAAATGTAGATTTTTTTGCTCCATACCCTTGCTTTCGATAGATGGTAACCCAGTCGGAGTACTGTCACTTCCGAGTGAGTGCCAATGAACCGCGTGCGGACACGGTTGGTAAAGCCAGCAGAGCCCACCACCAACCCCCTGCGTGAAAGACTTGGAACTCGAGTGTTAGCTCGTGATCTAGTGTAGCAAACCCAACCCGAAACCGATATCACGCGCTGCCAGACGCAATCCCCAGTGGGTATGCATCAGTGACCCATATGAGGTGGGGTTTCTAAGTAAGCCTGGTAAGCTGCTCGCAGAACATGGAGTGGCCAATTCGTGTTAGAGGTAACCGTCCCAATGAAATAATTAGGGTTCGGCATATGGATTCCTCGAGAGTCTGTTCCAGTGTTCGTTGAGAAAGATCCGCTCGATTGGGCTTTTGATTATGTTGTGGGGTGTGGTCGGTGAAGGACTGTACGAGTACTTGTGGTAGGAGGCACATCTATTCCTGCATATATGATAGCATTATTAACATGAGTGCTCGTCATAATCGTTTATATCCCTTCCTCCATTCCTTCTACCTTTCTAATCTATCTCTTTGAAGAAGAAAAAATCTCACTACCCGACCCGTTCAATAAAACGGCAGCAGAAACTATTCCTGATTTCCAAAGACGAGTGATTTCACGTGATCGTTATACCATCTGCTCCTTAACTCATTCGTACAGAGATATATACATATATGCGCACACCCTCTAAACAAACATGTAATTTGACACTCGAGCAAACTGCAATACGACATAAATTACCCCCGCCCACTCAATCAGCAGAAGTAGTAGTATTCGAAGTATCAACCGGCCTCTGCGGCCAGACACTCCCAATCCCACTCCAAACCTTCAAATCGGTAATCTCAGCCTCAACCCCTCATCGACGAAGATATTCATTTCTATATCCTTGACTTCTGTTTCTACTTCCCCATCTTCGCCGCCACCACGGCCGCCATTGCGACAGGAGATTGCATAAGGCTTGTAGTCCCCGCTTACCGTATCATTGCTGAATTGCTTGATGAGCGAGGACTTTGACCTATCGACGGCGATAAGGCTGTTTGCGGGATCAAACGTGATGGTAGTGACCTCCTCACCTCCTGGTGAGGCACGAATCGTGAATCCGATCGGGCCACCCGCCTCGCGGATAATAGCCGATAGTTCAAAATGGTCGGAGGAAATGCCATCCAGCTTCTGCGAGGACTTGTACTTCTTGTCTTCGATCTGATGTGTCTGTGCTCTTCGGCGCAGACCCCTTACTACTTCTGGAAGAGGCTTCATACCTAGTCTTGTCACGGTGTAAGTTCCATCTGGACCAGGCTGGGAGTACTTTGCATTTGTTGGGGTGGTGGCAGTTTCTCTGTTTGCTACTACGTTGTAGGTCTTATGGACGAAGGTTTCTCGGGGCAGGCCCATAGCGCCCTGGAAGCCTTGGGCATTGACGCCGTAGTCGTTCATATCTGGGGGCATTATCTAGTTGGTTGGTTGCAGGGGTAGGAGGGTGGGGGGGGGAGGGAGGGTGGAAGTCTCATACCTTCTTGACTCCAACCCCAGGCCACTCGGCGGGACTTCTTGGTGTCATCGAAGCTGGTCATGGCGTAGAGCTTTTTTTGTCAGTTACCACTTCTCGTTGCGCAAATGTAGTTAGGGAAACACACATTACCCCAATCAACAGCTCCAACGGCGACAGGATCGAATTGAGCGGAGCCGTTAGCACGACGAGTCATCTCTCCTTCCGCCCACAGAGCCCAACGGCCATGTCCGGGGACACCACCACCCTCAGCCCCCATATTAATGAAGAAGTGATCATTTCCCTGCTGATCTTTCTACACCGCCAATCCTCGTTAGCGCCATAGAGGGGCATATGGGGGAGAAAGATATAACTTGCCAAGGAGAAAAATCCAGAGACCTCAAAGTTAAACCCAAATGACCCAGTCTCCAATACATCCCCAAAAGTCTCATTACCCTTTGGCTCCCAAAGAGCGCCCAAGAAAGTCCACTGAGTAAGATTCCTAGCCGGCGTAGAATAGAACGGAATCCTCGGCCCAACACCACGAATCCCACTTCCCATAAGTGCTAGCAATGGGCACCTGGAAGGTTGGTACCTACCGATATCTTAGTAGGGCGTGGTTCATTGCTCGTTGCCATTGCGAAATAATCGAGGACCGAAGTCTGGGAGTTCACTTGGCCAGATAAGATAAGAATTGTAAGTCTTGGCATAAAACTGTATAAAACCCAAGCATGAAGCGCCTACGTGTTTCCCTTCACCAAACATTTTCACTCGTCTGAAACCTCTTCGCTTTTTAACCCAAGTCATGGCCGAAAAGGCATTTTACGAAATCCGCGATGCGATCAAGTCAGGAAATCCCGATTTCCTTGAGTATACAGATCTTTCATCTGAGGACCTCTCGCAGATCGTCAAAGGCCTGTTTTACCGTCCCAATCATCTGGAGGAGCATCGTTTTCGGTAATACCCTTCTGCACAAAATATTACTACCTGCTGATCCAAATTAGTGTCCACTTCTCACCGTACGGTCACTACCTCAGGGTAGTGATGCCGAGTTACCTACACGAAGCGGCACATTCATGGCTTGTAGACCAATTCAGTGAATGGCGTGTTACCGGACTTATAGATGCCGAGGCCGCCCATACTATAACCATGCCGGGATCACCTCGTAAGTATATATAGCATCCTACCACAAAGCGAACCCATTGTATTTCATGGACAGATGAGATATACAGATCCCCCGCCTTCAGTATATACGGTAGCTCTATCCTGTGGCTAAGCAACCTCCCACCAATAAAAGTTCGATATTTCATCGTTGTTTTCCAGGCAAGGTCACTGAGCCACAGCATAGAGCTACTGTATACAGAAGGCAGGGAATCCGCATGTCTCATCCATCCATGGGATAATACGATACCTAAACAAATAATCCCTGCCCTATAAGAATTCTTAACGGATAGCACTGACAACTATATACAGGTGTAGCGAATTTTATAGGAAACTATACCGGAGGGGTGAAAGAACCTGACTTTGCCTTCGTTCCGTTGGGTCCGGGTGGGGTACGCAGGGATTTCCCCTCCATCGTCATGGAAGCGGGTTGGGCCACCACTGGAGCTCTCATGCAAAGAGATCGGCGTCAGTGGCATGAGGGGTCGGGGGGGGAAGTCATGGTAGTAATTTTGGTGAAGCTATTTCGCCTCGGGGCACAGGATCGTGTACGTGTGACTTTGGAGGTGTCCCACACCGCCCCTAAGACCAAAGTCAAAATCACCAGGAGGGTATATTTCTTCCCATTCCCAATTCAAATTGGTCATTTACTGAAATACCCTAGGATATATTTCCGATTCCGGAGGACTCTAAACCTGATCCAAGTCTTCGTATAACGGAGTTATTCGGAGGAAAATGTCCTCCCGATCACTCCCCGACCACCGTCCTCCCATTAAATCTTACCAAATTGCGTAAGGTAGTCCAGGCGAACCTCCTTACTGACGGATATCGCCCTGCTTAGGTTTAGGTGGAGTGTCGGTCGCAGAGGTTGCGCCTTCTCGTTGTTTGTTCTGGGGTGGAGGGACTGTAGTTTTACACAATACCGGTAAGGTAGTCCAATTCACAATGCATCTCGGAAAAGCCACCCTATTGAGCGAAAAAGTGAATTCCCCGCCCGAATCATTGCCTCCTGCCCACCCGCTGATCCCGATCCGTGTGTGTGTGATGGTGCAATAATCCCAGTAATATATTGTTGTATTAGGAGCAGAGAGGAGCGCAGGCAACTGGAAGCGCACATGGTATGGAGGAACACTGAGGTGTGGACGAGTGAGCGTTCTAGAGCACGAACGGGTGTATAGGGTTATACATGTAGAGTTTTCACTACTTAAGTGAACTTTAGCTAGCAACCTCCTTAGAGAATAGACACCAAGATATCTTTCTCCTATCACCTCGGGATTGTAATGCCGTAGGGTTGTGCAAGCCTGGACGGGTAGCCACTCCCTTTATAGTATAAGTAAAAGAGATTGAATCCTATCACCACGTCTACACAATCGTGCCACCACCTCCACTAGTGTAGAGGGTGTGTATTGGGGGATACGGGAGTGTATAGAGGAGTAAGGGCATGTGGAGAAATACAGAGATAGGTGTGGTGATCCATGGATCAGGGCGTGTTATTCGTTTTCCATATACACCGGTTTTTCCGTTAGTCCGGTTTAAGAGAGTGTGAACAAGCGAACGAACAAAGTGCGAGCAGTAGAAGTTACTTTCATATCCTTCCTACAAATATGCCAGGTTTCACGGGAATTCTCTTCCTGTCGTCTGCCACTGTGTGATGCGACCCTTATTTCCCACATGGACAACAGAAACCGCACCAGGCCTGTCTTTGGGCAGCGGCGGCCAGGAGACAAAATCCTTAGAGGGAAACGATCGAAGTTAAGGCTCTTCTGTAGCAGGGCTAGGTAAAGGCCGGCGTTCCCGTGAGCAGAATAAATGACGATACAGATAGCAGTGCTGTAAGCAAGAGTCTGGTAAGGCTTAGGGATATTAGAGAGACTGACTTTCGGCTTTGGGTTTTTCTTTTATTTTATTTTTTATTCCGCCTTTGGTTGTATCTCATAAGAGGGCAGAGGTATCCCGCTAGACACTCTCATATAATTGTTGGGCTCCATGGGTTGGTAAAGGGGTACCGTGCTTTTGCTTTATGAGGCGGGTTGATGATGCGGGGTAGACTAGTCGGGTAGCTTGGCCGTAGTATAATTCTCCTAGCCTGCCCAATCATGAAAGTGTTCTCACTTTTTTCTTTTCCTTGATCATTGTTGGGTTTATTTGTGAGAGGGATAGTAACATCTCGAGGTGCGATCAACTCTGGGAAAAGTGTAAGTCGTAAACGACACCGCGAGAGAAGGCTTGGTCACCCCGGCCTACTTATTACTTTCAGTGACCGTGCACCGAAGTTAACAGCCAGATTTGCCCCTCTTCCACCATCATCACATACCGGCTCAGCAGTGCTTGGATTGTGGACCACGCTTAAACTTGTCACTAATAGAGGTGATGGAGAAAGTGCGAGGATTGCTTCACAAGCGGATTCCTACCCAGGCTATCCATTCCCTTTGTTCGACCAGGCAACGGAGAAGAGAGATAGGCTGACTCAGAGGAAGAATCACCAAATATCACTCATCTAGTCCCCCACTTTCTTCCCCTGTTGAAAGGGTTTTGTTATTGTCGATTCTAGGCAAAGCAAGCAAGCGGGAGTTCTAGATAAAGCAATCCGATACAGGTGCCGATGTGAGGCGTGGGTGAATTGGATGGCTGCTACTCGCAGGTGATTTTTCAATCGGGGGTGCACTGCCCATTCTCAGGGGTTGATGATGAGGTGGAAGTGAGGAGTGGAAGAGAGACCGGGTACTATACCATATTAGCTTCTCCTTCTCCTCCTCCTTCTCCACTCCCTCTCACCACCAACCTACTAACATACAGAGTACTAATCATACCATATCAGCAAATAGAACCAACCTCACCTAGAACATTTCCTTTAGAACTGTAAGTTCCACTTGCGGCTTCCCACCACCTCTACCACCATCGCCGAAAACCTCCCGTCTCCCATCCATGAGAGTAACAACCACCCTTCAATCTTCAATTCTACCCATCAGTCCGAGAACCTCCTGCATGGACAACCAAACAAGCGGTTCCCAGGTAATACTCCTAGATATTTTCAAGGTATAGTAAAAGGCCGTAGTGAAAGTATTCATGTGGGCTTTCTTCCCTCCGTAACTCTCACAATCGTAGTCTAGGTACGAGGATCAAGGAAGAGTTGAAGAGAGGAGAAAGAAAGAAAAGAAAGAAAAGTGACGAATGAAACTCAACGAGCTCAGTGCTAGCAGTTGCAGGCCAACGGAAGGGTGCCAGAAGGAACACTATCATCCTGCATTGTACTGTGTACCGCTATAAGACCCCCGACCCCCGACCCCCAGTTCACCCTATACACTATACTATTCGCACTTCATAAGGAATTGAAAGAGAAAAAAAGAACATGAAACACATGAGACGGGATCCCCATCGATAACTCAAGGACCAGTACACTACTTTCACCCCCCCCCCCCCAAGCAAACACAATGGAAGGGAGAGGAGAAAAGAAAGAAAAAAACGATTCAGGCGTGTACAAATTGTACACATCCGGACATCACAGACACCACTATCACTCAGGGACTCCCACCTTGGGTTTAACGAGCGAGAGGTATAATACTATGCAGGTTAGGTGCAGTATGTACGATCCGGAGGCGAAGTGATCAGATATCGCCGGGTGATCCGCCATGATTACCTAGAGTTGTGGGGATCGCGGAATAGGGTAAGTTAAAAGAGGGTGCTGGTTTCGTCCTCTAATACCACAGTGCATTTATGGCAATAGTATCACACGAAAACATGTCTCGAGTAACCTTTAGGCCACCGCTCTTCAATTCTGCAAGCCCCTGGGCCACAACAGAGATCGACTTACATGATCTTTACAACTCTCCCTTCACCGGTGCCGTAACTACCCGCACTTCACTCCTTGGGGGATTTCCCCACATCCCTTCAATACACCAACACACACTTTTCGATTCCCTCACAACTAACCTTAACACGTACGGCTATTCACCCTACCCCTGAAGTTCTACCTCGATACCGTAAAATCTGTAATTGCAGACACTGGCAAGCCGCAGACGAAGCCCTTCATTATATCGATCACTGGCACCCCTGAGGAAGTTGCGGAGGCTGTGACCGCTGTTAACGATGTTTCCAAGGCTGGTTACCATCTGCTGGTTGAAGCTAATTTGTCATGCCCGAACATCCCGGATAAGCCGCCTCCCGCTTATTCCCTGCCGGAGTTGAAGGCGTACTTGGATTTGCTGTCAAAGCTGAAGGTGGCCGTTCCGATTGGACTCAAGACACCACTCTACACATATGATGCTCAATTCCAGGTCCTTCCGTCTGCGTTGAAAGCATACCCTTCACTTGTATCCTTCATCACCTCAACAAATACTCTAAGATCTTCCTTACACCTTTCCTATGCCTGATATTCCGCCGGAAGAACCCTATTTCTAAGCAATTCAGTTCGGTTCGGTTTCCATCAATATATAATACTGCTCAATTTAGGGGGAGGCCGAAATTATTGATCAGGGGGCTTACTTTGAGCAATTCAGATCACCTCACATGCCCTAGCTCTTTGGATCATCACAATTATAGAGAGAGGTAACCTAGAGTGTCGGAACAGAGGCGAAGGGAGAGCAGGAGGTGCTCTAGTTCCTAGTTATATAATAATACAACTTTCAATTTTCCAAATCGCAATTTGGGGCTCTATGAGAAGACCTGAAGACTCTCTAGCATCTATTATGATAGCAGAATACTTAAAAGTATCATACAAAACAAAAATACCGTAGCCCTAATTATTCACACACATTGTGTGACATAATACACTCTAAAAATTTTCCCAAATCATGATGCGCCAAATACCCTTAAAAGTGGTGGGTTCTCTTTATTGTTCAAACCATGTCATGTACTGTATTAAAACCTTAGTCTAAGTTAGTACTTAAAATGTAGATTTTTTTGTTCCATACCCTCGCTTTCGATAGATGGTAACCCAGTCGGAGTACTGTCACTTCTGAGTGAGTGCCAATGAACCGCGTGCGGACACGGTTGGTAAAGCCAGCAGAGCCCACCACCAACCCCCGGCGTGAAAGACTTGGAACTCGAGTATTAGCTCGTGATTTAGTGTAGCAAACCCAACCCGAAACCGATATCACGCGCTACCAGACGCAATCCCCAGTGGGTATGCGTCAGTGACCCATATTAGGTGGGGTTTCTAGGTAAGCCTGGTAAGCTGCTCGCAGAACATGGAGTGGCCAATTCGTGTTAGAGGTAACCGTCCCAATGAAATAATTAATTAGGGTTCGGCATACGGATTCCTCGAGAGTCCGTTCCAGTGTTCGTTGAAAAAGATCCGCTCGATTGGGCTTTTGATTATGTTGTGGGGTGTGGTCGGTGAAGAACTGTACGAGTACTTGTGGTAGGAGGCACAATCTATTCCTGCATATATGATAGCAATATTAACATGAGTGCTCGTCATGATCGTTTGTATCCCTTCCTCCATTCCTTCTACATTTCTAGTCTATCTCTTTGAAGAAGAAAAAATCTCACTACCCGACCCCTTCAATAAAACGGCAGCATAAACTATTCCTGATTTCCAAAGACGAGTGATTTCACGTGATCGTTATACCATCTGCTCCTTAACTCATTCGTACAGAGATATATGCGCACATCCTCTAAACCAACATGTAATTTGACAGTCGAGAAAACTACAATACAACATAAATTACCCCCGCCTACCACTCAATCAGCAGAAGTAGTAGTATTCGAAGTATCAACCGGCCTCTGCGGCCAGACACTCCCAATCCCACTCCAAACCTTCAAATCGGTAATCTCAGCCTCAACCCCCTCACCGACATAGACCCCAACACCAAGCGCATCATCGCGAGTCGGATAAATCCTAGTTGTAAGCGCGAACCTGCCGCCAACGAATACCTCTACGAGGCTTCCATCGACGAAGATATTCATATCTATATCCTCGACTTCTGTTTCTACTTCCCCATCTTCGCCGCCACCGCGGCCGCCATTGCGACAGGAGATTGCATAAGGCTTGTAGTCCCCGCTTACCGTATCATTGCTGAATTGCTTGATGAGCGAGGACTTTGACCTATCGACGGCGATAAGGTTGTTTGCGGGATCAAACGTGATGGTAGTGACCTCCTCACCTCCTGGTGAGGCCCGAACCGTGAATCCGACCGGGCCACCCGCCTCGCGGATAATAGCCGATAGTTCAAAATGGTCGGAGGAAATGCCATCCAGCTTCTGCGAGGACTTGTACTTCTTGTCTTCGATCTGATGTGTCTGTGCTCTTCGGCGCAGACCCCTTACTACTTCTGGAAGAGGCTTCATACCTAGTCTTGTCACGGTGTAAGTTCCATCTGGACCAGGCTGGGAGTACTTTGCATTTGTTGGGGTGGTGGCAGTTTCTCTGTTTGCTACTACGTTGTAGGTCTTATGGACGAAGGTTTCTCGGGGCAGGCCCATAGCGCCCTGGAAGCCTTGGGCATTGACGCCGTAGTCGTTCATATCTGGGGGCATTATCTAGTTGGTTGGTTGCAGGGGTAGGAGGGTGGGGGGGGGAGGGAGGGTGGAAGTCTCATACCTTCTTGACTCCAACCCCAGGCCACTCGGCGGGACTTCTTGGTGTCATCGAAGCTGGTCATGGCGTAGAGCTTTTTTTGTCAGTTACCACTTCTCGTTGCGCAAATGTAGTTAGGGAAACACACATTACCCCAATCAACAGCTCCAACGGCGACAGGATCGAATTGAGCGGAGCCGTTAGCACGACGAGTCATCTCTCCTTCCGCCCACAGAGCCCAACGGCCATGTCCGGGGACACCACCACCCTCAGCCCCCATATTAATGAAGAAGTGATCATTTCCCTGCTGATCTTTCTACACCGCCAATCCTCGTTAGCGCCATAGAGGGGCATATGGGGGAGAAAGATATAACTTGCCAAGGAGAAAAATCCAGAGACCTCAAAGTTAAACCCAAATGACCCAGTCTCCAATACATCCCCAAAAGTCTCATTACCCTTTGGCTCCCAAAGAGCGCCCAAGAAAGTCCACTGAGTAAGATTCCTAGCCGGCGTAGAATAGAACGGAATCCTCGGCCCAACACCACGAATCCCACTTCCCATAACCATATACCAATGGGCTTCAGTCTTATTCAACAGAATATCCATCTCCGGCGAAGGAAAGTAGAAAGGATCGCGCCAGCCTGTGATGTTCCACCCATTTGGGGGATCAATCATAAACGGGTTACCAGGGCACTTCTTCCACGTCTCTCCGCCGTCGTGAGAGAGCGCGAATGACTGCGATTCGGTCTTCGGGATGTACGGGATGTTCCAGGCCGTCGGTAGAGCACTCACGCTAGTGTAGAGGAACGCCAGAGTACCATCGACCTCGCCTTGGAGATTGGCAGCGTGCCCGGTACCCGAGAAGATTCCTTTGGAATCGTAGGCACCCGGCCCAGGCACTAAGGCTGCGGCGGCATCGCCTCTCCAGCCGCCCACATCAACCCAGTCTACCATGTCGCGAGAGACCGCATGGCCCCAAGAGATGTTGCCCCATTGGACATCATTAGGATTCCACTACGCTCGAGTGTCAGCAGCGGGGAATTGCGGGTGCGATGCGGGTTCAAGGCGGGGAATTGCCTGGTACATAAGGTGGTAGATATCTCTCGTTGGATCATACATTGCTCCACAGGGGTCCTATAGAGAGCAATATCAGCAACTATCTCGCGCAATTATTGGTAAACAAGGAACGTACGTTCATCCACCCCCGAGGAGCAGTAAAATGATATGTCGGACGCCATTTCGTAAACAGGCTATTAATCGGCAATTCAGTCAGGTTGGTGTTAGCATTAATATCAAGGCCCAGCGTGGGGCTCCCCGCCAGCAAAGCGAGGACGATGGAATAGAACATCTTAGCCACTGCTACCGCTACGTTTGGAATTTCCAATCGACCGTGCGGGGGCACCATAGGTTTATATATATATAGCCATCCCAAATATAAGGCGATGTCCAGAGTGGGCAGGGGGGCTGCCGATCGCGGGGTGGACGCCGGGGACTAGAGTAGCGCTCGCCTTGTCTCTTTCTTGTACTCGTACTCGAGTCGCTCCGTGAAAGCCTAGAGCCAAGGAGCACTGCATTGAATTAAATTGTATGATACCGGGTAGGGCGGGCTACAGTATGCTTGGTATCAGCCCAGATGTAATTGCCGTGGCGCACCGGTAATATCAAGTTCCAGCGAACAATCTAGACGGTCCGGTGTCCCATTCTGAGGGTTCCACATGGAAATTCCCAATTGGGTATGTGGTACTACGAGTTCGTACCTGAGACCCGTATAATAGGGTACTGTACCTAGCCGCGCCGTTTGCCCGTGCTGCTTGCCATCGTGCTCCCTCCTGCACTTGTACAGTAAATCATGGCAGACCACTATAAAACATCACAGCGTCGGCACTGTACCCGTACTTGCACTATACGGTACTCCAGCGTTCGAGTATCATACAACACACCCCATATCTACTATAAAAATTCCTGGGATAAATCAAAGCACTATAGCGGAGCAAAGAAAGAAGAAAAAAAGTCCCATAGTACTTGCCCAATCCAATGTAAACACACAAAACGAGTATCCTCGCGATGATGCCAACAACAAATTCATCTATCCTTCCTCATTTCGCCTGATCAAGGCACAAACCTCAGTATCGCGACCGGGCACAGTAGTAGCGGCATACTTATCAAGACCGCTGGGATATACACCAGTACCCCACATGACACGTTCAGTACTTGAACTAGGCAAGTTAAGCAGGAAAAAATTACTCGAGTAGAGTACCGTGCAGTGCACTGCAGGCATAAAATATCAGTATGGAGACCATTGGAGGCTCGTGGCGGGGAAATATGTTGCTTTTTCTTTTTTCTTTTTCTTCTTCTGTTTTTACAAAATGGAGTTAAGTCCAGTGAGTGCTCGATGCCTAGCTACTGATAGCACTGGTGAGAGTACTCTGGCCGGCCGATCATGGTACGACGTGGGAGAAGGAAGGTGATGGTAGTGGTGGTAGTAAAAGCCCTTTCCGCTACTTCTTACCATGGTGAGGGCGTCCGCGAGATGGGAACTCCTGCCATGTGTCTTCTAAGACCAGTTTCTGCAAGCGTGTCCGCGGAATAAAGAGCGATGGCTCTACAATAACATATCACAAATTGTGCTAGTACTGTCCGTAGACAAAACTTGGTATTGAATTGCAATGAATGGGGGGGGGTGTCCGGCACGGTAATAAGCCCTTCTATCAACGCCTTTTCTATTCTCCACAAAAATAAAAATAAAGGTAACTTAGCCTATAAATTATAATAAAGGAATTAACTTAATCTGTGTTGCTCTTCTTCCCTCTAGCCCTTTTCCTCATCAGTTCCGCCAATGGCACGTCCTCGTGGTCATCGTCGACCCCGTAATCCGCTAACGTCTCGCCCTCCTCGTTCATCCATCTTGGGGCTATTACTCTGCTACTGATCCCCGAAATTACTGTAGCGTCTCGGGGTTTACTCATCCCTTCTCTTCGTTCCATATCTTCCTTTTGCCGTCTCCTGACGCCCTCTACCCAGTCACCGCTATCCCCGCCATCATTTACTGTTGCCGACATCGGGGTATTTGCGCCCATCCAGACTCCCTTGTCCGGATCTACTGGTGGCCATGTAGCAGCCACAACTTCGTAGCCATTCACCTCCCATTCCAATCCGCCCTTGAGCTTTAGTCCATCGCTCCCCTTGATTTCTACCCCAACCTCCTTCGTTCGCGAAAATGGCCAGAACCATCCCAAGATGTTGGGGCTGCCGCAAAATGCCGAGCAGAGGTTATCCCAAATGCCAATATCATAGGGGAATTGCTGTCGACGAACTCGCTTCTGTCGAGCGAGGGCATTGTGTCGATCCTGTTCCCACGTCTCGATAGTAGTATACCCTTCTGTGGTCGACCGTAACGCTCGAATGAACAGAAGGGAGAGTGAAAACGCAACGAGCAGATCTGTAAATAACAACACTACCAAAAGGCATAATTCCGGGAACGTGTGCGGCGACATATACTAGGCACATTAGCCCCCATCCGCCAACCTAGTCAAGTCAAGTGAAGTGGGGGTTAACGAACACTGGGCAAATCCCTCTGGGCCCAAACCTCCCACCCCCTCTCAACTAGCAGACAGAATAACCAACAGCAAGTAAAAGCAGAGTATCCTAAAAACCTCAAAAAGTGCGGGAAATTCCTCCAGCCGACACAATTATTCGTCCAGGCGCAATGGTGATCCATACGAACCACGCACACGCCGCAAGTCTTGCAATGGTGGCATCGCGGAGGTTTGTAAGCGTTGCACTTCCGGCACCACTTCGCGCCGCGGGATACCAGGCTACGGGTCTCCTCCCTGGCGTTACCATCTTCGGCGTCAGCATTGTCGAGGTCGATGTCCGCAGGCGTCCATGTTGTAGGAGGGCTACCCGGGGAAGTGAGGATGCTGCGGGCGTAGGTTATCCAGATGCAGGCGACGCAGATGTTGAAAAGGACGTATTCAGGCTCAGAGAGGTGAGGGTACAGGAGGAAGTATTGGGATGCGTAGGCGAGGAAGGAGATTAGAAGGACTACTCCTACCACTGCCAGGCGAGAGAAGGAGGGGTCCAGCATGGCTGTCAAGAGGAGACGGGCAGAAAAGTTATGTTGGGGCTCAGTGTCACCGTGTGTCAAGCCTCTGCTAACCGGAATGGCTTGGCACTCAAGTCCATTTGAGGAGATGTCTCTTCATATATCACTCGAAAATGGTCCCAAAGTGAAATGTTCGCACTGGTGAGGTTTCCTTGACCGCACCAGTATTCAACAAGACCTCTCATCCCGACCCACTCATCCGGCATTTGAATCTGAAAGCCGAAATCATCATATCGCGTACGTGCCTAGATAGGCCCCCTTCCCGATAATTTCCTCGCGTCCCGATGAGCACGCTACGGTAGATATTAATAAGGTCTTCCGCTCCGCAAATATAATTTCCTCGTGGGAAAACCCTCACGAGCGGGTTCCCCGTCCGTCTCCCCCTTCTATCATACTGGGAGAAAGATTGCTTACATTAGCCTACAGGCAGCACGAACTATTATTATCCAACCCCCACATTCCGCCCTAACTTAGCCAGAAATGGATGTTACAATTACTAGATGAAGAGCAGCCGAGCCCAGACTGGCTAAGGCACATGGGGACTGGCCTTTCACGAACCTCCATAGCCTCGATAGCCATGCTTCCTGCAGGAATGTGGTGTATGCTAAAGAGGAGGCTTGTGATCAGATATTATAGTGTGCTTGCACTCTACCGGCGCTTGCCAAGAGGAACACCAGCACCGGTACTCCTAGCCTTCCGTTGGTGTTAGTGGGGTGATAGGTGCTTAGAACTAAATTTTAACTTGGCCCACATCCAGCATACTTTAAATTTAGTACGGCGGGTTAATTTAAATTATACCAGGAGCACTGTACCACATAATTAAACCTACTGGTACGTATAAAACCCCGTACCCCCCCCTAGAGGGTCCCATGGACACCTCCGCCTCTGTACATTACCAAGCCGCTAAGTTCACTATCACGATACTAGGCGACAACACTAAATCCATCTTGAATAAGTGTTTCAAGAGCTCATATACTCTAACGCAGTTTTGCTAGTATTCGAGTGCTCAAGAAGTAAGGCACCACCCCCGTGCGCCCATAAACCACAGACTACGACAAGAGACCATAACTCCACGGTATGGAAGGGGAGAAACTCATGTGATCACTCGGACAGACGCACTCACTCCCGTCTCAGGGTGACACCCAAGTTGACCATGTCTACGTTTATGTGGAGGGGCACATTCCGCGTCATCAGAAGTGAGACATATCACAAAATGTTCGCCCCACCCTTTTCCCCGAGACCACTCCTCATAGAATGTCACTCGATTGTTGACTTGCGCCCGTTGGCGGTGGAGTGGGGTGAGTTGGTAAGAACCCTGTGCACTTTTCGCCCCTACCGCTCAATAAATCTTAGCTCCTGGCGGCGGGGGAGTGGAGGGTGCGCTAGCTACCGGTATAGGATTTCTGGTTTAGTATCTGAGGCTCCGCAAAGTGTCAGTAGGAGTTAATTGGTTAGGATTGAGCAGAATTACCTCTAGAAATAGAGGGCTGGGAACGCTGGCCAGGGCAACTTTTGTAAGCCAGAGAACTCCCTATAGTGCTATGGAACCTAGAGGTGGTGGTACGGGTCCGTCAGAGAGTGCCTTGTCTATCGCTATGGGGATACATGTGATATCTAAAGATCCAGGATAAAATCATTCATTAGTACAGGAGTCCTCTAAGCCTGGGTTATAATCACTACTGGTACATCGGTTTGTCGATCTTCATTGCCCAGGAAGCGGCATGGCAAAAGCTGAACATGCACAAAAATTTACGCAAGGTCGGTATAGTTAGATAACTCTCAAGGAATTCGATGACAGAGAATTCATGCAAATACATAAAAAATTGAAAACGAAGGCTGAACCAACTAAACACCGAGAGAACCGCAGCGCACTCTGATCAGCGGGGTCTCCGTGTCTCGCTAATATCCCTTCCCCCTCTTGACAATATTAAACATACTCTCACCAGCACTTAGCCTGCCAAGATTCGTCCCGAACAACTCCACGACTCTCGCAAGATAGCCGTTGCCAGCGCTACTTATATGCGGAGTGATGACCACATCCTCCATACCCCAAAGCTCACTATCCGCGGGTAAGGGTTCCGGCTCTGTAACGTCCAGTGAAGCGCCAGACAACAATCCCTCTTTCATAGCCACAGTCAATGCATCATGATCAATAATCTCCCCTCGGGATACATTGACAACGTAGGCCTTTCTCTTCCCGAGTACTCCGAATTCGGCGGTGGATAACATGTTTCTTGTCGAGTCAGTAAGCGGTAGTGAGCAGACGAGTACGTCTACGCCTGATAAGAAGGCATGTAAACTGGGCTTGTCAGTTCCTGAGAACCAAGCATCTGGTAATTCGCCGTTTATATCGCCAGTCCCTGGGAGAATGTACCCTCGATCAATCTTAGACCTGGGCGTTCGTCGTGGGGATGAAGTGTATGCATGTATCCTCATTCCTAGAGCTCTCGAAATTCGCGCAACTTGTCTGCCGATTGACCCATATCCGAGGATCCCGATTGTGCATCCCATAAGGTCTGTCGGATGGGGATATTTGCTGCCGTCCCAGATGTGGGAGCGCTGCTGGGAGAGCAATTGGTCGAAGGAATTGCGGATCGAGAGGAGGGTTAGGAAGACGTGCTCCGCGATTTTGGTACTAACTCAGTTAGATAAAGCGACAGACACGAGGAGCTGCAGTACCTGTAAATGCCATTACTCGTACAAAAGGTAATCTTCGTATCGGTATACAAAGGCTGTTTTACTATGCGATCAAAGCCGGCAATTGATAACTGAAGAATCTTCAGATTCGGAACTTGCTCTATGTGCGGGATTGTCCAATCCACAAGCAGTATCGTTGCCTGTTTTAACAACTCTTTCAAAAACATTAGCGCCCGGGGAACGGTGCCCTTGACGAATTCGAGTTCCTACCTCTAAGGCGGGGGTTTCTATCGTCATCGGGCATGCCATAGTGCCATACCCCATCCCATTCCCCCAAACCATAGAAGTTAAACGTACAATTGGGAAACTTCTTTACAAGCCGGTCGTAGCCCTGCGGGGGATGCTTCCGTGCGAGGGTGATGAGCACATTCTCTGCTAAATCAGCGTTTGTGCCACCGGCAGACGATTGAAGAATTTCCCTCATGGCTTTGAAGAAAGTGGAGCTGTGGAGGTTTGATAGGGGGAGCAGAGACAACCCTCATAGTGCCCTGAACCTTTGACTTTATATTCTACCGAAAAGTTCGATTATGCAGGCTGTGCAAGGTGCGAGTGTGTATCCGGGAAGTGTCTCCTTTACCCATATTAAAAAATTTATCTATATTGAGGACAGAAGGTTCCTGTCGGCACATGTATCATAATACGAAATGCGAGCAAGCGGGGGACAAAGTCCGTGGGGGGGGGCCGATGGCCTACGGGTAACCCTCGGCGTAAGCATTATTGTTCCACAATAACTTTGGCTTACCGTAAGAACTCGAATAATTGAACCTCACGCTAGGACTTTGGAGTTGAATTTGGATGATAAGGTCTGGCCCCCCCCTCCTTCTTGCTTTGTCTTAAGCTTGGTCTGAGGTGGTCAGTTTTCGCTGTCCGCTCGCCCCTACCCAAGAGAGGGAATTTCGGACGTCTTAGCGCGGGTTCAACTATCCGAGTTACGGTACGGTAGGCTTATAATTCTTCACAACTTTATTGAGCGTAGCGAAACTCCTATGCTAATACTTGCATTATGCCCAAGTTATCCTCCACATTAGGGCTAGGCTGAGGATAGCGAAACTCATGCGCCCCGGCACCGTGAAAACTCAAATAGAACAAAAAGGTCCCAGGACGTTCTGATTGCCTTTCCGAGTAAGGCGCTGTGCATGTCCCCCCCTCATCTCAGCGAGTCTAAGGTGTTGTTTTCCCCTCATGTACCACCCCCGCCAAGATTTGCCTTGCCTATTTGCGGTACCGGGCCTCCGTCAGTTCTTTCTACCGAAGAAATAGTGTAGACTACAAGTACGAGTGCGGCCGATAGGTATAATACTCACGCGCCTTATCTAGGCGCGCTTCAGCCAGAATGTTCACCAAATCCTTCCTTATCAGACCCATGCGACTAACATATCAATCATCCGCATTTGTAGTGCTGTAAGGGGCCTCTGGTGAAAGGTGAAGAGAGGGGTGTTGTTCTTGATAAGAGCTGAAGGAAAAACAAGTTCTTGGATACATGGTGATGATCCGCTCCATGCCCCCAATATGCATATGGCACCGTCGTAATTCATGACGAGTCCATCCGCACGCCCGGCGGTGCATGACTAGCGGGGGTCTAACTATCTAGGAGATTGCGAATAGATGCACCGTAGTCTTCTGATCACAAGACTTAATAATTACAAGTACTTTGCACTGTACCTACCTCAATCCTCTTAGAGATTTGTTGAGCTGTTTCTTTCTTAACCTGTAGGAGACTTACAACCGGTCAAAGGTCATCCCTGCATACACATGAAGGGCAATAGCTATCTCAGTCGACTTAGAAGGGCTTTTCTACGAGGCATCGTGGATTGTATTCGATGAGATCGAACTTTCTTGCAACACATTTACCTAACGTCAACCTTTCTGATACTCGTTGCGCACTACAGGTACTGGTAGTCAGACACTACTGATACACCAATTCTCCGGCAGAAAGGAACGACGGAGGCACAGCGCCTAATTTTTGTAGGTCCAACGAGCCGGGTTTGCTCCCCTTACCCCCTGCTAGTAGCACACCTCTGCTGGTGGAACCTACAAAACTTAGGAGCTGTACCTCCGTAGCCGACACTTAGTACAGCCTCCGGTAGAAAAAATGGGGAAACGGGGGTCGGACTTCTGGAGTTTTGATTGGAGCGTAAGGTGTGCTGGAGCCAATTGAGCAACTGTGTTTCTGACTTTTAATTTCCATTTTTTTCTACTGGAGGCTGTATATACTACAAATGGGGAAGGCAAATCTTGGCGGAGAAGCACGAGTACCGGTACGGGCAGCTGGGAAGATGAATTCCAACGTCCTGGCTCATTTCCCCGCAATTCTTACGACGCCCCAGGAGAGATATTAATAACAATTTACCCGTCCCGGATCACACTGCCCCCTACAAAACCTCCAGAAACAAGTGAGCGGAGAGTATTGCTGGGTACAAAGGGTTAACTTACCCGCTTAACCCGCTCTGAACGAAAATACCAATCGATAACCACGGCGCCTTGATCCTGCTCAGGTCTCCTCTTACCATTACCGGTACAGCATTTGAAGCCTTGCGCAGTTTATAGGCCACGCAGTACTCGGGGGTAACCATAAGTCGGACGCACCTCCAGAACAGGTAGAGCCCGCGTGGGAACTGATAGTGAATCGATAAGACACAGGCAGAACATCACGCCGTGAAGGAGAAGAAGTCGCGGTGGATCCGCCGTGAGGGTCTCAGAGGGAAGCGTGCAATAGGAAACAAAAAGAGCGACATCGTTGTTCGATGCAAGTGCAGAGAAAAGAAACTAAAGTAGAACTAAATACGGCCTATGGTGGTCAGCCTATGTAGTTGGCCCACTATCGTAAAAACTGTAATAATCGAACGATGTGCTATGTCGTCAGACTTGCCTCTTCTAGTAAGGTCTCGTGTTTTCTTCCTTTTGTATGTCTCTCAGAAAGGCCAAGAAGCTCTTCTTCTGCAGTGCTTTTCTTCCCTTTCCCAAGGTATGATAGGGAATTCTGAACTACATAGGACGTCGTTCGATTATTACAGTTTTTACGGTATCACAAATGATCGGAAACTAGCCCCCTCTAGGCACGGAACCTAGTGACGATCCCATTAGTGTCCTAGCCTCCCATACCACAACGGGATGACTCCATCAAAAACCAGCACACACATCAGGAAACCTGAGTGATTTCTCATGATCACAATAAATGAAGGGCAGGCCAAGCATACCCAGTACAGGGCCCGGCAAGAAGTTATGGAACAGTTATTCCTGGCTGACCAGCCAAATATATCCTTGTTCGTTCCGGTTAATAGGTTCCTACCCTTGTCACTTCTTCCCTCCCGATAAGGTAGTATTGTCCCTACATAACAAGCAGGCTCAGGGACTCCAGTATTACCAGCCTATTTCCACCACTACATGTATTGAAAGGCTTGTATTCATAACTTAGTACCTGCCCAACCTGTGGTTGCTGATTGGGGCACAGAGGGACTGTGGTGGATCAGGAGTGCGCGGAAATCCTACGATTAACATCGGGGTCTGGTTACCCGGACCAGACACAAGCTCCGGGCCCGCCAAGCCTAACACTTGTGCGAGTACTACTAGCACGCCCCGACTGTGCTGATATCCTTACATCCGAGCACAACTTCGTATTCACAAGCACCAAGCAAGATTTTTTCGTACAAGGTGAGGAGAGTAGGGATGTCTAAGACATCGAGTTTACTGCATAGGAAAAAATAGCAAGATGCTACCGCACTGTGCTGCTGTTCGGCGTCCTTACTCCTCTCACAACCGTCCACGAACTTACTTGGCAACCTTTGTGCCCGGGGGGGTTCATTAACAACCGGAAAAGATAACCCTTTTCTCTACCGGGAATTGTGTGGAATCAGAAGAAATATTTTTCCGGTTTTTATTTAATGACCCCCGTGAGCACGAAAACATCTTACCTAGTGCTTGTGCGCTTCCATTCGCAAAGTCTTCGCAGAAAGGCAGGTGTTATATCAATGTCTTGGCAGGAAACGGTGGTACTTGGGAGGAGATTTTGCATGAAATCGGAACTGCAAGTCTTTGGCGAGCCAAAGGCCTGGTATCTTTGTTGCATCCAAGGCATTCCGATAGTACCTCTCTTCTGCGAAGACTTTACGAACAGAAGTGTAGTCCGGTATGGTCATATCATACATCCGAGTGAAGAAAATAGTGGGACAGCCCGAATACACACCAGAATATGGAGTTTTCACACATTGATGTTGTTCGTGGATAAAATTAACCGCGGATCAGCGATCTATTTCAACGCACTCCGTTAAATCACCCTGCACTTTTAACACTACTTAAGAACTTTCTCTAGCTCAAATATTAATTTCTACTATGTATTCTACCCTACACTTATCCTTGATTTTCTTTTCTTGGTTTTAGTAATGGTGGGGTTGGTGGAGGAGGGTTGTTGTCATGGCTTAAGCTTTTCCCTCTTGATTGATCCGCGGTTAATTTTGTCCACGGACAATACTTGTACTTGTAGTACGGTATCCATACACAGTCGAATTTATTCATTTATATGAACCCCAAAAACACCATTCCAGAAGTCCTAATATTAATAAAAATCTAGAGATTTAGAATTGCAGCTAAGCCCAGAGTGCAGCCCCTCTAGGTTAACAGCATCATGCATGTAAATCTAACACCACTACTTTTTCATATCCCTGGTTGATCAGCACTCCCCGTCCTTGTTTCGGCACCCAAATTTTTCCGTCGTTTATGACCATACCCGAGCACTCTGACCATTCGCTATCTCCACTTGGCCGCTAATCTCGGGATTCAGGGACAAAAGTTCCCAAGAGAAGGGTTAGCTGTATAGCACGAGTCATTTGGCTGTGTTGGATCTCATTAACCGGCTTTGGCAATCTGCAATCCCATTCACTCGCCAAGCCAAAATTATCTTGGGCTCACATCGCAATCTACAGGGATATTCGTAACTCCACAAAGATAACCAATCGTCAGAGCACAAGTACCAGGGGAGAAGTCCTCTTACAAGACAAGGATATTCAACCTGAAAATGGCCCCTACATTGTACGAAAACATCTCCGCTGACACTTGTAAATACTGTGTAGTTTTAAAAAGTCCATCCTAGTGTGTGGGCTCCCCAGTAACGCACTGAACTGCGCACTGAGAAATATGGCACAATGAAAGATTTAGTGAGTGGGAAACCTCTTCGAGGAGCAACCATGCTGGAAAATCAAAAAACTTCAACAAGAGGAAACACAGGCAACAGAGCAGGTGGAAAATACTGATTCTGATTTAGAGTCTAATAGTTCTCTTAGTAGTAACTCTTGTTAACTATTTTGATAGTTGGTTCACCAAACCATTATTTTTTTACTGCCATTTTGTTGTGAAGTTGTGGCGTTGCTTAACAAATTTTTCATTGTGCCGTACCGGTATTTCCCGGTATGCCGTCAGGTGTGATACATTACAATTAGGAATTTACTTCAGAACTCGGGAACAAGCATTCGTACTAGCAGGCCATCGTAGGATAGTCGGAGGTTGATGAACATGCTCGAGTACTCGGCTAATAGAGAGCATTCTAAACCGAATGGTATAGTATCATCACCGCTGCCATCCTCTATGGTTTTTCGAGCATGACCTTGAACAGCAATAGCTTCCGCCGGCGGGTAGTGCGGGAAGAAGCCTCAGAAGGATATTGGGTCGCAATTAATTTTACTCGGTAGTTTACCGTAAAACTCTATAGTCCCCGAGTACAGGTACTAGAGCAGTACTGTAGAACTCCAGACTATCAAGGGGCCGTTTTCGTCGCCACCCGCCACTGTTGTTCTTGCCCGTTGAACACGTCTGTGAAATGCGCAATGCACTGGAACTCACTCGGTCCGCCCTAGAAACCAACCAAAAGCGGACACGCGGGTAAGTTGCGAAAGTTTTCAACCACAAGCACAGCTTTGGGAAAGATACCGCTTTATATAAGTGGTCGGAAGACAACCCTCTCTAAGTCCATATTTTCTGATTTTCAATCAAAACAATATTTTAGTGGGGATACCGTAGTGGAATTTCGAATTAACCATGTGTGGCAATTTTTAAAGTTCGCTTTGCTTATATAATACACATAACTTCTGGGCTTGGCTAATACAACTGCCTACGTGGTTTGATTTCAAATACTTCCCCGTGTGCACATCATCAATATTTCGGGGGGCGCCGAGAGGGACCTCTTCGTATCCACTATCTCCGCTCCGCCGGCCCTACAATCTTAGGATTCAGGGACAAAAGCTCCTGAGGAGGATTAGCGTTTTCTTGACACCGTGCAACACGAGTTCAGCCACCGGGGGTGTTGGGTTTCATTGACTGGTATTCAGAATCTTGTTAACCTGTCAAACTAAACCTACTCGTTTTCTAGGCTAACAGATTGATCCCCGTTAGTAATCCAATAGCATAAATCAAGAGTTTTTACGGCAGGTGTATTGGCTTGGTTTGGATGTTGTTGCAATCTCTATGAGAGGCATGTCAGACCACCAGGGCCGGAAAGGTATTATTAGCTGACCTTTGTATTAGGAAGCTTCGCTACGCGGTCATGGAAGGCCATGAAAAACAGTAAGAATTCCTAAGTTCGGCCTAGCCATTACAGAATTCGTTGGCTTGCCCTGCGGCGTTCCAATCTTCTAAATATCCCTGGACGGCGTACGTAATTGATAAGACGGGGTCTATTGTAGCCCAGCCAACGCCAGTTCTTGAAACCCTTGCAAAAAAGTGACAATCTGTGCTCCGAGACCAGATGGCGTGACTCATTTTGTCAAGTCAAATAGTGTCTGTACTCACACATTTAGCCTACCAATGGGTTTCCACAACAGTTCCTCCCGCTGAGGCCTCGTGGTTCACCCATATCATTTTGCAATACGACTGGATATTCGCACACACTTGCCTCAAACCTACCCAGTGGAAACATCTACAGTACGTGTTCTGAAGACAAAATAAAACAAGGATAGCCTGCTCATCAGATGATATATTCTGGGCGAAAAATATGATTGTGCAAGATGTTGTGGGAGCTCCTATCATGAAAAAGGAAATCCCTGGGAGGGTGCTATTCGACTAACTAAAGGGGGAGAGGCCATCGTGATGGGCACTTCTTCTCGGTCATGATGGCACCCAGCCTGCTCATTAAGAAACACTGAACTAGCACTTTGGCTGGGAGAGGACAAAAGCTCATGGCAGCCTGGCTTCCTAGCTCCTCAGCCCCGAATTACACATGTGCAAAAACTACCTCGGGCTTCCCGGAGATACCCTTGAGCTTCAAATGTATAAACCCTCATATACTTGTACTGGTACAAAGTGCTACGGGGGTGCTTTCGCACAGCTAATCAGGTTAATCAGCGGAAGAATCCCTGTCTTGTGCGAAAAAATACCCCCTGTGCATTGTACTTAGCGTGATAGACAATGTGCTGCCAGGACATAACCCAACGCTACCGTATTGCGGGGGGAATTGCATCTTGCAAAAGGTTATAGAGCAAGGCTTCCTAAGGATATAAAAAGAGGAATATCCTTCGCTCTATCAGATTGACAATTATGGACGAGAGAGCCATAATTTAAGACAAAAAGTTTCCCTTCAATAACCTCCGTTTCTCCGGCGCCTTCTCAGCTCTTCGCCTTGTTAGTCCCCGATCTCCCCACAACTTTTCTATTTATCCGAGCCCAGCAGAGAGGTCCAGGATAGCCTCGCTGGTGGTTCCCCTCTCTGCTCCACTCAGATTCAAGTACCGGTATTATCTGGATGCTATAATTCACTCTGGCACAATAGCCTTAGGGCGCAGGGACCTAAAGAAATTCCACAACTCTCGTATATACCGAGAGTAACCGCAAGTGTGAACTGATGCTCTCCCGGACCCCAATACCCTAAAATTTCATGCATCCGCTAGCGGGCTATTGATGAAAATCGCCGGGTCAGCCCATAATAGGTTTGGTCAAGTTAGCGGAATTGCGAAATCCAGCCAATAAGATCTAGCACATCCGAAGGGCTCAGGCTGCGAGTGCAATACACCGACTCATCCCAAGAGCTTTTGTCTCTAAATCCGCAGGTTAGAGGGTTCAGAAGGGTTTAGAGACAGTGACTGACACTCACCAAAAAAAAAAAAAAAGTGCACCAAAAAACGCACCAAAAAAAACGCACCAAAAAAAAATGCATCCCCCTCTCAGGCAATCTTGCCTTCCAAATTCTGGAGTGCCTCCAACCCCGGCGTTGACTTCACCTGCGATCACTCGAAAGCCTCTCAAGGAGGGGTCGATCCAGGGTCTACTAGTATTGTTGCGCGTAGTCTATGGTGTTACGTCGGAGACCCCCACTGCACTTGTAAAGGCAGTATTTGCAGTGCGGCCTTACCGATATTACGAATATCGGAATTCTTCCTCCCTTTTTCCACTCGTATTCAAAAGGCGCGCTTCCCCACATAATAACACTACCCCTTTATCGCAGCATACTGCACGAGAAACTCCAATGCCGGATACTATTACTGCACCAATGGCTATTGAGCACTCAACTCCAACCCGATACTGGTACGGTAGGGTGCTTCAATTGTGGCACCTGGAAACCCCTGCCTATTCGGACGACGCTCGGTGGCTCAGCTTCTATTTTGCGGTTACAAGTTTCTCGCCCCTGATGAAGTCTGCCTTACAAGCAATCCCAAGGCGCACCAATATTCAGGAGATTTGGAATAGCGAGCGACACTGTAGGTTGTGTTACGTTGCATGGGCATCAAGAGCCTCATCGCGAGCTAGAAACGGGTTCGTTTTGCGCGGTGGATGCCGTAGCCGGGGCTTTTCAATCCCGGGATAAAGGGAAACCAATGGAGCTTTTCGGGTAATTTACGCAACTGCTCACCTACAACTTGTCCGGTGCTAGGTTGGATGCCGGGGAATGACCCGGTGGTGGTGGTGATGCGAACGGACAGCTCAGCCGGGGTCGCTCCGTCTCCATACAGGATTGCAAAAAATAGTTTGAGCAGTGGCAACGTTAGTCTCAGGTAGAGGCGTTGCACCCGAGCAACCCTAAACCAATGCTTAATCAGACCTCCCTAAGATGTCTCCACGTTGCACAATATCCTAGCTTAATTGTAGGGATAATCTCATGTTTTGTGTGGTATCTAAGCCTTCAAGCAGTGTACGACATGAGCCATAAGATGCAATACACAAGTTAGAGATTTCTCCTCTGATGCTCTGCATTCAGATACCCCATGGTCGAACTTTGGGATTCCATCGGGGAGAGAGGATGCACGACGTCTAGGTGCTGAGTCATTTGGCCACCGAAAAGCAGATTTCTGACCCCTGGGGCACCTGGCCACGAATTTGGCTGTTTCAGGCGAACCAATGGGATGCTCGGGTTAAGCCCAGCAAGGCCACGTGAGGGTCAGCCCGCGTGTTCGGGGCAAGGGAAACTTCATATCACCCGTGGCTGGCGAGAGCCCCCTGCCCCAAGCCAATGTGCGACTCCAGAAACAACTCTCCCGAACCTCAAGAAGCAGCACGTCAAAACAGCATTCGTGCGAATAATATCCTTTAAATGCGATAGATATTGCTACCTGAGTCCACCATATTACACAAGCACAAAATGCATCCACAGATATCTCCCACTCTTGTGGTAAGGTTGCCATTGAGCTCTAGGTAGGTATTTCCGACTCACCGCAGAAACACCGCGCTTGTGCCCATGTAAAAAAGACCTCCGTTTGGCCCGTGCACGCGGGGGATATAAAGTGCCCTTTTTGCCGTGAAACCAGGCCCCAGCAAAAAATGTGCTTCTCTCATAAGCTTGCACAGAACTCTTTCGATGACTTGGTTCAGGTGGGGTTCTGCACTCTCGGATTCATGATTGATCTTCTGGCGAGTCCCTTGTGCTTGCACTATCTGTGAACAGTTAACCGAAGTTGGCCTGCAAAATAATCCCTGTCCTGCACAAAAAAAAACATCCCCCCAAGTGCTTTCCTCCTCAACAGCCCCTCTGATATTTTCTACCAGCCTCCCGGTAACGCCGATTGGTGCCGGGGGGGCAGAGCGACTGTTATGACGAGTGGACACTTCCTCGAATACCGGTACTCGAGCACTTGTAGCTGACTATGCACACCCCTTACAGCATCAGTGCTCGTACAGTTTTTCAGAGCCTGAAAGTCTACGGCACAAGCTATCGCCGCTTTTTGCACTTTCTAAAACACTCCCCCTCACCCGCGCGAAGTGCAAGTGGCGAGTGTTCTCCTGTACTCGAGTACCGTACACGTACCGTCCTGGAGCTGCGGTTGGGAGAGCTGCGCGTGGCGAGAGTTAGACTATGGTGGGGGCGAATGGGGCTCTAGTGAGGCGATTGGTGACGCGCGTATCTAACTATCATCCTCTCAGGCACTGCGCGTACCGGGACGATACCTGTACTGTGCTCATGCAAGGAGGTTTGCCTGAATCTCGTGGCCGGACTCTTGGATTACTGCTTCAAGACAAGATGCGGTGTTTTGCTGGCAAAGTAAGATGGTCCTGAAGGAAGGAAGGAAGGCTCGCCCAATAGTTTTTGTCTTGCGGGGATACGCTAGTTACGAAACATTTTGTCCGCTAGTGTCAAATTGAAACATTTGTGATGAGCTCATAGAAAATATAAGTATCATAGTCTACGGTACTCTACAGTCTGGCTATCTGGCGCGGTAACCGTCCTGCAGCACTGTACTGTACTGTACTGCCCTATCCTTTCGGAGCCCCCAAATTACCCGTGCCTCTTTCTCCCTCTATCTCTAGTTTATGCACCCTAAGCAAAGAAGCTGGTCTTATTCATCTTTATCCACCAAGTCGGGGCGAAAGAAAGTGCTGTATTGTGCCTGAGCGGCTGAGTGAGGCGAGCTAAGACCCAGCTCTAATTTTGCAAACAATCTCTACGCGATTCCGTAACATTGTTGACTAAAAAATACCCAATTGATCGGAGTTAATCAAGAGAAGTGGACAAGAGTACCGTAATAAGCATAACCACAGTACCGGTACGGCCTTAGCCTTGACAAAGATTCCGACAATCTTGCTCAAGTTAGACACTTTCTCTCCAACCACCGTGGAAAATTTACAACTGATTTGCAAAATCCTAGCTGGGCTCTTGGCTTGCCTCATTAGGATATCTGTTCGCACCTCAAGCAAAAGTTGGGACAAAAAGCACTTAGATCCGCCACCCGTCCGTCCCCCGCCACCCTCCTCATTATCATCAATCATGGTCGATCACCCAGGATCACGTCCTATCATTTCTTCCTTTCCAGTTACCCGTCTATTCCATTCCGGCCACCAGGGCAGTATGGATGATCAGGATACAGTAGCCGAAAGCGCCCCCCTGATTACTCCTTCTCTCGATCAACGCTCCCAGGGCAGGGACTCACTTCCACTGTGCGGATCACGTTGCAGCAGCAGGCATCCAGGCGGTGGTGGTGAGTCAACCATCATCGCCATTATTACCACAACGAACAATGAATGAGTCTTAACACTCCCGTCCAATTCTTCTGCATACGGCCTTGATCTGCTGCTCGCCCCCTCCATTTTACCACTTTATTATCGTATAGTACTCGTACATTGCAAAAGCCTGGCGTGAGTGCTCATCAAGCCCCAGCCCAGTCACCGATGCCCGGAGGAATCAGAAAGAAGCAAGACAAGAGGGCACTTCTTTCACATAGAACAAATTAGGTACTCTTGTACCAGGACGAGTACCGTACTCGAGTACCGTACTCGAATACCGTACAAGTACCGGTACCATAGTTCGTACTCCCCAGTTAGACGACCGTATGTGTCATTTTAGTACTCAGCCTCGTGTAGCCCCGGTTCAAAAGTGCACTTTTTAGTTGCTTTTTTTTCATTTCACTCTTCTCTTGGACATATAAGGAGCTCTGCCTGCGGAAGAAAGTAGAGGCTTGCGCAGGGCCAAGGTTGCGAGTGAGAGAGAGAAAAAAAAGATGACAAAGAATTGGGATAGAGTTAAGGCTACCCTTTATGAGTTGTGAGTCTTGCAAAATTGAACCGGATAGTAGATGGATCGGGGGGTGGGGTTGATTGGATTGAGGGAAGGATGTGGAAAGCTGACGAAAACGGGTGAAAGGTACATGGAGAAAAACTTTAAGCTCGATGATATGATTCGGATTATGAAGGAGTCTCACGATTTTAGTGCGAGGTATATAATTTCCCTCTTTTTTTTTTACTTCTTTTCACTTTTCTGGCTCTTCTGAGTTTCGCAGTCTCGCATGCTCTATTCCTCCTCCTCCTCCTCCTCCTCCTCCCCTTCTCTCTTAGCCTTGTACTGGGGCAAGTAAATTTCCATACTGATCATACTCATATAGCCCCCGGGGATACAAGAAGAAATTCAAGCAGTGGGGGTGGCTAAAAAATGCCCCGGTAGGATATGCCCCCTCCCTCCAAGGGGGATTTCACCCTCCCGTATGGGAGCGTATTTTATTGATGTCCGTAGAGAGATCCAGGGCGAAAGCCTCCTAGACGAGCTGCCGCGAGTCCACCAGATTTCAATTCGGGCTTAGATATACTCAGCGATGTCGCGGCTGGGAGCCAGAGTTCTCCAAAGGAATTTGCGAGTGTTTCCGATGGCGGGGGGACCTTTGAGGTGTGTTGCTTGTTTTGTGGGAGCATATTGACCTCGAAGTCGGCTTTGGTTTGTACTGACTTTTGGCTGATTGATTAGCCGGCACAAGCGACCGATGGATCAACTCCCGTTTACCACTACAATAAATACATGCCGATAAGAGCGACTCCACAGGTTCCTGCCCAGATAGATACTTCCGGTGGAAGAGAAACCCCTGTAAATACTTTCCCGCATAGTTCGTCGACATCCCCGAAGCGGAGGGTGAGGGAGCACGGGGGCAGACCTTCTGTCCACCCCTACAGTCGGCCACGACAAAACTCGCAGCCCCAGTTGGGACATCAGCGAAGACCAGGTAGTCTTGAGAGCATATCTATTAGTCTCACAGACATGGAGATCGATCCTGCCACTACGCCGGCGACATCCCCGACAGTAATACCTACGCCCCCACTACGATCCCTATCTTACTCACATTATATATCCTCTCCATCCCCAACTCCGCAGCAGACAGAGCAAACCAAGATTTCGCCAATCCAGCTGTCAACTTTCCAAGCCCACGTAATCGATCCATCACTCGCCGAGTTCCCCACCTACCGGCTCAACCCCCCGCGCCTAAAGACGGACTTTATAGACGAAATATCGAGTAAAGTGCTGCAAACAGCACAGAAATATCAGCAAAGGAATGACTTATATTCGGCCACTGTTATACTTCAATTAGGTCTTAGCAAAATAGCACTCATGACCCTTGAGCCAAACGAGTTATTTTCCCCAGAACCGAGCGGCTTATCATTGGCCCGGGTGATGGGCGGGTTTTTGGAGAATGTGTCGTGGGAAAACGTGTACCTTTTTAGAAACGGCTTCATGCTCGCTTTGCAGCTGAGCGCAAACTACGAGAAGATCGGGGATACGCATCTGGCTTTATACGTTCTCGAGCAGACGTTAAAAGCCGTGCTTATGTCCCGGGTCGGAATCCTAACCGCCGGCGAAGACGAGGAGGAAACACTTGAAGGCATGTTTGAGTTCGCAGACGAGGACTGCAGCAGGGTACTCCGGTCTATAGTCCGGATTCGAGAGCTGAAGGAAGGGTGTGACACATCAGAGCACAAGGCCATCATGGCCGGAACCTTCGGCATGCTAGAGCGCTTTTTGGCAGATTGGGAAGGGGCATTCGGAGTCCTTGGCGTGCTAAATCTTGGCGAGTTCCTGGACGGCCTGCTAAGCTTTGCAAAGAGGCACAAGATGGAGGCGGCAGCAGTAGGCCAGCTGAAGCAGATACTCTCCAAAGCCGAGAAAGTTCTCGTGTCGGGCGGCGGTTCCATGGTTGCTGGGGACAGCGAGAACTTCCGCTGGATATCCGCACGGTATTTCTCCAGGATCTCGAGGAAACTGTCAGCGCTGTATGAGTTATCCGGGCAAGCCCTTGCGGGGATTCACCTGCTCAAGCGGGCGGCCCGAATAGTCGGCAGTAACCATGACGGGCATCCGTCCAGGAAGGAAAAGCGGGAAATGTTCGAGGTAACGACAGCCCAGGTGCGACTGCAGGAGGAGAGCGGCCTCTGGGACGCCGCGGATAAGGCGTGGAAACAACTTCGGGGTGTGCTAGACGAAAGGGAAGACTTTGAATTGACTCTGAAGGTCGACGTAGCTATTGCCGAACTGCTCGCCAGGAACGGGCGGCAGGGTGAGGTGCTGGTGTTCTTAGAACACAGGATTAATGAGTGCTTAAGGCATAAGATGCTTGAGCAGCAGCAGTCCAGTACTCGGGCGGCGCTCGATGACGCCGAGCCAATATTTAGGGCCATTCTGTCCTTGGCAAAGCTAAGGCTTTCCGGGACGGCAACCGTAGCTGCTACTCCGCCGGGCCTACAGGCGTATTTTCGCTGGTTACTTGGTGTCAGGGGACTGGATGGAAGTGAGAAAATCGCTATAGCACATAAAACCTTAGAACTGCTCACGGAATTACAGCCCAACCATCCGAACTTAGCCTGCGCAGGCTTAATTATATATGACGAATTTCTACCAGGATTCATCGACCTCTGCAGCGTTATCACCCTATCGCTACCACAAAATGCCCCTCACCACACCGCCATCCTCCGCTTCTTATCCCTAATCTACAACACTGCTGGCAAAGACGACCAGCCGAGGCCCACCATCTCTCACATTGTGACCCGGTTGTCATTGCTCTACGAAACGCACCTCTCCAGGACCCAGACAAGCACCGATATACTCCTCTACGTCCACAGCCTAACCTCCGTCCTCTGCAGCTCCTCCAAGGGCCGTCTATGTGAAGAATGCAAAGTAGATGAATTCACCACAGCAGTGACGCTAGCAGAGCACTACGAGCGCCATGGCGCGGCCCAAGACGGCGCACGCGTCATAGCGCAGATAATCGACGAGGCAGAGCCAGAGTTCCTAATCCCGGCGACAAAGGGGTGGGTAGACTTCAGCTGGCTGAAAGTCCTCATGCGCATAGCAAAGTTCTACATCCGCCAGGGGCAGTCCGTCGCCGCAGTGGACATCCTCGAACGGGTGCACAGGGCTAGCGTTGAGCTAGGCGATTGGGACCGCAGACATCCAACCAGGAGAGTGGAGCAGTTTGGGGTTTTTGACGAGAGTCGGAGGCTATTAATGGAGTTTGAGCCGGCTTCTGTACTTTGTAGATGTGTATAAATATCAAGTTAGTTTTTCTCTCCACATGTTTTCTTCTCCGGTTATCGTGATGGGCCGGATGGAATGTGCAATTTTGTATGATATGATGAGCCCGTGTTGTGATAGTTGAGAGATATGGTATATATTTGTAGATCAATCAAGCTTTTTGGGTCAGGGCGGCCAAGACTCGAGTGACTATTCATGACGATTGGGGTAAACACGGGAAGCCGAGGCTTAGGGCAATCCCTGCCAAAATTATGGCTAGCGGCATTCTGAAGAAATTACGAGTTGAAAATTAGTTATTATCCATCCCACCCTCTGCTGGTGACGTCTTGGCATCCCCTTTTCCTGCATTGGCAGCATGGAATAAACCGCTGTCGACATAGAGGGATCGTGGCGCACTTGAGCAATCGTGCCCGACCTTACCGGCATTTTGCCCTTACCGTACCGGATTACGGCACCGCAATCCGCGCGTAGACAATGGCATGCACCGTACCCAACAGCATGCCACCGTAACCTCCCTGGACCTTCATATACTCTGCAGCATAGCACCCACGAGTACTGCACTGTACTAGTACTCATCCATTCATTCATCCATTCCACCAACTCTTTCCCTCGTTTTCGTAACGCGTGGCCTTCGTTCCTTTTCTTATTACTTTTAATTCACTTACCCCGGGGGGTTGTATTGATATTAGGTATTAGACATTCTCCTCCTCCCGTCAAATGTCCTCCGTTTCATCCGTACACTCGTTGTACGGTCCCAGGTCAACTCCCATCGCAATGGCGTCCACCCGGAATCACAGTTTTCTAGCGAGGCTCCGGGCCTATTGCTATCGGGAACGGAAGGAGTGGAAGAGCACGCTGTTTTCCGTACGGAGACTGGTGGAGGCTGCGTGGGTTGTTGTGCTGTGGTGGGGCGAGAGAAGGGTTTTCAAGAGTGCGATAGAAGCTTGTCAATGGGATAGGTGGGAGGATTGGGTATTTGCTCCTTGGGACCTTTCGAGGAGGGAGGGAGAGGAAGTTCATGTGTTTGTTGGCTAATAATCTACAGCCAGAGGGTGCTATGCCCCATCGAGTGGTCCTTATAGCCGATCCGCAGCTTGTTGATCCGCACACTTACCCCCGCCGTGGACCACTCCTTTCTGCGACAATATTTTATACGGACCAATACATGTCGCGGTCCTACGAGACTATCCAGGAGCAGCTTTCTCCTTCCACAACGGTATTCCTGGGTGATTTATTCGACGGTGGGCGGGAATGGGCACACGAGCAGAGCTCGCTCTACGCTCAAAATCATCATCTACACGAGGACTTGATTCCCGTTACGGAAGATCCCCGAGGAGCAAAGGATTGGAAGGACTACGATGACAGCTACTGGATGGGCGAGTACAAGCGGTTTTTGAAGATTTTCCCAAGCTGGCCTTACCGAAGGACTGTTAAAACGTTACCGGGGAACCACGACTTGGGTATGGGAAACGGTATCCGAGAGGGGGTGAAGGATAGATTCAGAACATACTTTGGCGAGACAAGCGGGGTATTAGAAGCAGGCAACCACACCATCGTACTAATTGACTCTGTCTCTTTATCAAACGATAACAATCCAAAGATCTACCTACCAGCCCGGGACTTCCTCGATAGCCTCCCCGATCTCTTAACAACCTCACCATCATCAACCCTCCTCCCGCATATCATTGAGGAAGCGGCAAAACCCCTCCCCCCGCCCCCGGAACAAAGTTCCATCCCTCAAAACCCTACAATCCTCCTCACACATGTCCCCTTATATCGCCCCGCCGACACCCCCTGCGGCCCGCATCGAGAATCCAAAGACTCAATCCTCATCCACGCTGGTTATCAATACCAAAACGTCCTTCAACCAGCACTTTCTTCGGAACTTCTCCAGAAGACGAACGCTAAATACGTCTTCTCCGGGGACGACCATGATTACTGCGAAGTCGAACACGCCGGGAATGTCAAGGAGGTTACCGTCAAGAGTTTCTCGTGGGCGATGGGCGTGCGGAGGCCGGGGTTCTACATGGCTAGTTTGTACACTGGCAATGCATCACCGGATACAGAGAGTGTTCAAGGAAGACTTTGTCTACTCCCGGATCAGTGGGGGGTATTTAGCGTTTACACTTTCATGCTCCTGGTCACAATCCTCGCTGCCGTGTCTGATTTCTGGAGGAGTAGAAGGGCTGCACTGCGTCATAGGAGGAGTGTGTTACCGATTTCAAAGGGATTTGGAGGCTCAGACACCTCGAGTGCGTATGGGCAGTCGAACAGGAAGGATAGCTGTTGGCGTCATGACGAAGACGGGGACTCCAAGTACTCCAAGAGAAAGCAGTATCCTACTGGGTGGAAAGCGTGGGTAGCATACGTCGTTCGGGAAGTCTCGTCGGTCGCTGCGGTAGTGTTTGTATGGTATGCATGGTTGATCTGGCGCTGGTGAATGGGCTTATGTTTGGAATGAATGAGTATGGTGGATAGTTATGCTTGGGTGAGTGGAGTTTGTGGGGTTGGTGGGTGGGATAGGTACGATAGGTTTGGGTGGGGTCGGGGTACGGTAGGGCTCAAGTATTTGTTTTTAGTTATGGGCTTCTGCATGTGTATTACTAGTTTTTTTTTTGCAAGGGGTTTTTTCTTGTTCTTTTATCGAGTGATCTCCTGTGATTGGATTTGTCGGGATTCTGTGTCTTCTATCCTCTACTAATGTACTGTAACTACAATTTATCAGAAACTCTAATCTGGTTATCCGATAACTCATCTGGTTAGATTCCTTTCCCCCTTCCACCTTAGCCCCCGTTGGCCTGCAGCGAATGTCCTGGCGGGCTTTGGGAATAGCAGGGAGGGTGAGGGGGGGGGATAGCGAGAGGTAGAGGGGGGCAGAAGTGGGACTGCAGGCGTCTCTGACTTGGTCGGAGCCCTGGAGGAGAAACACTGGGTATGGTAGTATTGAACTGAAGGTCTCAGCCCAGCTGCCGAAGGAGCAAACGTTTCCAATCCCGCCGAGATCTCGAGCCTTCTTATATTCGCACCATCCTCCAGAAATAAAGCACTTTCTGTCTAGATCATCTGATAAGGTCTCTGCCCTATACGAACAACTTGATGTTATGCCTTTTTCTCTCTCTTGCTTCCTTGCTGGGAGTGCACGCCCACTGAAAGCGTGGCAACCCGGGGAGGTGGGCTGAGCCCGAGCGGGAAGGAAGGGAAGTTTTATATGCAAAACGCCTTAATAAGAGTAGTGAGTCAATGGCTGGGAGAGTAAACTAGACATCGGGGCTCGAGGCCTCGAGTGGGACCTTGCTAGTGTCCGAGTACCGTATTTACTCGCTCGATTCGCTAGCTCCAAAAATCCTTGTATATCACGACATCGCGCGGGATCAGCTTGTCCTACCAAGTTAATTGAATTGCGAAAGCCAGTTAATGAGATCCAACACAGCCAAATGACTCACACTAAACTGTGTCAGGAAAGCACCAACCCTTCTTAAGAACCTCTGTCTCTGGGTCCGGAGATTAGCCACCAGCGGAGTTAGCGAATCGAACGAGTAAATACGGTACTGTAGAAGCTATCATTGGCAGGGATGTAATCTGCATCGTGGCGTTGAAATCGCGGTAGTGGTTGTAGGGACAGTGTTACGCTCTACTGTACTCGAGTAGGTGTACGGTACTGCCGTAGCTAGAACATATCACCGTAAATGCATTGATATCAGAATATATTTCCACTACTTATGGTACTTTGATAAAATAAAGAAAAAAGGTAGCCATCATTCAAATCTATTAATACCAAGCTGCCGCAAAACCCTTCTACAAATGGAACGACAAACCGTAGCACAGGGGTGGAATATAGAGTTACAAGCTAGAAACCATACGCACAAGAAACCTTCCTACCAAATCGGGGTTTTCCTAGAAAAAATCGAAAAGGGAAAGAGGAAGTTGTTACTGCGTCGCTGGGGATTTTATAATTACATAGTACACGCTCTGTCGTTCGGAAGGTTTTTTCCTTCCTGTTTTCAAAATTGAGGTTTATCCAGCGGCTTCATCCCCTGGGGCACCGCTACCAGGGACACAGCACTTCCCGTCAACGCATCCGTCTCCACATTCCAAAAGGCACGCCACCTCTTCTTCTGGGCTGCCTCTTGTGCTGCCTGTTCTACTCGTAACAGCTTCCTCTTCTTTGGTGTATTCCGGCTGGATAGTGCTCGAGTGGATCCCGTAGGCATGCAGACATGTCCGGACTGCTCTTGCAAGCTGCATATATCGCCCGCCGCCTTCGCATTCGGGGTCAAAGGAAATCTGGATGTGAAGGCTTGCGATCATTTTCACGTCGCTGAGTTGCCAGATGTGCAGTTCGTGGACAGATTCAACGCCTTGGATCGAGGCGATGTCTTCTTTTACTTCCTCCAGCGATATTCCCTTAGGAACACCTTGCAGTAAAATTTTGGAAGCCGATTTACAGAGTGGGAGGGCGGAGGAGAAGATTATTACCGTGATAAGTAGGGAGATGGACGGATCGAGGAGGTGGCGCCACCAGATTGTTTCTGGGAGGAGGATGAGAGCACCGGCCACTGACATTACGCCGACGTTTCCGAGTGCGTCTCCCAGGACGTGGAGGAATACTCCGCGCATGTTAAGGTTTTGATGCGAATGCGAGGATTTATTTTCCTTGGGCTTGGCATGATTATGATTTCGGTGGCAGGATCGGGAGTATGCTCGTTTGCGGCCTTTAGGAGCAGCCGGGAGGAGGGGAGTTCGCGAAGTCGGACCATCAGAATCAGAGTCTGCGGATGAAATTACTGCCGACGAAGAGTGCTCCGTGTCACTAACTGCTGCGGCAATGACTTCTTGACGGTTACGGGCGGGGTGAACGTGAATGTCGGTTACGGGGGAAGCAAAGCGGCGTTGACGAGACCTATCGGTCGATCTTCTCTCCTTTCGCGGGGCGGATGATGAAGACGGGATTGGCTGAGATAACCTTGCAACAACAGTGTCTGGGAGGATATCGTCAATATCACCGCTATCGTCTTCGGCCGGGTCGTGAATATGGCCCCTTAGACCGTGTGTGTGTTTGTGGTGCTCGTGCCCTGCTGTCGCGCGCTCACCAACTAAACTGCCCTCAAGATCGTGCTCATGCGAATTATCGCCGTGAGAATGGCCGTGATCGTGAAATAAGAATAAACCAAGGATATTTGAAGCAAGACCAGCACTCCCAACGCCAAATACCAGCCAGGGAGAAGATACCTCCCGGGGCTCAAAAAAGCGCTGAATTGCTTCCAAGAAAATCGAGAGACACAACGCAAGCAAGAATACACCGTTGATCAACGCCCCAAGGACTTCAGCTCGTTGCCACTAGAATTCACTTCCGTCAGTTATGACTGGGGCAGAGGAAGATCTGAGAACGTACTCCGTATGTATAACTTGATGTGGATTTTTGTTTGGCGAGTTTAATCGCCCATAGCGCCACCAGCAGCGAAAAAACATCGTTTAGCTAACAACCCCTTTATGAGCTTCCCGATTCTAGTGCTGGGGGAGAGGGAGGAAGGGATCTCAAACCATATGAAAAGAATCGGCAACAAGCGCAAGGGAATGGACAGAATATCCAACGATAATCTCCAAGAGGAAAAAGAGAGAATCAATCACCAGCAAGGCGATTATCCTTGCTGAGCGGGAGAACGCCATGGCCGTTGTTATTGTTGTTGTTGTTGTTGTTGGAGAGAGTGAGCTCAGGTGGGAGGCGATACAGTTTCGGGAGGTTTGTGGGTGGGGCGGGAGAGAGGCTGACAAAGGCGGTGTCACAGAGTAAAAAAGGAGAGGAAAACTCTGGCTTCGGGAGAGCTAAAATGGGCCATACGACCGAATTTAATGACGGGATAAGATTCCGGGCCTAAATTTGGATAAACAAAAGTTGGTAGGGTGTTTCATAACACTTTTCTTGATGGTGTGCGGTGCGTGGGACGAGAGCAAGGGAAGAGGGGGGAGAGGGGAAAGAGGGGGGGAGAGGGAAAAGAGGGAAAAGAGGGAGAGTTTGATGGACAAACAGGAAATATAGAAACAGAGTTCGGACATGTTTCCCGGTCCAGAAACATCCCATAGCAGCGATTTATTCAGACTCCCTCAAGAAGCTTCCCACACGAGAGTTGACTTAAAGAAGACTAGCTCCATCTTGTAGCATCATCTAACCTGTTGCGTCATGTTACAACCGTTCCCAGATCTTCCTTGGATTCCCACAGATTCTGCCGGCATCCGGAGCTTCCAGCACTTGCTCGTGAAAGAGAAAACCTACAGAATACCAGCAAATCCCGGGCCCACCCTACAAAATACCATCAATGTTTTTTAATGCCAGCCAAAGGTAATGTTTCGCTAATTGCCAAGAAAATCACACTCAACTCCTAAGCAGGAAAATGCTGCCATAAAAAATTATAAAAATATAAAAATATAAAAATATTACTTGAAAATAAAATGGAACTAGCTGGATTTATTAAGATATTTTTTAAAATTCTTGGAGAAATATTAGGTAGAAAAAATTGCGATTTGTGCAAAAGCCGATTTTTTTGAGGTGTTCTTGGCAGGCAACACCCCTGTGAATTTCCTTAGATGGAAATTTGCCAATAAAACCTAAGTGACACAAGGTATTTAAATAATACTTTTTAAAAAATAAAAAAAATAGGGAATTTTAGCAATATTTCTGGTTTACTCTCTTTAATTTTTCTTTAATTTTTCAATTTTTTTTGACTGAGTAATCTAGGAGTTTCGCTTAGCGTTATCATTTATTACTGCATTGGGATGAGAGATAAAGGATGAAACTTTGATGGAAAAGTCTGAGGGTCGCTGGTATTGAAAAGGTTATCCCGCTCGTGAAAGCTTTCTGCCATTCTACCGTGCGAGAAACTGACCCCCACCTGGGTTTCTATATCATGTAAAATGCGCAGGTCTGACTAACCATCACAAGGATGTATGATACGACAAATTTTCTCTTCAAGCAGTATTCGGATTAAAGAGGGTTTAACGTATAAAATTGCCATTTTTTTTTTGCTCGTTGAACACCCGTGGCATCTGAGTGAGTGGAGCCAGCTGGCGTGAATTCTTGCGCCATGGAAATCCCGTACAAATTGGCTGTCTGGGTATCACAGTGTTTTCGGGATTTTCTCCTAGAACACTCGCGCCAAGAATTCCTAGCATGGCTTCCGTAGCCTTGCATTCAATTAAATGGATCTTGGTGTCGCAGTTCTCATGTTCTGGTGTTCTGGTGGTGAGTAGGCACCTGTTGAGAATGGGCATTTCATCTACTGTAGGAAACACTATGGGAGTCGCCGGGTTCGTACTCGAGCAATGTTGCTGTATGGAGCTTGCAGAAATTTGTATGGACATAGGATTCCTAAGGCGTTGGGGTAATGATGTTACAGCTTTGTTTGCGCTGCTGGTTGCCTACTGTAGCAGTATTCACCTTGCAAGGGCACATGCTACAGTATAATCCCCAGGCTTGGATAAACCTAACCCATCGTGAGACAGACAGTCCGGTGTCGGGCGATTCCTGTGATCACATCAGCTCAGCCCTGTCGAATTTAAAAACTTTGGAAACTAGAGGTTAAGGTGGTGTTGTTGAAATTTGCACGAGATACTGTACGGGAGCTGCTAGAGGCCAGGGGAGCGGTAGATTGCGGGGCTGATCTACCAACTCGCTCTGCTAGTAGCGGGGTGCCCCCGCAAAATCTCTTACGCCGACTAGGTAATTATAGTGTCTCGAATCTGCACTGTATTCTATCAGCTGGCACAGCATTTCTCTCTATTCGTGCTGTTCATGCTTCCCTCCGCTGCTGTCTCTAGACTACCTTAGCCTCCCCTCGATTCTTGCCTTGTCTTGGCTCGTCGGATACCACCATAATCATCCTCGCCTGCCTCCCAGCCATTAGCGGTTCAGGGGTTCTCTCCTGGGGCTACTTTCTAATTGGGCGGTGAAGAGATTATCGGCCAGAATGCATAGCCGCACGAACAATCTTTATCCTACCCAATTGTTCTAATGTGGTCCCCGCTCACTAATGCGCGCGGGCCGCGACATAAGTATCAATATGGCTAAAGGTGTGTGTTTCAGTCTACTGGTAGGCGACGCTCATATAGGTAGTTTCACTGCTTCCCCTCTGCTCTGTGCTATTATCTAAATGCACAGGTGAGAGTAGAGGTTCCATGCCGGTAGGAGGTCCAGATAACAAAAATAGGAACCTAGTTTTATTAAGAACTTAATTTCAGCCACCACCTTTCGAGTTAGTCTTACAGCACATAAAAACTAGCGGGGGAATGGCCGGTGGAATAGCTGCTACCAGTATATTTCTATAGATTTGGTGTTTTTCTTTTTGGAGATCCAAGTTTTGGGGCCATTAGCCAAGCGTCCTATTCTCTTTCGGAATTAGTCCCGAGGCTGGAAGACCGCTAATACTCTGGTGTTGCAAGCTGGTGCTGGTCAACCGCACTAAGGAGGTTTATTGTACTGTACACTCTTGACTCTTGGTTAACTACCCTATTCTGGTCTCGGATTTTGCATGTTTTGAGACTCTCCGGGTTGTGGCAATGATCATCGAATGTGGTTTATGGGAAATGTGCGAATCCTGGACACCAGCTTCCGTTTTTTCCTAGTATGATACCCATGGAAAGCAGTCTTTTGCCGTTGTAAGCTTTATAGAGGTATAGCAGACATAGGATGTGAGCTGCGAGCAGTCACCGAGGCTGGTGTCTGTCGCGCGTAAGTTAACAGTCTGCATTCTTCGTGGTATGATAGGACTAGTATCCCTCGGGCTAATAATTTCATAGCTTACTATATGGAAGGAACGAGCGCACAAAGCACCACTTCTATTTTGATTACAGAGAATCCTTCACTAAAGTCATCTAAGGAGTAGGGGAGCCATCAAAACCTACGAATAATCTAGGAAGAGATACGCCATCCCCCCATTAAGGTCTCGAAATCCAGCTTTTGGTGGGATAAATATTTGTTCCCAAATTGATATTCTATGAAATACCTATCATAGCTGGCGCAGTGGTTAATATGTCAAGAACCAATTAGCCTCCTGTCGCAATTAGCAGGGGCCCAGGAGTTCAATCCACGCTTACAATGAGTTGTTATCGAACGATCTATCATGTAGGGCAGGGGAATTAAAAAAAATCCTGCTTTATGGGGACTGGGAGATTGGAGAACCTAGCCTTCATTAGTAGGACTGTGGGGCATATCAATCCTGCTACGAGGTTGGTAATTCCTAATACTTAGCACAACGCTAATTCAGCGTATCCCTAATCCCACTCTGGCTGCCTAAACCATCAGATTAGATTACAGTCAACTCCAGCAATCCTGTTACTCTCCTGTTGTAAACACGACCGATGAAATTTAAATAAATTGTCGAAATAACCAAGCACTTAATGAAATGAATCAACAAAATGAGGAAAGGGAAAAAATTATAATTGTACAAAATTAACCCGTAAGGAAACCCATGATCAAATGATATCCATATCCCTTTATCTGCTCATTGTGAGGCTCCACCCCATACCCCGACGAAATAGAATCTCCTAGCAAACACAACGGGCCAATTTGCGTTTGTCAATCCCATCTCCGCGCCCACATCTCCGCATTCAAAGCTGCTGACTCTCTCTCTTCTGCCCCCCCACGCCGCTGTCGCTCCTCCTCAATACTAATGCAGGTCTGTAACTCTCTATCTAATCAGCGGCCATCGTTCTGCATGTCTCCCCGGTTAGTGTCTCACCTCAAGTTGCCCAATTCGCATATTCACTGCCTGTATCTCAATCTTCACCTCATCAAACCGCTCGTTTACCTCATCAAACCGCACGTTTGTTGATGACATGAACCCACGAAGCAGGTTCATTAGCTCCCGTTGAGCTTTAGTGTTCTCCTGATGATGTTGCAACAGCTGAGCCTCCAGGCCTTGAAGAGTGACGCTACTTCTTGCATGCGAACTATCGCTCTGTGAAATGCATGTATTAGCGCCTCTTGCTGTTTTCATATAAAGTTGCTGCTGGAAAACTTACTCCTGGCTCGGCAAACGTGTCTAAGACCATCTGAGAGGAGGTACTACCCAGCTCGGCAGGTGGGTCTCGTGGGCCACTGGTCGGGGGTACAGCGGGAGATGATGATCGTGGTACCTGAATATCTGAAGAAACTTCCGGTTCAGTATCTGGAATGGTACTGGATCCGGTCTCGTATGCTATGTCAGGCCCGGACATCGTAGAAGAAAGTAACTATCGTGAAATAAAGCGTAGCCCTAGTGATGATGCTTCGTTGGTGTTGAGTCTGTCGACAAGAGGAAAATAGCGGATGTGGTTATTCTGCAACCGAGAAGAAGGAATGGTGCCCTTATATACCAGGCGGCCGGTATTGTTCTTCAATCAGTATTCTATCGGTCGGGCCAGTAACATATGCGATGTATAGAGCTGGTTGGGCGCTATGCAGATAGGAGAAAACACTGTAAAATGTCAGATTTGACTACTTGAAAAAAGACCAATAGGTGGAGAAACTGGAAGATTAGGATGGTATCTACCGTGAACTAGAAGTAGGTACTTTGTCTACTCTTTGTTCCCAGTACTAAAGATATTATTGAATTCTGGGCCATGCACGGGTGTTAGCTGGAATATGCTGGATGATTGAAAGCTCTCGATGATGCGAGGTATTGTTACGTATCAAAAATAACTGAACACCTCCGGGTAACTATTCGAATTAGATAAGCGACCCACAATGGGCTCTGGCTGTGAGGATGGCAAAATTTTTGCCATCCCTTGCTACCTTGGCGCGTTCATTTTTTTATTTTTTTTGATATATAAAGTAACAATACAGTACTAATTACTGTTGACGGCAGAAGGTTCTCGGAAACGATGACATTCTGCATAGAAAGCACTGGTGGGCCGTTGTGCTAACCAGGTGAATTGTGGAGAATGTTCTCTACATTTAGTCTTCTTTGTTTCGCTATGGAAGGCTGCAGAGTGGCATTCTATCGGGCATACAATAGCTAGCCTGATGGACTTTGGCTTGCGTACGTGTTGATATAATCACTTTATACCTGGCGTTTTTCGATAGCGTTTTTCAGGGTATAAAAAGGTAGACGACTTCACAAGCCACTCGGACACCCCCCCTCACTTGGATGACTGAACTTGAAAACGAAAATTTCCTACGATAAACTGTTGCAATTGACGAGATCAGTTGTTGTTTCCTCGCAGGAAATTAACCAATTAGCATCTGTTCGTGTGGCTATGAACGACAACAGTCTAAATTTACTGTCGTCTCTACTTTTGGGACTACGCAACTCCAAACCGGTTCCGTGCGTAGGGGTCTAGTAAAAATAATCATGTACGAGTACTTGTACCGCGGTATCTTGGCGCTACGACAGAGGCACCGTTGCTCTGACAGTGTCGAACAGCAAAACAAGGAGGAGAGGAGGGGCAGAAATAGGAGAACAAGGGGAGAATGGAAAAGCGTTGTCAAATTGGGCAAACCTTTTACAATTCTAGGCTGGCAAGTACTCCTTCTACGACCTCATTCCTGTCAGCTGTGATGCCCGAGTGATTGGATATGATGGTAAAATAGATACATTAAATTGTTGGAATATTCATGGGGTATGGGATAAAGATCCGGTAGAATGGAGCGGGTTTCAGGTAGGAGGAATAGCGTATAGAGACAGGGTAACATTGACTGTCGTCAAACGGAAGTCAAACGGAAGGCATAAAGTAGCAGAGGCGAAAGGAAAGAATAGAGTTGAAGGAAGTAGAAGGGAGAACGGAGGTTACACTGCAAGAGCCGGATGGCTCGAGCTATAGTGGGGAAATGAGTGGCGACGCGCAAGCACAAATTCCAAGCCAGATGGTGGTGGGCTGGTAGCCTAATTGTATGCTATATCCCTTGTGGTATCTCTAGTGTAGATTGCACCATCCGTGGTGTGGCCATTTGGGGAGGGTCTAAAGCTTTGGGTGTTGGCCCTAGTATTATATAGTTACAGGCGAAGATTTATTCCCTCATCCTGTGTGCACTCTGGGCAGATGCACAGGATACCTAAAAGGCAAACCGCTAGTTAGGATATTTTCTCACAAGTAGATATTAGAACGCTATTTCCCTCCTTTCACGAAGGATGTTCCGCTGTCTAGACAAGCTCTTGACCATATAACTGAAACTCACAGAGCCCGCGGTGCCAATAGCGAGGATCATTTTTTGGGATGCATAACCTGGAGCAGCGGCTGTACAGTATAGTGCTGGGTAGGATAATTCTCTAGCTCCAATTCCCACTATTGTCCTTGCACTTGCACACTCGCATCTCGCTCTTCTGCTGCGATTTCATTACCGGTAGTCACCGGTACTCTATTTCTTCTCCCACCTTTGTTGGGGGTTTCAACTTATTTCTCAGTACTCGTAGTCACAATTCTGCGCCTGGATTTCCGCAGGAGGCCGGACTCTCCGAATGGCTCTGAAGACGCGATTGGCATTGTCTGTGCGGCACGGCAACAATTTTGCAGGAAAGCTTAGCTCCTGAACTGGAGAAGAATTGCTGTTGCTCCCTAGGTAGAGGGCGGCCTAGCGCAGTACAGTAGCGGACAACGAACAGGGCAAACGACACACCAAAAGCCACTGACAATCAAATTTGGTAAGCCGGCTCGCTGTATTGATCTATTGTCACCTCTCAAACAGTCCTGTGCAGAATTCCAAAGCAGGCCGTATCGTGGACAGCGTATTCAATTAGACAATTGTAAGCGAGCGCATATGCACACCCGGATTTGTCCTACAATTTGTGGGTGTGGCCACATCCCGTTTGCCTGATTTTTGGCATTCTCGATTTTCAATCTTGTCTATTTGCCTGCATCCCACCAGTTCTCGCGGCGAATTCAACTTTGAGGAACCCGAGGTTTGAGTGGCGCAGGCTCCTGCATGCCGAAGATAACGATGCTCCTGCGGAGTTGATAGCTGGGGGATTACGCCAACTCGTCGGTTGCCTTGATTTTCATGTAGTCGAGTGCCGGTGCTCAAGTGCGGGTACCGTCCAGGCATTCTCCGTGCGGGTCGATTGCCATTCGGGTAGGTGCCATTTTTCTTGATACGGGAAGGCGTACGGGCTGCGGCAGCTCAGCAGGAACTCAGATAAGCACATCAAAAGCTCCGACACGTGTATTCAGTCGTCAATAGGCGAGAAGCATAACTGGACTTCAGTGGGACCAACTCGCGATGCCCCCCGTCCCTTTCAGTCTTGTTTTCCTCTTTCCTCCCTCTGCTCCGGCCTTGGCTCTGTCGAAGTGTGCTAAAGTGGGCTAAATCATTGCGACCCCCATGGATCATAGGTGTGATTGACTGACCGTTACCAGTGCCACTCCTCGAGTAGCCTTGGTGATTCTAGGCTTTACGTTGGACCCTACTGTATTCTTGGAAGAATGTTTCCAGAATCGAAAGGCGCAAGCCGCTATCTTGCAGGGGTGTCGCGTCTTGAATTTGAATCGCCTCTCTGACCCAATAGCCAATTGAGCACCCGGCTTAGGCCGGACGAACCACTTTTGATATCTATTCTTCACTCGTTCCGCTCCTAAAAACCAGAACCTTTTAGCATCTTCTGCCATATCAGGCCCAAAACGATCGACTGCATCTGCATAAATCAGATTTTATGGCTGTTTCTGCGTGATCAAAGCGCTCAATGGCGAACTGATATCACAAAAAATATTGCATGAGGTGCTGAGTTTAGTCGCATTCGGCTTTCCCCGCCCACGCTTGCGGTCTTTTTTTTTCTCTACTCGTAGATGAGCTGCCGGCTGTCATATGTGCGGTTTCCCGTGGCACTCTCGTTTCCGGAGGCCGTTGGAACGCCAGCCACGTGATAGATCAACCTCTATGGGGGGTGTCAGGAGCCAGAAGTGGCTATTATAATTCATCTCGACATGAATTAGTGGATTGGGGAAAACTGATCGCGCGACAGGTACAAGTACCGTGGAGGAACCTATCCCAGACACTACTTGTGCTAGTGTTATAGTTATTTGTAGGGTTAACACCACGAGGAGTTAGGACTCTCCATGTGTCTTAGCACTAATATAAGTACCGGCGCTCAAGCTACAGAACACACCATCTATCCAACCATCAACTCTAGCTTTTTCTCTTCACCGCAATTCTTGTGTGAGATGTGTTGTGCAAGCGCTCAAAGTCTGGGCCGGGGGGCCCTGAGCGTAGGCGAAATCTAGGTACTCGAAATTGCCTGACGTTTGTAAAGCGGGCTGCTATTGCATACGGGCCAGAAATTGGCCAGAACTTCACAAGTTTGGTGATGTAATGGTGGTCCATTTTACGAACGAGAGGGAAATTACGACTGCTCGAATAGAGGTCGATGGCGCCCTGAATCCAAGTATTCCACATCACATTTTGTATTTGAATCTTGAAGATATATGAACGAAGTTTTTAGCTCCCGAAAATTATTGGGCTTTGACGTCGCATACCGGATATGGATCGTGCTCTGTCAATACTCCATCTGACAAGAACCAGTCCCCACTCCAGTATCACGCCCATCATATTTTTCCGCATCTGCATCTACTTAGGTTGCATGTCATCGAGCGAACTGTCGAGGGGAATTGAGTGAGGAAAAAGTGAAAAGAAAAGAAAAATAAGTGATATACGAGTAATTTTCTTCAAATATCCGCCCCCCTGTCTTCTACCCCTGCTACTGAGGAGAAGGTATGAAAACAAGAAAAGGAAAAAATAGAGAGTCGAGAGATGGTGCTAGCACAGGTGGGGGGGTTTTGAAAGAAGTGATGAAGTTAGAACTGCTCGTGATGGAGGCTTGGTAATTCCGACCAGTAGCAGCACTTGATCTCCACAATTCCCCTTTGCTGAGAGCAAAAAGGGAAAGCCATCACATATTAATACCTCTCAGCTTTTCCTTGCCACTTTGGTACAACGATACCATTCCCCACCCCAGCGCCCGACGATCTCTTTTTAGTTACAGTATTTGATTCACTGGGGAGGCCTACTTGTATGAATTGAACCAACGAAAGCCGCCGAGACCCATCGCTCACCACATCACCCACGGTAAACACACCGAAAGTTAATCTCCTGCCCTAACATCAAAGAGGGTGCAATCTCACTACTGGCTCACTAAATACCCTTCCAACCTCAACCTTCCTCGTCAATAACACCGCAGTAATCCCATCCCCCCACAATGGCCTCAACTTCCTCTCCTGTTGGCCCCGCTACCGCCGTAGGTCCTGTGGCTCCGGGAGCTAGTCTCGCGAACCCTATGGCTCCGGGGACTACTCCCGTGAACCCTGTGGCTCTGGGGGCTAGTCCCACAGACCCTTTGGCTCCGGGAGCTAATCCCGGAGAAGCTTCCGCGGCTCAAGAGCATATCGCTATTGATGATGAATTGGTGTGTTCTCCCGAATATTGCTTTTTGAGTGATGCAAAATCCTCTCGGCCACATTTACTGACGACCCGATTTCTCTGATACGGGATCTGTAGGATTCTGAAGGCATTTACGAGAGCAGGTGCGCAGTTAACCAGAAATGGCTTCTCGCCGGTGTTGCATGTACCAGTATCATAGATCTGACTGACGGCTCCTTAGTCACGGGACAGACACAACCTCACTCTCCTCGGGGGTGTTCGACTACCAATACGAAAACGGTGATTTCTCAGCACTCCCGAGTTCGGCGGATATGCCCGGTTTCGCTAACTATATGAAGGCCGTAGATACCATGCCTACCGCGAGGGTAGGTATGTTATGCCGGTTCGTTGCGCCCCGGTTTAATTTTTATTATTCCAGTGCAAGAGGTGCTGACTTGTGATATTTGTAGAACGATGAGGTTCGTCGATCTGTACGAAGAACTATGGGTATTTCGGTTAACATCATTTCTACGCTCAGAAAGAACAGGATCGGTAGTCTCACACTTCAAAAATAATCCTCAAAAATGAATGCTAACTAGTGTCGCGGAATAAGTCTGGATATGACCCACCATATGTACCTTATCATGCTAGACGGGAGTCTTGTCGTCCCTCCCGTTGAAAATCCTCAAAATATCCTGGATGTTGGGACTGGGACTGGGATTTGGGCAATAGATGTCGCAGAGTGGGAATTCTCAGACGATCTGAGCTAGAAATCGATTGAGGTTTGCTGACTCTTAGTAGCCTATTCCCATCTGCCGTGGTTATTGGAACAGACCTGAGCCCTATTCAACCTAGCTGGTACGCGTCACACGTTCTCCCCTGTAACGCCATCTGCTGATTCCTTTACATAGGGTTCCTCCAAATTGCAAGTTTCAGGTTGACGATGCGGAGAATGATTGGTCTTTTCCTGCGGTAATCACTGAGGGGTTTGCCGTGGTCTATCATGCTAAGCTGACACTGACATTCAGGACTATTTCGATCTCGTTCACTCAAGACATTTGATGACCTCCATCAGAGATTGGCCGAAGTACATCGGACAGATAAAAGAGTGCCTGCGCCAATTTCACTCCCCAGGCTGCCCACGCTAACGAAACTCCGACAGGTCTATAAAGCCCGGCGGCTGGCTCCAAATGGTCGAACATGATTTCATCCTCTCTTCTGACGACAACTCCCTCGTCCCGGACAGCTACCTTCGACTGTGGTTCGAGCTATACAACCTCGCGGCGGACAAGATAGGCCTTCCGCCCGTCACTCACAAGCTCTCAGGGATGCTATCGGATGCTGGCTTCGTCGAGGTCACCCAGACAACGTATCGTCTTCCTTGGGGACCTTGGGCCAAGGATAAGAAGTTGAAGGAAATCGGCGCGTGGATGTTAGCTAACACTGAAACTTCTTTCGAGGCTTATGGGCTAGCGTTCATGACCAGGGTTCTCGAGAAGACTCATGAGGAGGCTCAGGCGATCTGCGATAAGGCGCATAAAGAGTTGAGGAGTAAGAAGGTTCACGTCTATAATAATCAGTAAGTTCTTATATCCAGCGCACCACCGTGCCCAGATACATGACATTAATGGCATCAGTTGCGTCATCATCGCTAGAAAGCCGCTCGAAACTTAGGTAGGTTTGGCGTCTATAAAAAAGAAAAAGCGGGAACTCTTGGGAAGATTATGGAGTGGGGGAGCGATTTCCTTTTTATAACTATTCTCGTTTCATATTCTTGCATATATTCTAAAAGAATGCATTACTTCTCACACACGCGCCCCCCGATCCCATCGGGGCGATCCTACCGCCTAACGAGATGGCCTAGTCCATCTGTGCGTAGAAGACAAAGAGCACAACACCGCACCTCCCGAGTGACCACTCATGAATTCAACATCTCCCCTTGGCGATCTGGCACGACCCGAACGCCAGCACTATCGAATCACCTTCTCTTGCTATGAACACATATTGTTCTTACTATTATTACCATGATTTTTTTTGATCACAAAATTTTCATCATTGTGATTTACCGCATCTCGTCCTCAGGTTCGATTCCGCCGTTATCTGTTGCTATTTACCCTGCGAACAGCACCAGCAGCGACCGAGTATAAAGCCGGTTGGATGGCAGAGCCCCCCCCCCTAACCCTTAATTTACTCCAATTAAATATGGTTCGTGGGAGGCCTTCATTGGCTATTGCAGTTTTTTTTAGTTTTTTTTCGCAGGTGGAGCGAATGCGGATGCGAGTGTGCTGTATTCACAATAGCTCGCATTTCTGCGCTGAATGAAAGAGAGAGAGGGAAGGAGCATGGAATGGCCCCCTCACTTGAGCTTTGATAACTTAATGTCTCTGAGAACCCATGACCTTCGGAAAATAATATGCTGCGTTGTACGATAAAGGTCCTATTTTTTCCTGTCACCACTGCCACCACTACCCCCCCCCTTTCTACTTTTATCGTGAGAATCCTACATGGGTAGTGGAATATCGTAGGGTGTTATCTTTTTTTTCATTTTTTTTCTTCATTGATTTGATTTCACTTCTCACTTGTGCCTGCCCTGGTTCTTTCTTTTTATTTTGGATCTATCCCAGATTTTATTTGCTTTTCCATCCCGTTCGTGGGTCGCTATTGTCGCTATTATCATCGTTTCTTCATCAGGATGGAGCTTCTGGATCTTCCGTTGCTGGTTCTCGAAGAAATTCTGAGTCATGTAAGTTCTGTCCTCAAACCCTCTACAGAATTTGCGATCCCGCCCTTTCCCCCCACCAGGGTTCTCCACCCTCTCGCCATTTTCTGAAGTTTTGGGCTGGTTGGTAACGGGATGGGCGACTAGATTCCATACAGCGATAGCAGAACACTCGCCCACCTAGCATGTACCTCGCGCGCGCTATACCACCTCTCAGTGCCACGACTCTATCATACCCTTCAGGTTGTAGCCTGTGGTGGGAAGGTTGGGAATCGTGAGGTTCTACGGTCGCCCGGATGGAAGTGGTGGGGTAGGAAGGTTGTTGTTATTGATGAGGAAGAAGAGGGTGATACGGCTGCCGTTTTGGAGGGTGGAGAAGAAGGCCGTGGGGATGATGATGGGTGGGCGGAGGTCGCGGAGGTGGTCGGCACGATGGAAATTGGGAGATTAAGGGATTTTAAGTTTATTAGCCGGAAGTAAGTTTTTTTTTTTAAAAACATGTCACCGACTGGGATGGGATGCGACACGAATATTGCCGGAGGAAATTTGCGGCTGATTGTGGTTTAACTTAGGTGTGCACCGGCACAAACAGCTCTCTCAGCCGCACTATCCAAGCACTCACTCCGAACACTAAAACTGACGATGCATCCATCCCCATCCACCGCCACCGCCACCGCCACTCCCGTTCCCGCTCCCGCTCCCGCTGCCAACCCCGCCCTTGCCCCTCCTCCTCCTCCCCTACCGCCTCTGTCCCCCGATCCGATACTAACATGCCTAACACCGGCCCAACACCTAACCCTACAAAAGCTCTCGATAAACCACATAAACCCCGATAATGAGCCAGAGTTGATAAGTATGTATACGACTTTGAAACTCCTCCCACTCACTTCCCTCTCTTTGAAGTCGCGCGCCTTCACCGACCTAGACTATGTGCCCTTACCCGAGCTGCACCCATCCACCCACCTCTGCTCTATAAAACTCTACGGCTTCGACATCCCCCCACCAGAGTATTGCGCCCAGACCTTCTTCAACCCAGCATACCTGCGCAAGCTTGTACTCTGGGAATGTCGTGGATTCGATAGCCTCCTATCATACCTGTCCAAGGGCGTAAGTGGTGATAGCCGTCACAGCCAGGGATTAGAAGAGCTGAGCCTGTACACATGGGAGGACGTCCCGGATATAGACGGCGTGATAACTTTCATTTCCGGCTGCCGGAAATTGAAACGTGTGCTCCTGAACCTTAGCAGCTTCACCGAGCCGCACATGAAAGCCCTCATCCGCGCCTTGGAGAATAGCAAAGGTAGTCTGGAATCGCTCACGGTACAGGTTCGCGAGCCGGTGACTACCCGTGCGATGTATTACCGGCCCGAGTGGTTGGCATCGTTGAAGGGGTTTGCGAGGCTGGAAGTGTTGGGCATGAATTACGAGATGAAGGGACTTAAGGTATTTTTTCAGCTTCTTGTTATATAATAATAATAAGCTATAGATTAGGTATTAATGAAGAGGATGGGTGGGGGGGGTTAATTGTAGCTATCAAACATCACACCAACCCTCCCACTCGGCTTGAGAACTCTGGAGATTAGGTTGCGCGGGGAGTTGCTAGCTAAGCCCAAGACCAAGACCAAGGTCATCTCTCAAACTCGGGGCATCGGAAGAGCGAGGGAGATGCTGAGAGACGTGGTCATCAATGATGGAGATTACTTTGAAACCTCTTGGGATCTCAAGGTGAAGCGTGGGGAAAAGGTTTTGGTCGAAGAATTAGAGTAGACCTTGAGCTTTGGGTGCTGTTACTGTTCGTGTCTCTTTCTTTCTTTCTTTCCTTCCTTCCTTCCTTCCTTCTTTCTCCCCTCTTTTTCCTTTTTCCTGTCCGGGTTTCGCTTCCCTCCTTGTTTCTGGGGGAGGAAGGGGAGGAGGGTTATCGTTTTCCGCGTTTTTTACATACACGCGCACACACGCATGCGTCTGTCATTGAGTGGGCATGGTAGAGGCTTTGGACTCTGGAGAATGCGTATGCTTTTCATACGGGCTTGGATCCATTGCTAGAGTAGATTTCGTTCCTGGGGCTTTTGGTTTTTTTCTTTTTCTTTTTCTTTCCCTTCCTTTCCTTTTTGTTGGTGTACTGTATCTTCTCTTCATCGCTAGTGCACATGAGGGGGGTAGACATGAGTAATTCTGGAAAGGGGATCGATCCAGTTGAGTTTCATCTATCATATATTAGGGATTAAAGCTTGTTAAATGGGGAAGGAAGGAAGGAAGGAAGGAAGGAAGAAGATATGTTTAAACATAAAAGTGAATTACTCTCCCAACACTTTTGCTTCAAGTCCTTGTCTTAGCTTGACGTTTTTCGAAACTACCCGGGCCTCCGGCTTCCCCCCATCCGGAAAGGCAGAATGCTGTGGGCTAAGGTGTGTAAATGGCAGAGTGTGCAGATATGGTAATATTGTCATCTCTTTGGGTGGTGTGAAACAGTAAAAATTCGCTCCCAGCCACTCTTTAAGGACAGATCGGGCAGCTGTTAGTTATGCTTGATGGGGAAACTGGATTTTTTTAATTTCCCCCCCCCCATCCCCCCGATGCTCAAATGACTTAGGGGGCTGTTTGGCACAGTGACAGTTGAGTGGTATGCCATTGCCAAATACCCCCCTTAGTATGATACTCTAAGTTAGGTCGGCTTAAATACTCTCCTCCATACTAATATATACTGTAGTCCCGAAAACGGTGCTTAGTGTGCTGGGAGCGAATGTTACTCGTGCTTCCTCAACCAAGAATTAATACCCTTCCCCATTTGTCCTAGGAAGGTTTTTGCAAAGATTTTTCTAGTCGAAGAGGTATACGTATAGTGTTGTACTAGTACATAGCGCATGGTTAGTGTGCATGCTAGAATCCGGAAGATTAGGATTTCCGTAGACAAGCAAGAAAGTTCAATCCCACCAAACCCAGTTTCACGATGCCTCATGGAATCCGTTATATTAGAGATAGTTAGGCCCTACACACTATACCGCTTCGGCAGAAGAAAAAAAAACTGGCAAGACCCTCCCACGACAAATTGGGAAGGAAGTTCTTGACTGGGAAGCATGAGTATGATACTGTTTCACACCGCTCAAGGGATTAGGGAGCGGGCTCATAAGGGTGCCTAAGAGTTTTTCCTCTGCTAAGGTCAGCTCCGTTATATGTGTTCCAAAAGTGGTTATATATTGTTTGTTGCGATGTGTACAGTACTGTACCAGTATCATAGAAGTAGGACAAAAACTATCTTTGGTGTGCCCAAGTAAATTAGTGCTCGTATGATACCTCCGAAAACACACCAAAATCGTTGAAATTCAGGGTATGGAAAGTCTCCATCTAGACCCCTTAGGCTCTCAATTAACCAATTTTTTTTTAAAAAAAACATGTCAATAGTTAGCTAGGGAACCTAGTGATAATTGAATTCACATTTTTTACAAAGTATTTCTTTGTTCTGTGGCGGGTGCTAGTTTGATGCAAGAGCTAAGCCCCAAGAATTTGTATGGATGCCCATAGAAAAGAAAAATATATCATATCACACATGTTTTCAAAAATCTCCCAATTTCTTTTTTCACATCACGACAGTTCACCCAATATTATATCTCACTATTCACTCCAAATAACTGAAACGGCCTGTTTAGAATAAGACAGAATGACTACCGTATTTCACCAAGAATTGATCTTCTATATAGCACTGTACATAGGTGGTGGAGGTTTGGTGGGGCTGAAAATTGTACCTTTTTTGGTGTAGAAAGGGGGGGCGCCAAACGATGACTTTTTTGTCAAGCAAGGTGTTGTATAATTCTGTGTTGTTGGTTACCGCCCAACCAGCATGACCTTGCTTTTTCCCGTATATACATCTTTTGGTACCGTATTCCACGGCAGGCAAGCAACCGAAGAACCTCACAGGTCGGTTCTACGTGACCGCTGTATTGGTACAGAGCACCGCCGGTTGCATTGACAATTCGGAAAGGGCAGATAATCGAATCTTCTTGTATGATATATTATAGCACTTATTTTCAAGAACTGCCCGTGTTAGGCAACATTCCAAAGTGTTTGCCTACTGCTAGTCCATTCTCCTTAAATCCCTCTTTTTTTTCGTTTTCCTTGCATAATACCCTGAGATGATTCCCGGTCCCCTTCTTGTTCTTTACGAAATAGGTATGACAAAACGCCAATTTCTACTTAATGGTGGAGATTTGTCCTTTTTTATTCGCAGAGGATTACTGTACTGTACAGTGCATCTTGCACGAGGAAAGTGTCCCGATTCTTCTTCGGAGGGGCAAAACCACTCCTCTCTTCCCCAAGCAGGGAAAGTGCTTCATCGTTACTACTAGCTCCACTCGAGCCTTGGCTGGCCCGTACGACCTCAGTAGCTAATAGAACCCGCACCAGGCAAATTCCGTGATGCCGTACGTGAGTGAGATCGTCGTTGTGTTAATATATATAACTGGAAAAAACCTGCCCTCAACCCTATACATTGGAAGTGGGGGGGGGGGTTGTTTGAGGATGCTCCTGTTTTTACGCTGGCGTACGAAGGGGCACTGGACTAAGCATGATTATGGGTCGCTGGATTATACAACTAGGTTGTGTCTATCAAGCCCAGATGTATGTATGGCTAGTATTTTTTATTTTATTTTAGCGTCCCATTTACTGATAATCTTCTTAGGACAATTACAAGATCGTCTGCTTTACGAGTAGACTTGATGGTACCGCAAGGGCATTGCTGGCACCCATCTCGATGGATGTGGAATTTGTTGAGGATCCTAAGCGACTGGTTGATCAACTCCTACGGTGGGCACTTCACTGGTAGATAGGCTGTGCTCGCGAATATGAGGGAGTGTGTGTGGGGGGGGGGGGGGCAACCTTCGAACGTGATTTCCCTCCTGGCTCGTATATGGTTGGTGGAATTATGAGTGGTCCTCAGGCCGCTGAACAGATGGGATCCGAGCTGTTCGGTCGCCTGGCGGGATTCGGCGAGGTAGAATGAACTAGAGGATAAGGCTATTGTAGTTAATTTTACAAGAATGGTGTAGTGTTAACGAGGTCGTAATGGTGCTGTGGAGGGGTGGGGTTGGACTTACTTCAGTATTTCTTAGTCCTAGTGTTTATCATTTTTACAGGGTGCGAATAATAGTTCATGATGCAGGTATGGTGTGTGTGTGGGTGGGTGGAACGTCTACTTGTACAACTTGAGGATCACACCCCCCCCCCTCCTCCCATTGGAGGGGTTTATTTCAAGGTGCTCTGACCCATAACTCATATATTCTCTCTCGAGACGTTCCGGTTGCGGTGTATCGGGATTTCGTCCAAATCGACTCTGATCTCCCCCCCGCGCTGTACCATGACTAAATCCTTGACCCTTGTATTGAGGAAAAATACTTGCATATGATATAATACTTCAAACTATGATACTAACTGTACCGGGAAATTGAATCGCTTTTAGCCAGGGCTAGAACTACTCAAGTATAGGGAGTTTTTCCACAGCAGACTGCTCAGATTGTTTCTTTCCTAAACCAACAATGGTTTTTCTAATTTGAAAGCAAAACTAGAGTTGTTTTATAAACCTTCTCGCACTGCTGAGACTGGGCTGGCCACGCGATTGAGATTAGCTGCTACAGTTTCTCTCATTTTGCATTAGTTTTAGTATCTACTGATGACAATTTTTATTTTCGCCCGACTTTCTTTGTCTTGGGAGGGGTATGTGCTTAGTTCTACCTTAAGGATTGTAGAATTAGAAGCTATTGGACAAGGTTAGAATGTTTTTTTTCTTCTTTTGTTAGTATGACACTTTGGACCTTTATGCCATAAACTTTGGCTGAATGTAGTGGATGAGCATCAGCCTTGTACCAAAATCGATCCACTGACTTAACCCCTTTCCCCATTTTATCACAGCTATTGTAAAGTGTTTTGGCGCAAAAGCCTGTCAGCTATATGAAACTCTTATCTCAGCCTTGCGCAGGTTCTGGTCAGCACGAAACATACCCCTAAAGACGACTGGGTACTCTCTACTCAAAGAAGCTCGTGTATTATTCCACGCATTCTTTTGACCTCCCACTTCATCTCGGGAAACAGAGAACGTGGGGGGGACAGGAACGATAAGTGCTGGACTGGACACCGGAAATCGGCCCTCCCGACTGGGTTGGGTCGCCAGGAAGTGCAATTACATTCCAGACACGACTCCCATTTCTACCACTCTCACCACTCGATTCCCGATCGTCCGATGTTCGGTATTCACTTTTCTTTTCTTTTCTGCCCCTTTGCGGTACCAGTATCCTCTTCTGTACTCGGGTGGGAAACGCCTTCGTTACCCCGCATTTAGAGCATTCCCAATCAAAAGGATACCGGTACCCCCCCCACTGCAGCCTTTCCGCTTGGGATGCCCGTCTCCAGGAGAGGAGTCCAGGGTGTGTCTGACCTCTTTTTCTGGAAAACCTCCATGATATCAATTCCATTACGAATATGATGTGAGGAATATGAGGTTTCCCACTGAAACCTTTTACCATGGTGATGGCTGCGCTGAGATTGGCAGTCCACCCACCCACCCACCCCTTGCAAAAAACAAAAACAGTTGTGGGAAGGGGTGATCCTCTCGCTCATCAGTTCAGCCTCCGAAATTCGACATTTCTGGCGTTCCCGACAAAACGGGCGGAATTTACGCAATCTGTGTGGTTTATTTTCCTCGCGTACCTCGAGCGGGTTGAAGTTGCCCCCCCCCCACCCCAACGATGAGCCTTTCAAGCGAGCCAATAAAAGCTACGTCATTAACTCTTCCCAGACACCTTGTCTGTCCCCCCACAATGTGCAGTTCTGGGTCTCTAAATTCTCACCAATGCAGTGCGTGTGGGTCCTGGCACAAAATTTCTCGAGTGACTATTCGTGCGCAGGCTATGTGGGAAAATAAACGTCCCGAATAAGGCTTAGGACGCAACCCGGAAAAGTTTAGGCCCGGTGAGCCCGACTACTTCCTCCTATGCTGATGGGGCGAAACGAGGTAATTGAGGAATAGCTTCACCTTCCGCACACTACTCGAGTATGCGAACAAGCCCAAGTTTTGCGGGCGTAAACCAAAAGCGTCAAGGTTCAAGCCTCTTTTTTTCTTCTTCTTCCCACTTCTCGGATAGCTGATGCTAGTCTTTTTTTGAGTGGGGATTCCAATCAGGGCTGATGATACAGTAGCTCGGTGGGTGCCAGCACAGCGGACAGGAACCAGAACTAGTGGGCGGCTGTAACTCCGGACGACATACAGTAGCAAGTTGCTTCAAGCCTTTGGGGGCGGTTCGAAGGAAGAAAAAAAAACTGGAGAAAAAACCCACCCATCCGCCGTAACTCCCAACTGATGGGCATTTCCTTTCCTTCATGCTAGTGAGCGGGAAAGTGAGGAGGAGGAGGAGGAGGAGTTAACGACGGCTTACTATCGGCACAGTTGTGCTGCTCGAGTACGGCACGTTGCAGCTATAGTAGCTCCTTTTTCTAAGCGCTGGACAACCGCCTCAAACGCGATGCGATGCAACGCAGGACGAACGGTATTATACCCAAATCCCCGAAAGTAGCGAGAGGCAGGCCCCTAATTTACAGAATAAGGCATATAAACACTGTTTTTATTATCATTCTTTTCTTTTGTCACATGGATGCACGTTATTTAGAAAGTTGAGTTATGAATATGAGTACAGTATTCGTTGTCTCTTGATTGCCGATACGAAGCCAAGGTATCTAATAATTGGTTGTCGCTTCATGCGACCAATCCCCCCCCCCCTCCCCCTGCGGCCTTCTTCGTCTCTTTTTCTCTTTTTTTCTATTATGGGGTGTCCGAGGAACTCCGTTACCAAACAGACAGCTGCACTGCATGTCCCCCCCAAGACAACTTAGGTGCAAGAATTTGGGGGTGGGTGATTGGCTTACACTGGGTTTACAAATTCCATGAGCCAGGAAGGCGGCACGCTTTCACTTCTCTCTTCTCTCTCTGGGGACCACACCGAGTTCCAGCAAGGTAGAACATGTGCGAGCCACGCCCAAGCGGCTATCATTAGTGGAGTGCGCATACCGCAGCTCGCAGCAGCAGCAGCGACAACAAATCTAGACTAGGAAAGATGCACAGTCGACATAGGAAGGGTTGGGAATCTGTCACATCGGGGCTATTTCCCACTCTCTCCCTCCCTCCCTCTCTTTCCTTCCCGAAACGGGGTCGGTGTAATGGAGTGCTGCCCCAGTAAAGTAACTTATCATATGCGAATAGTGGAAGCGGAAAGTGCATTGATTGATAGATAAAGGGCCATCAGTTCACACTCCCAGTATGATAGGTGATTCATACACCCATATCCTTCGTCTTCCACGATTTCCAGGTTAGGTTATTGTAATCGAAATCGCTGGTTGACTTAGGCTATGGTGTGACAGGACGGGGGATGTGATAAGGTATCATATACTCAGCTTCCCCATCGAATCAACCGACGTTAGCGATTATCAATTAATTAATAAATTAATAAAAAAAACCCGCCCAAGAGTTTGTTTGCTAGGCATTACATACGACCGTGCATCGCCAGGTAAGCCGGCCAATTCTATTTTATTCCCTCGTCGGCCTCCTCCCCTCTTCCTCTTTTCCATCATCATCATCATCACCACCATCACCTCTCCCATACCGCCCCTCGTTGCCGCTGTTCTACCCCGAGATGGTTCACCCCCGACTCCCCGCCATGGCCACTACTCCTATCCCTACTTCCAGCCGGCTAGAGTCCAATTGGGAGTGCACGAAGCCGTTGGATCTCTCTCACCATTTTAATCGTGTCACTCGCGAGCGAACTGCAAGTGCAATCAAGGCCTTGTATAAATATTTCCAGGTCCCAGGAATGATGAGCTTGGCTGGTGGTACGTTGAGCTTCGTCTATTGTTTGCGAATAAGAATGATTGTCATTCAGGTTTGCTGATCGCAACCGGTACAGGTCTTCCCTACCCAGGATACTTTCCTTACGATACACTAGAATCCGCTGTCTCGACTTCAAGTCGTTTCTCCACAAGCCTTATCGAGCAACTTAACAAACCGGTTCCCGTACTCCCCACCCCTACACCTTCTCCTCCTCCCCAAAAATCATCCTCTTTGTTTTCCTTCTTTAGATCGTCGCCGCAATCGCCGCAATCGCCGGCTGCCATCCACAGGCCGAGAAAGACCTCAAAGACCCCCCCCAGCACAAGCGCCTCACATCTAATTGTTCCGAAATTCAGGCCCGGAAGTCCACAGGGAGCCAGTATTGATGTCGCCACAACATTGCAATATGGCCAGGCTTCCGGCTTCGGTCCATTAGCTGAATTTATCAAAGACTTTTCGATTAACCATTTGCATGGCGGAAGGATCCCATATGAGAATCCGGAAATACTCTTAACATGTGGTAACACAGACGGCCTTGGTAAGGTGATGCAAATGATTGCCGAAAGGGGTGATAATATGCTCGTGGAGGAGTACACATATCCGAACGCTATCCAAACAGCTGATCCTTACGGTGTAAGTATGGCACCGGTTAAGGTGGACGCCGAGGGAATGCTAGTTGAGGGGAAAGGAGGTCTTAGAGATGTGCTTGAAAACTGGGATCATAGAAGATTTGGTAGAAGACCTCGCTTCATGTATACTGTCACGTTAGTCTCTCTTCCCGGAACCATAGGTGTTGCCGTAGCTGACCCTAACCCTTGGATAGAATCGGACAAAATCCCACCGGCGGCACACTCTCTCTGCAACGCAGGAAGGAAATCTACCGTTTGTGTGAGAGATATGATGTGATCATTGTCGAAGATGACCCGTACTGGTATCTTCAGTTTACCGAGTCCTCGCATCCCAAGGGTGCCCAACCCCTGCCAACCAACTCTGCTAGGAAGAGATATCCATTCCTCGAAGCTTTGACCCCATCCTACTTGACAATCGACACCTCCGGGCGCGTCATCCGTCTTGATACCTTCTCAAAGACAATCGCGCCCGGTTGCCGTATAGGATGGATCACGGCACAACCAGCCTTCATCGAGCGCCTGACTAGAATCACTGAGAGTACCACTCAGGGTCCCTCTGGATTTGCTCAGGCGATGGTAGTTCAGTTGTTGCGCAATATCTGGGGTATGGACGGCTGGGTCGACTGGCTAGAGGGGCTTCGCGCCGCATATGAGGCTCGCATGAGAGTGATGTGCCATGTCTTGGATGCATACCGGGAGAGCACCGTTACGATCGAAGACGAAGATTCCATGATCGTGGACAAAGTCAAGATGTATTCTTTCGACGAGCCTATGGGCGGGATGTTTGTATGGGTTCATATCCACATTGCTTCCCACCCGGCGTACACCGCATACATGGCCCGAGGCTACACTAGGCGAGCAATGATGGGTAAACTGTGGAAGTATATTGCTGAGGAACACATCTGTCTCCCATGTCCTGGCTGGATATTTGGCGCAAACAAAGAGATCCAGGAGGGCAACAGTGCTGAATTCTTCAGGCTCTGTTTCGCGGCGATCGAGGCCGAGGAGATTGAGGAGGCGACCGAGCGATTTGGAAAGGGGATTCGTGAGTTCTGGGGACTTAACGCTGACGAGGTCGAGAATTGCTGTTCGGCGGATGTCATCGCGGAGGCTCAAGGAGAGGAAGCCGTATGGGGGTTAGGATATGGCGGTTTCGGGTGCTGATTTATGTCTTTTTTTTTCATTTGTCTTTCTTTCATTGGCCAGGGCGCATTTTTCATCGGGCAGGAGAACGGTAATGGCATAAATGGTGGGGAAGAGTCATGGGATCCGGATGAGCATTGGGAAACGGGAAACGGAGTCGGAAACGGGACGGGAGGGAATCCAAGGGTATATAAATCAGCCTTCTTAGCATTTGCATTGTACATTCATAAAATTAAGCTCTTTTTTGCCTCCTCACAAATTCAAACCCTGGTTCCTGTGTTAGTGGGGATCATGTGCCTGAAGCGTTATGTCAGAGTGTTGGTTCCTCAACTCGTTTCTCTGACACATGACCGCGTTTGGGCCTCGTTAATTGGCTAGCGCAAGGAGGTTTGTGCGTGCCGTGAGGTTCCAGGACAACGACAGGGGCATGAGATCGAATAGATTTGATCCAACAGATCATCCTGAACTCACTGAGGAAACACCGGCAGCGCCGGTGGCACTCAAGTACCGGTATGAAGAAGCCGGGTGGTGCATTTCCAATATTGACCGGGGATGGTTTAATTCGTGCCTTTGCACTGTTTGTCTATCATACCGACCCAGATACTGGTACCGCACCGGCACTGTAGGAGTACAGTTTCTCTCATCAGCTGCAAAACACGAGAGACCTACCTACCTGTATTACAGGACAAATCCACCTAAATTAGTCTACATCCGGCACAGAAATCGGTTGAAGATTGGAAACTGTGAGGGTTAGCGGTACTGTAGCGGACAATTCTCCGGATTATTTATTATCCTCGGCCCCTGGAGGGGGGGGGATTGCCGGGGCCGGTCGGGCCTTCATACCGGCACTTTCGTGCATGCGTTAGCGCATCGGAATTCGGGAACTTGGAATGGAGAAAAGCTGCCAGTAACTTACCGGCACCGTGAATGTTGAAAGCTATGACATACTACTCAGCATGCTCTCATGACATTTTCTTTGTTGTTGTTCGGGTGGGTATCATAGATTCTGGGAAGGCGCTTGCTTTGCTCGTTTGTTTGTGTGGTTTTGGAAGAAAGAGAAGAAAAAAGAAGGAAAAAAAACGCTTTGGATTCGGGTATATGCTTTCGTGTGTTTGGGCTTTTGCGCGAGAGCTTTTTGGAATGGTGCATCCGCCGGAAGGGAAGTAAGAGCTGGGAGTTTGTTTTTACTTTGTTAGCCTTGGGGTAAGTGAGTTGAGCACGGGGGAAGGGGGGTAGACTTACAAGGGGTATTGCATGAGTATGTAGGAAGGGTATGCAGGAAGTGGGTGGGTGGCTCATGGAGGGATGGATAGAAGGTTGATATTTGATATACGGTATAAGTTACTTTCTGCCTTTGATGTTAGTTACAGTATGATAGTTGTTTGTCGAGATATCATAGTTGTCGTCGTTGAATGAGTGAGACCAAACTTCCCCGCTTCTGAGTGTGTGCGATCGTTTTTTTTTCGTTGTTGAAGAAATCTTGGCGTTTTGCAGTTGGTTCTTCGATTTGTTTGGTTGTCTTCCTTTGACCCAGGTCTAAAAGTGAAATCTGGTACTTGTATTGTCGGAAGACCATTTCTAGTCCATGACTCTTGCTACAATCAATAGCTGGTTAAATTGGATTGGATTGTATTGTTGCTACCCCATGAGTACCTTATTATTGCCGGGGCGCACCACGTCAAACCCACCCAGCGTCTACGTGCAGAGGAATACTACCCGTAGATCATTCACACTCACTCGTCGTGAGTTTGTAAGATGCCGGTCATTGGGAGGGTCGCCTGATTGAAAACACTCCCAGGAGCTAATTTACTACATGTTGGCTAAGTTACCTGTGTATTATACAACTTTTCCCGTTGGAGCCTTTTTTTAAGACTCTGCTCGGAACACCCTTTAAAGCCTCCTTATTTTATTCCTCTCTACAAAGAGAACGCCGTATAGAATAGCCAATCGTGCTAATAGAGGTGTGTTTAGTACTCCGAAAAGTCTAACGTTTACCATCATCATCATCATCATTAGGGAGGACAGCCGGAATAGATGGGGCATGGGGGATGCTGGTAGTGCGGAGATGCGAAGGCGGGAGTAGCAGCTGGGTCGGTAGGCGTACCCCCTTGTCGACATATCAACCGGTGCTGATTATGTTCGATTGAGCAGTCCTCACAAGCTCATAGATTTTTTCGGATTGGATGCGCTTTTCGGGGTTAGAAATGCCCCTGGATTTCATGGCAAGTTGGAGCGCTCAATCTTTAAGAAAATGGATGTAGGTTGAAAAAAACTAACTTAGATGGCGTATGCGATGTGATTGCATGCTGGTCAGTTACTGCTACTAGCCTCGCACTAGCCCTGGAAAAAAAAAATCCTCTTACAGATGTATCCGGTGTGGGGGTGCACCGGTAGATTAAGCATTATGCGAGCTAATCTCGGTGCAAAGTGACAATACGGTATGATAAGCTAATCCTAACTCTTGAACCTATCAGTTGCTAGATGTGCAGCAGCGGCTCTCCTTAGCTTTGAGGGATCAGAGGCATCCGTGAAGATTGATTCCAAAAGGGAAAGAACTGTTAGAGGGCCATCAGGATTGTTGCAATGCCGAAAGCCCTTAGTTGCCCTCGAAAGAAAGTGGATGCCACCTATGGCGAATGTCGAGTTTCTAGGGTGTTGTGTTATCGGTAACTTGTGGGCCTTCATAGCAATAGTGGAGGGCGATTATATGATACTTTCCTCAGATCAAAGATCTGAACCCCACGCCCGACAGCCTCCGAGCTAACGATGACGTATCATAATACTTGAACGGCTTTGATATCTCGCCGCGAACCTGGTAGATCCTATTGAAGGCGACCGGGATGAACGGGGGACCCTCAGCCTTCTCGAAGAAGGAAGAAGCCAATTCCATTAACCTTCCCCGAACAACCTCGGCGAAGACTGCACAGTCTGCCTGACCAACAATGGCAAGCCCCTCTTCCCCTTCGGGAGTGATTTCTTCCAATTGAACCTCCGAACTATTCATAGAGAGCGTTAACCCAGGTGTTCGCGTGGACCGGGAATGGAGTGGCTATTAGGTAGTAGGTAGAATCGTTTCTGGTATTCACCAAGTCCTGGTGGCTCAAACGCTCAGTGGGGTCAGAATTAAAGCATAGATAGCCACGGTTGCTAACACGGCACGGTTGAATGATGCCGTCTTCATATGCTTTACCGTAGTTGTATCCCCTCCCGTCCACCGTCAGCTGGGGTAGCCTTTGCGCTCGGGGTCGCCCCAGGCTTCTTCCTTCGTGCGGACAATGTGCTCCATCACCTTCGAGGAAGGTATGTTGGGCGTGGGCAACTGGAAAGGCTGGGTTCTCCCACGCAAGGGCAGCACCTGGCGCACTGAAAGACAGGCAGAGGTGAAAGGTTTCACTGAGAGAGAGTGTGTGTGTGTGGTTAAGGGTCCGAAGAGAAATTGGAACAATAGAACTGCTAGTAAGGCTTTCCGAGCTCTAAGTTAGAAGTTAGAAGCCAGTCTGGAGCCCCACACAGGCTACACTCTATACCCAAACGTAACCTTAACGACCTCCCCATGTCCGAACTACCAAGCCCAGATCCAACTGCTCCGCTGGGAAGGCACCTAAGTAAGTGCTCGCGCAATCTTACACTCAGAATTCACAAACACGACCTGCCCTTCCAAATTCCCAAGAACTTCCTCCTTCCCCCTAAGGTAAGTATATGTAGGAATTCTCTGAAAGCCATCCTAGCTCAGAATCCAGATGAAAGGCTTGATCAGGGCGAGTTTAAAAGGTACATACAGCGGCCCAGCAGTCAGTGAGCCCTACCAGTTTGGCAATATCGTAAACCATTTGTATACACCACAGTGACTCGCTGTACACCAAGCTGTGTTTGTTGGAGAGCGAGTGCCCTCAGTGAGACGGTTATCATCGGGGCGATAATTAACCTGCCGCGCTGGATATCGTCCGTCCCTCGAATAAAGTCTTGCTTCTGCAATAATTACAGGATGAGGTTGTGCGAATTGGAGTTTAAACAAGCAGTCCAGGAAAGCGCTCTAGATCAAGCGTTGGATCATCTCTGGATCTGTGGTCAAGGAAGCAGTAATGAGTGCTGGAAATGCCCCGAAAAGGCCACATGGCACTGACCCAGTGGGCAAGGCATAAATTGACTACAAGCCATCACTCGTACCTCTCTAGGTGTCATGGAAATCTGGGTAACAAATTTCATCTAACTGTCCTCACCAGTAGATTCCAGACTGTGCGTGTGAAACTTGTTTCCCCACTCTTCACCCACAAACGACAGGTATGGAGCTACCTTCCAATCCACTCAGCGATCTCGTTTGATGAAGCCTAAAGGAAAGCACGAAGAAAAGGAACGGCCGTGCAATCGCAAAAGACTCTGGGTGTGATAGCTGGAATCCCATAGTTGTTAGGGTATGATAGTTAGTTTGGGGTACGACCGGTTTAGGGTCGTGACTGCCACTTGGGGGTTTTTCCCGTTGTGTGGGTTTTTCCTGTTTTGTGTGTTTGT
>Ga0307509_10000325_pt1 | contig 78392 bp, 89 predicted proteins | sample 10_EM_MG_FD_202245 | JGI IMG/M metagenome (GOLD analysis project Ga0307509, IMG submission 202245) | Populus trichocarpa ectomycorrhiza microbial communities from riparian zone in the Pacific Northwest, United States - 10_EM | ecosystem: Host-associated > Plants > Roots > Unclassified | place...
TCTAATTACCCCCCCCCCCCCCGATGGCGTATCTTGAGTGGCTCCGCTGATTTTTCCTTCCGGAATTTTAGATATTTCTGAGGATTCTGATGTATCCATCGAAGCAATATATTCCCCAGAGGAGGCCCCGTTTATAACCCGAGACCTCTCATCCCCTATTAAACGGCGAATTCAGCTCTCGCGCCCGCCCAAAGTACATAAGTTTTGGGGATTAGATTACAGCTGCTTTCTATGCATCGACGGGGAAAAGATTCAGTTGGACTTAGGCGATTCGCCCATTTCTACAAGAGGCCCTCCGACAAGCTCGGTAGATCGAATTGATAAAGAAGGTGACATCTCTATGGGAATTGATGATGACCCTCACATCCAAGTTGAACAAAGCATGCAAGATCCAGTGGTTACCACAGTTCACCATGGCATTGGTTACAGAGATTCCACGCCAGTGATCCCTGAAACCAACCCCGAGGAAACTATTGTTACTGAAACACCTGTGAAGTCTCGATTTTTCAATCCGATGAGCTCTGGTCGTACTCCAAAAGCACAGGATTCGTATACGAGTATGGGTAACGACTCTTTACCCCCTGGAAATCAATCCGCTGAAAAAAAGTTGGTGACTGCCCTTCCAAAGTCCGGCTTAATCTTCGCTGGTTATGACGACGGAAAAGCAGATGAGGGAATAACATCACAATCCCCTGTTTTTGCTGACCCCGAACTTAGCACATCCGAAGAAGAAAATGAAGCTCCACGATACTTTGTATCAAGATCGAAGGGAAAGCGACCCGAGTCAACCTCACTAGAATCTGACATTATTGCTGCAAGCCCTGAAGAAGAGATTTCTGAAGAAATGGGTCTTGTAGCAACGGGCTCTGCTTTCAGTAACCTCGCACCCCTGGGGGGACCTGATGGCGAGAAGGAGAATCACCCTCGATCCCCTTCCTCGCTTGAATCCACAATTGCCACTGATGCAAGGAAACCTTCCATGGACGATAGTGTAGAGGCAGCCGAAAGAGCAAGTAAAAAGGAACACCGTATTCATACCGCAAAGACGACCGAATCTCTTCCTGAGGCCTTTCTTTATGAAGAACATATGAAGTCTACTACACCGGGTCGCACTTATAGTAAGAAGGGGCTTACGAGGTCGCCTCTCAGTGCCAAGAAGTCTCCAGAGCAGAGTCCTGCGGATCGAAAGCACGTGGATCGGTCTGATGGAAATGCTGATAAGAATGTGTCCACACCTTTGCGTCAAAAGAAGAGGAAAGCGTTCGAGTCGCCGAGTGAAGTCGTTGCCGGCAAAGACGAAGGGCGTAGGAAAAATACGCCTGGAAAGGACACCAATAAGCGAAGGAAAGCAGGGCCCGAACTCCAAAATATCCCCGCGGAGGGGACTGTCAATAATCAGGCAACTATTACCCCAGCTCGTAGGGGGTTAAGAGGCCGAAAAATTGTACAAAGTCAGCCTGAGGATTCGGGGAGTGAGGTTCAAGGGGCTGTTCCCGGGTCTCCTCCACAGGGGGAAGGCCCACAGGTCCAGCAACAGCTCCAGGAGCTGCAAGATGAGGAGTCTTCTGCCCGAGGGAAGGAGGCTGAACTGACTGCGCCTGCAAAAACACCAAAGCGTAAAGGCCGGAAGAAGCTATCCGACGAGGAACTAAGCGTTGGTGTGGCACTCGAAGAATCGCCAGCGGTTGTGGGACACCGGGGATCTCAAGAACAGGCAGGGGCTCTAGGTGGGGGCCAGTCTTCACGGGAGATTACAGAAGAACCCGAGGCTAGAATTCCAAAGCCAAAGCATGCCAACCAACCTGCTACGAGAAAAGGAGTAAGAACCAGAAGGTCATTGGCAGTTTCTCCTCCGATAGAGATTCCACAAAAAGAAGGTGGCGATACTCAGTACACGGTCCCCTCAGATACGCAAACTCAAACTCAAACTCAAACTTTGGACCGAGTTGAGATCAAGACCCCGAAACCAATAGGCAAGAAGAGTACGGCAAAACCGAAGAAAACTCCTCTTAGAAAGAGAGGAGCCAGCTCGAGGAATGCAAGCGAGGAGGTCAGCCTAAATGGCGAGCAAGATCTGAACCAGGGAGACGGCCTTAGTATTAATATTAGAACTCGCGAGAGATATGGGGGAGATGCCCCTAGGATTGTCTTTAGCAACAGCGGCCTCGATGGCAGGAAGGTATTTGACTTCAAGCCGATGGAAATATGTAAAGTATTCTACTAATGCGATTGACCTATTGTTTTAGGATATCGAAAAGTTCCTTCGCACTGCCACTGCTAAGAAAATGGACAACGTCAGTGCTCCAGGTGTCAACTTTCTCGTAGTAGGCCCTGGTGAGTTGAAGAGGACGCCTAAACTGACAATCGGTGTTGCCTTGGGCAAAACTGTGGTTGAGGATCAATGGTTGATCGATAGCAAAGAGATTGGCTATTTTTTGGGTATGTTCTATTGATTTGGCCATCCTCATTGATTGGATACTAATAAGCGAAGATCCTGAGCCATATATACCGAATGATCCGCTTCACGAGAAGGAATGGGGCTTCAATTTAGCTGCCGCCGTTAAAAGAGGTCGGCAAGGTGAGAACTCGGTTCTCAAGGGTTGGAATGTTAATATCACCCTGGCTCTGATCTCCCAGCTCAAAGCCGGGAAACAAGAGGAAAGTCTGGTAGAGATGCTGAAGGCCGCCGGTGCCGGAAACATTGCGAAGAAGGCGCCTAAGGGTGTAAAGCGGGACGGAGAGCAGACGCTAGTTCTTGGGAGCGAGAAAGGGGATAATGAAGTCAACACTTTGGCAAAGTCTGGATGGGCAGTCTTTTCCACTGGGATTATCGCTCTTAGTGTCCTCAGGGGAAAATTAGATACTGACACAGACGAGTTTCTGATCAAATCTGATGATGTGGGCTCAGGGACAACTGGCCAGACCCAGAGGTCAAGGCGGAGGGCGAAATAAGTATGTGCTTGGGGCTCCTGGCGTTATGCGTTCATCATGATTGACGTGCCATTGACCACTTGAATTTCTTTACTGTTATGATAGATGGTATGGTATTAGTGGGCGGATGGGTGGGATAGAGGGAATCATGGTGTTACCGTACTGTATTTATGTGAGTTGTCTGTATACTTAGTCTGTCAAAATTTACTGGATTCTTTTTGAAAGTTTTGCAATCATCAAACAGTGTTGATATAACTGCTACTTGCCAAGGAGTATATTCGCGTGATCGTGCAGTGATGCAGTGATAGCTGGTAGGAGTGGGGAAGAGGAGTAATGGTGTTGCGAATTGTATCCCTGAAGGCGATAAACTTGTATTGCTAAGGGGGAGAGAGAGAGAGCCGAAAAGAAAGAAAGCGTCAGAACAACAAGGAAAGGCCACCACTAGGAAATCATCCAACTGCGGAAAAGCGTACGCAGCACTACCACCACCCGGTACATGTTCTACGCACATCTATTGTAACAAATGGAGTCACAACCAGTTGGTAGGTGACCTGCCAACGGCGATGAAACAGGTTTTGGCTCCTGGCGGCCGTTGATGGGGAAATTCCACCATAACCTTGTATAATAGCTTTCAAAAACAATACTGCCACTCCACAATCTGGAGTGTGTTAAGTTACCCTAACTTCTTGAATTACCCTTTAGGTGCCTCATACTGGCACCCACACCCTCGCTCCAGCCGAGAGAGATATGTAAAGTTTCCTCTATTACTTTGCTTTAATGTGTGCAGTAACAATGGCTGATGTTGATCTGATGGGAGTGGCATCCGCTGCCCAAGCCTTTTCGAAGATTACTGCTCCGGGACCTCACCCCCCTCGCCCGTCATCTTTGGATGCTTCGACGGTATTGGTACATAAAGTCGGAGACTGCAATACTGATCATCCACTCAGAGAACCGAGAGTTGGGACCTTCCCTGCCCCCTTCTGTGAGTGATACCTTGTGCTCTTGAGGCGTCGAGTTGCTGGCCGTTTTGGAACGGGCTACCAAGAAATCTAGCTCGCAACAGATGCCCCATGTATCATACCAGGCATGGGATTGTGTAAGAATAATAATACCACCACTAACACGAACACTATCGCCGATAGTAATAGTAATGCCGCCGGCTTTTTCCCCCTAGCTGCCGAACCCGCTGTCGCCGCTGGGATCACCGCCGTCATCACATCTCACCGGTCATCACTGCCCCAGATTTATCGGCTTTGTTGTTGCTGTTGTTGTTGCTATGTTTGTAGTTCAAGTTGGGGGGTTGGCTTCGCGGGGGTCAGAGTCTTTGTGTTGGGTGGGAGGAAGAGTAATGGTTATTTTGTTTTATTTTAGCGTGATAGGTGGTGTGGGTTCCCTCGATGGGGTTATAGTGTAGTCGTGTATTATAATATTTATTTAGGGAATTCTTATACGCAGTTATTAGGTACTTGTGATAGGGTGATGCGGTGTCCAAGTACGTACGGGGCTCGAGTGCTAGCGCTTCACACTCAAAATTCGTTTCCTAAGGCGGTAAATGATGAGATAGTGCCCTGCCAGAGTCAATGACCACCGCCGCTATAGATAAGCTTAGCTAGTTCTACGGCAGAATGCTGATACCCTATATTACAGGAAGCAAGAGAGAAAACGAATCCCTAACCCTTTTTTTCTTCAAAGGCCCCTTTTATGCCATGCAATACGCTTTACTCGCTGGCACTCTGCTTGCCACTCTTGCTTGATGGCCACGGAGCAGAGAATAGTGAGATCCTCTGAACATCACGTCGTCTAAACACAGCCAGAGCGGCTGGTAACCGAAACCGCACCGTCCTAAAACTAAAAGCCATACTTCCAAATGCATCGCTGGATGAATCCATAACGAAGGGGGACTATCTGGATACGAACTTCAAGAGACCTCATGTTGTAAGCAATGGCTGGTATGCTTCCAGATAACCGCTGAAGTGGGATGTGGGAATTCGGAGTTGGGCAGAATGGTTGGAGTGGACGGATTGTCTGGAATGATGTTGGAAGGATGGAATGGATCTGATGGAATGGAATGTACTGGTTGAAATGGAGTGGAAAGGGCGGAATGTTGTAGGGTGGCTGGAATGAGTTGATTGAGAAGTTGAAACGGATATCGTTCAGGTCATAGGTCCCTGATATGGAAGATAGTCGTCTATGGGTGTTCTTATGAGGATAATGTGAATAACTACTACGAATACTTTCACTCTTTACAACTCGTAATTCACAACATTTTTGCTTCTTTATTTGTTATACTTTATTTACTTTTTACTATACCTCACACCTAAATTTAACGAGTGATAGAGGGTGACTACCAACAAACCTCAACTTGGGTCCATCATCTGCACGAGCTGGGACGACTCGCGGGAGACATTATTATAACTTTTATAGACCTTTTGTAACGGATACGCACTCATTTTCGCTATATCAGCGAGTATCCTATTAGGTAGGAATATCCGGCCAATCCCTAGGGCTATGGGGGGTTGGCTTCCTCTCGGGCATCGGGGTGTTGTAATTGTGTCAATCTGGACTATTATACCTATCCCTTACCTTGAAGGCAGTGAGGGGTATTTCTGTCGTGAGGAAAAGGATTAAAAATTGCTTCGGCTATTATGCTTTTTTTCTTTTTCCCTCCATAGAGATCTCGTCTGGAAGCCCACCAGGAAATTCATGGAAAAATGAACTTGAACTCTCAAAAAATGATCGTGAAGATTTTTTCTGTGATCATTCCTATAACACAAGCAAACTGGCACCATACCATTGCCAGAGTCATCTCTTTCGTCCCCATTATCTATACCAATATCCCCTCTTGTAACATTACCTAATTCTGCGAAAAAGAAGAAGAAAAAGAGATATCATACTGTAACAGACTGAAACGCCACCTCAAAGCCCTGTCCAACGGGAAAAAGAAACGGGGGGGTGGGCAAGCTAATAAGGGAAGAAAGGAAACTACAGGAATCACCGTTCAATGGTGGGCCCAATATCGTCACATCGCGCAACATAGTCTGCCTCTACCCTGAGAATCTCACTTCTTCGTAAATTCTTCATGACACTAGCCTCTGCCTTTTCTTTAACCAACCCTCTTAAAGCACTCATCAAAAATCCACTCAACATTTCCACACTCCAATTGTCGGGTACAACTTGAAGAACATGGGTTACGTCGACCCAGCCACCGAATCGCTCCAGTAAGTTTCTTGTCTGCTCCATGCGCTCCTGGTAATCTTCTAATTTGAGAAATTCGCCAAGAAGTACTGCGAAGAGCGTCTTCTGTTCGTCGCGGTCCGTGATGATTTTCCGTGTCTGGAATATAGACAGCCCCCCGAAGAGACAATAGTTTATTGCAGTATCGAAGTCTTTGAGTCCGTGTGTTAGAAGTCGGATAGCATCCTCGTGGCGCCCTTCTTTCCCGTAGAGTATGACCATCTCTGGAACCAAAACTTCGCGAAATTTAACTAGGCTGCTGAAAATCTTCGAAACGTCGTAAGGGCTTTCACTACTGAGAAGTTCCAGAAAACGCAGGCGATTGCGCCACCAGTTTGTCTCTGATGTATCTCCTGCGCCGTCTGTTCCTACTGGCGGTAGTGAGTTGTCTGCGATGAATTCTCGGTATGTTGGCTTTGGTGAAGTAAGTGCTCGGTAGGACTCGTAAGAGTCTTTGAGTCGTTCAGATGCAGAGGGGAGCTCCCAGAGGACCTTTACTAAATCGTCGAGGTACAGAAGTATTAGATCGTTCGCATACTTTGTGTTCCCATTTTCGACTAACTGGCTAACATAAATCCGTACTGCTGTTGGCGCATGCTCTTTTAAAATCTCTAGAACTTTCTCCGGCTCGAATTTTGCTTTTGCTTTATTATCCGAGAAGACTTGAGTTCCTAACTTGGGATTCCTCGCCGCGAGCCATTTACCAAACTCCTCGACAAGTGACCTATCTTTCAACTTTAGAAGGTAATTTCTCACTTTCTCCTCCCCATCTTCAAACTCTCCTGCTGTGTCTCCTTCTTCTAGAATTCTCTTCCACGTGACCAGCACTTCTCGATACATCTTCCTGTTTTGGAGTAGGATGCTCAGAACATAAAGCCGGCCAAAGCTCCGAAGAAGGTTTGATATAGCTTCGAATTCATCCACATCTTGATCAACTAATGAATACAGCTCGCCTCGTGCGTTGCCCTCAGATACCATAGTGGATCCCTTCTGTGGCAGATACTCAGGAGAATCGAGCATCAACAAAACACGGATCAAGGAGACATCAACTGTGGCAAATACCTCTTTTTCCTGGGAAATACTACCGAATCCCTTCTTCCGTCTCCAAACGGCTAGGTATCTTTTTAAGAGTAGTAGTATATCTCTCTGATAACCCTCTTGCCGCTCCGCACGTTGAGAGCATATTTCATCAAAGAGAAGCTTGATACCTCCATAAACCCATACACCTCCCTCGCCTAGTACAATGTCTTCAACGAAGCCACCTCCAAACATAGCAAGCACAACTCGGGGATCCACTGCGCTCTCTATAAGCGCTTCCTCGGATAATATGATCTCGTCTGGCTGAATGTCGGTCCCTTCGAACTTTTCTAGTTTGAGCAGCTCACCCAGGAGAAGCATACCGCATTTCTGACGAATATAGGAAACCTCATGAAAGTCTCGTTCAGTAGTTGGCTCGATGGCATCAACTTTGCGGAGGGTCTTCAGAATGTTCCGAATTCTAGTTTTGGGTGTCCCGTCCTTGAAAGTTGGCAACAATGAATCCAATCGTAGTACCAGAGGACTTTCCACCAACGCACATATTCTTTTTCCTTTGAAGGCCACAACACTACTCCCAACGGTCGAAATTCTCTCTGCAATTATCCTTTCTTCGTTATTCCGCTGACTTAACTCAGGCGATTCGTTATTTTCCGGGTCGCGGCCGGGTCGTAGATGAAGCGTTTCAAGCCTTAACATCGCCATGGCCGCACCCACTACTCGCCCCGGCAATCCAATTACTTCGCTCAGGCCAAGCTTAAATCCGTTATCATCCATCTCTAACAACCCTCTTTCTTCACCCCTGTCATTTTCGCCACCGTCCACATCCCACCTCTGCACTTCGATGGCCCGACTTGCGATGACAGCAATTACCCAAGGACCCTGTACCACCACTTCGTCGGGATATTTCTCGAAACTTATGGTGCCCCTCGTGACGTCCCCTTCTACGTTCACGAATAGCCCCACCCCGGGATCTTCCCATGTGGTACCGGTTGTTAGGAGAAACTCAGAGGAGCTAGGAGACGCTACATGTGGCATCAGAGGCCCCTTCGAGATCGTAGTTTCAGTCCTAGCTGGGAATTTGGGCCCTGTCGGCGTTTTTTTTGTAGGAGAAGTTGAGCCTGGGCTTGGAGTGGCTGAGGAAGCTGCGGAAGAAGCCTTGCTGCTGCTCGAAGGGGCCTCAAGACCAGTTTCGGAAATGGCCGTTGGAGATGATGGCTGTGAACCTGCGGGTGGTGATAGAGGTCGAGAGGAGGTTGAAGATGGAGGTGATAGGTGGGTCGGTTTTGACATTGGTTTGCCACCCCGGGCGGTTGGAAGTTTTCCACGAGAACCCTGCCTGATTGTCTGCCCACGGACACTGCCGGTACTGCTAGATCTATTATGAACTGTTGCGCTAGATTCTTTGGAAGCAGTAGCAGAGCTATTTCTCCGTTCCCTTGGAGTGAGAGATGATGTCCGAGGGGGGTGTGACCCGGAAGCTGTCCCGCCACGGGACCCCGAAGCCTGTGAAAGGGGTTGTGGAGTATCCGACCCTGATTCGGTCGGGCTGGGAGGGTCACTAGCGGGAATAGAGGATATAGGAAATAGCGGAATTTGACGAATATTATCGACGTCCACCAAGGCATAATTCTCGGCTGTAGAAATACAGGCAATCATATTCCTTCTGACAGCCTCAACAGCGCGAGCTTTGAGCTCGATATCTTTAACCAGTCTCGCAACCTCCCCTATCCGGATCATCCGTAATTTACCCTTAGCAAGAACTACAATCAATTTCCCCCTCCCCATATTTACCTGCCTCCCCTGAGCAGTAGCTACCCTCTCCTCTTCAACTTCATTCAAGTCCTGCCCTCCAATAAAGGCAACATCCTTCAGTTTTGGGGCACCAGAAACTGGCGAAAATTCCGGCAAGGTGTAAAAAGAGAGAAAGCCTGCAGAGGATAGTACAAGAGCTGTGGAGGTGGTCGGGAGAACAAGAATCTTCTTTATATAGGGCAAGGTAGCAGTAGCAGCTGGAGTTGGAGGTGGCTGGGGCCGAGAAGCGAGCATGTATATTGGTTTCGGAGGTTCTATAGAAGCGCTGGGGGCTGGAGTAGCTGGTATAGAAACGAAATGTAATAGCTCATGAGTTGACGTTCCGACATAGAGGTTCTCTTCCCAGAACTGCAAACAAGTAATCTCGGCGTTGGGATTTTCTGGGGTGCCTATTGGGAGGTCATCAACGAGATCCTGAAGAATATATGGACCCACTACAGAGGGGAGTGGAGGTAAAGGAGACTCCATGAAGGGTATGATATATAGCGGGCGAACAAATTGAACGAGGTTGATGCTTCAACTACATTTGTAAATGGTCTGGTCTTCAGTAGCTCTTAGTTACCCGGCCAATTGCCACAGGATAAGCCGCAAGCGCACATCAACACCTCAAGGATAGCCTGGACCGAACACCATCCACATAAGGGAAGGCCGCCAGTTATTCCCACACCGGTAACTTGGTGTCCTGTGACCCGTGATGAGAAAATTGGCCCCGGATAGGTGCGGTGTAACGTACCGTAGTCGATATGGAAAAAACCAGAATTTTTCTGTGTCCCAATTGGGATACATGACGCTCTCACTACTCACCTTGCCGGAATTAGTCATTGGTCACGTGGACTCTAGCCAGGACAAATGCACGCTAAATAGCCCTTCCTCCAGTTCACGTGACCAATGACTAATTCCGGCGAGGTGAGTACCCCTGCCCTACCCAACGTCCCAGGGCACATCGGTATTTTAAAGCTACCGGAAACCCAGTTTGGAATAAAATTTAATGATACACAGCGAAAGAGGATGTGATAGATATAACAAAAGTGAGATAGAGATTGGTCGGATTCATGTACTAGTACAATGTATACTGTACTTATGCTTGATGCAAGCTCTTTGTTTTTTTTGACTTGGAAAGTCCCTGATTCTTGCGGGGGCGCCATTGTTCCAAATACTTGTATCATCATGTCATGAGAGTTGGAAGACCCCTGCTCCGTGGTCTCGACCACAGAACCGAACACCTATCTCCTCCAGCCTCCATCCCCATTACAACCACAACCATAGTCACGAATCACCAACTATAGAATGGATAAAGATCGATCCAAGGGCCTATCCCTTCGAAAGAAGCGGAGTGAAGGCAAACGCTCGGTGAAACCAGTCATCGGTCCACCACGGTATCCAACTTCGAAATACATTCTCTGAAGTTGCTCAAAGCTAACAATATGTGGCTACGCAGACAGGTCCCCATGCCTCCAATGCCGGGTGCAAAGCTTGGGCCAGCTTCGGGGCCTCCCCAGGTTCGCGTTAGAGACAAACAAATGGTTGGTTTCTCTGCACTCCTACGAGCTGTACCGAGCTAATCAATTTCTTCAAGGTCGCCGATCTGGTCAAACGACGAATGTCTACACGGTTCCCTATGCCCGGTGAGCCAGGCAGTGATGCCCCAGCCATGCCAAACTTGCCGTCGGGACCAAATATGATTGCAGCTGGGGCTGGTGCACGACTCCCTGTGAAGCAGCCCGAACAATCCGGTGGGGTAAAACTGGACCTGGATACCTTTCGTGACCCAAATTTTAATCCGGATACATGTATGACATCTATTTCTATCGCATGTTCTGGTTGAATTGCTTATAGCTATTTTTCCAGTTGTCGCTACGGTCTTGGCGAATGCTTCGGATGAGGACATTCGAGACTACCAACGCCGTCTCAAGGACATCCGTAACCGAACCTCCTCCGATTTACAGAAGAATGTGTTTGTAAACCGAACGCAGTTTATCCTCATCTCAAAAGAAATCGACAAGCTTAAGAGTGAAATGCGTGTTCTGCGGAATCTGCTCAGCGATCTACACAATACCACTGGTTCACTCAAAACTGACTCTGAGAATTCGAGCACCACAAGTGATCTCAAAGCCAGAAAGGCAGCAAATAGGAGTAGTGTAGCCGATCTCACTGCTTTGCATATGAGCCATCTTCAAGCTTTGTGGAAACAAGTTGAAGGGGCACAAAAGTTCCTCCCATCGGTTCCCGGGAGGCATATCATCTTGGAATCCCGGCATTGGGTCGAGTTAAACGCCGCTACTTGGAAGCCTCGACGGATTGTACACATAGTGCTCCTGAATGACCATCTTCTTGTCGCTACCGTGAAGAAGAAGCGAACAGACAACGGGAACTCCGGCTCTCCTCAGATCAAGAATGTGGCTGAAAGATGTTGGCCCCTTGCCGAAATCGAAATGGTGGACTTGTCTCCGAACGACTCACAAAATGCGAAGAGAGCTCAAGTGATGAATGCTGTGAACTTGAGAGTGGGAAAAGAGTCGTTTGTTTACCAAAATGAAGACCTCTCAAAGAAGAGTGAGCTCCTCCGTCAGTTCAAAAAATCTGCAGACGAGCTCCGGAAAGCACTCAGGGCTGAAAGCGAGGACAACCTACGCAGAAGAGATAGCATGACATTCTTCGCAGGCCGTGATCCTAGGCTACTCGAGAACGGCGGCTTATTGAACAGTCTCAGCGCGCATGGCTCGACCAGCGCGTTATTTACGGTTGAAGGGCAGACTCGTAATCTGAGGTGGGTAGAGGGGCAAATGGATGAGTTAGACGAGAGGATCGCACACCGCCAGTTCGAGGAGGCGGTTGTTAGCGTAGAAAAACTCCGAGGCCTCGGTCGGGCGCTCACGAGTAACAACACTCTCGTAGCGGAGCTAATCAACTTCAAAGTTGATGAAAGAGCGTCGCGGCTTGCCACAATAATCACAACAGACCTGACAGAAAATCCAGCCAAGAAGAGCGCAGTCAAAGCGAATGTTCAATGGCTCGTCAGACTTGATTTCGAGGACCGTGCGCGAGAGGCTTTCTTAGAAGCTAAATCAGATGTCATTAAGAAACGGACCAGGCAAGAATCACCCTAAGTTAGAAAGTCACACATCACACAGGGCACTGACTTGAAAAAAATGTATGATATAGGCAAGTCAGATTCGAGGGTGACGTCCCTCTCTACATCTCCCAAGTAGCCCTCGTACAGTTCACCCTCATCAAAAACACCGTCGAAATATACAATAGCTGTTTCGAGTACCGCCTTGCAAGCGCCCTCGTCCGTTGGGCTAAAGAGCGCGCGGACGAGTACATGAATTTATTTGAGCGTCAACTTCAGGCCGTCAATCAAGATAGTAAAGTCTATAGCGATTGCATTGAGATCACACGGCTTCATTCTACCATGTTGGTGGATTGCGGGCTCGACTTTAAAGAATTAAAAGACCCACGGTTGAGGGCTAGGAAGGATGATGGAGCCCCAGGCTTGGGGTTGAAATGATTTTTGAATTCGGATTACTTGCTAAGGTTACGTATTTACTTTTCAGTTGGGGATGGAGTACGAGTATGTTTGACGTGTGTGAATCATCGTTTATCACTCGGATATCCACCCTTCATTCCTTTCTTTCCCTTACCTCTATGACTCTTGTATCCTAGCTACTGCTATTCCTTATTTACTTCGGCGATGGATCGCTTGTAATAGATGTTTAATGAGCTTGAGTAGGCGATCACACGAATAACAAGTGAACAACTTCTGCGATATTACATTCTATGCGCAATAACTGACGTATAGTACCCATAACATAAGACTAATTATAGTGTAATGTACAAAAGGGAGGAAGGAAGATTAACAAACCTTTGACCTCGCATGCAATCCAATTCACCCCCATCCATATATCAAATCAGTCCACTAAACCACAGACTACCTCTTCTTATCCCTCTTAGCAACCCTCTTCTGCGCCCTAACATCTTTCTTCAACCTAGCGTCAACAACCTTATACCGCCCCTTAACCCCCTTGGGCCTTCCCTGCCCCTTGTTCGGGCCGCGCGCAACCACAACCTTAACCTTCGCTTTGGGCTTCTTCTTCCCCGCCTTAGCCATCAACTTCGTGATATTCGCCGCCTTCTCCTTCTCAGTCGTGCCCTCCTCGTCCGCCATGAGTGCGCTCTTCTTCCGCAGTTTCTCAAGTCGTTGCGCAGCCTTAAACTTCTTCCGGTCCTTCGCTTCCCGGACTTTCTTGATGGGCCGGGCGTTGAGTGCGCGGAGTTTCTCCTTTATGGCGGTGGCGCCGGCCGCTGTGATGGGCCGGTTGGGCTTCGAGTGTTTGTTCTCGTCGTCTAGGAACCAGTCTGGCAGGCCGTCGCGGTCGCGGAAGGAGTACTTGTTGAAGCCGTCGTCGATTATGTTGGCTTTTGCGGAGGACTTGCCTACCGCGAGGCGCTGGGCGAGGGACATTGCCTCGGCAGTTATTATGTCGATGTCTAAGATTGGTGGGTGTTAGTCAGGTGCCGTGCAGCGTGCGGGGAACGGGGATGTACCAAGTTTTCCATTTTTGATGGGCTCCTCTTCGGCGTCCCAGCTGTCGTCTTTTTGGGCTTTGGCAATCTCAATGTCAGTGTCTTCGTCTTCCTCCTCTTCAGCCCCGAAGCCATCGTTCGTTCCCGCTTCGCTGCGGTCACGTTGTACGTTGGTGGGCTTTCCGATGGGGCAAGCTTCCATTTCGATGCCATCACCAGCTTCTTCACCTTCTTTCCCTCCTTCGTCCTCTTCACCTTCTTCCTCACTCCCTTCGCCTTCTTCCTCACTCTCTTCACCGCCTAGATCACTGAATGCGATACCCTGAAAGATCTCTTGATCAAAGAACATTGCTGCCTTTTTACTTAACCCATCTTCGCCCTTGGCATCACGGCCGTCAAGGTGGGTAGTAAGTTTTTTAGGCCCAGATTCGTTGTCCTCGCCTTCGCTGTCCTCGCCTTCGCTGCTCTCAGCCTCAATAGCAACTCCGTCGTCAGATAATTCGGCATCTGATTCGATGCCTTCCCATTCGCCATCTTCGTGCTCTTGCCGGGCCTTCTTGGCTTTGTACTTTGCGTCGGTTTCTGCTTTCTTTTCTTTGTATTGTTCATACCTGTCATATGTTAGTGCGCGGCCCACAAAGAGTCTGAGAGGTAAGCACACATTCCATCCAATTCAGCCTCCAGCTTATCTGCAGTTTCGTCCTCGTTATCATCCTCCGGCACATCACCCACGTGAATGTCCTTCCTGGAGCGGTTATGATCCTCCTCAAGCACAATGTTCATTTTACCCTTTGTTACTTTATCTAAGGCACCAGCTCTATCGACGTTCTTGATAGCAAACATGGATTCACCTTCTGCGTCTTGCCCTAGACCGATATCTGTAGGAGTAGTCATGTGTAATTGAAGACGGACAATCTCTTTCTGCTTCCTCTCGTTCTCTCTCCGCCTTGAGCGCTTCTTTTCCCCCAGCTCTTTCATCCTGAGACGCTCGAGCTCTTCTTCTATACGCATTTCCTCGTCCATTGGTGCGATCTCGGCAGTTTCCGTAACGTCCGGCTTTGCGTTTGCTTTCTTGACTGCTAGGCCGAACTATAGTAGTATTAGAATTAGGGGATTTTTTAAAGCTATTAGATAACATACCTTTTCTCTCACAGATAGACGCCACTTGAGCAGCGCCCTAAATTCCTTTTTACCAAGAACTCGTAGATCATCACAACAATGCCTAATCTCCTTCGTCGTCTCAGGCATTTTTGAGACAGCTACGATTGCAAGATCACCACCCTCCCTCCCAAAGGAAAGTCTGTTCAGGCTACCAAGCATCTGAATCGGGTCTGTAGTCTCGATAAACTCGTTAACAGGCGCCTCCTTGAACTGCAAGTAATCTCCCTCCTCATATCCATCCCTCTTCCTCTTCTTAACCTCAGGGTTAAACACCTTCGCCTCATTATTCGGCGCCGGATCTGGCAACTCCTCAAACACAGTCCTCGGGTCTAGAAACTTCGGATCAACTCTCTTCGGGGCCTTATACCCTCTACACACAACAAAGATTTCCGCAGAAACACTTCTAGAAGACGGCGGCTTGGTAGCCTCAACCTTGTTAAACAGTTGATTAAATACCCACATCAGATTATTAAAATCCCTCGACCTAAACACTTTGGTCACAAAGGTCCCCCCCTCAATCAAGAACTCAGTGGCAAGCTTTAGAGACTGAAGTACTAGTTCCGCCTGTGTAAACGCATCCTGGACCCAGGCTATACCAACGTTCGGCGCGCCGTCGTGAAGTACCGTATCCGCCTTCCAAGTCTTCAAATGTCCCCGAAGCGCAGCCCGGCACTTATCTGTCGTGATATCACTCTGGAAGGTAATGACCCGGGGAATAGCTTTTATCGGGGCGAGATCCACGCCGACGATTAGAGAGTTGACGGGCATGCATTCCGCTGCTACCTGACACCAGGAACCCGGCGCTGCGCAGAGATCTATGAGAACTTTGGACTTTTCGAGGAAGTTGTATTTCTTATTTAATTGGATTAGCTTGAAAGCTGCGCGCGCCCGGTACCCTTTTTGTTTGGCGAGCTTGTACCTATTGCGCTGTTAGCTGTATTGCTTCTTTTAAACATTTCTGGCGGCGGGTAGTGGGGGAGGTGGGATACCATTTGTCGAGACGACCTTTTCCGTGCTGAAATTGAAAAATGGGTTAATATAAAGCGGAAGCTGTGGAATTAGGAGCCATGCGCACCTTCTTTTGAATCGCCATCTCGGAAAAGAATGTGTGGTTGGCGAATTGTGAGTTATGGTGGGATGGAAATGTTGTTGACAGAGAGCGGGTTTAAAGTTTTTTTGTGGGTGGATTGGTTGCCAAGATTTCGCGCAGGGTTCACTAGAGCCTAGTGCTCTATCCGTAGCAGCAGGATCATAGATTCTCACCCCACGGGCTTCTTCGTTATAGTACTAGTTTTCAATTAGACACGCCGACAAAAAAGCACAACTCAACCGATGAAACCCAAGTCTACGGAATAGAATCTGTAACTTATTGGAGATTTGAGCGCAGATGATGTTTTAGATGTTTACGTAGAGGACCAGAATTGTAGCTACCAGTGCTATCTAATATTTACTGTACGAAGTATATAAATGTTCTATCTCAAAATACTATCTAATCTATACCACAATGCTTGCTTGCTGGGAGCGAACCCCCCCGCCCGGCAGAAATGAGGCATCCCTAGAGAGCCGGGCGGAATGCAAGAAAGAAAGAAAGAAAAGAAAAGAAAAGAAAAGAAGAAAAACCTCCACAAACCGCTGATTCTCTTTTAAACCACCAAGAATCTCTCATTAAACACCTAAGGAGTAAGAAACACCTCCGTTGAAATCTACCTGCAACTTCAAGTTGAGAAGAGAGATACTACCTGCTCATTAAAATCCCAAAGTCGGGCTTCCAGTAGGATAAATATTAGTTCCCAGGTTGACTTTCATGAAATACCTAGCTGGCGCAGTGGTTAACACTCCTGTCGCAATAGCGGGAGCCCAGGAGTTCAATCCATGCTGACAATCAGTCATTATTGAATAATCCGTCATGTAGGGCAGGAGAATTAAAGAAATCCTGCCCTATGGGAACTGGGAGATTGTAGAACTTAGCCCCCTCATCAATAGGGCTGTGGGGTTTAACAATCCTGCTACGAGGTGGTAGAATCCGACTCTAGACCTTAATGGTTGGCGATCGGCGGGTAGCAGAAGCAAATGGGAGGGGGGGGGTTGGCAAAGAAAGAAATATGAAAACAAAAAAATTAAAAATTAAAATAAATAAATAGATAGATAAATATAAGTAAGAATAGGAAATAAACAACAACAATAATAATTGCTTCTTTTACCTTGGGAAGGCAGTTGTTGCCCCTCTCCTATTCACTGCCTCGTATACACACCTTTTTTTTCTTAGTAAAGCGAGGTAAGTTAGTACTAGTCATACAGTACTGTTCAACCACTTGCTGCGCCCAGGTATTTGCATGAGTGGGTATCTATGATAGTAATTTGTTGTAACTCCGGAGGAGAGAGGCAGTGGAATGCCCAATCGGGCCGTTAAGTATTATTTCGAAAAAGCCTGCAGGAATGGAGAATATAATGCAGACTACGATAGCATTGTGAGGGTTCTTTGAGGGTTAGCAGTTGAATTGGGGTAGATTGGCTGGGTAACATATGCAATAAATCCGATAGTGAAGGCTAGAGCAATTACTCTTGGGGCATTTACAGACAGCCGGGGACATCCTCCGCCAAACGAGTGACCAAATCGATCCTGATAAATTCTGCGGCAATGGAGTTGAGCCCCGTCGTGTAACGTCAGTCACCGGGAAGTGACACAACACCTAGATGTGACACAAGCCGGGATCTGCCGAAATGAGGTGTCTAGACCATCAATAACCCCGCTCTCCAACGGTGTAACAGATCAACACCACAACAAACACCATGGCACCACCCAAGAATAGTGAACCCACTTATGAAGAACGGCTTCAAGGGGCCATTCGCGCAATAAAATCTGGGGAAGAGCCAAATGTCCCTGCTGCTAGTGAGGCCTTTGATGTTAAACGACGTACCCTTTATCGACGCCTGGCAGGCACCACTGTCGACCGAGCTACCGCCCATGAGGAGCAGCAACGCCTGACACTACCAGAGGAGAAGGCCATTGTCAAGTGGTGCTTTACCCAGGATGATCTCGGCTTTCCACCGCGCCTTGATATGGTCAAGGATATGGCAATTAAGTTGGAATCTAAGCGAACTGGAAAGACCCCACTTGCGCTCGGAAAAAACTGGATCTCGAGGTTCTTGAAAAGGCATCCCGATCTGGCATTGAAGTTGAGTACTCGTCTGGAGCGACAGCGCGCCTATGCCAATGATCCCGAGGTCTTGCGTGACTATTTTGCAAAACTTGGACGAATTATACGAGAGCATAGGCTGCAGGACTTTCAGATCTATAACATGGACGAAAAGGGATTCGTCATGGGACTAGCCTCACGGGCAAAGGTGCTATGCCGGCGTGGAAGACGTAATCCACGTGTTACCCATGATGGGAAAAGGGAACTGGTGACTGTCATCGAGACAGTAGGGGGTGATGGAGCTGTGGTGTCACCTTTTGTGATTAACAAAGGTGCCGGGCATTATATGGGGTGGTATAAGAATTTAACGGAGAAGGAAAGAATGTACCAGTTTAGCTACTCACCAAAAGGTTGGACGGATAATCAGCTAGCGCTACAGTGGCTCCAAAAGATTTTCCTGCCGGAAAGCCAACAAAGATGCGGTGATCTCCCCCGGCTACTCATATTTGATGGTCATGGGTCCCATATCACCTTCGAATTTGTATCATTATGCTTTGCCAATAACGTCCTACTCCTTTGCCTTCCCCCCCATTCTACACACCTCCTACAGCCACTCGATGTGGGACTATTTGGCCCATATCAGCATTTCTATGGTGTGGCCGTCGATAATTATATTCGCTCGGGTCAAAATGTCATAGGAATTAAAAAGTCAATCTTTATTCCTTTTTTGACAGAAGCACGTCAGGCTACCTTCACCCCTCATAATATTCGCCAATCCTTTGCTGCAACTGGCATCTCTCCCCTAAATCCACGACGGGTACTTGGCAAGCTCAACCCTAAAGTTGACAAGCGGCGTGATACCTTGGGTATCATTAAAAAGCCAAGCGGAAGCCGTGAGATACGGCATCAGGTCCTGGCAGCTGGCAACCTACTTGGCAACCTCAACCTCAAGAATTTGGATTCTACTCTGGATCGTGTAAAGGGCATAATGAGCTCCCTTGGTCACCAGTTGGAGGAAGAGATAGCTTCCAAGGAGGTTTGGCGGGAGATGAGCCTGAAGCTTCAAAGTAGTGATAAACTCTACAATGCTACAGACCGCCGAAAGCTGAGTGAAGCAAAGGTGCTTGATGGGGCAGCTCTAATGGAGCTACGAGATGCTCGTCTTGTGAAAGATGAGAAGAAACAGAACCGCTTGGCCAGCAGAAAAGGCGTTGGAAATACCCCTATACGGGTTAGAAAAGGGTACTTGAAGACAAAGAAACAACCAGCTATTACGCCTTCTACTATCGCTACACCTATACCCCGGGAACGGCGGATGAATATCATCACCCTTGCACAAACTCCCCATGTGCTGGTTATTGATTCACAGGAGGTTTCAAGCGATGAGAGTGCACCAGAGGATATAAGCGATTCTGAATGGTCCTCGGCTATCATTTTAGGCCCCCCTCCACTCCCTTTTGCCCATCGGCCACTTTCTCCATCCCACCAACTCATACCCCCCTCCACCTTACGCATGAGTCTACGAACTCGCAAGTCTACTTTTGACTAACAACTTTTTATTCCCTGGTATGACCCCCCCCCTATCCTCCATCCCCTTGCCTACTCGGGCTGACATACTTTTTTTTTCTAGCTGTTTCTTGTCTTCATGCTACTTATTTGTATATATACCATCTCTGGCCTTCTTCTGCTATCTCTTTTGTTGTGATCGGATGAAATTTAATGTCCCGGTAATGCTAATACGCTTTGACATCACTGCCAATTGCGCGATCTGAGACTGTGTCACTTCCCGGTGTTGTGTCACTTCCCGGTGAGCGACGTTAACGGGTGAGATCTGTGCTCTAGCTATAATCCTTGTAACTCTTGAAACGGCATATACCAGGTCTATAAAATTTATAAAAGTCCCAAGGGACAAACTCAGGAGTAACCTTGATATCCGCAGTGGATGTCGGGGCAGTCGTTAGAATCGCCAGGACTATAATGTACCATAGGGTGCCAATAGGCTGGCAGCTGTCTACCATAGCAATGAGAGCTTTAACGGGGAGAATTATACCCAGTATGGTCGATCAATGGAACTAGCTCCCACCCATGTAAATTGATCATGGAACTAATTGCGATAGGAGTCTCTCCGATGGGGAATATATGCTACTACTCGGGGACGCAATTCGGGTAATCCCGCATGATCGGTCAAGTATTTCGAGAGCTTCAACCCTCCTTTCATTAGCATTTCAGCAGCCAATTAAGTAGTGCAGGTAAGGTAGTACAAACCTGTCGTAACACCATCAATGGAGAGGTTAACAGACTAGCGGAGGAGCTTCACCCAAGCTGTTATCCAGCTCTTTTAGTGGGGTCAATTTCTGGGCTAAGTTTGCCAGGGGAACGTTACCGTGCCAGCCTATCATACCAAAAACACCACGCGATGTCCTCTCGAGGGATAGGGCCATTCTTGAGGCCGCTTGGTCACTGTTAGTCAAGTTGTAATAGCCTCATAGAACGGGAGGGAAGAGAGATATGCCGTTAGAGACAGTGATAAGGAAATCGATCGCGATTCTGTACTGTACAAGTAGCACCATAGCCAAATCAATAAACCCATTCAACCCTCCATGTATTACCCCCCAAAAAGAGGGAGGGAAAGGAAAGGGAAAGAAGGGAAATAAAAATAGCACTTAGGATCCATAAATTACCAACGCATGTCCTACAAAACATTCCAAATTATTTAGCCACCAGCTCTTCCTCCACACCAATAAGCGAGGTAAATTGAAGCGAAAACTCACCACCCTAATAAACCCCCAAATTTAGGCTCGTCGCGATAATAAACTATGTCGACACGCCACTATGAAGAAGAGAGATTTTCAGTTTGCCGTGACGGCCGTCCGTCGCTTATGTACGAGTGCATCTGGAAATCCCCAGGGTTCTTAGCAAGGCCGATACACTACTATGCGGGTCTCACAAAGGGAGGCATGATGCGTAGAGAAAGGGGATATATAGCTTCAGAAAGGAGGTTTAGTACAAGAGGTGTTGTGTAGGTGTATATTGTAAGCCGAGTTGGGACACCTTTAAGGTAACCAAGTGCCCAAGGATCTCAAACATTGTTCTCGCATGCATCACCTGTTACGATTGTGGGCTTGGGCGATGTGTGGGGTGGGTTTTATGACATTCTTAGAGGGTTATCCCTTCTTTCACGGGGAATAGCTTGGGCTCATGGGACTTTGATATGGAATGGAATTGACTTCCATTTCTGGCCGGGGTGGATTGGTGAGTGATGCGGGGTGACTACCTTCCGCTGGCTGTAACGTTCTCATTAAATTTTTATCCTATGATAGTAATATCCGGTATTGGCGAGTTGTGTAGATACCCCGCAAGGGGGAAAGCCACCGAATCATAATCCATGAAGGTCTTGGGGGAATCATACCCAGCTTCGTTGGGAGGGAAAATAGTATTCGAAATTTAACAATTCTTTTCTAGTCTCTCGTTCAATTTCCGGCACAGCGATGTTACAACCGTCCCGAACTCGCTGTCGGCCTAACGACTAGATGGTTACTAAGGTAACCTACGGGGGTGAAATCGTGGTAATTACTTGAAGTTATTCTTCATCTCACGGAGCTTCTTCATAACGCCAACTGGGTCCTTTTCTCCTGTCTTCTCTTGGATCGCGGGGTCCTGTGTTGCTTGTTAGTACTACTCACAGAAAGTGAAGAGCAAAGAGCTCACATCAACGCGCATAAATACATTGTGGTTCTATTCAGAAAGTGAGTGAAAGAACCGGCAATATTTCAGAATCCTTCCTACCTTCTCATCGCCAATGGTGAATTTCCCTTGGGTTTCCGCATTCTCTTCACAGAACTTTGCCAGGTTCTGTATTGCTGGTGAACTAGCGACTGATTTCGCAAAGCGAACATTGGATTTCGTGTACCTGAAGTTCTTAGAACCAGGTCACTTAGGTCGTGCAGGAGGGTAGCTTACTCATGCCCTGGGTAAACCTTTGTATCATCTGGCAACGAACCAAGAGTAGTATTGAGAGCTTTATGCATTTCTTCTGCTGTCCCTTCGAAGAATCTCCCGCACCCTAATAATTCGTCTGGTCAGCAATCCTTATCGTGCTGTGGTTCCGGTTTCAGATTCCAGATCCTGGGAACCGGTACCGGCTATAAATAAGGTATCGCCCGTGAAGGCAGCTCTATCCCCTGAATCCTCCATATAGTAGCAGATACTATCTTGTGTGTGACATGGTGTGTGCAACGATTTTACCGCTATCCCCTCTCCAATCTTGAAGGTTTCTTGATCTGCCAGCTTGTGTGTCACCGCTTCGCAGTCTTTTCCGCCCAATACCTGAAGCTGAGGATATCTTGCTAGCTAGGTTAGGTCAGCCTTTTATGTATGATACCAAAAGGTGCTCTTTGAATACCACTTACAATTTCATTATTGCCACCAGCGTGATCATGGTGACTGCGTAAGAGGTTAGCACTGCTCCTACCTCTAGTCGGTCTAGAACGATTACTGGTGAGTGTTGATAATAGCTTTCAGGTTAATCCCGTTTTCGGATATCTCCTTCTCAAGGACTGGGAGCACTCTAAAATAAGTTAGCATGAAACATTTCCCCACACTTCATTCCCGAATTCCCGACATACTCCGGCGGGTGCGCAGGATCCACAATCACAGCATCCTTTGTCTTATCATCAATTATCAAGTAAGAGTAGTTATCACCAGTCCCCGTCCCTAGGCGAAATATTGGAATTAGCTATAAGCAATCAGGATCCTTTGCTAGGGGAACGAACACATGGGAATAGATTTGATATGCATTTTTTTGGTGAGAATAGAGCTAATTGAGTATATTTGGCGAGGCTTGAAGAGAGAGGGAAACATTGGCGCTCGGGAGAGAGTTGATTGTAAAATTAATGACGTCTTCGCCCCGCATATGCAACCATCGGGATCACGCAAACCCTAGCCCTATGCCCAACTCTACTCCCACATAGATTTATCTTGGCTATAAATTATTACGGTATGGTTAAAGTCTCCAACGTCACGGCTTTTCATGTTTCATCCCTCCAATGCCGTAAAACCTCTCCAATGCGACAACCATTCAAAAGATCGAACGATGATCTGACAACCAAATAAACATCTGCCTGCTCTTTTTCTTCTTCCTTCGGTATGCTAAAACCTAGAACTTAATCATGAGCTACTGCCTCCTCCCGCTGATCATGAGATATATAATTTCAACTACTCAGCCACCAAGCGGGCGCCCAGGCAAAGAAAGAATCCAGGTTGGTGAGGCGAGGCAACGGCAAGTTTTGGCGAACCAAGTCGGGCCCTTTCCGACCATTCCGCTCACCCCCGGCCTCGTACTCGAGTACTCGAGTACATGTCGGAGAATTGGACACAACCCAGCTACCTGCCGCCAGCCTCTCTCCTAGCAGCAGAGTTTCTTTCCGCCATGCTTACCTTCCTGTGCCCTAGATCTGGCACATAGAGTAAATGAGAAACAAAAAAACAATCAGGTTGATTTAGCTATCCGATCTTTTGATGTTGTAGCATTGGAGGAACACTGTGGCATTGGAGGGATGAACCATGAAACGTCCTGGTATTGGAGAGCTTAATCGTATTCTATTATACTCGAGCACATTACGAAAGAAATATCATACTTCTGGTCTCTATCGATCTTACTGGAGGATTAGAGCGACCGATGTCCCGTGCTTCGTTTCTTGTCACTCGTGCTGTAGATCCCTAACCCACGTTATTCAGAGGCACGAGTGCTTGGGCTCAGCATCGTGTCTTACTCATCTCTCTGTCTCACCCCTTAGGGTAGTAGGATTAGGCGCATAATCAGCTCACTAAAGTCGAATCCCTGTGTTCGATTATGAAGCTAATGTATCATACATCTGATTCTAGTACCGTATATGGCAAGCACTCCGATCATTCCTCCCCCATGGCTCGAGCCTTGATAATGGATATATCCTTAGCTGGCCTATCTTCCCCGTCCGTTTGGACCATTCCCATCCGTTGCACAATTCTCATTCCTGCTGAAACGCGCCCGAATATGGTATGTGCCCCATCTAGCCACGGTGTAGGTGCGAGTGTGATAAAGCTGCTGAGAATTAGTCACCGCCCCACAATTAATCCAAGGTCTGAGCGCACAATTGAGATCCATTAGTATCTTTGCCTGAATTGGCCATGGAAAGAATCCCAGCACCGGTGTGTCTAAGGTCTTCATGAATCTCGCTGTGGTTCCATTAGCAAATGCAGTTGCGTAAATAGGAATCTCGCTAGTGGACCTCACTCTTCAAACTTTCCGCCATAAATTGAAGAACCGCCTCGCCCTGTTCCAGTTGGATCGCCTCCTTGAATCATGAAATTTGGAATTATTCGGTGAAACTATACTCGAGACATTAATTCCTAGCACTAGGGGAGGGATAGCAGCCGAACTCACAATACAACCATTGTAGTAACCCCGTTTAACCAAGCCCTCAAAGTTCCGACAAGTTTTTGGAGCATGATCGTTATATAGCTCGAGCTCGATGTTGCCCTACTTGGTTGAACAGAGGTAAGTACAATCCAAGGCTTATTTCGGGGAAAGCAATCACCATATTAGTCTCGAGCAAAACTTTCGTTGCCATTTTGCACGGTTGTAGTAGCTGGTTGCAGGCTGAACTCTCCTTGTTGCTGTCAATCCTGAAAACACCTCCAGTAACGCGGCTCTACACAGATTCCGAGACCTACCCTGCCTAGCGCACTTTTCATCCTTCAGTTCTCTCCTCGCATCGATCCCCCCACTACCCCCACTGCCGGTAGTATTGACTCCATTCTCATCCTCGCAAATCCAGCTCGTGCAGCTATCTGCCGCTGGAAGCCGCCACCATGAGCTCAGTAGTAAGTGAGTACTTACCCAACACTTTATCCAGGTCTTCTCCCTTTGGCCTATGGTCTCTGACTCCATCAGATAAATCAAAGAACAAATTCGCTCCGAAGGCCAAAGTCCGTCCACGCCCAGGGGCAATTTTCCACTCGAGTCCTTCCAACCCAACTCCCCCCTCGCCGAGCAAACCATCGCAACCCACCGAGCAACCCCCAGCACCACTAGCGCCTCCACCTGTGCCCGAGCCCGCAGTACCACCATCACAGCCAGAAATAGGCGATGAGACACCTGCAGCAGAGCTTGAGCCCCCAAGACGCCAGTTTCTAGTTCCCACAGTCCGGACTAAGACCGGAAATGGGGCGCCGTCCGCCCCGCAGACGGGTACAGAGGTCTTCTCTTCGCCATCACGCTCAGGGATCCCTATTGTGCAGCCTTCGTCAAGCCGGGGAATACCAAGGGCACGAGCTGCCGCCCCTGAAGTGGCACCAACAACACAAGTCAATTCTACAGAGGGATCTCCAGAAGCTTTGAGAACGGCGAATACGAGGCCAAATGCATGGCTGGCCACTGTGTTGGGAGGGACAGTAGATATGCCTGTGTTTCGGGATTCCGGGATTGCTACAACCCAAGAGACACAGGAGGTCAGCCAAGAAGATGGAGCAGTTGTTGGGGCGGAAGGCTCCCCCGAGAACATTGATGGAGGAGAGTTATCTACAATCGAGAAGACAGCGAGGTCTCCGAGGAAGCGGAAAGCTAGGGCTGCCAAGGATGGATTACCTAAGAGGTGGAAGGCGGCACGAAGGAGACGGAAGGCCGCGGAGGATGACATCGATGAAGCACAGGAAGCACAGGAAGCACAGGAAGCACAGGAAGCACAGGAGGCACAGGAAGGGCAAGAAGGGCAAGGTGATGAACAAGAAGTAGCTGGTGGTACAGAAGTCAATTTCGAAGGAAATAATTCAGACAACAGTTTATATAAAGATCCACAGAGATCTGATAAACCAAAAAAGGCCCGTCGCTCCAGAAAACCCGCAGCCAAAAAACCTCCAAAGGAGCCAAAGGAACCCAGCGAACCCAACAGAAAGAGGTCCAGCGGCCGCCATCGCACGCCGTCCCCTGAAGATGGAGAGCAGCGAGAGATAACCCCATCTGTCATCAAGATGAAGGATCTGTGTCGAGACATCAGAATCGGCAGAAAGTCTAAGCGTTTTATAGAGCTTGAAGAAATGGATTGGACGAAATTGGCTAATGATCAGAAGGCCGCAAAGGCAGCTCTCGAAGTTAGGCAAGCTGCCGGTGAGGAGGCGGAGCGGGAAGCAGCAGAGGAAAGCATTGAAGGTCTGGGTAATGAGAGTCAAAGGTACGACAACCAGCCTTTTTTTCCCTCTTGTCTAAAGACCATACGCTTATATGATGTTACAGTCTTCCGAGAGCTGGCGCTCCGCAAATGCGAATGGTCAACGGTGAACTTGTTCTCGACCAGGAATCCATTCAGGTAAACTCTCACGAGCGTAATCCCATCGACGAGGAATCTATGGAAGTCGTCGAGGAGAACATGGCATTCCGTCGTATCACCTCGGCGACATATAGTAAACACAAGAGATCCGAGAGATGGGACACAGAAGCGACGGACAAATTCTACAATGCCCTGTCCATGTTCGGTACCGACTTTGAAATTATATCAAAGTTGTTCCCGGGCAGGAACAGGCAACAGTTGAGGAAAAAGTACCTTAATGAAGAACGGAAGGATCCCCAGAGGATCACCGACGCCTTGAGGACTCGGGTGCCAATCAGTCAGTATTCGCTGAACCTCATATACAAGACTCATTCGCTAATTGAGACGCAGATGTTGCGGAATATTCTGAAATGACAGAGCTCGAGATCGGTGACCCTCAATTAATTGAAGACGAGCTCGAAAAGATCCGAGAAGCTCACGAAGCTGAAGAAGAGGCCGCAGTAGGCCATGCAGTAGAAATGGAGCGCGAACGGCAAGAAAACGCGAACGCTGCGATGCGTGCCGGGGACGACGCAGTGGCGGCAGCGGCAGCAGATCAGAACAAAAAGGGCAGAAAGAGGAAGGGTACTAAGGACAGAGGTGGGACTAGTCATGGTGTGGAAGAAATTCTCACCATGAGTAGAGAGGAATATGAAGCAGAATGGTTGAGGGAGCTAGCTGAAGCTGAAGAGCTGTGAAGTCCTGTTTCTGTTTCTCTTCATTTTCTTTCTCTTTCTTTGCCCTGATATTTTGCCCTGATATATCCCACGGGAACGGGGGGACATAGTTATCAATTGGCGCTGGTGGGTCACTGCACTCTTCGTTGGTTCTAGTTTTTATTTCTTGCGCCATAACTTACAAGTAAAATGCCGCATTAATCGCTAAGGTTTTATCCTGTATCGTTGCTTTAAAGGGATCTGTGCCATCTATCCGACAGCTAACCCATAATCAACCCATTATCTTTTAATTAATGCAAGTATACCGGTACAATTAAAAGCAAGGTCAAAAGTATATCAGTACAAGTATTTCGTTCGTTTCAAAACAATATGAATAAATCTCACAACTCTTAATTTCCTCCCCTCGATGCCGGCAGTTCATAGTACCCGTATAATCTGGTGAAAGTCGAATTGACGCTAGTGAGGATTTTCTTGAACCTGTCCAACCACCGCTGTCTACCGTACAAGTATGTGTTTAAGCTGTGGCGAATTTGCCATCTCCGTGCGCTCCTGTTGGCTCGGTTGCCTCAGTTTCGCTTTAGCTCCAATCCGACTTTATACTATCATAGTACGGTCTTAGTTGCACTCTGAGGTTAGGGTTGTCAGTTAGTCATTGGGGCTCATGAGTCAACCCCACGACAAGCATTTACCCCTCCATCCCCCGGAGACATCTCTAATATTCTCTATCCACCCCGGATTGAGAACACACAGCTTTCTCCGACCCTTAATCACCAACAGCTAACCACCATGGATTTTCCAAAGGAAGAGGAGAGAATCCTCGAATTCTGGAGGGAGATCGATGCTTTTAGAACTTCCGTTAAGTTATCAGAAGGAAGACCACCCTACTCGTTTTATGACGGCCCTCCATTCTGTACTGGGTATGTTTTCCCTTCGCTGTTTTATTTATTCCACAAAGCTTACCGTTTACGTTGAATCTAGACTCCCACATTATGGTACTTTTTCTCTGTAGCCGCTTTCTCCCGGGAATTTTTCTTAACTAGCACACACAGGACATCTTCTCGCGAGCACTATCAAGGATATTGTTCCTCGATACTGGCATATGAAAGGCCACTATGTCGAGCGGCGGTTCGGATGGGATACCCACGGTCTGCCGATCGAGCACGAAATCGACAAAAAGCTCGGGATTACGTCGAAAGAGGATGTCCTCAGGATGGGAATGGACAAATACAATGAGGAGTGTAGAGCCATCGTCATGAGGTACTCTACCGAGTGGAGGCAAACTATCGACAGGCTAGGTCGATGGATTGATTTCGACAACGATTACAAGGCTTGCGGGCACCTACTCCTGATGGTTATCTGGTTTACTAACGAAAACGTAGAGCATGTACCCAACATTTATGGAATCAGTATGGTGGGTCTGTAAGCAGCTTTTTGAAAAAGACCAGGTATATCTAGGATATAGGGTTATGCCATATTCTACCGCTTGTACAACACCTCTTGCGAACTTCGAAGCTCAGCAGAATTACAAAGACGTCCAGGACCCTGCGATTGTAGTTACCTTTCCACTTTTGGATGATCCGGCTACAGAACTGCTTGCTTGGACTACGACTCCTTGGACTCTCCCTTCACATACCGGAATTGCGGTCCATCCAGATTTCGAGTACATCAAGATTAGCGATCAGGCTTCTGGGAGAAATTTTATCCTTCTCGAATCATGTCTTAAGACACTATATGGAGAGAAAGGGTTGAAAAAGGCGAAATACACCATCTTGGAGAAGATCAGAGGAAAGGACATGCTGGGGTGGAAATATCAACCTCTGTTTGACTACTTTTACGAACAATTCAAGGATTACGGGTTCAAGGTTTTAAACGCAACATATGTTACCTCAGATAGCGGAACAGGATTGGTACATCAGTCGCCCGCTTTTGGTGAGGAGGATTATTCAGTCGCCATGGAGGCGGGTGTTATCAGCGAGAAGCGACCTCCACCAAACCCCGTAGATGAGGCCGGTATCTTCACAAGTGAAGTCCGAGATTTTGCCGGACTCCATGTAAAGGCAAGGCTCACACATAGTCCACACCTAGGGTTTTACTAACTTTACTTGAAGGCCGCAGATAAAGGGATTATCAAGCATCTCAAGGAAAAGAAGCGACTTATTGTAGACAGCCAGATTACTCATAGTTATCCTTTTTGTTGGCGCTCTGACACTCCCTTGATTTACCGCGCCGTACCTGCCTGGTTCGTCCGCATCTCTAACATCATCCCCAAGATGCTGGAAAATATCGAGGGTTCGCATTGGGTGCCGACAAACATCAAAGAAAACAGATTCGGCAACTGGATTCAAAATGCAAGAGACTGGAACATCTCCCGTAACCGCTACTGGGGCACACCAATCCCTATCTGGATCTCTGATGACAAGGAAGAGATGGTGTGTGTCGGAAGTGTCAAGGAATTGAGGGAACTCAGCGGTTGTGGGGAGATCCCGGATCTTCACAGGGATAAGATTGATCACATTACCATTCCCAGTAAGAAAGGGAAAGGTGTTCTGCGAAGAGTTGAAGAGGTTTTTGATTGTTGGTTTGAGTCTGGAAGCATGCCCTATGCCAGTGGCCACTACCCGTTTGAGAACAAGGACCAGTTTGAAAAGGCTTTCCCAGCGGACTTCATTGCGGAAGGATTAGATCAAACCCGTGGTTGGTTTTACACTCTCCTTGTTCTCGGCACTCATCTGTTCGGTGTATCACCATTCCAGAACTGTATCGTCAATGGTATCGTCCTAGCTGAAGATGGCAAGAAGATGTCCAAACGTCTCAAGAATTATCCAGACCCGACACTCGTTATGGATAAGTATGGGTCAGATGCTCTCCGACTCTACCTTATTAATTCGCCTGTAGTCAGGGCTATGCCGCTGAGATTCAAGGAAGCCGGGGTTAAAGACGTTGTTGCCAAAGTCCTATTGCCATTGTGGAACAGTTACAACTTCTTCGAGCAACAAGCTCAGCTTCTGAAGAAGCTTAATAAAAAGGTCAACTTCAAATTCAACCCCGAGTCAGGCGGGAGCAAAAACGTTATGGATAGGTGGATTTTAGCCAATTGCCAGAGCTATCTCAGATTCGTGAATCAAGAGATGAAGGGCGAGTCTTCTCATTTTAAGGGTCATGTTATACGCTCTCTAACCATAGATTATAGGTTACCGCCTTTACACCGTTGTTGGGAGAATGCTTGAGATGGTTGACAATACTACAAATTGGTATATCCGATTCAACAGGAAACGTCTCAAAGGCGAGTACGGAGTAGAGGACACTCTGCATGCCTTGAACTCCCTATTTGAGGTTCTTTTCACCCTCGTTCGCGGAATGGCTCCATTCGCACCGTTCCTTACAGACAACATCTACCGCCGTCTCAAACCCTATATTCCTGACTCTATGCTGCCTGAAGATGCACGAAGTGTGCATTTCCTGAGTTTCCCAGAGGTCCGGGAAGAGCTATTCGATGAGGAGGTTGAGCGGAGATTCGGAAGGATGCAAAAGGTTATTGAACTGGCTCGTACATCGAGAGAACGGAAGGCAATTGGTCTTAAGGCAAGTGATAGGCAATTACTAAATCGCGGGTTTCTAGCTAACAAGTTATTCCCCCCTTAAGACACCTTTGAAAAAACTTACTGTCATACATCCCGACCAGACCTATCTCGATGATGTCAAATCCCTAGAGTCCTATATTACCTCCGAGCTAAACGTCCGAAAATTAGATCTGTCAGCGGACGAGGAGAAACACGGTGTCCAGTACAAAGTCACCGCGGACTGGCCCGTCCTTGGAAAGAAGCTAAAGAAGGACCTCATCAAAGTCAAGAATGCACTTCCTTCCATTACCAGCGTGGAGGTCAAGAAATTTGTCCAAGAAAAGCAGATCGTCGTCGGGGGCATCACACTCATCGAGGAGGACCTCGTCGTCAGCCGTGGCCTCAGTGACTCCGACACGCCACAGAACCTTGAAACAAACACCGACAACGACGTCCTCACCATCCTGGACACCGCCCTCTACGAAGATCTGCAGAGTGAAGGCCTTGCCAGAGAGATTGTCAACCGTGTGCAGAGACTTAGGAAGAAGGCTGGCCTCCTCCCAACCGACGACATCAAGATGGAGTACAAGATCCTTCAAGACCCGATCGGGCTAGAACAGGTGTTCGTCGGGCACGCCGACACTTTTGAGAAGGCTCTCCGCAGGCCCCTGGATAAAGCTGCCATCACCGAGGTTGGCAAGATCCAGTCCGGGGAGGATTTGGACAAGGTGATTCTAGAGGAGGCTCAAGAGGTTGGGGAGGCTACGTTCATGCTTAGGTTGTTGAAGCTTTAGCTTGATGCATTATATAGGTCTCCTTGTACAGGGTAATTTTATTTCTCTTGTTTGCTTAAAACCCAGATTTTTTCTCCCTCTTTTCCCTTTCCCTTTCCTCCTCTTTGTTTTCCCCCTCTCATTCTCTCCCATGCAAAGTAGAATGGAGAAAATAGACAGATACCCATGTCACTTTTAGCGCGAGCTGTGGTATGTGAATGAATACCAACATTAGTTTAGGCGTATTTTGTCCAAACCAAATTACCACAACAGGATTACCCACCCACTCGTCAATGGTACAGATACAGGCAGATGCTATATATTATTCCTCTACCATTATTTATACTTTCCAGGACTCGTTTGCTCCCACAAACCTAGAGCAGGGAAGCTATCCAAGCTCAAACCCGACGGCCTGCGGCCCAGGTTCCCAAAACAGCACATCTCCAGGCATTCTATTATACCGGTACCAATCCGCTCACAAGAATCCAAAATCGCCAGTTAAATATATACCCTTAGCGTGTGCGCTTGTACCACCCTACCGGCTTTAGAGTCTTTCCGAGTCTGGACCATATTGTTTCCCGTTCGCTGTTCCACCAGAGCAGAGTTTCCCACCGCCCTTCAGAAAAGCAATTTTCCTGTTTTTCCCCCGCGCCGAAAGCCTTCCTTTTCCCGCACTCTGTACCGGGTAGGCGAAATTTACCTGATTCCCTTCCCTCCTTTACCCCCCTCTCCACTTTTCCGCTTCCAGGAGTGTATATGTATCATACGCTCACTCACCCCGATTCATTACAGAACCAAGATTTTAAGGTCATTTGCTCGTTCGGATAGGCCTCACGAATGACATCTCGTGATGATTTAGCTCCCGCAACTTCTTTTAAAGAAACTAAACCTACGGTGTCTAACCAATTCACATATGGCACGTAAGTGCTCTCGGGGACATTCAATAAACGCACAAGCTAAAATAGGCTACTTTTTCACCACAACCATGACAAAAGAAAAGAAGAGGGGAAAAAAATGTTGGAAGCAGAAAAAATTCAGGACGCAGAAGAGCGCTCCCGTACTAGCCGGACCAGGCCAGAATACAATGGCAGAGCAAAGGGTGAAAAGGATGTATGTACGAACAAACGGTAAAAGGCACAGCATTGCGCATCTAACTAAACTCAACCCTGAATAGGTACCTAATCTTGACCTGCGAGATGTTGTAGACAATGTACTAGACTTCATTAGCTTCCGCTCGACAGCACTCAAAAGCGAAGGAAGGAGACAAACTTCGTTATACTGCAACGACAAAGAATTACCCTTCCCGGCATCCCCAGTGACATTTGCCTCCTGTCCAGTGACCATGGGCATCTGCACGCCCCTCAAATCTTCATGTACAACGCCCGCATCCTCCCACTTCAGCGGCACCGTGAGGCCAAGTCCCTTTGTAGCCAGCCGGCCTGCCTGCTTGCACTTTGTCGCGGCACGGTAGTCCGCGCCCTGGCACTCGTACATGGGGTCACCGAGCTGGGCTTCGCAGAGGAGGAGCAGACCAGTATTGTCGGAGGCGGAGGCGCAGCAGTAGTTCGCGCTCTTGCTGACGATGTCGGCGAGGTAGATGCCCTTGTCGAACATATACCCATTGACGGGTGCTTCGGGCGGCGCGATACGCAGGCCCTGGGAGAGGATGCCGGGGAAGTTGGTGGTGCGTGAGCCGTGCCAGAGGAGGCGACGGTCGGAACTAGGGAGTTTGTCCCAGCCGTCGGCGCGCCAGCGGTCTTCTTCCACCGCGCGGTGCACGCGGAAAATCTCCTCCACGCGGAGTTTTTGGCGGTGTGTGTGACCGTGCGTCTTCTTCGCGTATGCTTCTAGGAAGTTGAATTCTTTGCTGGCGTGGTCGAGCGCGGTCGCTTCGTTGAGATTCAGGCTATCGAATTGCTTGTCGAGGACATTCACGTCGGATGACCCCCCAGCCTTGGTTTCCTTCAGCAGTTTCGTCGTGATGACCATGTCTGCCAAGTTCTCCACGAGTGAGACTTCCTGCTTGAGAAGGTAGCCCTTGTCAATAATTGTGGGTCGGGAACGTCCCGGGAAGACGTGGGGGATGATGGAGTAGTAGCGGTTCGATAGCCCAATCAAAATGTCGTTCTTGGTGCGACCATATTCTGCATAGTCCCTTTGCCAGCCGGGTGCTTCCTCGATTACCTCGCCGAGGTCCTTGAGGACTTGGTAGCCTTGAGAGATGGTCGATTTTGAGAGTTTTCCCAGAGGGAGCTTTGCAGCGTCGTAGGACATGGAAGACATCGATTGCTGCCTTTATTTATCCAATTAGCATTCAGATATAGGATTGAAGAGGGGGAAAACAAACATCATCTTCGTATCGAAAATCAAACTAATAAGATTCTGCAAAGCCTCGCTAAGCTTACTCTTAACTTCCTCTGCGTCGTTCATCTCCTCATCCTGATCGTCGTCATCTTCTTCATAATTCCTCTCGAGGAAAGTATACTTTTTTCCACCACCCAAGGCTTCAGTCCGCCTCGCCCAGTCCTTCCCTGTCTTTGACTTGAACTGCTTTTCAAAAAGGTGGATGGCTGATGAGAGGTCTGTGCCCTCGGCATACATCTTTGACTGGCCTCTGTCTCCTACCCGGCCCCAATGGGCGAATACGGAGTATGTCTTGCTGGCATCACCCTCGAGGAGTTGGAGGTAGTAGAATTTGTTGTTGTTATTGTTGATATCGGCCTGGTTTAGGGTTGCGTCGTAGACTATGTAAGAGGAGTCGACATAGACATGGGCTTTCCCTGCTTAGAATAAGTACCCTGCGTACGTTGATATCTTTAGAGAAGAGGGATATACCAGCAATGGGACAAAACTCGTCAACAGGTGCCTTCCCCTTTTTAACAATAGTCTTCATCTTCTTGACTTCTTCTATCTTTTGCTTCTCTTCCTCTCCTTCATCTTCCTCAGGCTCCTCCTTAGCTTTCCCTTTCCCTTTCCCCTTCCCTTTACCAACTGGCATTGCCTTTGCCTTCTTGGCCGCCGGCTTCGTCTCCTCCTCGCTCTCCTCGTCAACTGCAACCTTAGCTGCGGGAGGGAGGCCAGCAGCCTTCCCGCGAGTGCGCTTCTTGGGTAATTCTTCCGGCTCAACCTTAGTCGCTATGGGTGCCGCCGCTGTCGCTTTCACGACCGCCGGCGCGGCGACAGCAGACGGGCCCGCAGCCGTGCTCTCACCACCGACCAAAAACCCCGCCTCATCGCCCCGCTTCCCATTCTCAATCGACCCGAGTAACCAATCAAGATTGACAATTTTCAAGCCATCAACTTCTTTCGCGGATTTGACTATTACAAGGAATTGTTAGCCCATGTGGCGATTGAACAAGCAAGGAAGTTAGTCAGGTACCCTTAACGCTTCCCTTGTCGAAGTCTACCTGTGTGGTTACGAGATGGGTAACATCTTCGTCGATCGCCTTCGCGAAGGAACCGCCATTGGTGAGGATTAGTTTCTCGAGTCTTGCTATGGAGGTGTTAGTAGGCGACTGCGAGGGTGGGGATTGAGAGGGGGTGGGTACCTTGCGTATAGTTTTTGTGTGTGCCGCTAACAGCAATGACCAATTGGTTGAATGCCATCGTGAAGGGTTATCCTTTGATGGCCGGTCGGTATATATGGGTGTAATATGAAGGTGAGGAGAAACAAGGTACCGTCGATGCCAGCGCTCCTAGAAAAGCCCTGCCCAATCACACTCAACTCAAAGTCCGCAGAGAGGTGAATTAAAAAAGAAAAATAAATAAATAAAAGCCGGAAACTCTTCTATGATGAAGGGAATGAAGAAAAGACAGTATCCACTGAGACCAAGCTCAACCTTTAAACCCCGCTTCGTGTCCACCAACGCGTCGCGCTCACGCTGTCAGGTGGAGGGTGAGAGTCATATTTGAGGCTGAGTATGATGATGAAAATGTCCTTCCTTGCCCTTGCGTTTGTGACTCATAAATTTAAGCACGAAAGCGGCAGGGTGACGGAGTAGACTTCCCCCTGCGATCGTCCAGGACCCGCACAGTAAAACGAGGAATGGCTGGGTATCAGACAGCACACAGCACAGCATTCGCCATTATAATACTCGTACACTATGGCAATTCAACTGGTGCTGCGCATAGTGTCAGAGTCACACCGCCATGACCTGCACTTTCCACCAACCGGACCTAAAGTGTAATCGTGTCAGTGCCAAGTTCTCGGGAGTGGGTTGGAGGCTGTGGAGACCGGATTGGGAAAGTGCTGTTTCCGGGTGATTGTATTTGGACCTTTGACCGGGACTGACCTAGTCACAGGTTCAGGATATGATACAAACCTTGAGCCATGTCATTGGCCTTTCCCTTCTCAGTAAGGCCTACCGTAAAATCTCAGGTATAACGAACCCGCCTGGACCGGTCATGCAGCGAAATCAGACCCCTCCGATTGAAGGAGAGCTTGCGAGCAAGGCCAGATATCGTAACATAAGCAAGTGTCTTTCGAAGTCCTCCTGGCCGTTCGGAACTCTGAAATTGCTGCACGGCCAGTCCGGGCCAGTTCGTTATATCTAAGATTTACTGTAGGAATTTTCAATCCCCCCTCCCCCCACCTCGGGGAAAGGGATGGTTGTTTCAACGGATTGTGCTCTTGCTATCATACGTGTTTTCCTGGGCATGTTAAGTGCACCACTACGAGTAAGAGGACCAGTACGATTGATGGATATTCAGATCGCCATGCCGTGCATCACCCCCCTAGACAAGTATCAAGGGTAAAAGTAAAACCGCCATATCACCAATCGAGCTACAGACTAAGGAGGCTAGGGCCAGGAATTCTGGTACTTGTATGGTACTAACATAGCTTTTGCCTGATGGCAGATCATCGGGATCGGTAAGGTTATTGTAGGGTCTCACACACCGGTGGCTGTATCGTAGTTCCGTGGGCACTCAAGCATCCCGATGTTCAAAGTCCAGCAACCATGCCGGGTTATGATTCCACTCGAAAAGAGAACTAGACCCAGGTGTTCGAATTGGGCTTTCGGATATGTACTTTCTACGTCTTAGAGTACGACAAAGCAGGTCATTCTTCCTTAGTGTCGGTTCCCTACACTCCGAGTTCGACTTACCCTATTTGACTTTCCCTGCATGTCACTTCCTAATCAATCGACCAGATATGTACTTTTGTTCTCATTTGTTTTCTATTGTCTTCTATATTGTTTCATATAGCCCCTTCTCCACCGCCGGTATATAGTTCGGCCTTTGTACATTTTTTCAACACCAGGCAACTAAACTAAAGCTAGGAATCACGGACTTGTTCCCACCACAATACAATCTCGACCGTACCCACTGCGAAACTAGGCGGGTGATAAACAAGGGTTGGGGATTTCACTGATCCCTTGCTATATATTCGTACAGGTATGGTAACAGGCAAGCAGTATGATGTCCGAAGACTCGGGTACAGCACTAATTGAGTATGGGCGCTCGGACACGCACAGATAATTAGCCATGAATTTCTAACCCCTTGTGTTCGGATAATTCTTTTTCCATTTCGTGCCCTTTATGCTAATCTAAAGTATCCGCACGAGTTCCTTGCCCTCTTATCTCTCCCTTCTTCCTCCCCCTACCCCTCCCCCATTCCCCAACCCGACTTGCCCCACACCACTTGTAATGGGTGATGTTTGAATCATCAAGGTGCTCCTCTCCATCCTCCCCTTCTCTCAACTTTCTCATTCTATTCCTCGCTTCTCCAACCCCTCCCTCCTCCTTTCCTCTGAGAGGCCAGTGAGGCACCGTTGTGCGCGTTGGATATTCGATCGCGGACGGTGGGGGTTATGTTCTCTAGGGGGTCTTCGAAGTCTTCTGGAACGAAGAGTGATTGGGTAGAACCTTTTATTATTATTACCGTAATAGGTTCCAAATCGTGTCCACCCTAATCGACAGGCTTTTGAGGATTGTCTCATTTCTACCTTCTGAGCATATGACTAGCTCTGATCTTCTAGTTCGCTCCTGAATGCCAGCAGAAATCAGGATCGAAAGGGTTTAACGGAATTGATGTACTCGAGTATCATAATCACTGAACCAAAAGTACCCTAGGCTTGGTACTAGGACGGAAGACCGAATTGTTAACTCGAGTAGCCAAGGAGTAGGATCACTCATCATCTTGGTTGTCACAATGAGCCCTAGCAGCTGTTCCCTAAAGTGGTGTCTTTTCTGAACTATAATCTATCAGAGTTGATGTGAAGGATACCTGACCGCCAGTAGTCCCGCCATAAAATGGAAGGTTGTATTTTTCGCAGCGCTCCCACGTAAAGTTCCCATAGATAAATCATGTACTCGAGTAATGTAGGGCTTCTGAAGAAGAGTCCTACATCACATGATTTATCGAACTAGGAATCCTTCCAATCATGTGATCTAGCACCAGTGCGGTGCAATAGAAAAAGGACTTTTCTTTCTGCTCTGGGGCCAGGAAAATTTGAGTTCAGGTTGAGAGTGGGGGAAAAGTGGGCCCATCCTCCACTTTTATCACACCTTTTGCGTTGATGGGTGTATTCCAGCCTGTGGACACCTAACCCTTGTTCTACCCTCTCTGGGCGACCGTTTTGTATCCCCCCAGGCGACCCCCTGGTAAATATCCGAGCCATTCGAATGAGTACTGTACAGTATACCCGAGTCCGTAAACTTCTCATACTCTTCATCGTGCGATACCCCAAGAGCAGAACCTACCAATTGGGTCCTCCTGTCATTGATCGTTAAAACAAGCATCTGCATCATCGAAGCCGTAAGTACTCAAATGCCAATAACTGCACACCAACCATATAAGCATTTTCCTCCCTGCGACGGGTAGTATTCTAGAAGCAGGGGGAGACCTACTTGGCCCCCTTCCCTTGACTTCTGCCCATGCTGCATCTGAAGTATTTGGGAACTTCCTCCTACGATGGCCGTTTCTCTGCAGAGTCGAAATCCTACTCCAATTGATCAAGACCACTGATACTGATGATGACCCCGTCATCGTCGTCCTTATTCTTGAGTATAGAGTGGTGAGCTAGCTTGAGGTTGAAGTTTGGGCGGGGGATCACCGCCGCCGAAGGTGTCCCCCCCCCGTCATAATGGGCCCCCCCGTGCCTAGTTCATAGTAGTTGTGAGAGGGGAAGCGAATGAGGATTGGCTTCTTGGCTCTGGGCCATTGGTGCGGTCTCTGGGTTCTGAATTCTGGAGTTCTTGGTTTTTCATTTATCATAATATTATACTTATTTATTTATTAAGAGATACGCACTATCTAAGGGCTAGCCCGCGGGTCGTGTACCACAGTATGATGCGACCCTTTTCAGAATCCTCCTCTGTCAAATCCTCCTTTGTCAAAGCTACTTCCGCCATTTCGTTTATTGGTTGGCTGTTATCGCCTCCGAATATCTTAGAGGGTGATGTTGTTTACAATCATGGCTTTATCTCCCACCTTAGCGAGACACCCACACGCAATCGCCCTGCCGCGAGGTATGCAAGCAAGTCATACTCTTCCCATCTAAAGCTTCCGATTATCCGAGGGCCAATGATCAACCATTCGCCCCCACCGCCCCCACCGCCGCCTTGAAAATCTGTACTGTTTTCGCTGTAGGAATACGGCGCGAGGCAGCGACATAGTAAATCACTCGTGTATACCTGATTTCTGGGGGGTGTTTTTGAGTCCGACGGAGTGCTGGCGGAGAGGGCCTCGGCATTGCCGGACAAATTACTTGGTTTACAGGTGCGTGGTTTGGGAATAGCTTGGTGGAGAGAATGGTCAAGGTGGTAAATTCGGCTTCGGTGAAGGGGCGGTAATTATCTGGTGCATCAACTGAGGAAACATCTGTTGCCCACCCACTGCGAGTAGGAAGAATGTGTATAAAAGTTCTAAAGATGAATAGAGTCTAATCTACAATGAGGTCTACTAGTGCAATGAGGGTTGGAAGGAGGTGAAGAAGATCGAGCGCCATAGATAACAGCCTATTATACTGTGCTCGAAACGAGGGTTCAATGCCAAAGATAATTAAGAGGTAGGAAGAAAAAAACGGAAAAAAGTGGACTCGCTAACGAGCGTTCTAGCGAGCCAGTCCAATAGCAACCTCATTCGCCGAGACCTCCCTCGTTTCATACTTACCCCCGGGGCTCCCACTCCTATACGTCCTATCATAACGATACGACCCGCTCTCGCTTTGGGCACCAGGCTCGGGCGACGGAGCATATATGTACGCTAATTCGGGAAAAACCTGCGCCTTCTGCTTCTTCCTGCGGCGAGCAAAAAACATGAAAATACCGATTCCGGCCATTGTAGCGCCGAAAAGTGCGCCTACCGCGATTCCTACGACGCGGCCCTTAGCCATGGAGGCCTCGGACTCTTCTATGATCTGTTCGTGGGGCTTTACGGACCCAGCGCCGGTGGCTCGAGGGATCTCTTGGGATGGTTTCTGTTTTCCACCCCCCTCGGTTGATTTTGCACTTGCTGTGGGTGCTTTGGTGTTTGTGTCTTTTGTAGTAGTAGCAGTGCCGCTTGCTGTAGAGGATTTGTCACCTCCCGGTGCTTCCCATGATGGCTCCGGTTTGTCCGTTTTCAATTTCGCTGACGAGTCTAACCACTCTCCGGTAAACTCTACTTCGTAAGAAATTGTCCTCCGGGTATCCTTATCCAGTGACTCTCCGCTGATGTTGAAGCTCGCATCTCCAGGCTTTATAAACCCTTCGTACTTCGTGCCCTTCGCGGCTTTCCAGCTCCAGTTAGGTATTCTGAAACCGCACCAGCCTGTATCGCTCTGGTCAAAGGTTCCCTTAATATTGTTGTCCCCGACACCCTCGTTGACTAGGGTCCCAGTAACACTATATCCATCGGTGCCCTTCTTGAAACCGACGTCCCAGCCGGCTTGCTTCTCATCGTTCGTAGTGACCGAAGACACGAGTGATATCCTCACGGCTCCCGACCCAGGAGATGTTAGAGAGATATAGTATGTGTTTTCAGCACCGGCTGCATCCCTCTTCGGGCCGAATTTGAGGACTGTATCTTTGAAAGTCCCTAGGATACGTTCTCCACACGCAGGGAAGCTCTTGTCTTTCCAGGTTGCAACAGAGGTTCCGATAACTGTAGCTGATCATCAGAAAGCCGTCTTCTGATTATGTGAAGATAAGGGAAAAACCGAACAAACTGAATCCAAATTCTTCTCTAAAGCCTCCACATCCGTCAACCCCAATACCAAAACCGGCAGTAGACCCACTCCCAGAGCGATGCACTTCTTCATGCTCATGTTAAAATATACAGGAAAATCAGCCGCAAGAGGTCTTTTTGGGTAACAATAATGTATGGTGGTAGCGGCTTCCACGCTCCTTCGTCTGTCCGTTCGTTGAGGAGGGGAGGAGAGGGGAAAGAAGAAAAAAGAGAGGATAAGAATGCTGGAAAATGTATTGTTAACATTCTTTTTATCTGTTTCCTCCCCCCTCCTGCAATTGCAAGCTTGTGGGTTAGTGTATTAGTTACCGGTGGGAGGTGCACCGTTCCTGAGATAATTTTGGCATGCAAGCGCCGTGGCACAAACCACGGTGTGGGAGCAAGCTACTCCACTGTCCGTGGAACGAACTGTGTGGCTAAGTGCGCTAGTGGCTGATAAATACTTACCATGGGAGATGGGGGGTGACTTTTGTGGAAGTAGTTTACATTACGATTCGTGATGAGTGCGGCGGTGGTGTGAATGAGGAAGGTGATACAAGTAACTATAGTTCAAGCATTAGAACACCAAGAGACTTGTTCTGGAATCGCTACCGTAGTCTAGCTCTGAGCTCCACCAATCCTTTGAACACAGTACCGGTAGTCCCTCCAAAGAATCCCGATGAAGCACCATCTCTTAAAGTCGCACTCGCGAGTTCTAAGATTGTTGTTAAGGGACCCTATCCCAGATTTCTGCGCCGGTGTATCCCGGTACCTCAAGGGCGAACCAACACGTTTAGTAGAGTGACTGACTGTAGTACAGGAGTACCAAATAGGACAGCACCGGCTGAGTTCCAAGTATGGTAGGTATCATACTGTACTGTACATAGAGGAATCCAGAATAAAGTAATGAGCTGACTATCTTTTACAACTGACCGTCAGCTCTGCACAAGTACGTACCGGTAGTCTTGACATGGCAATCCTACTGTGCTGTTAGACTATACCGGTACCCGAGGATATCATACTCGAGCGTAACAGTCTATCACATTCCGATCAACAACATAATTATCTACCTAAGTACTCGAGCACAAGTACTTGTCAGATTCAAAAGTATTGGGAAATATTCAGAAAACTTGGCGCCAAGGCCACGACTGAATCTCCCAATACTTTTGAATCCGGCAAGTATTAATAGAGTATCGTACCTCTACAGCACTCGTACCATACTTGCGCTCCTCAATACTCGAGTGCGGTGCTGTGAATATCCAAGTCTAGATCCCCGATAAGGGTAATGTACTGTGCCTTCAAAGCCAGTTTTAACGTCCGCCGGGCCCGCCCGCATTTCCGCTGCGAACCGCAATGACCTCCGAGGACTCAAGGGCTCCGCTCACCCAAGTATAAAACTGTACCAGTGTTTAACATAGCAGGGGGACAACGAACAGGAGGATACTGTTCAGGTGGATCGTTCGCCATCCCCCTGCTATATTACTTCAGTCTCTGAACTACTCGAGTACTAGTGCTCTACTCACGGTTGACCTAGAATGATGCAACTATGGCATCCCTGATATTCGGATGTAGCTCTCTATGCTCAAACCAGTAACCCCCCCCCTCCGTCCTAGCTAACTCACTAACTAATGCCCAATAGCTTCGGCAGGCGCAGATCCCGCAAAAAAATGGAGGAAGCAGGACACTTCGAAAAGATGCGGATTGAGAACGAGAGGAGGATCAAGAGGCTTAGCGGCGAGGGGCTCTTGAGCTTGGATGCCCCGCCAAAGTATTGTAGCCGCGAGGGCGGAGAGGAAGGGGGTGGGCCGGGTGGGGTGCAGAGGCGTGATAGTGTTAGGTCATCTGAGAAGAGGGGAGGAAGAGGCGGGTCTGGAGGTAGGGATTCAATCAAGAAGCAGGATGTAGTGAGTGGGCGGGCGCTGGCTCTGGTCGAGAGGTTACGATGATGGTGGGGAGTTGTCATTCCCTTGGAGTGCCGCCCGCGGGCGATAACCCAGAGTTCGCCATTGTTGGGGGTGAAGGGGAAGTGTTGGATATTAGAGAATTGAGTTTACAGTTAAACTTTTGCTTTGCGTCTCTATCAGAAATCGCTCGTCTCATCTATTACAACTAAACGCCTATTACTTGGGATCATTTTCATATCATTAATCGCTGTAACTACGGTAAAGCATGCTAGAGAAATAACAAAGTGCCTCCCAATATTCGCTATTGCCATGTACGCCAATCATGACTTTTAGGAATTAATAGCCTGCATATCAATTAGCGTTAGAAATGATCCGATCCAAGGGAGGGCAAAACTTACCGCTCTGCTCGCGCCTATTATCTCCATCACCGTCTGACCCATTGCTGTTACCACCGTGAGTAGGAGCCTCACCCCTTAGCTCTGCAAAGTAGTTCCTAACTGCTTCAGTACTAACGGGCTGCTTGTTATCCGCAAAAGGCTTGAGGAAATTCTTGACTTCAGCCTTGAGCTTATTGTATGCAAGCACTCCGTTTATAGCGGTGACTCGATCAACCGACACAAGCGCTTTCTCTCCAAGGTCCAATAGGGAGCCACCAGAGCGAACACTCTGATTGTCATCATCATCAAGAGGCGGCTCGTAGGTCTCTTCTTCTTCTAAGAGGATGAGGTGTTGCGAGAGTCGTGGAAGACAAGAGGCGCAACGGCATAGATAGCCACGGAAGTCTTCCTTGAGAAATATCGAAAATGGCTTTGTAGTTGGCGGCGGAGGCGGAAGAGTCTCGTAGCTACATGGCCTTGCTTCTGGCGCTGTTGGAGTAGATATGGGCTCTGCATTCGAATTGAAACCAGTCAAGACTTTGGAGACCTCCGGTGTTTTAGCCCTCTTGAAATCCTTCCGGATAGCCTCTCCATCGCCATCAACACTTCTCTTTTTCTGGTTGCTGGTTTCAACTCCAGTGCCATTAACAATTTTTGTCTCCTCAGAACCTTGAATGCCTGAATTTGTCTGTTGTGAGGATCCTTGTTTATAAACCGCACCTAAAAACCCAGGGGTACCAGCGTATCGCCCCAACCAAGGATTCTTTTCGACACACAGCCAACAGATGAAGTGTTCGAACTCTTCCGTTGGAAATCCTTCGGGCGAGTCGTCATCCTCGTCCTCCTCATGATCGTAGCTTTCCGACCGCCCTTCGCCTTCGCCGCTCACTTTCGCCTCTCTCACCACCTTAGCATCTGACTCCACTGTAGCGTCTTCCTTCACTTTCAGCAACCCCATAATACACCTATCATGGAACCAATCCTCCCCACAAACATCACCGAGTAAACATTGGTACATAGTACCCCGCTCACTATGAGGATCGTAATCCTCATCACAAGCACAAAACTTCCCCCAGAAGTTATGACAGTACTTATTTCCTACCTTCCCCTCGGGTAAATCTATCTTCTCCGCTTTCACCTTGCGGAGAGTACACTCGACAGAAATTTTCTCAGTCCCGCAATCACAAACAATATTTCGCTTATTGAAGATCTCGACTAGTTCGTGATCGCCATGACAAGAGATCGAGCAGCTATAGCAGATAGCGGCTGCACCGGTGGAAACAATATTTGTGAAGCTAGGAGGGGAGGCGATGGTGGGATGACAGGTTTTGCAGGAAAACACTGGTTGACGAAGCGGACCAAGGGGATTTGTGCAAACGTCGAAGGAGTAAGGCATTGCCTCTCTTGCGTCGAGCTCGAGTTGCAATTGAGAGTCTATATAGCTGTGTGGAATTAGTTTGTAGTTGATGAGAGCTCCCTCAAGAAAGGGATAGCTACTCTTGAGCCGTGACAGAATCTTGAGAGGAGGACTCTGGAATGTCCTTCGGCGGGCTCTGAGAAATGGGTGAAGCCATAGTGGTAAATTTTTAGAAAAACAATCCACAATTGTTGTGAGGGCTAGATGTTGGTGTTTGTAGTGTGAGAGCCACCTGACAGGGAGTAATTGTCTGGTGAGAGTGGGCTACAGTAAGGTTAATGAATGACTGGAAGTTAACTTACCATACAGACGGTCGCCGGAGGACTTGCACGTTAAAACGCGAGAAAACGCCCCTGGCTCCAACGCCGGGTAACAACCACTTTTACATACAAAGGGACTCCTCCGGTGCCACTCCCGCACAAGATCACCGCCTTTCCCTCGCCTACCCACTATGGGAAAGGAAGACTACATATCTACTGGTGGGAGTCTGAAGCTCAAAGGAGTTAAAGACAGCGGAATCAAAAAGAAGAAGAAGAAGAAGAAGCCCGCGACCCCAGATCCAACATCAGAACAGAAATCACGCGAAGGTTCCGCCAAAGCCACGAGCGCCGATGGACTAGAAGAGCGTGAGGAGGAACCGGAGGATCCCTATGCTGGAAAGACTGAGACCGAGAGGCGGTTCGAGGAGAGGAAACGAAAGAGGGTATGTGTTTCTTTACAGTTTGGCAGCTGGTGAGAAACTTACGGGTTGCAGATGGACGAGAGACTTAAGAAGGACGGAATCAAAAGTCACAAGGAGCGTGTCGAGGAATTTAACAAGTATTTGAGTAATCTCAGTGAGCACCACGACATGTTAGTCTTCGCAGTCCTCCCCGCTATGTTCCCGGTAATTCTGACATGTATAGGCCTCGTATTGGGCCAGGCTAATATCTTTCGTGGGAAAGTTGGGTGTTCGATTGGTGCTTATTCATATTTGTATCGCTACACTTTAGTTCTTTAATAACGAAGTCATTCCCGAGCCATTGTGAGAGTGTTCGCGCTCTAGCGCACTTTGCAACGAAGTTACCTAGAGAAATTGCTTAAATCCAATTGGGGTATTTAACATATCATAATTGGTACCCCTCGTACTCGAGTAGGTAAATCTATGACACTTGAGTTTCCTTCCTCGTCTCGTTTTTTTAGACACCGCATTAAAGCCTACACGAAATACCGGTATTGGCATGAGCATAACTAAACACCTTATGTGTCACGCCAACGTTTACCCCCGAGAAATTGAAAGTGTTTCTAAGCAGCAACTCTAGCCCTCCTCCCAGCCCCAGTGGTTGGCCCCTTTGGACCTCCCTTGGGCAAAGTGTACTTCGCAAATGCTCTCGCAAGACTTTTCTTAACGGAGACCTTTTGCGCACCAACAAAGCTGTCGACAGTAACAGCAATGGCAAGGTCGATATCTTTCGAGTGAACGTATTCACTTAACCTCATTTTTGCGAAGGCTTCCGATAGCCTGATGATGCTCTCCAAATGTCTCACCGTGATTGGGAAGCTCCCGGTTGCTAGGGATTCGCGGCGCATCTCCACAAATAGCCGACTGACTTTATCTTGATCCATCTGATGTAGCTGGGGAGAGCAATGTTCTCGGGCGTAAAGAATGTATTTCCGGAGCAACTCCTGCTGGATCGGGGAGTTTGTGTTTCTGTCCCCGCTAACTGATGGGGTGGCGGAACTATTTCCCACAGGATGGGAGCGGCCGTGAGACTCGACAACGAACTTGGCGAGGAGTTCATCAACCTCGGGGTCAACGGTATCACGTACGACGCAGAGCACATCGAAGCGAGATAGGATAGGTTCTGTCAGTTCAACGTTTTGAGCGAAAGGGATAGTTGAGTTGTATCGTCCCCCGATTGGATTCGCCGCTGCAATGATCGCACAGCGCGCCTGTAACGTAGTAACAATACCAGCTTTGGAGATAGATATGGATTGCTGTTCCATGGCTTCGTGAATAGAGGTCCTGGTATGTGCCGTTAGTCATACTTATTGAGCCGGGTGCCAGGATCACGAAATCACATGCATACCTGTCTTTGTCGTTCATCTTGTCAAACTCGTCGATCAAGCAGGTTCCCTTATCAGCCAAGACAAGAGCACCCCCCTCTAATGTCCATTCCGAGGTCATCGGATCTCTCCGTACGCTTGCTGTCAAACCAACAGCACTTGCTCCTTGACCGGTGGCAAAAACTGCTCTATGGGCTGTCTTCTCGACGTACTTGAGTACTTGCGATTTTGCGGTACCAGGATCTCCGAGCAAGAGAACATTGATATCGCCACGAATTTGGTGCTTGCCATTGATGTTCTTTCCAACACCCCCAAACAGTGAGCAGGCGACAGCAGTCTTGATGTCGCGGTGGCCATAGATGCTTGGCGCCATGGAGTCAATTATCTTGTCTACAACCTTCTCATCCCTTGCGAGAGTACGGATAGCTTTTTCGTCTTCCTCGGTCAATCTGAAGCCGGCAAGCTCGTCATGGCTTTTGACAACATTATTGGCCTCCAACACAGTAGCAAAGACGGGGAACCCATTTTTCTGGTTGAGCTGTACATCGTAATTATTCCTGTAGATTCCAGTGACTTCAACCTCTTCTCCAGGTTTGGCCGTGTCAATTAAGTCCCAGAGCAAAATGACTTCTCTATGCCTTGGAAGTCTCCCTGCCGGCACGGTTCCTGGCGACTCTTGCAAAGTCATTTTTTGGTAATTCCTGTAGACTGTCTTTTCGGAGTTTAGGGAGAATGGTCCACGGGACTGGCAATTTTGGCAGTAGGAAATCTTAACCTCAACATTTGAATCCTGTTGAAACGGACCAAGGGTGGTGCCGCATTTGGCACAGTCAAACTTGACGTATTTGAGTTGCGGGAAAACGCCTGTTCGTCGAGTAACAACACCACGGACACGTACGAGAGCATTGAGATGAGACTGGCGCAACTCTCGGAGAGTGTAAGATGTTGGCACATCGGCAACACGGACGTGAATCTCGGAATGGATTCGCTCATAGTCCTGATAGTGAAGGAGGGTGGCTTCAAGAGCGACCTGGTCGAAGATTTTCAACGTTTCGGTCGGAGCATTTGCTAGGAACAAGGCAAGCGTAGCTTTGGACTCCGCAAGATGCTGAAATGAGACCTCCAGAGATTCAGAATTGATTTCACCAAGAGTCCTGATACGGTTACCGTACACAGAGGAGCCGGCATCATCTGTGTATTCAAGCAAGAAATTCTTAAAATGCACAGCCACGCTACGATATACGTTTGGGACTGTGAGCCAATCAGCAATGCTAGAGGCTTTAATGTCGCCGAGTTGTTCCAGCGAGAGCTCCTCATCCATCACGTTATCAACATCGTCCTGGGTATCCTCATCAAAGTGATGCCTACGGCGGCGAACTTGATTAGATAGATCCATTTCGTCGTCTTCCTCGTCAATACTGTAAAAGGCATTAGGCATGCGCCGGGCCATGTTATCTCGCATATCCATCTGTTTGTTAAGCCGGCGAACTTCGGCGGCACTGAGTTCCTCATGTTCGTCTTCATCATCAATGTTGGCGTCTTCGTACTGATCCAGAACAAGGTTTTGAGTGTAGTCTCTGTGAAACATCTCGTTAGCTCATGTTCTGTGCTTTTATAAAGCTTCGCTCACCGTTCCATATCCTGCATCAGATCTTCACCATCCATTTCTTCCTCCATATCCTCCAGGTCTTGAATCTTTAAGCCAACCTTAGTCACGACCCACAATTTTAGGCATTGATGCTACGTACTCCGTCATGCTCATCAAGCTCCTCGTCATCATCATCATCCATAAGTGGGGGGGAGGAACGGAAGCCAGGCGTTGAGGGTAAAAAGCCACCGGGAGCTAGGAAGAGGCAAACGTCAAGTTAGCAAACTCTTGAGCGCAAGGTTTTGGGCGCTGGAAACGGCTTCACTGCGCCCGAATGGTAAATGCGACAGAAATGGGAAAAGGTGTTGGTGGGAGATAAACAAAGGATGGAGTACTAACGACTTGAAGGGACCCCATTATCCCCCATCTCATCATCGTCATCTTCTAAGCCACGTTTTCTGGGATTGGCTTCAGGAGGGGGAGAAGATTGCGGGGCTGGGGACGACATTCTCTTTTATAGTGATAAGGGAAAGAGGCAGAGCGACAATCCAATGCTAAGATTGCTCAAGTAGTAGTGGTAGGTTCGGAGAGAGCACTGAATCGTCGAAGAAGAACCGGTCCGCCGATGATAAAGCGTAGGGGTTTTTTTGGTATCGTAGAGGGAAAGGAGTTTAAGACTAGCAGGTGGGGTGGGTCTACTCGAGTAGGTGGTATGGGCCCCAATGACAGTTGGAGTTGGCGAGAGAAAAAAAACAAATAGTCTACCCGCTGTAGCTGTGATACCTACTCGAGTAGCAACCAGGGGACTGGGGACGCGCCAAAGCACGCCCCTGATTTAGGCAAGGAGTCTACTGGTAATATTGCCAAGGCATGATCCTGGATTCTTTGGTGGGGCCCGTCAGGCTCCACTTCGCTCAGCTCAGCGCCAGGAGAACAATGTCATCATAATATTATTATTATCATATCAGATTCAACATTCATTCGTCTATCGCACTTGCACCCTAACTCCCCCCCCCCCGTCCGCACAAGGCCCTTTCTATCCAACACCTCCACACACCCCAGACTTGAAGCCCCCCCCATCTCTTTTGAGTGATGGGGTTTATGTGGCCATTTGACGAATGATACTCTCCATTGCCACCACACTGTTCGTGTGAACATCCGACCCCAATCCACTCGTTAACATTTGATACGCAAAATACATTACACTCCCGTCCAATGCCAGGCTACTTTTACCATTTGTTCTTTGACCTTTTCCCTCCTACCTTTCCGGCCGTCAGATCGCTACCCGATCTCAAACATCTTTCTGACTCTCAGTTATCGCAACTCCAAGCTTGGATACCGCCTCCCGAGACAAACATCTTTAACACCATATTCCCCTCCCACACAGCGTCACATACTCCACTCTTTTGCCAACTCGAGGAACTTGCTATCGACCAGAAGGAAGTGAAGAAGAGCAAGGCCCGGGAATCCCTCACCTTTGATTCAGAAGCCTACACTACGCATTTGCCCCATCTTGACTGGCGCTTTGGTCGTGTATCGGTTGAGTCTATAGATATGGCTCTGGAGGGCCATTTGGCAATTCATAGGAATTCTCCGGGCACGGAAGGATCCGAGAATAGTGAAAGACGGCCTTCGAGAGCCTCAGAATCTTTCGCCGGGGGTGCTGCCTCGAAGGCTCATTTCATTCCCCTGGAAACGAAAAACACTGAGGTTGGCTATGGGGTTGTTCATCTCTACCGTGATGTCTTTGAGACTCCTGGACTTTATCCATCATCCAAGATCGAGACAGTCAACAAGGCTCCGGGAAATCTTCATGGTGAAGCCAACGAAGCTTTAACCACCGTTGCTGTGCTTGCAGTTCCTTCTTATATGACCGCATCAGACTTTATGGGGTTTGTGGGGGAAGAAACTCGTGACGCCGTTAGCCACTTTAGAATGGTTAGGACTGGCCAAGCAAACAGGTATATGGTTCTTATGAAATTTCGACGAAAGGAAGATGCGAGGGAATTTGTTAGCAGCTTCAATGGAAAAGTGTTCAATAGTATGGAGGTATGTTAAGTGTTATGAGAGACGTCCCAACGCGTATGGGGGGTACGTGCTAAAATATGCTAATAGCCAGAAAATTGCCATGTCGTTTTCGTAAAATCAATTCAATTCCAACCTCCTACGTCAGAGGACTCTTCCTCCGTAATTTCTCCCGAGCCTTCTACAGATCCATTTTCTGCCTCTCACTATCCCACATCTCCGACTTCTACTACCACTTCTGTAGCAGCATCGTCATCCTCTGCGCCTGTGGCAACCAGCTTGTCGGCAAAACCAGCGCCCCCCCCGACCCCGTCGCTTTTAGAGTTGCCAACATGCCCGGTATGTTTGGAACGTATGGACGAGACCACCGGACTATTGACCATTCTGTGCCAGCATGTATTCCACTGCGCCTGTCTCAGTAAATGGAAGGATAGCAGTTGCCCAGTTTGTCGCTATACACAGAGCGATAGTTTCCGCGAGAGAGAAACTGGGAGCGGTGATGAAGACGAGTGCTGCGAGGTTTGTGGGGCTGACAGCAACCTATGGATCTGGTATTTATCAAACTCTACCTCCTATCTCTCCATCCAGAGGAATTAACATCTACTCTTCTTAGTCTTATATGTGGAAATGTTGGTTGTGGCCGCTATGATGAGGCGCACGCGTTCGAGCATTACAAAGAGACTTCGCACTGTTATGCCATGGATATTGAGACACAGCGTGTCTGGGACTACGCAGGCGATGGATATGTCCATAGATTAATCCAAAACAAGTCGGATGGGAAGTTGGTTGAATTACCATCAACATTGTCGGATTCCCGAAACCACGAACGTCACATTGATGGAGATTATGTTCCCCGTGAGAAACTGGACAACATCGGTATGGAGTATACTTACCTTCTCACCAGTCAGCTCGATAGTCAGCGGCTTTACTTCGAGGAAAAGGTCACTCAAGCGGCAGACAAGGCTTCAAAGGCTACCCATGCTGCAGAGAAAGCAATTGAGGAATCTAGAGAGCTGACGAAGGAAATGAAAGAGCTTCGTAGCAGATTTACCGAGCTGAACACAGAAGTATTGCCCACCTTAGAAAAAGTCAAGGAACGGGCCGAGAGGAAGGCCGAGAAATGGGCAGACATGGCCAAAAGGATGGAAAAAGAGTGGAAGGAGGAAAAGGGCGTCAACAGTGGGTTGATGGAACGGATCGAATTTCTAACGAAAGATTCGGAACAGAGGAAGAAAGAAAATGAAGATCTCAAGGAACAAATACGCGACTTAATGTTTTTCGTTGAGGCTAGGGAAAAGATTAAAGATGAAGGGGAGGAAGTTATGGAGGGCACTGTTACAGTTGGTGATGCGCCTCCACCACCGCAGCCAAAGAGGGGAAGGAAAGGAAAGGGAAAGAGATAAGCGATCTGACATGCTGCTTCTGTCGAGTCTGTGCGCAGCCCGTGACGCTTATGCGTGATTGTGGCAGCATGTACTCGAGTATTGTTGGTTGGTTGGCAACGGCGTTGTGACTTTCGAAATGGTGGTGTTACAGATAGGGGATCGCAAAGTTAGTGTTTAAGGATGCATTCAGGCGGGAGGCTGACTTTCGGGGCTGCTGTTCGAGAAACCGCTGTGGGTTCTGGACGCAAGTACCGATATCAGATCTACTTCTTTTGTAAAGTATGGCTCCAAGTAAGGCCGAGTTTCATGTTAGTTCAACTTTTTTAGCTCAGTCTGCCTTGCTAATAGAACAAACTTGATATTTTTTGACATGATAGATACCTTTTTCCTTCTGCATCTTCTAGAGACTAAAGTGTCTGAAGACATGCTTATGGAAAGAGCGTTCTCAAGTTGCGAGTGATTGTTCATGTCCAATGCGGAGTCTAGCACATTAGGCAGGCGGAGCCTAGCGCAGCTGCGTATCAAGACTAGATGTAAGATTACCACATTGCGCAACATGGCCGCCGGGGGTACAGATCCACTCCCCGGTCCCTGAACACTTGAGTACTGTACAAGAGACGGTAGATAGGTACTGCAGGGGTTCGTAGGTATATGATCTACTGGTCTTTTGGATGTCCTTACCGCTCTATCCGTCTGCAATGAATGGCTGAGCGGCGCTCAGGAGAATTCCTACTGACAATCAAGCACGGTGAGGTCTGAACCGCCAGAACTCTGGACCCGAGTCCCGCGCAAAACACACCACCAGCCGTACATCCCCCAGAACCCGACCATAACGGCGAACACCGCACGAAGGCCCGGAATATAACTTCTGGATGTAGGATGGATATTCGCTTATAGCTCGGTATTTCAATCATGACGGGAACTGCAGGAACAGGTCTTGCAAATCCGACCCAAACATTGGCAATGCAGCCGTAGGCTGTCACCGATATTCGGCAATGGGTATCGTGGGGGCTGGACGGCAATTTGCAAAGAACCAAAGCAAGTACTCGAGTGTATTGGCCCCAACAAAAGATTAGCGAATCATTCGTTGTTTGGTGGGTGTGAGAGGCTGGTCGCCGCTGTGCTGACTCGGTGCCACTCTCGTCGTTCTTTAGAATACACTCACACCCCACTATCCCGGACGGCCAGATTTCACGGATTTCGTCCGGCACAGCGGGGTATCCGGGACAATAGATCAGGTTTTAGTGCAGGGGAGTTTGGAACCCATAGGATTCGGATTATCAAGAATCGGGATAGCGGGGTGTGAGTGTATGATGGGAATTGCTGTTGCAGGTGGGTTACTATGATTGGCTATGAAGAGCAGCATAAATGGTGAAATTACCACAGGGGGTGTTCAGTGAAAGAAAAAAAATTCAAGAAAAAAAAAGGAAAAGAGAAAAAAATAATACACTTGGAAGTTGGACCCTGAACGGATGTTGGAATAAGCTTGGCGGCGGGATGGAGGTGGGAAGTACCCCGCGAGAGTGAGAACTTCTTTATCAGCGCACCTTCCACCCCTCGATTTTTTTCTTCTCGCTCCTCAGTCCGCTCGCCATCCCCCTCACCAGTCCTACATTTCCACCTCTTTTTATTGCGGGCCCCTCAAACAATATTATACATCACTCCTTGGTTCTTTATCGCCTCAATCGTTCTATTCTAAAATACAAGCGTATCCAATACTCGCTCACAATGGTTACCTCGTAAGTTTTTGTCAAGAGAGAAAATTTTCCGGATGGCAAAATATCTATCTTATTTTTTGGTAATTGACTAATACTTAATTGTGACTTTTAGTTCCGTCCTTGGATTCCCTCGTATGGGAGGTTTGTTTGTCCATTCTCTAGTTAATTGGTATTTATATCGAAGATTGTATCTAATTTTCCTATAGCAAACCGTGAGCTTAAGAAAGCGACTGAGGCATACTGGGCTGGCAAGATCTCTGCCGAGGAGCTCATTCAAACTGGAAAGAACCTCCGCGCCTCTCACTGGAAGATCCAGAAGGATGCCGGTGCTGGAATTATTGCTAGCAATGACTTCTCTTTCTACGATCAGGTTTTGGACCATATTCAACTATTCAATGTTTGTATCCGTAATCATCCTTTACCATGCAATTCCTATACTAACATTTTCTAGGCCGTCCCCAACAGGTATAGAAAATATAACCTGCCTGCTCTTGACGAGTTCTTCGCCATGGGTAGAGGTCTTCAGAGGGCTGCTACCGATTCGACTCCTGCTGTTGATGTCCCCTCATTGGTTAGTATCCTATCTCGTACTGTCTCATCATTGTCATAGCGCAGCCATACCCATTTTCACCTGCGGTCACCACAATTGGAAGGAGATCCGGAAATTGGCCTTGCATGTTCTCACTTGGCGGAATTCCTGAACAATTATCCCGGTTAGAAGATTGTTGCTAAGAATTGTTATAGGAGATGGTAAAATGGTTCGACTCAAATTACCACTATGTCCGCCCGACTCTTCAGGATAACCAAACTTTCTCCCTGGCTGCTGATCCTAAGCCAGTCCGTGAATTTCTCGAGGCCAAGGCCCAGGGTATCGACACCCGCCCAGTACTCGTTGGTCCGGTCTCCTTCCTCCATCTGGGCAAGCCAGACCGTGGCGCATCTGTCGACCCGATCACCCTCCTTGAGAACCTCCTCCCTGCCTTTATCGAACTCTTGACCAAGCTCAAGGAAGCTGGTGCCGAGACTGTCCAGATTGACGAACCCGTTCTCGTTCTTGATTTGCCCTCTAGGACTAAGGCTGCTTTCAAGACTGCATATGCTAAGATTGCCGCCGCTGGGGTCTCGATCCCCAAGATCACTTTCGCTACCTACTTCGGTGACATTGTCCACAATATTGACGTCCTCTCCAGCTTAAGCACTGTCTCTTCCATCCACGTTGACCTTGTGCGCAACCCCGAGCAACTCGACACCGTTATTGCCGCTCTCGCACCCGGTCAGATCCTGTCTGCCGGTGTTGTAGATGGACGAAACATCTGGAAGACCAACTTTCAAGAAGCCGTTTCCATCGTTGAAAAGGCAGTCGGTGCTCTGGGAGCTGATAGAGTCGTTGTTGCTACTTCATCTTCTCTTCTGCACACTCCTCACACTCTTGCTAGTGAGAAGAACCTCCCCGATGAAGTTGCCGACTGGTTCTCCTTCGCCTCTGAGAAGGCTAAGGAGGTCGCCATCATTGCCAAGGCCGTTACTGAAGGAGCTGCCTCTGTCAAGGCGGAGCTTGATGCCAATGCCGCTTCCATGCACTCTCGTGCCACCTCATCGCGCACCAACGACCCTGCTGTTAAGGAGCGTCAGTCTAAGATTACCGCAGCCATGTACGAGCGCCAATCTCCATTCACTACACGCATCGCGGTTCAACAACCACACTTGGGTCTTCCATTGTTCCCCACCACTACCATTGGATCTTTCCCCCAGACCAAGGAAATCCGTGTTGCTAGACAGAAGTTTGGGAAAGGTGGTATCTCTGCAGCTGAGTATGAAAGTTTCATCGAAAAGGAGATCCAGCTTGTTGTGAGAGAGCAAGAGGCCCTCGGCCTTGATGTTCTCGTCCACGGGGAACCGGAACGCAACGACATGGTTCAATACTTTGGTGAGAGACTCACTGGTTACGTTTTTACTACCTTTGGATGGGTTCAATCATATGGATCTCGTTGTGTCCGCCCTCCGATCGTTGTGGGTGATATTTCTAGGCCAGCTCCTATGACTGTCAAGGAGTCTAAGTATGCTGCTTCTATTACCAGCAAGCCTAGTAAGTTCGCGAGTGCTTTTAATATTTGGATATCATACTGACAACCGCAACAGTGAAGGGTATGCTTACTGGCCCGATCACTTGCTTGAGGTGGTCTTTCCCCCGTGATGATGTTCACCAATCTGTGCAGGCTCAGCAACTCGCCCTTGCTCTCCGTGATGAAGTCGTCGACCTTGAGACTGCAGGTGTCAGTGTTATCCAGGTCGATGAGCCCGCTCTCCGTGAGGGTCTTCCCCTCCGCTCCGGAAAGGAGCGTGATTTCTACCTCGACTGGGCCGTTAAGTCTTTCCGCCTCGCCACTACTGGTGTCAAAGATATCACCCAGATCCACTCTCACTTCTGCTACTCCGAGTTCCAAGACTTCTTTCACGCTATTACTGCCTTGGATGCTGATGTCATGTCTATCGAGAACTCTAAATCTGATGCTAAGCTGTTGAAGGTCTTTGAGGATGAGGCATACCCGAGAAACATTGGTCCTGGTGTTTACGACATCCACTCCCCTCGTGTTCCACCACAAGAGGAAATCAAGGCCCGCATTGAGGAGATGTTGCAGTAAGCATCTCAACACCTAGTATGCATAAATGATCACTAACAACTATTATAGATTCCTCAAGCCACAGCAGCTCTGGATCAATCCGGACTGTGGCCTTAAGACTCGCCAATGGCCTGAGACCCGCGCCGCCTTGGACATCATGGTCAAGGCAGCCAAGGAGTTCCGTGCCAAGTATCAGGCTTAATCTGATATGAGTCTTCCTGACACGACATTTCTTAGAGGTTCTAGGCAGGCTGGGGGTGTACGAGGAGATTCAACATCGGCGTTTGAGAGATTTCACGAGATCATGGCTCGTTTTCATTTCATTTGTTTTTCGTTGGGTTTAGGTTTGCGTGGGTCTAGGTGTCTTGATCGTTCAACCGGTAAAAAAAACATACACACACGACTCAGTATTTGAGTCGGGGGTCTTCAATTATCTTTTCCTGTTTCCTATAGCTTCGAAAACCAGAACTAAAGCCCATTTCAACCGGAGGTTATCTTTCTCATTGCAAAGGTAGTTGTGCGTGATGTTTTGCTTATCATTTGTGAAGCTACCCGAATGGTCTATATCATATGGAGATATTTGGAGCTTCACAATACCTCCCCCTGCTGTGCTCGTACTGTGATATGCGGCCAACGCACTAGTGGTAACATTATTTGCTCACTAAACCATCACCGTTATGATACAAACATCTCGTATCAAGCCTCATCGAGATGTTGGTTATCAAGCCTAGAAATGCTTAATTAGGCGTAACCCATTCGGGCGGGAGCCGCTTAGATCCCGGAAACGCAGGAGCCGCCCAGGAAACAGATATACTAGTGCATTAAGTACTGTACGAGTACTCGGATATGGAAGTAAAAATCGAGTATGCAAAGAACCCTGTTTTGAGGAAAGGTATTATTGAGCTGGCCAGAATAATAGAAGAGATCGGCAAACTCAGGTAAAGAAGAACCCGGACCAAGACTTGGCAGACGTAACCTACCACACCATTGGTGATATGGGTATTAAGTAGTTGGCGTACGCTATTTTGAGATGCTAAAGCCTGCGCAATTTTTCTGCACAAGTACCTTGTATTAAGGGATCACTTGAATGCAACTGCTCTGGGTTCTAACCTCCTAGTCCCCCTGTTTCTTCTAATACCTAATCTGTGAGATTCCCGAGATTCAGGTCCTATCTTGTCATGCTCGATTTTTACTTCCATATCCGAGTAGATTTTGTTCGCTAGAGGTCACCCAATAGGGGATTGGAAAGGGGTTGGGTCTGGAAAGCATGGTCTGGTTCCGGAAGACTAAACTCTGTACTCGAGTACAAACTTGCTAACAGGGCATGACAGTTTTACCTGTAACGCCAAGTGTAACATTTTGAAAATTTATTGTGGGATTCCTCGGTTTTCGGACCTATCATACCTTTTGGATTTTAAGTAAATTTTTATAATAATATTGCTCTCACACGTGCAACATAAAAGTCACGGAGATTGGCCCTAACCCCGGATCAAGAATTCTACATAAAAAGTGTATACTATTTGCACTAGGTAAGTATGGTTTGTGTTATAAAAGAGGAGCTTTCATGTATTCTCATGCATGATGTTGAGATTTCTAAGTCCCTGTTTGGCACGCAAGAGAAATGGCATTTTCCTGACTTTTATGGTATGATATTTTTGTTGCAAATGAAATATTGCAACATTGCACTTTTTTGATTATAGCTCAACCTGCAAGCCTTTTTACTGGACTTTTCTTTTCATTAAAATAGTCAGAATGGCAGTCTCTATCTAGATATAGAAGCTTTTATACTATACCTATCCCTTACCTTGTGGCCGAAATTCATGGCTGCGTAGCGTGCCGCGAAGTGAGATTGGGTTCACGGCTGGCTGTTTTTCCGGTGCCCATTAGCCTATTTTAGAATCTGGGAGCAAATCTACGCAGACACTCTTGTTTCCGTCATGGCAATGCTGAACGGTACTCATTATGTGGGATTCTCAGCACTACACCACTTCTAAAACAACGTTTTTCCTGTCACGATTACTGAAATAAGCTAGTAGTAGTATCTAGCGCTGGCCATGATTACAAGGTAAGGGATTGGCCAGAGAGGCCTAACCAAAGCTTTAGCAAAAACGGAGGTTTTTTTTAGGAAAAAAATGGTGGCGCGCCAAACAGGGCCTAACTCCACAAAACATGAATCACACACATTGCCGCTTTTCGTTTTGCCCCTAAAGGTTTGAAGGGTAGGGTTACTTAACCATACTGGTATTTTGGGGTGTTACAGTATAGTATAGAGTTTAGCCTTCCGGAGCCGTGTAACTGGGCAGTGTAAGGGCAGGTTGGGCGTTGCACTATAACTTGGAGCAGAAGGGCTGACGAGTGATGCGGAACGGTAATGAAAGTGATAGAAGCAGGTGGATTACTGATGTGGGACGGGTGCGGGTGCGGACGATAAAGGGGAATTGTCTGGGTGGTTGGGAGGGAGGTTTGTATTGAGGTGTGATGTTTCCTTTTTATCTCTTTCTGGATGTGCACCCGGTATAGAGAAGGAGTGATTTAATTGGAGAGAGATATTAGAGGCCGCTTTCAACCACGAAGATTGCAGGGACAGATAAGTTGGGGAGAAGGGCATACTCTAGGTTCCTTGCGGATTGCCGGCCCTGTAGTGTCACTTGAGCATGCCTGAGGAAAAAAGTGTTTGGGTCTGTAATCTAGTAGTTGGGCTGGTCAGCAGTCCCAATACCGAGCGATCTTCCGTGAGTATTACTCGTCCTAAAATGCGAGTATTTTCTAAACCCACGCACGCTACGAGGTTGTGCATTAGAAAACTGCTAAACACATTCTTTTTGGAGATCATAGTATCTCTAGAGCTCACTCGCCAACTACCTCAAGATTAGCCATATGCTCAACCTTAGAAATTAACAGGGCGCAACAAACCATTTTCTCGATCCCTGCCGAGGCATAATCCTCCCTGCGACTCAAATACGGCTTCAAAAGATGCGGTTTCACCTTAGCCAATACCCCGTCTCTCATCCTGTCCCTCACTGCCGTAGGCCTCACGACAAACAGCGTTCCAATCTCGGCGACTATCTCAAATGCCTCCCGCACAGCGGGTACCTTCCAGGAATTCACGACTTCTTGGTACTTTGCTAGGTCCTTCGTGAGCATTATACCTCCAGCTTGGTTTACCGCGTGACGTTTGAGATGCTCTAAAAGGGCGGTTCGAAAGCCATGACTTATTTCGGTGAGGAAATGAGTGAGGTTTGCGCCGTCGAGGCAGGTGGTAGCGATCTGGGTTAGTTTTTCGAGGAAAGTTGTTGTTGAGATGCAGGTCTTGGTTCCTTGGTTAGATGAGTGATGTGTGGAGTGGGGGGGTAATAGGGGGAGATTCTTACGGGAGTTTGGAGGGTTGTTAGGCGAACTTCGTCGTCGCGGGGTTTAAAGTCGGCTTTGCGCTGCCTGCTGAGGAGGAGGGTTATGTGTGCAAGCGCAACTAAATTGTTCTTTAGCGGGAGTCTAAGAAAGGATTGTTAGGGCCGGGGTCGTACTATCGATAGTCCTCTGAATTACTGTATTCACTTTCTGCTCTAATGCTGAAAGTGTAGTATTAGTTAATTTTGTCATTTCTCGTTTGATCGTGAGTGAGGTCTGCGATAGTGGGATCAGGGCTGTGTTTATGAATGAGAACATTAGGTGCATTATTATGGTGGCGGGCTTTAGCTCTTGCAGATATGATAGGTCTGGTTCGCCTTTAGTCTGGGCTTCGGCAGTCTCGATGGCGCTATGGGGGGAGTAGTATTAGCGGGGGACCTAGGGTAGGGATAAAACTACGAACGCGTCTAGAGCTACGTCTAAAAACATAGTCCTCATGTTTTCGACCAGGATATTCAGCATTACAGACACGTCCTTCGGACTGAGCTCATTAGTATCCCAAATGCACACTCGGGGTACACATAGACGCACGTATCAGCCTGTGAACTCAATTCTAGACTTCTTCCCACAGCTTCCGCAAGCCACTTAAGCATTCTCTTTGGAAATTCGATGTTCAGTTTCCCGTCTGTGTCGGACAGGAGCACATCGGAAAGATGGCTATCTTTCCCGGGTTTACGCTCGAAGCCGATGATCTTGCCAAGGGTGTCACTCTGTGACTTTGCGAGCTCGCTTTCAAGAACCTTTTCTATCGCCCGTTCTCGGGACTTCTTAAGTCGGTCGAGGACTCCAAGATTTTTCTGCTCCTTTCGTTGTGCCTGTTTTTGTAAGATTGGGAATTTTGGGGGACGTGTGGAGAAACAAACATGAAACATGTGGAATTTGAGTAGGAGCCCTGTATATAACTGCTCCAAGCTTTCTTTTTCCTTCTCCATATACCCCCTATCTTGTAAGTACGGTGTGAACAGTTCTTCGACATTCTGGTCTAAAAGCATCGTCGTCCCGGAACTCAACGGTCCTGGATGTTCCGTCAGTCCGTGAGCCTTCAAGTCATCTGACAACGTCATAACATGTGCTCTGGAGACCTGCAGTGTGCGCAAGAAGGCTAGGGTAGAGATATTAGATGCGTGCTCTAGTACCATCTCCAGTCGCTGCTGTAGGGACTGTTGAAAAACCCTCTGCAAGAAGGTACCCAGAACTGCCTCTGGGTAGGGGAACACCTCTTTGATAGTTTCTGATTCCATTTTCAGCACGTCTCGGATTTCATGAATAAGAGTTAGTAAATTTGGGTCTAGCCCCGGGGGGTTTGCATCAGGATCTGACAGCTGTTCTTTAAGGTCGTCTTCTATGACTACCTCGCCAGCATTTATCTTACCGGCAGCAATAAAGAAGTCCATTTGGTTCAAGAAATTGCTAATCACCGATGCTCCACCGTTGAAGTCGTGCAAGACTTTGGCGCAACCCTTCATGGCCGGCACATTAAACTCCCGATATGCATCATCAAATTGCTTTAGTAAATCTTGCTCAAGGCTTTCGGAGAAGGCTTCGATAAGCTCCTTTGTCCCCGGCTTGGCGGTTCCCTCGTTCCTTTTAACAATCAAGCTTAACTGTCGGCTTACAACGGCACACTTGATACTATCATCAACCCAGGGAGTTCGTCGTAGCTTTTCTAATCGAGAGGTATCTCCACGGCTAAACTCGATATAGCACTGTATTAAGAACTTTGCATCTTCAGCCCGCTGATGCTGCTTCTCTAACTGTTCCAATTGCCCACCAATCCTAGACGCCGTGCCCCCACCATCGGAGATGCTGCTATCGAGGCGTTGAAACTCTGACAAAGTGCTGTTAAATTTGAGACTTAGGCGATCGATTGTGCGGGCATGGTCGATTTCTGCCCTTCGCACGCCTTCTTTAAGTTCTGACTCTTTTGCTGAGAGGTCTTCATCCAGGTCTTTCAGCCTCTCTAGAGCCCCTTCGAAAGTGCGGATGTAGGGCTTGGGATCGAAGGTTGGCGCTGAGCCACGGTTTAGCTATCGAAGCATTAGACAAGTGCTAAGGGGTAGCGATAATACCGCCGAAATTCGACCCCGAGCGACGGCTCGCGGGAATTGCGGAGCCGGTAAGGCCTTCGATGAAGTCTTTGACGATAAAATCAGCGGTCTGTAGTTCCACTGGTGTTAGTTTTGAGCCGGAAGCTTGACCAGGGGAAATGTGTGTATACGAACGGAGAAGTGAGATAAGGAAAATGCACTTGGTTTTGGATATATGGAGCGTGAGGTACGTGAGGATTCGGCAATAGTAGATTGGGTCATTGTTTGTGATGCTAACACAATTTAGGGGTTGGAATTTGGAGGGGTGCTGTGAGCACACGAGTGGAGATAATAATATTATAATCTCGTCAAATTAGGTATTTCCGTACAGGGATGATATCTCAAGCGACAGTCTTGGCTGGGAGCTTGCCAGTGCAAGAGTGATAGTCAATGACTGGATATGGAAAAAAAGTTCTAAAAATTGAATCTCGTATTTATGCGAAGAGCTCGATCATATACAAGTTGCGATGTAGTCCTGAAGCGATGAAGAGTTACTGTAAATAGTAAGAACAATTTTTATAGAATGAATGCAGAAACTCAAGAACTTGAATTTCAGGTTAATAAAATTAGACGAGGCATAAAGGTAGAAGGAAAATGCAAGGAGGAGGGGGAGGAGCTTACTTAGGTTTACTGTTCAAGAATCTCTCCTCAAATTCTTCATCTCAATAGGAATTGAATTTTAGCTGTTGTAATTGGGGAAAGAAAGAAAAAGGCGGTGAAAATATGGCAAGAGCTTGAAGTAAATCAAATGTTATATGATAACAAGGAATACATAAGGTGCCTGTAGAGCAAATATCTAGTTTAAACATACCCCTAGAGCTATAATAAGAAAATTCGCATCCTGGTGTTTCTTTTCTATCATATTACAAATACTGCAGATAGGGTTAATAAGGGGTTAGTATTGTGTTTTGAGTATGAAACTATAACGAGAGGGATATGGGTTACTTGATATTGGAAGAGGGAAAAAATAGAGAAGCTTGAAAATAGGAGCAAGGAGAGACCGGCATAGGAGATAAATATTATATATTGGTAAGAACTGAAATTCTGGTGATAGGAGCTGTTTTTAAAGCAGGGGAAAAAGGGCTAAAAGAATTGAACAAGGCTGGTATCGTATTAAGGTATCATAATATCATAGCACAATCTGTATTTTAGAAGTTGAGTTTACAAGAGAAGATACGATGTTGTAGAGTATTATAAGAGATTTACAAATCGTGACTGGGCAACTTATTAGGTTGGTTTACAGAATATTGAAAAAATAATACGGTATCATACCTACAATTTGGTCAAAATTCACCACCAGAATGAAGTCTTATTTCCCATTGGTCAATTATCATAAACCAAACCTATTGTAGTGTGTTATACCACGAATTTTGACTAAAATCAACAACTCTCCAGCCTCGTATGATACCGTACTGTAATCCTGGACCCTTGCATTATTCGGCGTCGCACTTAGCCATGCTGTGTTCGGAAGGGAATGGGCCCTAACCCAAGGCTCGCGTTGCATGTGCTTTGGTGGGGGCTGAGTCACGGTCTATGGAACACTTGTGTTTGGTCTACCACCTACGCTGCTCTTCTAACGATATAATAATATTATATAGATTCTCGCCCTCCGCCCCTTTTCCATCTTCCGTCCTTCTATCGGAGGCTTGGTCTTTGAAGACGCTTACTATTCCCCTTCTCGTCATGCCTTCTGCACCTCCTAGCGGTGCTCCAAGCTCTAAGGAGAAGAAGTACGACCGTCAGCTAAGGCTTTGGGGTGCAAACGGCCAGAACCGCCTCGAATGCGCACACATTGCCCTTTTTGGAGCTACAGCTACAGGCTGCGAAGTTCTGAAAAATCTTATTCTGCCAAGTAAGATATCTAATTGATTGTGAAGGAATTGTGTAGATGCGCAAGCTTGTTAACACACCACCTTCCAGGCGTTGGTCGCTTTACCGTTATCGACGATAAGCTAGTTGCGGAAGCGGACCTAGGTGTCAACTTCTTTCTTGACCAGGATAGTATTGGGAAGCCACGAGCAGAGAGGGCTGCTGCCTTGTTAGGGGAACTGAACCCAGACGTTGTAGGAGGGTTTAGAATTGATGTGAGCAACAAACTTGCATGAATGATACCTGCAGATACTCATATTATGGCAGAATCTGGAAAATATGCTCTCCAATACCCCAGAGCTCCTGGATCCCCGCACAACTGAGTTCACACACCTACTTCTGATGTCACCAGTTCCAACCCCTCTACTTTTGCAGCTGCCTGCCGAGATACCTACGTTCTTCGTTCATTCGCTCGGTTTCATTACCAGCATTCGTATATATGCTCCTACCCATACCATTATCGAAACACACCCCGATTCCTTGGTCGATCTTCGCTTGTTTAACCCATGGTCAGAACTTTTGGAATTGGCATTGGAGGAGACAAGCACCCTCGACGTGCAGGAATCAGAGGGTGGAATGAGTGATTTTCAACATGGACACGTTCCATATGTGCTGTTGCTATTGAAATATCTGGAAGATTGGAAGCAGTCGCACGAGGGCCATCTGCCCAGAAGCTATTCGGAGAAAGCGCTTTTTAAATCAATGGTCATGGATAGGATGAGAACGAACGTTCCAGGTGGCAGCGAGGAGAATTATGAGGAAGCCATCGGCGCTGTCATGAAGAATCTACGAACAGCAGAGCTCTCAAGCGGGACAAAGGAAGTCCTGAATGACCCCAAATGCCAGGATATCACATCCCAGGTACGTTTCCGGAGCCCTTGAGCGGTGGATTGCTGCTTAGTTCGTGACAGGCGGATGAATTCTGGATCATTGCCCGAGCCGTGAAGTCTTTTGCGGACTCAAACAATGGATTATTGCCATTATCTGGGGCGATGCCTGATATGAAAGCCGAGAGCCGCGGATACATTGCTTTGCAGAACATGTGGGTTACTAACTCTCGATCTTTGTCCTCGTGTACTGAGCATTGGTTCCATAGATATCGCTCTAAGGCGCGTAGTGATGCTGCCGCCGTCGAACGGATGGTTTGGGATCACATGAACCGAGTGCAGCACCCAAAACGAAACCAGATAGATCGCGATGCGATTCAGTTGTTCTGTCGACACGCAAACTTCCTGCGGCGCTTGAATTACCGTTCTATTGCTGATGAATTTTCCGATTCTAATGAAGAGCATAAAAGAGCGGTTCTAGCTGCGCTTGGGGATTGGGGCGCAGAAGATTCACTAATTAACGACTATATCGCACTTAGGGCCTATCAAGAATTCTATACTAGTCATGGCCGAGCTCCTGGGGATACTAGTCACGAAAATTGTGAAGACGATTATCAGAAAATTAGGGGAATCATCTGCCAGTACCTTGAAAGTGTTGGTTACACTGAAAGTCTGCCGGGGAGATGTGAGAAGGTTGCGAAGGAGATTATACGAGCAGGAGGTGGGGAACTCCATGTTACTGCATCAATCGCAGGCGGAATCGTTGCCCAAGAAGTGATCAAGGTATGTTAACGTTAACATCTCTTCAGGCAGGTGCCGTATTGAGACTGATTACGACTGAAAAAGATTATCACGCGGCAATATATCCCGATCAATAATACCGTCATATTTGATGGCATTGCGAGTAGAACCCAGACGTTTGAGTTGTAATTCAAGCCCTTGGATAACACGAAACATTTGGGATATGTTTTGGCGTGTTGGTGGCACCCCGCTTCTAATGGGAGGGTGTGCGTCGGACTTGTTTATTGCGCACAGCTCACCTCCAGTGCGTTTAATATTTGTTCTTAGACTTAGTAAGAAAGTGAGGTAGATATCATCTATTCCTTAGACTGATTCTATAATTGGATCTGTTTGCTATTTGCCTCATTGTTTTTTCCATCCACTGGCTCGTCTCGTGGAAGTGTAATCCCCATTTGGGACAACAGGTTGCCTCCTGGGCCAGGGAGCCCACCTTGACCTTTGAAACTCTCAAGCATATTCTTTGCGAGCGCGTAGTCTATGTTGACTTCACCATCTCCATGGTCGCTCATATCCCCATCCCCTTCACTTCGAGCCTCTTGTATTTTAGCCATGCCTTTTCCCCGTTCGATGACCCCGGCTTCCTTGAGCTCTTCCTCAACTTTTGCCATCACCTCTTGAATCTTTGCTTCTTCATCTTCGTCCTCTCCCTCACCACCACCTCTAGGTTGAGTAGGCATGCCCATCATTTCGTGCATCATTCTTGAAAACTCAACTTCATCAAAACTAACCTCCTTGTCTTCATCACTGTCGTCCGACTCCTCGTTGTGACCGTCGTCGCTCCCATCACCGCTGTCGATGTCACCCACCTCTGCTCCCTCTGCTCCGGCGTCCTCGTCGCTTAGAAATGCCTCAAACCGCCTAACCATTTTCTTCAGTGTTTCCTCCGCCTGTTTATCCCCCCATCCACTTTCCACCTTCTTTGCTCCTCTCGAGCTACCTGAGGGATCGATACTTTGCCCTGAAAGATTCCTTTCTAACTCTTCATAGTTGATATCCAACCAATTCTCACCATCGATCCGTCGAGGCCATGATAAAATTTCCTCGTCCGTGGGTGGTGCTTTCTTCAGCAGTATATCTTTAACTCTCCTGACCATATTTTTCCTCGCCTCGGAAGAAACTTGTGGAGCAGTGTTGTCACTAATGAGCATTTCAAAACCACAAGTAAGCTTCATCCCGATCACATTCGCATTTGACATATCATGTGAGGCCTTAAACCCACCTCCGGACGGTGGTTCGAATTCCTGCGATTTGAGTTGAGCGTAGAGGACTTTGGAAAATTTGACGGATATCGTGACCATATCGCGAGGCGGGAAGTGGCTCATCGATATCAGTGACTTAAGAGATATCGGGTCGCGCAGGTAGAAGGCTTCTACAGCCGCGGCTATTGATTCTGGTGCCTCATGCAAGACCATTGCGCAGATTCGTGGGACGAGGGCCTCTGCGTAATGGAGATGCTCTTGTATTGCCTTTGGATACCTCCCGAGCCGGTAGAAAGCCTCTTCTTCTACTAAGTGAATCCGTTGGAGAAAGGCAGAGGAGTCTGAGACGAGGATTGAATAAGCTTCCTTAAGCGTGAGAGAGCACGCAGCGGGTTTCGGGCGGCCTATTGGAACCGGAGTGGTAGCCAAAGGAATTATGAGGAGGTTCGCATTATGTATCCAGACCTAGATATGTTAGTTCACGAAAGAACATAGTGGTAGTGTGGCTAGTACCCGATTACCAGCAATCTCAGGCTTGAGCCAACGTGGAAGGGTGCTTGCAGCCTCGATAAGTAGAAACTCGCCGTCGGTATCGTATACTCTACTAAGTGTGAGTAATCCATCAGAAAGATAGCAAAGCGGGAGCCGGACTGAAACCATAAATTGGGAATATCCCTTGTTAATTCCCTTAATATCCAGACGATCAGCCATTCATCATCCACCGAGTCCCCATACTCTGTTTTTCCGTGCAAGTACCACCCCACAGCTTTAGCTTCTGCAAGTTCTAGTTGAAAGCTGCCCCGTTGCCAGATATAGTCAGCCGTTACTTCCTTGACAAACTTCTCAGCCGTCTGCTTCACCTTCTCCAATTCCGCTCGAATCGCGGTTTGGTCCGAAGTTTGGTCGATGATGATTAGGGTGTATTCCACGCAGTCGTCTGGCAAGGTCCTCTGAGGGATCCCGTGAAATTGGCCAAAGCCGGGGGTGAATGGGTTTGTATTCGCCTCCATTTTTGCTTCTTTTGGTTGTTGATGAAATGAACAAGACTGTTAGTGTCGGGACCGTTTGGTATCATACTAATGTTCTAGATAAGGACTACGAGTGCGGCCAATAGATATATTCAGTCACGTGGGTCTGATAAGAAAGATTTGGTGCTCCTTTTAACAAGCCCACACCTAACCCTACGCAACAGGAACAACTTGAGTTACCCCTCCACCCCACCAACCTGACCAAACATTCACTTGCTGATTCCCTTGATCCAGCAGCCACCGACCACCCTCCATTGTTCCTATACCAGCACCGTTTTTCACCTCCACAACTACTTGTGCAAAATACAGGTCTAAAACACGATGTTGGATGTTCTTAGCTTTATTGAGGCAAGGGGTGGTAACCCGGAGGTGATTCGTGAATCCCAGAGGAAGAGATATGCACCTGTCGAAGCAGTTGACGAGGTTATCGCTTTGTATGAGGAAGGTCGTCTCGGTTTGTGCCCCGTCTGGTATCCTGTTTCTTTCTTTCTTTCTTTCTTTCTTTCTTTCTTTCTTTTTGAAATTTACCGGTTCTCTTTCGTAGCAAGATTTAATGTCGACACCAAGGGGCGCGAGATCAACAGGACGCAGAAGGAGATTGGTGCCAAGAAAAAGGTGCTCTCCTCTTGAAGTATTAGTCGCACTCGTAAGAGAGATTGCTGACTTGCGACACATAGGCCAAAGAAGACGCATCCTCCCTCTTAGGACAAAAAGCCGAGCTTGAGGCCGAAAGGAAAGACCTCGAGGGTATTGCTAAGGAGAAGGAGAAGAAATTGTACACCAAACTAGGCACAATCGGGAACCTTGTTCATGGCTCGGTTCCTGTGAGCAACAACGAGGACAACAACGAACTCATCAGGAAATGGACTCCAGAGGGGGTTACTGTTGAGAGGCGCGATTGTCTTTCCCACCACGATGTGCTTTTCCGCCTCGACGGATATGAGGCAGAGCGCGGCGTCAAGGTCGTGGGACATCGTGGGTACTTTTTAAAGCGATGGGGTGTATTCCTTAACCAAGCATTGATTAATTATGGATTGGAGTTCTTGGAATCAAAGGGATATTCGCCGCTTCAGACGCCACAGTTTATGCTCAAGGGTATGATGGCTAAGACTGCTCAACTAGAGCAATTTGATGATGAGTTGTACAAGGTATGTATTGTATCGTGTATGTGGATGAGTGGGCCCTACGGGGTATACCGGACAGTTTCTAACAGGTTTAAAATAGGTTGTAGATGGAGAGGAGAAGAACGACAAGTACTTGATTGCTACCTCCGAGCAGCCTATTTCCGCTCTTCATGCCGATGAATGGCTGCAGCAGAAGGAGCTCCCTATTAGATATGCAGGTTTTAGTTCGTGCTATCGTCGTGAGGCGGGAGCCCACGGAAAGGATGCTTGGGGTATTTTCCGAGTTCACCAGTTCGAGAAGGTATGGTGCAATCTCTTGCTTTGGGTAGCCTGCTGCTGACAAAAACTCATAGATTGAGCAATTCGTCATCACAGATCCTGAAAAGTCTTGGGAAGCATTCGACCAAATGATCAACTATTCTGAGGAATTCTACAAGTCCCTCAATATCCCTTACCGTGTCGTCGCTATCGTCTCTGGCGCGCTAAACAACGCTGCGGCAAAGAAGTATGATCTTGAGGCTTGGTTCCCTTTCCAGGGCGAATACAAGGAACTCGTTAGTTGCTCCAATTGCACAGATTATCAGTCACGTAACCTCGAGATAAGATACGGAACAAAAGCTCAGACGGACACGGTCAAGAAATATGTTCACTGTCTTAACTCCACCCTCTGTGCGACTGAGCGCGCTCTTTGCTGCATTATGGAGAACTACCAGACCCCTGAGGTATACAGTTAACGTCGGCCCTTGAAACATGGTTGAACGCTAACCTGGCATATAGGGTATGACTGTCCCCATAGTCCTAAGGAAGTACATTCCAGGAGCTCCGGAGTTTATTCCATTTAGCAAGGAGTTAGCTTCGAATAGCACTTCAATGAGAAGGGGTAAACCAAATGCGTAGATAGTTAGAAAGGGCATAGCTATAGGGTAATAAACACCAAATATCCATTGCGGGAATGATCGGAATAGTAGACGTGAATTGAGGACTATCCGGCTGGTTTCTGGCCGTGAGCAAGAACCTGGGATGTGGTTCTGGGATTGCAAAATGTGAGTGACACAGTATTCGGGTGGGAGAGTTAAAAACGGGAAAACCTTTCATACTAGGAACTCTGAGTGAGACATAGCATTTTTATCTCGGATACCACAATTTTAAATGCAAGAGCAAAAACCTCTAAAAAATATAAAAATATAAACTGATAGCCGGTTCCCCTGTGATGCAAAAGCAAGTGTGACGTGCCACTATTTTTTATATAAATTCAGGCAGAGAGGCTTACAGAATACAATATATCCATCCAAAGGTTTACATAATTAATATGATACACTGAATCTGGAGGCAGAATTGGCATTTCTGTATAAGTCACAAGCTGTTGGTAAAGTATTAGAATCTATTTCATGGGCAAAATCTTGTACTTTAAATAAAAGAAATATTGGATTTTATTACATCCAATTAAGATATTGTAATCAAGTAGGCAATGTTCAAAATATGAACACCAGGGGCACAAACTATTCTATGTGGAGAATACTGCGCGAGTGCAAGAGGGATTGTGAGGCACACTTAGTGAGGAGTATAGAGCAGATTTGGTAGAAGTTCTAGTTCTTAATTACTCCAAAACAGGTGGGCAGTTGTTACGGGGTAGCTTAACAGAGTAGGATTCCAAGTTAACTACATCAGCAAAAATAATACCTTGTGTTCTGTGCGTTCTGTGTGTCTGACGGACCTGACGCTGGAACGCTAATCGCAAGGCAGGATGCAACGTCAATCTGACATTGCGTTCTGACATTGCGTTACTTGGCGCCGTCCGTCCTGACGCTATCAGGACACAGACATCAGCAAAAATTCTGGCTTGCATTCTGAGCGTCCTGTGCATCAGACGCACAGGACGCCAGAACGCCAATCGCGAATCAGGACGCAACCATGGTACCACACAACTCACCAGACGCAACCGAATTCAGCCCCTAAGACTCAGGACGCACCGGACGCAGCACCTAAGACTCAGGACACACCGGACGCAGCACCTAATACTCAGGATGCCACCTGACGCAGCACCTAATACTCAGGATGCCACCTGACGCTGGACCATATCTTCCTGAGATAAGTGAAGGGTCCCCCCTTTACCAGTTTCTGACCTTGGTTACCTCGGTCACAATACTAGATTTAATGCTATCAAACAATTAAATTTACTACTATTCTACTATGGTTCTAATATACAGGCTAATCCACATAGAAACACCCATCATGATACTCATAAGCAGCCTGAGCCTTCTAACAAAATACCCATTCACAGGCAAGTTTAACCCCCCCCCCCAGCCTCATGCTCCGGGGTACCCCCCCTAGCCGGCACCCTGTAACATCATGAATAAAAATCGCGGAGGGATGAATCTTATATCCCTGTGAAGCCGGCGGCGAGCCCAACAACCTCCTGCAAACAGAATCAAAATCCGTCCAGCGGTTGTGGAGTAATCTGCCGTCGAGTAAAATATCGCCAGGGTTACTATAAAGATCCTCTCCACAGAAGACAGCGACTTCCTGGGTTTTGATGTGACAGAGACGTACCTTATATCGTTGGGAAGCTGACATCGAGCCCAACAATCTCCCACAAAGAGCATCGAAATCCGTCCAGCGGTTGTGGAGTAATCTGCTGTCGAGTAAAATATCGCCAGGGCTACTATAAAGATCCTCTTCACAGAAGACAGCGATTTCCTGGGTTTTGATGCGACAGAGACGTACCTTATACCGTTGGGAAGCTGGCGTCAAGGCCAACAACCTCCCGCAAAGAGCATCAAGATCCGTCGAGCGGTTGTGGAGTAATCTGCTGTCGAGTAAAATATCGCCAGGGTTACTATAAAGATCCTCTTCACAGAAGACAGCGATTTCCTGGGTTTTGATGCGACAGAGACGTATCTTATACCGTTGGGAAGCTGACATCGAGCCCAACAACCTCCCACAAAGAGCATCGAAATCCGTCCAGCGGTTGTGGAGTAATCTGCTGTCGAGTAAAATATCGCCAGGGCTACTATAAAGATCCTCTCCACAGAAGACAGCGATTTCCTGAGTTTTGATGCGACAGAGACGTACCTTATACCGGTAGAGAGCTAGCGTCAAGCCCAACAACCTCCCGCAAAGAGCATCAAAATCCGTCCAGCGGTTGTGGAGTAATCTGCCGTCGAGTAAAATATCGCCAGGGTTACTATAAAGATCCTCTTCACAGAAGACAGCGATTTCCTGGGTTTTGATGCGACAGAGACGTACCTTATACCGTTGGGAAGCTAGCGTCAAGCCCAACAACCTCCCGCAAAGAGCATCAAGATCCGTCGAGCGGTTGTGGAGTAATCTGCTGTCGAGTAAAATATCGCCAGGGTTACTATAAAGATCCTCTCCACAGAAGACAGCGATTTCCTGGGTTTTGATGCGACAGAGACGTACCTTATACCGTTGGGAAGCTGGCGTCAAGGCCAACAACCTCCCGCAAACAACATCAAGATCCGTCGAGCGGTTGTGGAGTAATCTGTTGTCGAGTAAAATATCGCCAAGGCTACTATAAAGATCCTCTCCACAGAAGACAGCGATTTCCTGAGTTTTGATGCGATAGAGACGTACCTTATACCGTTGGATAGCTGGCGTCGAGCCCAACAACCTCCCATAAACAGAATCAAGATTGGTTGAGCGGTTGTGGAGGAATCAGCCTTCTAATCCAAAGATCGCCAGCCTTGTAACTTCATGAATAATAGCCCTGTAGGGTTGAATCCTATACCAGTATGGAGCTGGCAGCGAGCCCAGTAACTTCCAGTTATAACATTTAGGATTGGTTTAGTGGATGGGATGGAGTATTGCAGCTAGTGCCCGGGAATGTGGGTGTTCAAGTTGGGTGTGTTGATGAAAGAGTTTAGGTGAGTCGCATCGCGTTGGGGGCTACTAAGTGCCGAGAAACCTCCATGAACAGCCTGCCAGTGAGTGCTAGACTAGAGAGTGTTCTAGCTATCACTCGCTTTCAGACTAGAGTAAGCTAGCATTTTGGCTCCCTCAAAGATAAAGTTCTGAAAATAGAACTCTGAGTGCCGGTGTGACTCTGGCCCGGGGTCTTTAGCGTAAATTTAAGATTAAGGGTACGATGGCTTTCTCACCAGGCGCCAGGCCAAAGTATATTTTCTTTGCCCAGAAATACTCCTTGCTCACAACTGGGCTACTAGAAGACAAAGAAGGCTGAAAGGAGAATCAGGGGTAGTGGTGAATCCTGATGTGCGATGGTGTTGAGGTTTAAGTCAGGATGCATGGGAGGCAGGGTTGCTTGGTTGCATGTGTCCGGACGGAACCCAGTGTAGGAAAGGGTTTCCAGACGCACCAGACGCAACCAGATGTGGCGCATAGGTACAGGACGCACAGGACGCAGAGTCCAGGCCAGGAGAGTCAGGACGCAACACTACTGTATCTGATGCAGGCCACCTTTTTGCTGATGGACCCCTACATTCTGTGTGTCCTGACTGCGTCTGATGCTCCACTACTCCGTCCTGACGCAGCCTGATCCAGGACTCTCCCATCCTGACGCCACCTGATCTACTACTCCTCCGTCCTGACATCGCCTGATCTAAGACTCTTGCGCCCAGATGCCGGTTTCTTCTCACCGAATGGCAGGGCTTCGTGGCTCATACCACCTCTCGTCGCCATGCTTTCTGCTCCTGCCTGCCTCATCCGGATCCCACGATCCTGATCTCTCCCTTCCTGACGCCTGGTCTGTTCTTCCTGATCTTACCCCCTATACATGCCGTATCCTGATCCAATCGTGATTCAATCAGACCTCGCCTTGTGATCTCTGACGCATCGTGAAATAAGTCTAATGCTATCCTGGTCCTACGCCTAGAGGCTTTTCCTAACACTGTTACTATGAGTTTTACCGTATCCTGATCGCGTGGCTTCACTAATTCTACTCTGAATCCTGGAGTTGGTTTGATGTCCTCATATTAATACTAAGCTCCTCCCGGCACCTTTCCCACATGTGAGAGCGACCACCTCATCCAAATATTTATTACAGGTATGCTACACTTTCTCAATCTCCTAACTAAACGTATTATTACTCCCACCTTGCCCCTGCTCCATATCCGATGGCTCGCTATGCATAGTCATCAGCAAAAATAATACCTTGCATTCTGTGCATTCTGTGCATTCTGTGCATTCTGTGGGTTCTGTGCGTCTGATACACCTGACACTGGAACGCAAATCGCGAATTAGGACTCAACCACCCTACCATAACATGCATCTAACGCAACCTGACGCAGCACCTAATTCTCAGGACACACTTTGATGCAGCACCTAATTCTCAGGACGTACCAGATGCAGCACGTAATACTCAGGACGCTATCTGACGAAGCGTCCAATACTCAGGATCCCACTTGACGCCAGACTACATCTTCCTGAGATAAGTGAAGGGTTCCCCCTTTATTTTTCTGACCTGGGTCACAATAGATTTCATACCGTCAAACTGTTAAATTTAGTACTAGTAGTCTTCTATTGTTCTAATATACAGGCCAATTCACAGAGAAACACTAAGTTATAAGCAGCCTTTTGACACCTTCATCCTCTACCCGGGACCCTGTAGCTCACTGGGGAATTGGCGCCTCAGGACAGATCCTATACCACAGCGTAGCTGGCGTCGAGCCCAACAAGACACAGCAATCAGATCCAGAATTGGCCTAGCAGTTGTGGAGGAATCCGCCATTGAGTTCAGGCACCGGGCCTTTAGAGAGACCACTCTCAGAAGAGTTGGCAGATTCATGAGCTTTACAGCGACAGAGACGTACCTTATACCACCGCGTGGCTGGCGTCGAGCCAAACAATCTCCCGCAATCAGATCCAGAATCGGTGCAGCGGTTATAAAGGAATCAGCCATCGAGCTAGGGATTGCCAGCAAACGATTTAGCACTGTAACTTCATGAATAAAGATCGCAGGGAGAAGGACCATATACTACCGTGTAGCTGGCGTCAAGCCCAACAACCTCCCTCAAAGTGCATCAAAGTGCATCAAGCGGTTGTGGAGTAATCTGCCATTGAGTAAAGTATCGCCAGCGTGATACGTAATACACCCTCCCCAGAAAACAGGGGATTCCTGAGTTTCGATGCGACAGAGACATACCTTATACCGGTGGGAATCTGGCGTCGAGCCCAACAACCCCCGGCAAAGAGCATCAAAATCTGTCTACTGGCTGTGGAGTGATCTGCCATCGAGTAAAATATCGCCAGGGCTACTACAGTAATGATCCTCTCCACAGAAGACAGCGATTTCATAGGTTTCGATGCGACAGGGCCATACCTTATACCATTGCGTAGCTGGTGTCGAGCCAAACAACCTCCCGCAATCAAATTCAGGATTGGAGCACTGGTTGTAGAGGGATCTGCCATCGAGTTCTGGGATCGCCTGGGTTTCTTTAAAGACAACTTTCACAAAAGTTAGTGATTTCCTCGACCTTGATGCCACAGAGACGTCCTTTATACTGCTGCGTAGCTGGTATTGGGCCCAACAATCTCCCGCAATCAGATTCAGGATCAGAGGAGTGGTTGTGGAGGAATCAGCCATCAAGGTCTGGGATCACCGGGGTATCTATAAAGACAACTTTCACAAGAGAGAGTGATTTCCTGAGTTTTGATGCCACAGAGACGTCCTTTATACCACTGCGTAGCTGGCGTCGAGGCCAACTATTACCCGCAATCAGACTCAGGATCGGAGAAATAGTTGTGGAGGAATCTGCCATCGGGTTCTTGGATCGCCAGTATGCTACCATATTCTGTCCTGTAACTTCATGAATAATATCCCTCTGGGGATGAATCTTATACCACTGGATAGCTGGCATCGAGCATAGGAATCTCTAGGTGTTGGATTTAGGATTCATTGTCTCACTGTGGTAGAGTATTGCAGCTGTGGCTTGGGAGTGTGGATGATAGGGCCAGTGTTGAGTGTTGTGATAAAGAGAGTGTGCCGCGTCACCTCCAGTTTGAAGCTAAGTGCCGAGAACCCACCAGGCACTACATCAGCAAAAACGGATTGTGCGTCTGATGCGTCGGCGTTGCATTCCGATGCAAGTGACGTATTTTCTGTGTTCCCTGCGTTCGGTGCGTTCTGACTTGCGTTGCAACGTTCCTTGTGTCCTGACGCAATGTCACATCGTCCCGACGTCTAGACTGCCCCAGACTCTAGATCTCGTCACCTTGTTCTCCTGATCCTGCTAGCTCCTCCTTGCCTCTTCTCCACGTCCTGATGTATCCTCACCCTTATCTTCGCTATCACAACTTCAATTAATTCGCTGCTTCCTCAGACGTCAGCCGGCGTCTGGGGCGGCAGCACCTTTTTTTCTTCACATCTCATGTTTCACATCTCACATCTCACGCCTGATTGGTCTGGTGAACTAATGATCTGGGTTTCAAGAAAGTCACTTCTATATGTTCTAGTATACACAGTATCAAGATGTAGGATTCTGACACATACCGGAGGCTTGATTCTCTCATTCAGCCTCTGTAATATACCTCGTTAAAGGTTCTCAGATCAATCCGGCTATTTACAAGCCAGCGCCGGTCCTTCTCCGGGATCAGGTGTGTCAACCCGAGAATTGTCCCTATATCAACTATTGTAAACCTTGGCCTATCCTCCCTCATCTGCACTGTAACAAGGCCATGTAGATCCGATAGACGCCCCGAGTTGACTGGGGTCGGCATCTGAACACCAGCGACACAACTGACCATATCATGGGCTCTGTAGTCCCGGAATTTCAAGAGGGTAACTAGCTTTACCAATAAACGACCCCAGAGTGCACGATACATTTCTTCCGTAGCCGCCTGGACTCAAACCCAATCATTGCGACTGCCCTGGTTTCTAAAGTGTAGGGCGCCGCTGGTGGATCGCGCACTGTGGATCTCGTAAACATCGGCTTCTTGGAACGCAAGAACTCGTATTTTGAGTTGTGTCTGTAGCTCAACAGGGAGTGCTCGTGGCATCGCATAGTCCTCAGGAAGACGGTGCGCTGCAGGCAGGTTATGTCTGCTATATCGGATCAATTCAAGATATATAATCTCAGGTGAGACTCCGGAGATCTGGCTAAAATCCACAACATTAGACACATCCTCCCGACGTCCCTTCAGGATCCTTCTGGGGATCACTCGCTGTGATACTGTGCTGGTTTTCCTATCTAAATGCTGCAGCACGTCCACCGAGAGATCCACTCCACGAGCGTCCAGAGATTCCAAGTTCAATAGTCTCACCTGGATTGCATGTTGACGACCATAGCGGTGCACGATCTGGCGCCTGGCATCATTTTAATTCGATTGTCGACATCTGTCCTTGATTTGCATCTTATGAGCTAGCTCTCCGATCTTTGTGGAATACATCGGAATATTGCCAAACTGGCGTATATAGTCACAAGAGTGGCTTAGTAGATGCATCTTGATAAAGTTGAAATGTGTTTCACCATCAATCATGTTCATACGCAATTCGTTCTCTTTGTCATGATCGTGGTCACGGATTCGGCGCCATTGGGATGGGGCCACTCGCTTCCTTATCAGGGCTCTCTGACGTCGCATCTTCTTTCGTTGCTTGTCAACTTTGGCCTGTGTGCGTTTTGTCACTCGAAAGTCCAAGAAGATATCTTTCATCCTATGAAACTGGTCCAGATAGTCTTCCATGTAGGCTATGGCATCAGGGGTGTGGCTTCGGTACTAGTATTGTGCAATCATATTGAAGTCCACGAGTGCCCTGATGCATCTGAGAGCACGTTTGAAAGGAATTGCTTGTGTGCCTACTGGTTGGCGAAGCGCCACGGCGAGAACTCCCAAAATACAGCGCCCCAGATTCCTCATCTCTTTCCCTTGCCACTGTGTAACCTCGCGGTAGGCCTTTTTGAGGACCAAGAATCTCGGGTATGTCGGTAATGCCTTCCAAACATTGTCGAACACCTGCAGTCGCCCGTGTTTCTTCAGAAAGCCTTCAATCCAGTCCATCATGTGCTTAAATGATACTAGATAAATGGTATGGAGCATGTCTGGTTTGTAGAGATTAGACGCCAAAACCCGGTCAAGTCTGTGAAATATATTTTGGCCAATCCCAAGATTATCACACATGATGTGGTCCTCATTGGATTCCAAGCCTGCATTCTGAATTTCAGGTGTGTAGCATGGGTATCTGGTGTAATCTCAGGTTTGATAGTTTTTGGCATTGGTTCCTAATTTGTGGGTAAGCATCTCACATTTAGGACAGGCGTTGGATTTTAACTGGTGTAGTGCCACATTTTTCATATGGTCCAGGATCCACGCGGAGAGGATTGGGAAGCAGAGTCGAACCTTGCCATCGGCATAGTCAATGGGGACGCCGGAATATGCCATGCCGTGTAGGGGCACAGGGATGAGTGCGAATACATCTTGTAGGGTGTCAGCGTTGATTTTCCTCTGGCGTTGATCGGCCTTGGAGGACTTTGAGAGTTTGGGCAGAAGAGGCGATAAGGCAAGAAGCAGAACAGCCATCGATCCTGAGCTGTTGTGCCGGGCCGATGGAAGATTTCCGATCGTAAGATGGTGTAACGACCCTACAGATAGGTAGCTACAGTGGACCAGAATCAAGCCCGTATGGCATATCAAGTGGTAACCATATTGAGGATAGGCCAGTATACTTAGTATACTACCTGTAGACATGAGTTGGTACAAGTGTCTACAAAGTGACTTGGTGACATAGGGTTAGACAGGGTAACCTAGGTAGGCCAAAGTTACCCTACTAGGCAGGGTAACCTTCGGAGAGTATGTTCGCATAAAACAAAGGACCCATAGTAAACGTTGCACGGGTCTCCGAGGCAACATTATATGTGGTCGCGCGGACTCCCGAAGGAAATAAAGGCATGATAGGGTGAAGTTACCCTGCCTTGGAAACATGATTACCCTACCTTGGGACCCCAGTTACCCTACTGAGGTACCCCAGTTACCCTACCTTCACCGACAAAGTCATCTGCAGACTTAGGGGAAAGTTATCCCACAATAGGGGGGCTCTTAGATGTTCATAGGGCGGCTTCGGATGGTACGAAACGGACTACTGACGGAGCAGGAGTGGTCCGAACCTCCTGTAACTTTCACGGAATATTCCTAACGCCCCCCTGCGGCCCCAGCGTTGGTACGGCGCGACAGCACTGTACGGCTGTGTAGTTGTGTGCTTCCTAGTAAAGTGAGATCCATAGGAACACTCCCACAACACAGTATGAGTTGTGGCCGTCCAACCGACCAGAAGCTGTTCACAGGATATATAAGGGGTGTGAGGGTGACCGCCTCCTGGGGCGCCACCTGGATAACACCTGGGAACCACCTACGGGCATACTTTGACCTCCGGGTAATTGAATGGTTAACAGTAGAGGGTTTGGGGACTGACCGGGGAAGCTGCAAGGCTTCCAGGACAACCACCTCAAAGCCAGTCCCAGGCTACCCCGTGAACTCTAGCATTACCATGGGTTATTAGTGGACTCTAGAGGTGTGAGTCTTGTCACGATTTAAGCAGGTCCCGCATGGTTGACTGTGGGTAGCGCCCATGCAGTCAAGCAGCAGGAGATTTCTTATCGAGGGAGCATGCAGTCAGGTTTAGAAGCTTAGTATAGCCAAGTAGATTTGCCGATGGACTGCAT
>Ga0307509_10000326_pt1 | contig 78296 bp, 56 predicted proteins | sample 10_EM_MG_FD_202245 | JGI IMG/M metagenome (GOLD analysis project Ga0307509, IMG submission 202245) | Populus trichocarpa ectomycorrhiza microbial communities from riparian zone in the Pacific Northwest, United States - 10_EM | ecosystem: Host-associated > Plants > Roots > Unclassified | place...
GCAACAAGTAGTATCCGGAAGATCAAGATTATGTCGACATGTTGGAAGAACGTTCACTTTCGCCAAACCCCCGTTTGTGATGCCTTCTGGCAAGATCCTTTCGAAGTCAACTAAAGCAGCTATTCTTGCCCTTGCTTTGCAGGATGTCAAAAATGGGCTGGTGACCTTTCTAGAAATTGCTCAAGAGGCAGGGTTTATTGGCAGCTTTTGTTTGAATTTTCACCTCGATCCATTGCAAGTCCGGGCTTGAGGAGGAGACAATAAATTCAATGCCTATCTTAGTATATTCCACTAGTGTACCCATTCCTGTAATCCGCTATAATGAGTAGTTCGAGCCCCACTAGTCATGCACTACTGACACGCACTTTACCATTTTGGTGGAAAAGAACTCTCAAACCTTGCTATGACAAATGGGGAAGGCAATTCTTGGCTAAGAAGCACGAGTACATTATGCAGGACAACTCTAAGCCTTCCAATATCGTACTCAAGTAGCACGCTCAGTACTCTGGAAAGATAGAATAGGAAGGAGATAATTGAAAGAAAAAAAAGAATAACTTTATTTGGTTACATTTGAGGTGTTTCCTTTGGGGAGGGGCCTGGTGGGAATCTTGAATCCTGGTAGACTATTTATTCATTCTGGTTGCGAATAATGGGGAAGATCCCCCTGGCTAGATTCTGTCTACGGAGTACGCAACTGCAATATGGAAGGTCTCCCCGAGCCAACAACATGAATGAGGCTCGACTGGAGTGGTTGCGTGTTGACAAAAGTCGCGCGTACTTAGTTCTGGATTGGTGTGTAACAATAGTTTAGGTGGGGGGGGGTTTGGTTGAGAGGTTTTGACATCAAGGCCAAAGGAAGCTTGAAGACAATGAAAGCCTATTAAAAAAAAAAAAATACAATAAGGGGAGAAGGTCGGGCGGGCTGCAATTACGAGGTGTGGAATTTCTACAAAGACTAAGCGAGATTGAGAAATTCAAGTGATGACAGGTGAGAATGTTTTTTGGCAAAAGGCCGGGTGCACATCGGCAAGGAGATGTGGCGTTTATGTGAGAAGCACGGCGGGCGAGCACATGTGCTGACATGCTCGAAATAAATTTACCTCCCGAGGCTGGAAGACGCGGTTACCAAATAATCATGCAAAGGCACACCGGCTTTGCAATGAGGCGGAGTCCGGGAGTGTGAGAAGATATGAAAATCTCTCACTTGGAATATATCATCCACCCATCACAGTTTTATATTGAAGTGAGCTCGGACCAGGTTATTGCCTTATTCTGATTCGCGCTTGCTACCGCAATGAGCAATCGGTGTATTAGTTTCAAATCAGGAAAGCCTTGTTCGTACAGCATAAGGCGGTGCTTTACTCGAGTACTGTACAGTCATCTGCGAGGCGAAGTCAGGTTTCTGTATATAATCTATCAAAACCTCTAAGGTGTGGTATTTCCGAGGCATGGAACTGGTTGGTGGGTAGTTGACACATAAGGAGTCACACCTCCGAGCTCTGTTCCGCTTGGACACAGAAAGGTTTTGCGAATTCTCCAGTTTAGCATACCACTATCGCTGTGTCGTACCATTTCTACAAGCAACCAGCATTTCGAAAAGATCATGGCCCAGACGACATACACCCAATCGGCCGCATTCGGCAACAACAATTCTAATTGCAACAACATCACAGACAGCTATAACACCACCACCATTTATAACTCCGACCAAGATGCAAGAATTATGCGTTGGATCTCTCCTCTAGAGCCGGATGATAGACACCATAGTTTGCGCATAAACCGATTTGAGGGTATTGGAGATTGGCTTCTGGAAACAAGTGAGTGTCGGAAGTGGAGGGAGGGTGCAAGCGATCAGGCGGTCTTGTTTTGCTCTGGGGATCCGGGAGTAGGAAAGACACATTTGACGTAAGCGGCCAGATTCTTCTAAGAGAGGTGTCACTAACGGCCAGAAATTCTAGTTCCTTGGTTATCGACAGGCTCTATGACAAGGCAACGGAGGAAGGCCAAGCGGTTTCATGGCTGTACTGCGATTACAACTTTCAGCAAGATCAGACAGTAATTAACATAATGGGGGCAATTTTGAAGCGGCTGGTAGGCAAGGAAATCCCCGAGGATGTGCGGAAGGCATTTCAGGGAGGAAGAAGGCCGCTGCTTGCGGATCTGATGCGGATGTTGAGGATCGCAATTGCTAAGCTACCCAAAGTTTACATATGTATCGATGCGCTTGATGAATGCCTACCGAAGGATCTCCCCAAGCTACTTGAGTCGCTACTAGATATTGTCCGGGAGTCCCCTACAACGAAAATATTCCTAACCGGGAGGCCGCATGTCGGGGGAGCCGTCCACCAATATTTCACCAAGGTTGTTGCGGTACCAATCAGCCCTAACCATGGCGATATCAGGAATTATGTGGTGATGAGGTTAGACAGTGATGACATGCCAGAGGCGATGGACAATAGTTTACGGGAGGAGATCCTAAGAATTATTATAGAGAAGATGTCTAATATGTGCGTTGGCGTCCCCCCCCCCGCCAAGGACATATACTTACTAACGCTTGCGCAGATTCCTCCTTGCTTCTCTTAACATTGAGGCTGTACTGGGGGAGGTGACAATTCGTCAGAGAAGAAGGAAACTTGAAGAGATGGCACGAGGTAACGGACTGAGCGACGCTTACACAGCAACCCTAACTCGACTGAAGTCGCAGAAGGGAAATAAGCCAGTACTGGGGCTCAGGGCGCTTATGTGGGTGTCGTATTCAGATAGGCCATTACTAGCCGCAGAGCTCTGCCATGCCCTGGGAGTAGAGATAGGATGTACAGATCTGGATCCGGAAAACATTCCTGCCTTACGGACGCTGCTATCATCTTGTCTGGGCCTTCTCACGGTCGAGGCGTCCACGTCCATAGTCCGGCTAGTGCACTTCACTCTACAGGAACATCTCTCAAGCGAAACTACGCTTTTCTGCAGTCCCCACTCGGCTATTGCGGAGGTTTGCTTGACATATCTCAATTCCCGATCTGTTAAGAATCTTAGTCCTACTCTTCGCCCTGCCCCATCAACAATGCCCTTTTTAAAATATGCTTCGCTTCACTGGGGGGAGCGCACAAGAAGGGGGATGACGGAAAATGTCAAAATACTGGCACTTCGGCTTCTCGATAGATTTGATGAGCATATATCTGCTCAACTGCAGTTAGACTGGTATCCACCATATAATCCCTCTGATCTAGAATTTAACGGCGAAAGAAGACCTGTTGGATTTAGCGGGCTCCATGGGGGAGCATATCTCGGGATTGTGGAGGTAGTCTCCGCGATATTGAAGATGAAAAAGTGGGATGCTAATGCAATCGATTGCACGGGGAGTACGGCCCTCTCGTGGGCAGCTCGCATGGGCCGTCAGGAGATGGTAAAGATGCTTTTGGAGCGAGAGGAGGTTAATCCCAATCATGTAGAAACCTGTTATGGCCTGACACCGCTCTTGTTGGCGGCAGGGAGAGGGCATGAGGGGGTAGTAAAGATACTTTTGGAACAAAATGACGTCAATCCCAACCAAGCCGACAGCAGATATGGAAAGACGCCACTCTGGCTCGCGGCTGAGGGAGGGCATGAGGGGGTGGCCAAGATCCTTTTAGAACGAAACGACGTCAATCCCAACCAGGAAAGCACGTATAATACCTGGACGCCGCTCTGGATCGCGGCCCACGGCGGGCACGAGGGGGTAGTCAAAATCCTTTTACAACGAAACGACATCAATCCCGACAAAACCGACCCCAGATATCGCCAGACGCCACTTGCGGTGGCGGCTCGCGATGGGCATGAGGGGGTAGTAAAGCTCCTGTTGGAACGAAAAGACGTCGATCCTGACCAGGCTGACACTCGATATGGGCGGACGCCACTCTCGTTGGCGGCAAGGGATGGGCGCGAGGGGGTGGTAAGGATGCTTTTGGATCGAAAAGACGTTGATCTTAACCGGGTAGACAAATATAGTCGGACGTTACTCTCATTCGCCGCTCAGGGCGGGCTTGAGTGGGTAGTAAAGATGCTTTTGGAACGGGAGAACGTCAATCCTGACCAGGCAGACACCGAATATGGCCAGACGCCACTCACGTTGGCGGCAAGGGGTGGGCATGAGGGCATAGTAAAGATGCTTCTGGAACGAAATGATGTCAATCCTGACCAGGCAGACACAAGATATGGGCGGACGCCACTTTCATGGGCGGCCAAGGGCGGGCATGAGGGGATAGTAAAGATACTTTTGGAACGGGGGAACGTCAATCCTGACCAGGCAGACCCCGAATATGGGCGGACGCCACTCTCTTGGGCGGCAGAGGGCGGGCACGCCAACGTGGTAAAGATACTTTTGGAACGAAAGGACGTTGATCCCAACCAGGCAGACACCGAATATGGCCGGACGCCACTCTCATGGGCCGCTGAAGGAGGGCACGAGGGGGTAGTAAATATACTTTTGGAACAAGGCGACGTCAATCCCAAGCCAGGAGACAAATATGGCCTGACGCTACTCTCGTTGGCGGCTATGGGTGGGGATGAGGGGATAGTAAAGATCCTTTTGGAACGAAAAGACGTCGATCCTGACCAAGCAGACAAATATGGTCGGAGGCCACTCGTGTTGGCGGCTCAATGCGGGAATGAAGGGGTAGTCAAGATTCTTTTGGGGCGAATTGAAGTCGATCCCAACCAGCCAGACACCGAACATGATCGGACGCCACTCTCGTGGGCTGCTGGAGGCGGGCATGTGGGGGTGGTAGGGGTACTTTTGGAACGAAAGGACGTAGATCCTGATCAGGCAGACAAATCTGGTAGGACGCCACTCGCCTGGGCGACTGGGGGCGGACATGACGAGGCAGCAAAGATGCTTTTAGGACGAAATGACGTCAATCCCAACCAAACAGACACCAAATATGGGCGGACGCCACTCTCTTGGGCGGCAGAGGGCGGGCATGAGGGGGTTGTGAATATGCTATTTGAACGAAAGGACGTTAATCCCGATCAGGTAGACAGCAAAGATGGCCGGACGCCACTCTTGTTGGCGGCTAACGGTGGGCATGAGGGGGTGGTAAAGATACTTTTAGACCGAGAGGACGTCAATCCCGACCAGGCAGACAAAAATTGTCGGACGCTACTCTCATTGGCGGCTGAGAGAGGGTTTGAGTGGGTAGTAAAAATGCTTTTGGAACGGTCGAAGGTCAATCCTGACCAGGCGGACACGAAATATGGCCGGACGCCACTCTCGTTCGCGGCCGAGCGCGGGCATGACAAGGTAGTAGAGATGCTTTTAGAGCGAAATGACGTGAATCCCGACCAGGCCGACACCGAATATGGTCGGACGCCACTCTCCTGGGCGGCAGGAAGAGGGCAGGCGGAGGTAGTAGAAATGCTTTTGGAACGAAATGAGGTCAATCCTAACCAAGCAGACACCAAATATGGCCGGACGCCGCTCTCATGGGCGGCAGGACAAAGGAATGTGAGAGTAGTCAAGATCCTTTTAGAACGAAATGAGGTCAATCCCGCCCAGGCCGACACCGAATATGGCCGGACGCCACTTTCATGGGCGGCGCAGAGCGGGCACGCCGACGTAGTAAAGGTACTTTTGGAACAAAAGGACGTTAATCCCAACCAGGCAGATACCAAATATGGCAGGACGCCACTTTTGTTGGGGGCTCGGGGTGGGTGCTTGGACGTGGTAAAGATGCTTTTGGAACGAAAGGACGTGAATCCAGACCAGGCCGACACCGAATATGGCCGGACGCCACTCTCGTGGGCGGCTGAGTACGGGCACGCCAACGTGGTAAAGAGGCTTTTGGAACGAAATGAGGTCAATCCCGCCCAGGCCGACACCGAATATGGCCGGACGCCACTCTCGTGGGCGGCTGAGTACGGGCACGCCAACGTGGTAAAGATAATTTTGGAACGAAAGGAAGTTAATCCCAACCAGGCAGACACCGAATATGGCCGGACGCCACTCTCATGGGCCGCTGAACGCGGGGAGGACAGTGTAGTAAAGATGCTTTTGGAACGAAAGGACGTTGTTCCCGACCAGGCAGACACCAAATATGGCCGGACGCCACTCTCCTGGGCGGCTGGAATCGGGAAGGGGAGGGTATTCATGATGTTTTTGGAACACAAGGAGCTAATCCCAGTCCGGTAGACTTTGAATGCTGTCAGACGCCACTCTCCCGGGGGGCTGGAAGCGCGCAGGAGAATGTAGTAAAGTTGCTTTTGGAACGAAAGGATGTTGATCCCAACCAGGCAGACACCAAACATGGCCGGACCCCACTCTCTTGGGCGGCCGAAGGCGGGCAGGTTGGGGTGGTCAAGATGCTTTTAGAACGAAATGACGTCAATCCCAACCATTCAGATATCCAACATTACCGGACGCCACTCTCGTTGGCAGCTGGGTCCGGGCATGAGGGGGTAGTAAGGGTGCTTTTGGAACGAAAGGAGATAAATCCCGACCTGGCAGACGCCGAATATGGCCAGACGCCCCTCTCGTGGGCTGCTAAAGCCGGGCATGAAGGGATAGTGGAAATCCTTTTGGAACGAAATGACGTCAATCCCAACCAGGCAGACACCAAACATGGCCAGACGCCACTCTCGTTGGCAGCTGGATGGGGGCATGAGGGGGTAGTAAGGGTCCTTTTAGAACGAAAGGATGTAAATCTCGACCTGGTAGACACCGAATGTGGCCGGACGCCACTCTCGTGGGCGGCTGTGAGCGGGCATGAGGGGGTTGTAAGGATGCTCTCGGAACGAATGGAAGTCAATCCTGACCAGGCCGATGCTTTTGGTGGTCAGATGCCATTCTTGCGGGCAGATAGAGGCGAGCATGAGGAGGTTCCTGAGATCCTTTGGGAATCGAGGGACGACAATCCCGCCTGGGTCGAACCTGAATATGGTAAGAGGGGACTCTCGTTGGCAGCTGAGGGCGGGCATGAGGCGGCAGCTGAGATGCCTTTGGAACGGAAGGACGTTACTCCCGACCTGGCAGACACTAAATATGGCCAGACGCCGCACTCGTTAGCGGCTGCGAAAGAATTGCGCTTTTCCAGTTTCCTCTTAGTTTTCTGTATTTATTTGCTTTTTCTCTACTTTCTCCTTCGCCTGTTTCTTTCCTCGGAGTTCTTGCTCGACATGGTCCTATAGTTCTGTTCTCGGTCATCATTCCTGTCGTGCTGTTCTTAGTTAAGTTTGTCTTTGTCTTTTCTTTTGTTGGACAATGAGTTATAGTACTATATTGACTGGTCGCTTCTGTGACAGGCGTTCTTTTTGTTGATATTTGGCAGAGAGGGTTTCTGTGTCAGAATAGTTAGGAAATCGAATGAAAATGATGAAAGAAAGAAGCATCCAAACAAAGTCCACTTCGCAGGACAATTCCGGTTCTCATCTTCTCTCCCGTTGATGTTTTAAGGGCCCTCCTTTTTTTCTAATTAATACAAAGCAAACACTCATACTGCCGGCAATGAAACATCCACACCAAGCTAGGAACATTCAAGCGCGTTATACGAGTAGTCTGTCTACTGTCTCCTCCGACAGCTATGTGCGTCAAAGACATTTCGTAAGAATATATAGGTGATAAGTTTGAAGCAGCACGTCCTAAGTTGGTAAGCGAATAGTCTATCTGTTCCCCAAACTTCCTCACAACGCTGCCAAGTCACTGCTAGCTGGTCCCTTATCCACTGACGTGTTGATAGTGCAGAATTTCCCCACACCCTTCTAAAGAGACTCTAGTGAAATTAGCGTTTTTCTTTGATTAGCAGAGATGTTGGTTAGTGAATATTGACAAGCGCATTTCCTCACAGCTACTGCCAACGTCACCCTCATATCAGGTTTGGTTGCCACTGTTGGTTGAAAAAGGTCTACTTAATAACTTGGCCTGAAATGCTTTTGAAAGTACTCGATTGAGATTTTTAGAAAAGTGCGGTGTAAACTTCTCTCACCCTTCCAAAAGAATAGCTACTATTGTATGATACTCATGCCCGCGTATATTCGGTAGACTGGGCTGACGTCCGTTAGTTCCAAAAGCATCTTTACTCCGATACCCTCGCCCATGACTGTGGCGTTCAGCCACATTCGATCAATGCCCGACAGGGATTGACATCCACCTATTCCGGAAGCATCTTTACCACCCCTTCTTTTTTGGCCTGTACTTAGCGGCCAGCGAGAGTCGGGTCTGGCCAGATCTGGTAGCCGGCTGGCTGCGCCTGGTCGGGATTGACGCCTTCTCCTTCAAGAACCATCTTTTAACTACATCCTATGCTCTTCCCTAACTACGCACGTGAGAGCCGTATTCCACGGGTGAAAATCTTCGCATAATGTCACTAGTTTTATGGTGAAGGCTACAGACAGGATTTGAACGCAAATATAGTTTTGGCGTAAAGATGAATTTCCACTCTTGCGTTATCCAACCACATGGTAAACTAAAGGAAAAAACTCAATTTATACACTTCCAATGTCACTATACCCAACGTCACACCTTGCTAAGAAAATATGAATAAGCCATTTACTGGTGTTTAAGTGTCACATTGCCAACACACCTGTGGTTGTAGAGAATAGGAAGTCCTATCATGCAACATCGTGAAATCGGCCGTAGTAGCATTCCATTCCCCAATATACAAGAGGGCAGCAACTGTCTTTATAATCTCGAAGGATACGATTCCGTGTGTTGAAAGACATCGCGTGCCGCTCGCCGTGCTTGTAGTATTGATTGATTGGTCGGATGGTTTTCGGAAATGCGCTTAGGCTTCGGAAATGCATTTGCTCAATCCACCAGAAGGAGGGTGGAACAAACGGAAGAGAGAGTGGAAGAGTCGGGCCCCCGGGGTCTGTGGACTGTGGGGGTCTGTATTTTTCGTTTGTTAGCACAGGAAGACGCAAAAGGGAAAGATAAACATAAGCAGAGGAGAACGGATATGTGTGGTGATCCATGGAAGGATGGGGGGTGACATCACTGTAATTTATATATTCCTGTCTTTACCGCTAGTTAGTTGAGTTTGTGGCTATAGAAAATTCAATGAGAAAGGGCGGGCTTTCCCACTCACCCCAAGCCGTGCGCTGGCGATCGCACTTTTCCCACATGAACTCGTGGCGTTAGGTCGTGGCCGTCGACAGTTCAAGACTGGTGGGTCCTGTGAATCTGCTGGATACTCCCTGCGGCTAGTACACGATGTCCTAGAGATGATCTTGCTCATATTATAGCACAATACGGGTAGATGAGCAGATATATGATTATCAAAGCAATCGGTTGGCCTAAAAGCGGGTGTTTTTAGAATTTCAGCCACCCCTCTTGGGTAGACACACCAATAAAATGAGAAATATTCTAAAAGCGGCATTGTTGTAGAGACTGAGCGGGGGGTTGGAGGGAAGGGCCCTAACGTATCTGAAATCGAGGTATGTTAGATAAACCTCCTGAATTGCTGAGTGGGCATTATAGAATTGGGTAGAATTACCTCAGAGGCACTCCTGAAGAGCAAAGCGAACTAAACGGACAGCGGAAGAAGTCTCCTGGACCGTGGGAAAGCTTAAGCAAGGTGATAGGAGTGTCGTTAACATGCGAACACCCCCCGGATCCAGGGCCGCAGACCCCATCTACACCCCTAGCATCACCGAGCTCCTCCACCAATAGCCGCTGTTCCGAGTAGAACACCGACATCAGCATCCTCAGTCGCCGACCCATTTCGCCTCTCTGCCAGTAGTCGGATCAGGACTGCGGTGTAGGCATAACTCAGCACGTTGCCGCTGATCATCCGTTCATGTGTCTTTCCTCTTTGACGAAATGGCACCTCCCGTAGAACAGCGATGATGACCACAAGGGGGAGGGGTCTACACATATTGTTCCGTCGGCATACTGTACATCGCCGTTGGACGGGAAACGAAAAATTCTGCTACACCCATATTAGACATATTTTCTGGAATAATCTTCGACACCCGCCTATAAATTACCATTTCTCCCGTCTTGCTTGTGTCCCTCTCTAGCCTCGTCTCACCGCGGTTCCCGGTGTCCTCTGTTTTTGCCGAGCAGGAGAGTCGTGGTCCAAGCATGCAATGTTATCTTCATTTTTTGGCACAACGGGCAGAGGGCCGACGCATGGAGACTAGGATTCCTCTCTGTCAGTAACATCGGCTTCTCCTAAAGAACCCACAGACCTCACATACGTCTTGCACACTGACAGATCCCCTGAGCAGAACAAGACAGCCTTACCGGTTCCACTCCCGCCCTCTTCCATTCCATCGTCTCCACTGAAAAACTCGCTTTTTCCAAAAGCCAATTGCCGACATCATCCGCTCGGATGCTATGCGCTCCATGATGTCTGCTATCCGGCTGAGGTAGAGAGAACCAATGAATAACGGGTGTATCCCCGTCCCACCCACGAATGGGAATGTCGTAACCCCCTAATGAGCCGCCACAGTTGGCATTGTTGTCACCGAGTAATTCATTGGGCATGCGTAGCTAGGGCCATGATCTGTCCAAAATGTTAGTCCAGAGCAAGAATGGCATGAAACGCATTCATACCTAGGGTTAGTGAGGGAGTTGAGGAAACTCTGTGTTTGCAAACCCGAAAAAAAGCGGGGTGATGTGGCTGCTCTTCTGGCAACCGCCGTCCTTATTTCCATGCAATGGAAATAGTAAGAGAATTGAAGCTTGATGAATTCCCGGGATCTTACTCCTCATTACAGATAATTACAGAACACGATACTTTACTCTGCATATCATAAATAAGAAACTGTAGTGTATGGTACAGGCGTGTGATGAACTCCTCCGAAATAATATCGTAAAAGTTTTATGCAGCAGTTGAGGGTCGCACAAGATTGGATCGTGGATCCTGCCCTTGTTTGTCAGATCCCCCTAGTTAAAGTTAATGCGCAACGAGAGCGAATCAGGGTAAAGGAGTAGGCAAATCATACAAATCGACTTAGCGACCGGGCAACGGGAAAGACAAAACCCAAGAGCTAAGATCCCTTGTTATTTCCTTTACCCCTAAAACTGATGCCACTCTATTCAACATCTAATCGCTCAGCAACCTGCCATCAAATTAACCGCATGAGCCCCCCCAACAGCCCCTCCCTCAGCCACACTATCTTCCATTCTAGAGCGAGGAGATGAGATTCTTGTTCAAGTCGGATGTCTAAATGTCCAATAGGATTCAAACTGTGGGAGTTAGGGAAGGGCTCCATTGCATCGGCGTTGTTAGCCACTATCTGATGCATAATACGATAGGCTTCATGCGTCTGCTCAACTATTTGTTGAAGAACATGATCGGACAGTATCGCCGAGGAGCTAACTTTGCCTCTCTAGAAAGATCAGAGCATTTGTACGAGTAAACTCGCATCGGAGGGTATGTCGGTTCCTGAGGCATATCGGGAACTTAGATATGCAAGGGAAGTATACTTCGGTACTCACTAGAGACTCGAATACTCAAATGGCGTCAAAGGCTAATTCTAGTTCCTGCGCACATTGGGTATCTCGCGTCCTGACATACCTCAAGAACCGGCATACCCCCTGACGCGAGTTTACTCGAGTATCCCATACAGTGTTAACAGTGTCGAATTGCCCTACAGAATGCTAAAATGCGAACCAAAAAACTAGCTTCGGCACCAAGATCAGCGGAACAAAACTCACCGTCCCTATCGCTAGGGCTGCCCAAAATAGATGGTAGAGATGTGAGAATGTTAGTCCAGCCGGACAATGCCAATTGTGCGCAGTAGATCCCGGTAACTAGTCTTCTCTCCCGCCAACTTAGCCTACCCGGCCTCCCTCGACCCACCCCCCTAGTTGCGGCACCCTCCTAGGAAAAGTGACGCCCATTTTAACAACCCCCCGACCGCCCCGCCAATTGTGGTCAAAGAGTATTGGGTCATCCCCTATTTCATTTGTCCTTCTTCTCTTAGGTCTTTCCCTCTCTGCTACCCGACCCATTCTCTTTAAAAGGTGTAATTTCTGAATGAGGAATTGGTCAATGCAAGCTCTCCGGCGATTCAAATGTGAAAAGACTTTGATAAAGGCGTTTCCTAGTTTCCCTGATTCTTTGCTGCCTTATCCCCCCCCCTTTCCTCCTCCTCTTCTTCCCGTGTTTTTTTCCCTAGAGTACGAGTGAAGCCGATAGATATAATAGTCACAAGGGTTTGATCTGAAAAGTTTTGTTGCAGTGCGCGTACCGTAAATAAGGCACATGACCGTTATATCTATCGGGCGCGCTCATGATGGTTGGATTTTATCCTCTCTATGTGTTTTCACCCCTTATCCCCCCTGTTGAGTCCTTCATTGGAACTTATCTAGCGCCTCACCGATTGCGGTGTTCAGCATAACACAGCCCATTACAAGCGGCTAAGTAGAAATATATGGCAAGCTTGAAGAAGTCGATCCTGAATTGGTGAGAAGCTGAAATATCTCCCTCTGATCCGTCTCACGAGAATGGATAAGCGACCTCTTTCGCGATTGTAATACTCCGAATCTTGTTCCCCTACTTACCGACATATTAGATGCTGAGTGAAAAAAGAACCCTAACCCTAACAGGAGGATATTATATTTTTCTGGCGGATTGTTCCCCCCGCATCAGTAACGGGCCGGGGATGGGTTTCTGGAGTCGGGGTTGGTCAAGGTAGACCTAGTAAATGTATGATTTGAAGGGGTTTTTTTTTGATTTATTTTTTTGCGATTATGCGTGATGCTCTGGGTTAGGCTACCATCGTACGAATGGTGGGGAGCACAGGGGTGGTTGCGCCCGAGCGACGCTTAGCACAGCCTTGTGCTAGAGCTCAGCACAAATCAACTACGGAGGTACAGGCCATAAGTTTTGTATATTTCACTAGCAGGGGTGCTACTCTAGTATGGGGTAAGTGGGCGAATTGGGTAGCCATGATACCTATTCCCTCTGCCTTTATACCCAATTTGCTACATTACCCCATGTTAGCGCAACACCCCCTGCTAGTAAAATATACAAAACTTATGGCCTGTACCTCCGTAGAGGACAACCAAGGCTAAATTATCATACAAGCAGTATCCCGGCCAATATCTCCCCCGGTAAGCACCCCCACCAGCCCGCTAGTTTTTTCTCACAATCACATCTCGGTTGGTATTTCCCCGGCATGAAACCATTGGATAATACCGTTGGAGGCAGCAACTTGCTTGCCATTTTCTTCTGGCCCACACCGGGAAAGTCAAAGTACCGGTATTGCGCCATTGGGGTACCCGAGCAAAATACACCGGAGGACAAAAGTGCATGAGTTTTTGTACAACGCAACAATGGCCAAAAAAAAACACCGAATACCCGCAAGGTCAAAATCCAACGTAATGCCAGCAACACAACATACTTACACATGCTAAAGCGAGAATACTGATAAGGCTGCAGAGGCCTTTGATTACCTTGTATAAATGTAGTCTTCTAGCTAAGAAATTGTGGGGGCAGGTGCGAGTCTAGTACCGCAAGGCAAGTCTGGTCTAGAGAGCAAGTCAAGTTACCCGGCAGACCCATCAGCTGGTATGTATGTGGTGGACCTTGGGCTCCATAATTCTAGCCTGACTCCGATTTTTACCCGAAGAAATTGCTAGTTCTAAGAGAGAATTGACTTAAGCCCGCAGGGACACTATGTAAGGGGCTCATAGAGGCATGGTGGTGATGATCGGTGCTTTGTGTGCTTTATTTCAGATGTGGAGATTTTTTTTCTTCGATGGTTGCACTGCGGAAAAACTCATGCACTTTTGCCCTCCGGTGTATGGTCGTAGGGAGCAACTTGGTTGCCACTTTCTTCTACCACGCACCGGGAAGATCGAAGTATTGCGCCATTGCGATACCCGAGCAAAATAGGTTGTGGTGCGCCGCCCGTGCTCAACAACCCGCTCCAATCAAAAATGGCAAATATGAACTCCACAATTAAACTTATTCTAATAGTGACACAAGCGATTGGAAGAGGAAGGAGGGAACCATTAGGCAACCAGAGTTGGAGTTTGGGGGGCCTGGAGCCATTACGAATACCTGTAGTAATACCGTAGCGCTTAGTTGAGAGGGTGTTTGGTTGGGATGTGCATTGCCCTCATAGGTAAGGTAGCAGACCCTAACTTATTTTGCGTGGGAGTATGACCGATGTCCCGCCATGCGCGAGAATACATGGGAGATTGGAATCAAGGCGATGATAAGAGTCATGATATGAATTGTGGCTACCGATAGTTACAAGTAGGACAGCCTTGTGCGCATCTACCGGTTTATGGAAAGAATCAAGAGAGTGGCTGTGTCGCATTCTTATATTAATATTGTCCCTCAGCACAAGTAACCGGACATTTGACGGCACCGAGTTCCACAACACAGTAAAGCAACCCGGCCACCTCACCCCGAAGACGCCATGCCTTTATCACAACACAAAAATCACAATGAAGCAGATAGATGGTAAACAAGGCTTTAATTATAATGAAATATTTTATTTTTAAATATTTGTTAGTTGTGGTTTCGGAGGTCATATGGGAAGTTTGGTGTTAACAAAGAAGCGCCGGCAGGCGAATCGCAATGTACGAGTACGATTACTTTTGATAAGGGACAATACTGTCTTATGATGGTGTCTTTTAGCTCCTACTTCTTGTGCGCAACAGCCCGCGCGCTGTGGGGGTTCATTCCAGAATGGAAAGCATAACTCTTATCATCGGAGATGGTGACGCGAGATTAACAAAAGTACTGTAGCACTGCAATTTTTAATCACAGCCCTCAAGTGGACTTGCCTAAATATCTAGGAATTCCCGTCAGCGAATAGAACTAGGCGTATTGCAGATAAGATTAGTCTAAAATACCAGCTCTATTACCCGGAGCCCTGCATAAGCTTTCGGCGCATTTAGGTCTAAAAAAAGTTGCCGGAAAGTCCTGAGAGACAAATTTAGATTAGGTAACCCATGTGGGGATAGCAACTCTTCAGTGTGGTCCCTGCCCCCACTATGCACGGCAAGTCTAAGCCTTTCAATAATCTACTCAAGTAGCGGGCTCAGCGCTCTCTCTGGAAAAAGGTAAGGAGCAAATAATTGAAAGAGAAAAGGATAACTTTATTCGGTCACATTAGAGGCTTTTTTCGTTTAGCGAGGGGCCTGGGTGGGATCTCGAATCCTGGTAGACTTTTATCCATTCTGGGTGAGAATGAGGAAAAATATCTTTACAAATATACTCCACCCCCGGAGTGCGCGACTCCGATAGTGAAGGTCTCTTCAAGCCATCAACATGACTGTGGCTCGACTAAAGTGCTTGGGCGGTTAACTAAAGTCGGGCGCACTTCCATTACGGAGTGTGAAATTTGTAGAGGGCTAGTACTTGTGTCGCCGTGACCGAAATAAATTTACCTCCCGAGGCTGGAAGACGTGGTTACCAAATAATCATGCAAAACAACACCGAGTTTGCAAGGAGGCGGAGTTCGGGAGTGTGAGAAGATATGAAAATCTCTCACTCGAAATATATTACCCACCAATCATAGTTTTACATTGGAGTGATCTCGGACCAGGTTATTGCCTTATTCTGATTTGTGCTTGTTACTGTAACAATGAGTAATCGGTGGATTAATTTCAAATCAGGGGGGTTTTGGTTGAGTGGTAGTACAGCATAACTTAAGGCGGTGCTTTACTCGAGTATTGTACTGTACAGTAATCTGTGAGGCGAAGTCAGGTTGCTGTATGTAATCTATTAAAGCCTTCAATGAGTGGTATTTCCGAGGAATGGAACTGGTTGGTGGGTAGTTGACACATAAGGAGTCATACCTCCTAGCTTTTCTCAACTTGGACACGGAGAGGTTTTGAAAACACTCCAGTTTGCTGTGCATACCGGTATCGCCGTATCGTACCATTTCTACACTCAACCACCATTTCGGACAGAACATCATGGCCCAGACGACATGCATCCAAGCGACCATATTTGGCGACAACAATTCTAATTGCAACAACACTATAGGGAGCAATAACACCACCACTATTTATAACTCCGATGAAGATGCAAGAATTATGGGTTGGATCTCTCCGTTAGAGCCAGATAACAGACACCATACAGTGCGCACTAGCCGATTTGATGGTGTCGGGGATTGGCTCCTGGAAACAAGGGAGCTGCAGGAGTGGAGGGATGGTGGAGCCGATCAGGCCGTCTTGTTTTGCTCCGGGGATCCAGGAGTAGGAAAGACACATCTGAGGTAAAAAGCCAGATTATTTTAAATGAGTGTCACTAACGGGTAGAAATTCTAGTTCCCTAGTAATTGACAGGCTTTGTGACCAGACAAAGGAGGAAGACCTGGCGGTTGCATGGTCGTACTGTGATTACAGCATTCAGCAAGAGCAGACAGTCGTCAACATCATGGGGGCGATTGTGAAGCAACTGGTGGGGAGGGACGGTATCCCGAAAGATATACGGGAAGCATTTCGGGAAGCGAAAAAAGTTGGGGGTAGACCGCTACTTGTGGATCTGATGCGAATGTTGCGGATCGCGATTGCCAGGTTACCCCAAGTTTTCATCTGCATCGATGCGCTAGATGAATGTCTGCCGAAGGATATTCCCAAACTACTTGAGTCGCTAAGAGATATTGTTCGGGAGTCCCCTACAACGAAGATATTCTTGACCGGGAGGCCGCATGTCGGGGACGCCATACACAGATATTTCACGAAAGCGGTTACGATACCCATCAGCCCTAACGAGGGGGATATCAGGAATTATGTGGAGACGAGGTTAGACAACGATGAGGTGCCAGAGGCGATGGACAACAGATTACGAGCGGAGATTGTGAGAATTATTGTTGACAAGATGTCGAATATGTACGTTGGCGTTTCCCCTCTATCAAAGATGTACTTACTGACGATTGCATAGATTCCTCCTGGCTTCGCTGAATATTGAGGCGGTTCTGGGGGAAGTGACAATTAGTCAGAGAAGGAAGAAACTTCTAGAGATGGCTAGAGGCAACGGACTGAGCGACGCTTACACGGCAACCCTAACTCGGCTGAAGGCGCAGAAGGGAAATAAGTCAGTAGTTGGGCTCAGGGCACTTATGTGGGCTTCGTATTCGGAAAGGCCACTACTTGCAGAGGAGCTCTGTCATGCCCTAGGGGTGGAGATAGGATCTACAGATCTCGATCCGGAAAATGTTCCTGCAATACGGACACTCCTTTCCTCCTGCCTGGGTCTTCTCACGGTCGAGGCATCCTCGTCCACAGTCAGACTAGTCCACCTCACTCTACAAGAACATCTCTTAAACGATCCTACCCTATTCCACAGTCCCCACTCGGCCATTGCTGAGATTTGCTTGACATATCTCAATTTTGGATCCGTGAGAGATCTTTCGCCAAGTCTAGAGGCTGCCCCCACAACAATGCCTCTTCTAGGATATCCATCTGTCCACTGGGGGGAGCACACAAGAAGGGGGGTGTCGGAAAATGTCAAGGCACTTGCCCTGAGGCTTCTCAACAGATTTGATGGGCATATATCGGCTAAACTACTGCTATCATATAATCGATATGATTTCTTTGGCCCGTATTTTAACAAGGAGGGAGGACCTGCGGGATTCACTGGGCTCCACGGGGTAGCATTCCTGGGGATCGTTGAGGTAGTGGCCGCCATAATGAAAATGGAAGGGTCGGATGTTAATGCAAGCGATTGCACGGAGAGCACAGCTCTCACATGGGCAGCTTACAAAGGGTGGCCGGAGGTAGTAAAAATGCTTTTGAATTGCGAGGATATTAATCCCAATCACACCAATCTTGGCCGGACACCACTCACGTTTGCAGCTGGTAGTGGGCATGAGGCGGTTGTCAAGATACTTTTGGCACGAAGGGATGTAAATCCCAATCCGGCTGATACCCAATATAGCCGTACACCACTCTCATGGGCGGCTGAGGGTGGGCATGAGGGGGTAGTCAAGATGCTTTTGGAACGAAAGGGGGTCAATCCCGGCCAGGCAGATAAAGATGGACGGGCGCCACTCTGGCACGCGGCTAAGGGTGGGCATGAGGGGGTAGTAAAGACGCTTTTGGAACAAAGGGACATCAGTCCCGACCAGGCAGATATTCAATATGGCCTCACGCCACTGTCTTTAGCTGCTGGGGGCGGGTATGATGGGATAGTAAGGATGCTTTTAGAACGAAAGGATGTGAACCCTGCCCAGGCACACTCCAAAAATGGCCGGACGCCACTCTATTTAGCGGCAGGGGGTGGGCATGAGGGAGTAGTAAAGATGCTTTTAGAACGAAAGGACATCAATCCCGACAGGGCAGAAACTGACGATAACTGGACGCCACTCACGTGGGCAGCTCAGCGTGGGCATGAGGGTGTTGTTAAAATACTTTTGGAGCGAAAAGACGTCAACCCAGATGGGGCGGACAAATATTGCCGGACACCACTGCAGTTGGCCGCTAGCCTTGGACATGAGGGGGTAGTTAAAATACTATTGGAGCGGAAGGACATCAATCCCGACCAGGTGGACACCTCGGCTGAGATGACGCCACTCTTGAGTGCCGCTCGGGTAGGGCATGAGGCGATAGTAAGGATACTTTTGGGACGAAAGGACATCAACCCTAACTAGGTAGACAGCAGATACGGGCGGACACCACTCTTGTGGGCTGCCCAGGGCGGGTATGAGGGGGTTGTAAAGATGCTTTTGGAACGGAAAGACGTCAATCCCGACCAGGTAGGCGAATGTGGCCGGACACTACTTGCATTCGGGGCTGAGGGTGGAAATGAGGGAATAGTAAAAAGGCTTTTGGAACGAGAGGACATCAACCCTGCCCAGGCCGACACAGAATATGGCCGGACGCCACTCTCGTTTGCCGCTCAGCGTGGGCACGAGGGGGTAGTAAGGCTACTTTTGGAGCTAAAGAACGTCAATCCCGGCCTGGCAGACAAAGATGGCAGGACACCACTCTGGCAGGCGGCTAAGGGCGGGCATGAGGGGGTAGTAAAGAGGCTTTTGGAACGAAAGGATGTGAACCCTACCGAGGCAGACAAAGCATATGGCCGGGCCCCACTCTCGTTCGCGGCTGAGTGCGGGTATGAAGGAGTAGTAAGGCTACTTTTGGAGCGAAAAGCGGTCTATCCTGACCAGGGAGACACCTTTTATGGCCGGACGCCTCTCTCATTCGCGGCTGAGCGCGGGCATGAAGGGGTAGTAAGGTTACTTTTGGAACAGGGGGACGTAGTTCCCGACAGGGTTGAGACCGAATATGGTCGGACTCCACTCTCCTTCGCGGTTCAGGGCGGGCAAGATGGGATAGTAAAGATACTTTTGGAGCGAAATGACGTCAATCCCGACCATGCAGACAAATATAGTCGGACGCTACTTTCATTGGCGGCTGAGGGCGGGGTTGAGTTCGTAGTAAAGATGCTTTTGGAACGGGAGAACATCAATCTTAATCAGGCAGACACCAAATATGGCCGGACACCACTCTCGTTCGCGACTGAGCGCGGGCATGAGGGGACAGTAAAGATTCTTTTGGAACGGATGGAAATCAATCCCGACCAGGCAGACACTGAATCTGGGCGGACGCCACTGTCATGGGCGGCTCAGGGCGGGTATGATGGGATCGTAAAGATGCTTTTGGAACGAAATGACGTCAATCCCGACCAGGCCGACACCGAATATGGCCGGACGCCACTCTCCTGGGCAGCTAAGGGCGAGCACAAGGAGGTGGTAAAGATGCTTTTGGCAAGAAAGGACGTCAATCCTGACCAAGCCGACACCGAATGTGGCCGGACGCCACTCTCCTGGGCGGCTGGATGCTGGAGGGAGGAGGTGGTGGTAAAGATGCTTTTGGAACGAAAGGACGTTAATCCCGACCAGGCAGACACCGAATATGGCCGGACGCCACTCTCATGGGCGGCTGAAAGGGGGAATGAGAGGGTGGTAAAGATGCTTTTAGAACGAAAGGACGTGAATCCCGACCAGTCAGACTCTAAATATGGCAGGACGCCACTCTCCTGGGCCGCCGGAAGCGGGCGGGACAGGGTAGTAAAGTTACTTTTGGAACGAAAGGACGTGAATCCCGACCAAGCAGACACCGAATATGGCCGGACGCCACTCTCCTGGGCGGCTGAGCAGTGGAATCACAGAGTAGTAAAGATGCTTTTAGAACGAAATGACGTCAATCCCGACCAGGCAGATACCAAATATGGCCGGACACCGCTTTCGTGGGCGGTTCAGGATGGAGGCATGGAGGTGGTAAAGATGCTTTTGGAACGGGAGGACGTCGATCCTGGCCAGCGAGACACCATATATGGCCGGACGCCGCTATCCTGGGCCGCCGGAAGCGGGAGGGACAGGGTAGTAAAGTTGCTTTTGGAACGAAAGGACGTTAATCCCGACCAGGCAGACACCGAATATGGCCGGACGCCACTCTCCTGGGCGGCTGAGCAGTGGAATCACAGAGTAGTAAAGATGCTTTTAGAACGAAATGACGTCAATCCCGACCAGGTAGACACCAAATATGGCCGGACGCCACTCTCCTGGGCGGCTGGAAGTGGGCATGAGAGGGCAGTAAAGATGCTTCTGGAACGAAAGGACGTTAATCCCAACCAAGCAGACACCGAATATGGCAGGACGCCTCTGTCGTGGGCGGTTGAAGGGGCGCACGAGGAAGTAGTAAAAATCCTTTCGGAACGAAATGGCCTCCTCACACCCATACCTGATAACCACAACCAAGCCCGACAACCCTCAGCACCCCCCACAGGACACGATGGAACTACAAACATTCTCCTTCAACCGGCCAATATCAATTCCAATGCAGCAGGTTGCGATGATCAGGCACCCTCCCCTCTAGCTACTCACCCCCCAGATGTGTGTCTGGTGGAGACAGAATTCAGCTCCCATGATCCTGATGCCGATATCTCTGATTCCAATAGCCATCCTTCACTTACGCCCCCAGTCTCCTACTCAACGTCCCCTGTTGGACTCCCTGCAGCCGAACCGTCAGTCCCCCCACAAGTCTCTTTATTTTTGCCCCTAAAGTTTCTGCTCACTCTACGGAAAACTGGTGCCCAACCCAACAATGCCCGCTCAACTCTAACTATCGTGCTCAACCGGCACTGGGTCATCGGCTCTTTCCTCTACCTTGTCGCCTTGCTCCCTCACCATCAGAAAACGAGTAATCAAACATCGCACATAGACGTTAGAGTCTCCTTTGCTAAGTTACAGTACTTTTTTGTTTTTTCTCTTATTCAGCTGGGATTACGGAACCGGCGCAGGCAAGGCCTCCTCGATTCAGGCGTAATTAGACTTTGATCAGGGTGCTTTCCTAGTTTCTTCTCATTCTTAGCTATTGATCCGCTTTTTCCGTTATTTATTTTACTCCATTCTCTTCCCTTAGAGTTCTTGTTCGGTATGGTTCTATATTGGTGTTCTCAGTCATCGTTACTGTTCTGTGGTTCGTTAAGTTGGATATTTGACTTACTTTTTATTTATTTTGGGCAATAGGCTATAAGTTGGTTCAGTGCTATGCGAGGTAAGCAATTTAGTAACAGTAGATAGATAATAAGCTTGAAGAATCTCGAACTAAATTTGTAAGGTGGTGGTTCATCTCCCAGAAACTCCTCTCAATAATGCGAAGCCCTCGTTAGCTGGTGTGTTATAAGGTCGTTCTCAAATTCTTGCCCTGCGACGTAAAAGTAGAAGCACAGCCCTAACCCTAATTGGCCGAGTGACTTTTTTGTTTTTTTAATATCATACCAGTGCAACTGAAAAGGCCACTACCCGTATTATGCTTAGCTTGTTAAGCCTGTAAAAATTGAGCTCAAGAACCTTCGCTCGCTCCCATCCATTTTTCTGCCTCTTTTTCAAACAACCGGTGCAATCGAAAAAATAAGGGTTTCAGCACCCTATGCCGCACTGGATCATACTATACCATGGTAAAAGCAAAAATTCCTGGTTAGAGTGACTGCAATTTATGTCAGTGCACTCTTCATAGGCTCTGTTTCTACAGTTCAAGGGTTTATGGTGGGGTTGAATCCTGCGGCGCACCCGGTGGCGCGGAAGCTTGAGCAGGGTTAGGGATCAGATAATCCCGCCAGCTGGACATTGTTGCCGACAAGATAATGTGGCGGCTAGGATGTTGGATGGCAACCATCGAGAGTAAACCCTGTTTACCGACTAATGGGCTTAATCTTTCTAGAAGTAGAGACGCGAAGCGATCCTGTCGACAACATTGTCCTGTAATGTTCTTTGAAAGGCAGATGAGCCCTTGCACAAAGCTGATCGTATTATGCATCGGATTGCGGCTAATGACATAGCGCAAGGGAGCGCGTCTCTAACTCCGACCGTTTGAATCCTATTGGATATTTAGGCAGTGAGCTTGAAAAGGAATATTATGCCTCTCTAGAATGGAAGCCATTACCGCAGAAAGACAGAGTGTTGGGGGAGGGTTTAGTTTCCATGACGGCCGGTTGCCCAGAAATTAAAACTTAATAGAGTGTCTGCAGCTGTAGGAGCAAAGGAACATTATAAGAGGCATTAGCTCCCGGTTATATTTCCTCTCACATTCGTCAATCCACTTGTATCTTCATTTCTTTATCCTGATTCCCCTTGTCCCGTATTAACTATGGGAATTCGCCAAATAAGAGCACAACCCACAGCTGGATCTTGTGCGATTGTTTAATTACTACAGGTTGCATAATATTATCATACCATGCACTACAGAGTATTATGTATACGCTGTGAAGTGTTGGTATCTTGTTAAACAATAACCTCTGAAGCGAGGTCAAGTCCTGGGAATTCATAAGAGCCTCATGTATGATAGTTTCTTGGCATGGAAATGATTGGACGGCGGTTGCCACAAGCTAAGCCACATCGCCCTGCTTCCCCTCAGCTTTGCCTACAGAGAGTTTTGTCAACCCCCCCCACTAACTTAACTGTTTCATACCATTTCTACCCTCAGCATTTTAGACAAAACAACATGGTCCTAGTTACACGTGATTAATCGTTCGGTGAAAACAATGCCAACTGCGACAACACAATAGGAAGTTACGACAAGACCATTCACGGCTTCGACGGGAATGCCCCGATTATGCGTTGACTGTCTTTACCTGGGCCGGATAACGGGCATTACGGCGTGCGAACCGGTCGAGTTGATAGTGTCAGATTGGATTCCGGAAAAAAGAAGTTTCGCGGTGGAGGGCGGTAAGAGTGGAATCGATTAGGTTGTCTTGATCTGCCCGGGAATCCAGGAGTGGGCAAGACGAACTCGAGGTCAGGGGGCCCTTTGAGAGAAGCCAATGCCCCTGAAAGAGAGAAATTCTAGTTCCCTAGCCATCCATCGGTCGGTTGCACGAATCGGCAAGGCATGAAGATACCAAATTTGCATGCTTGTACTATGGCTTCCTTTCTTGACAAGAGAAGACGATCCCGGGGACTACCGGTATGGGAGGCTATAAAAGGGGACGATCAAGGCGGGAGAAGTGATGACTTACAGACCGATGTTGTCAAGGTTGTTCAGGGAGGGATGTCTGATATGTGTGTTGCCGAAGCTGGCGTTTCCCTTCTATCAGCGATTTATATTCACGAAAGCTTCTGTTTAGATTCCTCCTTCTTTCGCTCATCATCGAGGCTATTCCAGGGGAGGTCACCTTTCACCAGGCAAGAAGAAAACACGGACAGATCATTGGCGGCAATGGCTGAGCGATATCTACAAGTCAACTCTAACCCGACCGAGGACGTTGATGCGAAATCGATGTGCTCGGACTGAAGGCTCTCGTGTGGGTGATATATTCGGAGCGGCCGCCATGGGAGGAGGAGGGGCTCTATCATTCTAAGGGCGGAGATAGTATCTGCCGGTCTGGATCCGGAGAACATTCATGGGACACTCTTATCATGCCTAAATTTTCCCACTGCCGAGGTTTCTTCGCCCACAGCCCAGCCAGTGTGCTTTACTCCTTAGGAGCGCCCCTAGTGTAATCTTTCACTATTCCTAATATTCCGAACCGTCTAAAATCCCACAAGGACAGCGAGGATTACACCAAGAAAACGGGGCGGGACGGGACCGCTAGACGCGGTCCTATGTATGGCAAATTACCCAGGAGACTACCGCTTTTGGCTGCGACCCCCGGGCCTGACACGCTATTCCTTGATTAGTATAGCCAGATGCACTAGACAGCCACCGCTCGGGGAAACGGCAGGCGAGGTGGTATGACGGCGGGGATTGTGCGGGGGACGGTACACTCCCGTTCGCAAAGTCCTTGCTCAACGAAAAGTACCGTGGCAAAGTATTGGCGGCAACCAAGGTACTAGTACAAGGGTTTGCCAAACATTTGCAGTATGATGATGTGGTTAAGGCAAAGGGGGATCATATTAAGTAGTAGCTACAAAATTTAGATATCCCCTATCCATCACTAGACCTCTGGGAGGCCTGAATTACTGATTATGAGAGTGTAATCGCTGAATCCAGATCCAAACACTTGTACTAGTACACCGGTGGCCGCCAAGACCTTGCCACGGTACTTTTCGTTGAGCAAGGACTTTGCGAACAGGAGTGTACCAGTAGGGGGTATCAGGAAACTGTGGGGTGTAGGAACCGAGTGCGGCATGCTGCCACAGATGGCAGGTATTACGGATGACGGCAGGGAGCAGGGAAGAAAAAGTGATGGGGGCTGCAGGGATAGCTGATGACGGCGGGGGATGTTGAAAACTGCAGTTCTATGGCCGCGCTTGGTGCGGGATGTGCCAGCTCTCTCTGCCCGCAATGGCCGCAGTGGTATACGTACGCACTAGTGAGAGGACGCGTCAGCCTGTATTTTTGTTTCCACCCCCTTGTTTCTACCTTTCTTCCTGTCTTCTCTTATAACACAACCTTTGCTCCTGTACACAACTTTCCTTTTATCAACTCAACACAATCAATTAACGATCTTCATCTCCGTTGAAGCAGTTCCACTCCACTGCGTAGAATCCCAAACCGTAAATCATTTCCCTCACAATCATTATTTGCAACAGGGGACCCCCGATGAATTATGAGTGATGCGTTATGATGCGATATGATAAGCGAACTAGAGAGTATTCCTACCAGAAACAGAAGGTTAAATGAATCATCAAGTCCTCCAAGTATTAAAATAAGCCTGAGCCAATTCATTGCTATCCAAACTTCCACTTCTCTTTCGAACACCGTAAATCGTTGTTTAAAAATGCAGGCTTGCTTGCTTATTTGTTTACCCATGTGACACTTGATTTGGGAGTATTGTGAATCACTGGCGCTTTGCGATAGGATTGATAGCCTGAACTTTGCGCATCAAGAACAATGGTTACATATATGTAATTCATTATCTCTCGCATAAAGGACGAACAAGAATCATCCGAAAGTTCGAGAATGAGGTCGGAGGCGGGAGTGAAGTAAAGAAGTCAAGGCGAAGAGAAGGGAAGAGAAGAAGAGAGATTGAGAATAGAAGAAACGAGGTGAAGGGAGCAAAGTGAATGGAAGAAGAAATCAGGTCAAGCTAGATAGCGAAAGGAGGGTACGGCGAATGTTATCGTAGGGGCGGAGGGGCCGAGGAAATAAGACGTTGGGATGTTGGTGTTTTCCTTAGTTATGCATTTAAAGAACCTTGTTTTCCTCTTCAGTGTGATGACAGAATCAAGATCAAGACATCCTCCTCGGCGATAAATCTCCCAGTTGCGCAGATATTTAATCAATTTACTTTATCGAAATCACAAACAGAGGGGGAAACGAAATCTTGACTTGAAGTGTCTGAGCATACCGGCTAGCGAAATAAAACTAGAAACCTCTCCAGGAAAGACGGACCAGACTGTTCGGAACACTGCCTATTTCATAAGCCTGCCTTAGCGATTGCCGAGGTTTGCCTGTCCTACCTCAATTTTCGATATCTCAGAGCCCTCCCCCCCAGCTCCCCGCTTGGAAACAAAGTTTCCGGAATATGCTTCATTTTAGGGATGGCTGAATATTCAAAATATTTGCGTTTTGACCGGTGGTTGGTTTGATGAGCATATATTGGCTCTGATTGTGCTATAAGCAATATCAGCTCTAAGACATCATGTATCACTGCAAGGGAGTATATAGGGGATATGCAGGACTCCGCGGTTTTAGACTGGCCGACGGGGACAGCAAAACCCTAAGAGTTTATTTAACAATAATACCATAGCAAGCCCACCGCTCTAGCTTGAGTGGAGATGCTCATTCGTTCTCATTCACTTCTCTATATCTATCGCTCACTTAACTAACTTGTGGAAAAGGCGGGAACATATAAATCACAACGAAGTCATCCTCCCATCCTTTCATGGATCGCCACACATATCCATTCCTCCGGATATGTCTGTTTTTCCTTTTTGTGTCCTCCTGTGCTAATAAATAAAAAATAAAGATTTCCACCGTTCATAAACTCGCGGCCTTAGACTCTTTCGCTCTTCCTTCAGGCGCTTGCGCTCTCCTTTCGGCAGATGTATCAACCGCATTCCCGAAAATTATCCAAACAATGGAACAATAATATGAGCATACCGAGCAGGGTCTCCTGCCTTCCAGAACACGAAGTCGCATCTCTGGAGATTATGAAGGAAGTTGCTACCATGTTGGAGACCAAGGAATGGGATTCTAGTGCGGCCGATTGCATGATGTTGAATGATAGGACTTCCTATTCTCTCCGGTCACACAGGGGTGTCGGTAGTGTGACACTCAAACATAGTTCTATGGCTTATTGGTATTTTATTATGTATGGCATCGGGTTTCATGTGACATTGGAATTGTAGATATTGTACGTGGACAATTAACCGATCAACTACGGTAACCCCTATAGTTTTCGCCGTGATGTTGTCGACCTCCGCGATACAACCATCCTAACCTAACCAAGAAAAATAAGTAAAAATAATTTAAGTAAGATACATGGCACTAATCAGTACTTAGTATACCGTCCATCAGCCTTAATAAGAAAAGAGAAGGCATTATGAGGCGCCTGTTTAGAGGAAATATTTTTTGCGGGGCCCGGAAGAGATGGGTTGCCATGCTCACCTGTGTGATCTGTTAATTTGTCCACGCGCAATAGCCACATCGCGGCGCCCCGCTCCGTCAAGAAAGTTAACATACTATGCTGCTTCTGCCTGCGGGTATATCGCACACCATAAATTAGTTTGCGTTGGGGTGGGACGAAGGGCACTCGAGCACAAATAGCGGGCCCCGGGGATGAATCCCCAAAATTATTGATAAAAATAACAGGGGGGGTACAAATATTCTAAAGCAGTGTCCGCTTGGATTGCAGACGTGTTGCCCGCAGCTAATAATACCGGTACTCCAGGGGCGCAAACTTGCATAGCCCGATCCTCTTGCTGCACACCACGAACTGGCTAAGCGCACGAGGGCAGTTTACACAGCCTAAATTCCCGAGAATAATGTAGCGGGAGTGACAGCTATGGCGCCGGAAGCCGTGGAGGGGAAGTGTGTAACCTCCCAACTTCGATTTTTTTTTGATTGGCTGGGAGCTGTCGACTAGACTATTTTGCTACGACGGAATCAATATTTGCACGCAAGCCGATATATCGTAAGGGAGGTTACACACTTCCCATCTATCGCTTCTTGCGCCATACTATGCCCCCTGCCAGAGCTTTGTGCCGGTTGACCCGGGCGGCGACTTTTGAACGGCGCTTCCTCGTGGGCTGTAAGTTATTTACCTGCGGTATTTTGGTTGCGAATTATGAAAGGGATCGCGCTAAATAAATTAGACCTACTCGTAATTTTCTCACGTTTGCAAACACGGCTGCTATTGCATAACACCAAAATACTGAGGCTCTAACCGATTCTCTGCTGGTATGCAATAGCAGTTGTGTTCGCGAACGTGAGAAAATTACCAGTACTGAATGCCCGACTCAACTCAGGAGAGCCTCCCCGAGCCAGAAATATTGATAATGTTCTCGACTTGAGTAGGCATTCCCTCCCAAGATAAGAAGGATCAGTGGATACCGAAGATGTGGTGGAGGACCAACTTTGCAGCGAGGTGGCGTTCACCAGCAAATTTCTCCCTTGAAATGATTCATCTACCTATCACATTTTTATGGATTGGGGTATGGAGCTCGGCTAGTTCATTGGGTTGTTCTGATCCCTACTTGTTAATTATGAGCAATCAGTTGATGAGTTTTAAATTAGGAAGGTTTTAGCCGTGTTGTTGCCTCGGAAGCTGCTGAACCATATGCTTGCACAGCCGCGGGTATACTGCATGATGCCATGGTTTACAGTACCGCTATTCTGCAAGGCGAAGTCGGATTGCGGCAATTCGTCAAAACTTGCACCGGGTTCGTCTTTCCTTAGAATGGAACTTTTTGGCGGGTGGTTGACACAAAAGAAGTCACCTCCCCGCTTTTCGCAGATTGGGAACGGAAAGGTTTTGTAAACTCCTCATTTACCATACATACCAGTATCGCTGTATCGTACCATTTCTACACTCAACCAACATTTCGGAGAGAATATCATGGCCCAGACGAGATACCTCCAATCGACCACATTCGGAGACAACAATTCCAACTGCAATAACACAATAGGGAGCTACAACACGACCATTTACGCCTCCGACGAGGATGCAAATATCATGCATTGGCTCTCTCCGCTGGAACCTGAGAATAGACACCATAGCTTGCGCACTAACCGATGTGAGGGTGTCGGGGATTGGGTTTTTGAAACCTGGGAGTTTCGCAAGTGGAAGAGGCGTGAGGGAGGGGCTGATCAGGCCGTCTTGTTTTGCTCTGGGGATCCTGGAGTGGGTAAGACACATCTAAGGTTAGTGGCCAGATTCCTCTAAGAAGCGAAAGTAACTAACGGCTAGAAATACCAGTTCCCTAGTGATCGACAGGCTATGTGATCAGGCAAGGGAGGAAGACCTAGCCGTTGCATGGTTGTACTGCGATTACAACATTCAGCAAGAGCAGACTGTCTTCAACATAATGGGGGCGATATTGAAGCGGCTGGTGGGCAGGAAGATCCCGGAGGATATACGGAAGGTATTTAAGGAAGGAAGACGGCCGCTACTCGCGGATCTAATATCGACGTTGAGGATAGCGATTGCCAAGTCACCCCAGGTTTTCATCTGCATTGATGCGTTGGACGAATGTCTACCGAAGGATCTTCCCAAACTGCTTGAGTCTCTGCGAGATATTGTTCGGATGTCACCTACAACCAGGATATTCCTAACCGGGAGGCCGCATGTCGGGGAAGTAATTCACAGATATTTCACTAAGACGGTTACGATACCCATCAGCCCTAACGAAGATGATATAAGGAATTATGTAGTGATGAGGTTAGACAGTGATGAGGTGCCTGAAGCGATGGACAATAGTTTACGGGAGGAGATTTTGAGAGTTATTGTGGACAAGATGTCGAATATGTACGTGGATGCTTCCCCTCTATCAAAGACATACTTACTAACGCTTGCTCAGATTCCTCCTTGCTTCATTAAACATTGAGGCTGTTCTGGGGGAGGTGACGATTCGACAGAGAAGAGGGAAACTTGAAGAGATGGCGCGAGGCAACGGACTGAGCGACGCTTACACAGCAACCCTAACTCGGCTGATGGCGCAGAAGGGAAATAAGCCGGCACTCGGGCTGAAGGCACTAATGTGGGTGTCATATTCAGAAAGGCCATTACAGGCCGTGGAGCTCTGCCACGCCCTGGGAGTTGAGATAGGATCTACAGATCTCGATCCAGAAAATGTTCCTGCCATACGGACACTCCTATCCTCCTGTCTTGGTCTTCTTACGGTCGAAGCATCCTCGTCCACAGTCCGACTGGTGCACTTCACTCTGCAGGAACATCTCTTAAGCGATCCTACCCTATTCAATAGTCCCCATACGTCTATTGCGGAGGTTTGCTTGACATATCTCAATTTTAGATCCGTCAGGGATCTTTCGCCAAGTCTCGGCGAGGCTCCCTCAACAATGCCTTTTCTAGAATATGCTTCTATTTGTTGGGGAGAGTACACAAGAAGCGGGATTACAGAAAATGTCAAAATACTTGCACTTCACCTTCTGGATAGATTTGATGAGCATATATCTGCTGAACTCATGCTATTGTCGTATGAACGGGATAGGTTCTTTGATCCATTGTCGGGCGTGAAATGGGGACCTCTGGGATTCACCGGACTCCACGCTGTAGTATATTTCGGGATCGTCGAGGTAGTCGCTGCTATATTGCAGAACAAGGATTGGGATGTCAATGCAAGCGATTTCACAGGGAGTACGGCTCTCACCTGGGCGGCTTACAGGGGGTGGGCGGAGGTTGTAAAGCTACTTTTGAAACGAAGGGATATAAATCCTGATCTGGCAGACACCCAGTATGGCCGGACGCCACTCTCGTGGGCGGTTAAAGGTGGGCATGAGGGGGTTGCCAAGATGCTTTTGGAACGAGTGGACGTCAATCCCAACCAAGCAGACCCCGAATATGGCCGGACGCCACTCTCATTAGCGGCTGAGTGTGGGAATGAGGGGGTTGTCAAGATGCTTTTGGAACGAGTGGACGTCAATCCCGACCAGGCAGACACCGAATATGGGCGGACGCCACTCTCCTGGGCGGCCAAAGATGGGTATGAGGGGATTGTAAAGATCCTTTTGAAACGAAGGGAGGTTAATCCTAACCAGGCCGATACCTGGCTTGGCCAGACGCCACTCTCGCTTGCAGCTGAGGGTGGGCATGAGGGGGTTGTCAAGGCACTATTGCGGCGAAAGGACATTAATCCCAACCAGGCAGACACCATGGATGGCCGGAAGCCACAATCATTGGCGGCTGCGAGCGGGCATGAGGTACTTGTCAAGCTAGTGTCGCAGAGAAAGGACGTCAATTCTAACCAGGCAGACACCTGGCTTGATCAGACGCCACTCTCATGCGCGGCTTGGATGGGGCACGAGGGGGTTGTCAAAATACTTATGGACGGCAGGAACGTGGGTCCCGATCAGACAGACACCCAATATGACCGCACGCTACTTCCCTTAGCGGCTGCAAAGGGGGCCCAGGGCGTTGTAAATGTGTCCCTCGAACGAAACGATGTCCGAAAACCCATGCGAGACAACAACAAGAACCAAGCCCCGCCACCGCTGTCACCCCCCAAGGCATACGCTGGAGCTGTGGACATCCCCCTGGAACCAGGAAATCTCAATTCTGATGAAGCATGTCTTGATGTTTCCACCTCAACGTCCCCGGATGATGACCTCCCGGCAACCGAACCTTCCGTGCTCCCTCAAGCCGCTTCTCTGCAGCCCCCAAAGTTACCGTGCCCTCCACATAAATCTGATACCCACCCTAACAGTATCCCCTCAACCCTGCCAATTGTGATCAATCGATATTGGGTCATCGGCCCTTGCATTTGTCTTTTAGGTTTCCTCGCTTACCGCAAGTATTGGCATAATTGAACCTCGCGTCGGGAAGTTGGGGTTGCCTTTGCTGGTACGGCCCAGCACCTTTTTTGTGTTTTGCTTATTTCAAGCTTAGCTTGAGAAACCGGCTCGCAAGACCTTTGATCGAGACCTAAATGAGTTTTGACAAGGGTGCTTTACTTATTTCCTCTGACTCCTGTTTTTTTTTACCCGCTTTGTGCTTTATTTCTTTCTCGCTTGTTCCTTCCCTTGGAGTTCTTGTTAGACATCGTCCTGTAGTGGTGTTCTCGGTCATCATTCTTGTTGTTCTGTTGTTCTTTGAGTTGGTGTTGTCTTTGGTTACTGGGGCAGTGATATATAGCATGGTACGGCCCATAGCAAGCAACTTGGTAAGAATGGATAAAGGAAAAATTTGAAGAAGCCGGTTCTAAATTCGAGCGCTTCTGGTTTATCTCTACCCAGAACTTCCTCTCAATTCTACCAGGCTATCACCATCTAGCCCCTTATATACTATCGTGCTCCAATTTCTGCTGTTACGAAGAAGCCCAACCCCAACCCTAAATCACCACCCATAGTATCTTTTTTTTGCATATCAGCGTAACCGAAGAGGCCAGTGTCAGGCCTTTTCTGATTAAGCTACATACTGTAAATATTGTGGTCAAGCACCTTCGTGGATTCTTATCCTATTTTTTTGCCCCTCCCCCGAACCTGCTTATGCAACGCCAAAAATAAGGTGTTATGCACCTTACCCCTCGCTCATCCAATCACATCATGATAAGAGCCAGAATTCTTCGGTAGAGTGATTGTAATTTAAACCCTAGTGCAGACTTTATGGCCTCTATTCTTGTATCATACTTCAGGGGATTGGTGGTGTAGTTGAATCCTGCCGGCGTATCATACACGGAGTGGTGTAAAAAAACAAGATTGATGCAGGGTTTAGGATCAGATAACGACGACGAGAAGATAAATGTCACTCCTACTGCTTCTTAACTTAGCATAAATAACCGAACATCTAGCCTCGCCACGATCTGGAGCGCCACATCCCAACCGCCACCGCTCCATAACCCAGCCCTACTTTTCCTACGACGAAAGACTATTATTCAGGCAGATGGATCGTATGATTTTAATTCGGATTTTTAAATATTTCCTAGCCGTAGCCTTGGCTGCCATTTGTTGATTCAATCTTATTTATTATTCCATAAGGGCAGGGGATACTTGAGAAGTCGGGTATCAGACCAGTATTGAGATGGTGCTCCCCGTTGCATCATGATGTTCGGTTACAGTATTTATGAAAACATACGCTATATAAATCATAACGAAGTCATGCACCCCTCCTTCCACGAACCACTACACATATCCATTCTCCTTCGCGTATGTCTATCTTTCCCTTTTGCGCACTCCAGTGCTAACAAACGAAAAATAAAAGACTCTCACAGTTCACAGACTCCGGGCGTCCGACTCTTTTATTCCGGCTTCATGGAGGTGGCACGATTTGTGTTCGGGTGTGTTTGACGGAGATGTTGGAGTTGTATTGAGTTCTATGTTCTATGGAGGTTGATAGATACGGTTCGCCTTAGGTATAGTAGTGAAAACTCTGTTCGTACATGTGATAGCCATAAATCTCCGCATGCCCTATACATCCGTTCAAGCCATAGATCGTTCGCCCGTCCACACTTCAGTGTTCCTCCATACATGCCCGCGCTTCCCTTTGCGTGCGCTATCTCTGCTCCTAATGCAGTGCTCTACTACTGGGATTATCATACCATCATCCCTATCGGCTCCTCCGCTCTCTTTCTGGTGAATGTAGCAAACGCATTCCCGAAGCCTAAGCGAACCCCCGGAAATCACCCGATCGGTTAAACAATGCTATGAGCATGCCGAGTGGTGCGTGATATTTATGAAGGCAGTTGTCTCGGAGGTGGAGATTAACGAATGGGATGTTAATGCGACCGATTGTACGATGTTTGGATGATCGGACTTGCTATCATCTACCATCAGATAGGCGTGTCGGTTGTCTGACACACGAACATGATTATTATATGGCTTATTGATATTTACTTAGGTAAGTATGCATGGGTACCGCGTGACATTGGAAGAGTAGGTAAAGAGGAACATTTTCCCTTAGTTTACCATATAACCGTGCCAAGGTTCCTGCCGATTATGTAACTGCATACAGTTCCAAAATCTTTTGCAGCACGTCTCGCCAAGTGGGACGCAAGTGTGGAAATTCATCTTTAAAGTCCAAAATATTTTTGCGTTCTATCCTTTATCATTGAGCTAGTGACAAGAGAGGAAAACTGTCACAACTAGGATATTCTACAGCTCACATCCCTTCGTTCGTTTTCAGGTACTCACGCTAAGTACGGGCACAGCTGGTAGTATCGCGGCACCCTCAAATTCGCTTCCTCCTCAAATTCGGTTTCTGGGCTACGCAGGTTTGTTGTAGCTGTACCAGTAAGAATCTGACTAAAAATGCGACATATTCACGGCAGATAATTGTTGCAATGCGCGATAGACTCAATGGAGAAGTAATAATAGAAGACAGTCAAGATCATTGATTATTGCGAACTGCTATTACAAGAATGATAGGAAAGACCAATTATGTAGTAAGGCGGTTCAGTCTTACTTCTTCCACCAAGATACCACAATAAAGAAATCCGCAACAAAGAACAATGATATTCAAAGAAAGCATATACAAACAAGAGAAATAATAAAGCAAGTATAATGAAGATCAATCTTGTACCGGACTTGGGAATAAGGTTATAGTCAACTGAAGGCAGCATTTGAGAGGAGAAAGAAACCTTAACATACTTTACCCGGAAAGTGATCATCACCCAGAAGATGATCAAGAAAATCTAAAAAAATACAAGTTCCTAATTTCTAGGCCGTAGGACCCGTCTTGCACTCTGACCCTTATCCAAGCTTAATCCTTCTATTCGAATGTTCAAGTTGCCCTCCAGGGTAGATTTAGATGTTGTCCTTGAAGATCTCTGGGTGGGAAGGTAGTCTTCGGCCTCGGACCCCCCCTCCTGAGACATGGTCTCACTCTCCTTCTCCTAACTCTCTTCACCATCGCGAACAATATTTTCCTCTCTTTCAATCAATTGTGACCTCGTAGGCTTTGCTATCCTAACTCAGCAAGCTTTGATATTCTCTAAGGCAATTTTTTTTGCCTGTGCCTATTCCTTTTTTGCTTGTTTTTTGGTTTCCTTTTTCTCGTCCGCTTCTCTTAGGCAAATTACATCCTCAACAGAAACAAATAATGCCTTTGAGTGAACCTTTCTGCTCTTTGTTTTACCTACTTCATTAGTAATAGCTCACCTACTCGGGAGTTTCTTAACCTCTTCACGCAAAATAACATTTTCTGCAGTTGCACGCTCAGCTGCCTGGGCTAGCTTCTCCACCATAGTTTTCTGATAGGCGGAGGATGCGGAGAGTGAATTTCTTTGAAAGAGAGGTACGGTACGGCGAGTATGAGAGACTAGTGATTTGCCATGATAGGGAGTTCGAGGTATACTGGGAATATCAGAGGTGGAGGTTGGCTTCATAGGGGAGATGTTTGCGGCATTGTCTTTGTCTCTCATTATGTTTAGTACTCGGCTTGAGTTCAATGGCCATATCCCAGTTGCCTCAAAGTCGCTGCTAATATTTGTTACAGTGTAGGTCATATCTCGTGCCTTTAGTAAAAGCCTAGTACTCAGGTAGTATTCCAAATAAAAAACAAAAAAGTATTGCGGGTAGGCATGACTTGAAGTGAGGCAAAAATCTTGTATATTAAAATGTAGACATACAGATAAAAGATTCCTTTATGATTACCTAAATTTGATTCAGATAGCCATTCATCTAAGACACTTGCATAATATTTCTGAAGTGGGCCAAATAGTCCAACGTCAAGGGGCGGAATCAAATGGATCGAGTGTGGTGGGAGACAAAGGGGAATGATATGATGCTTCAAACAATAGTCAAAGAATTGCCATGTGACATGCGAGGTATGACCATCCATAATTAATAGCCTTGTATGTCCCAAAGCACTATAGTTTATTAACTTCTGTTATTTTCTCTATTCTCCTATATCGCACTTATATTTGGACTGTATTAGGCTCAAAATTATTCTCAAGATAGGCAAGATCTATTTTTTGATTTGTCCATTCAGTCTCTGAGTAACTGAAATATCCCTTGTCACCTGTCACTACTAAGGCATACCAGCCTTTATAGTGAGCTGTACCTTTGTAAATAATATGGGGTGGCAATACTACTCCTCCTGCGGATACTGTTTCAATAACAGTAATAAGCCCCTGTATTCCGTCCTGGAGCTTGAAATTTCGCTTTTTGCCCCGCTTACAAATCACCTTGATGCTTGAAGACTTTTCCATTAAAAAGCCTTTTTCATCCATATTATAAATATTGTGAGGAAGAAGATTATGCTTTTTAATTAGTTGATTTAGCTATTTATTATAAGATGTGATTTAAGTTAGCAACAATAAGAATTATTCATAAGGTTAGGTGGCGATGACGGGATAATTAAATCTACCTTAGTGAATAAGTCACAGACTATTAGAGGATTATTTGCAAACCCACACTGCTTATCTAATTGAGCAGCAAACTTAGACTCTAGGCTTGGATGTCGCTTTAAAAATTGCGTTGTCCAGTTTTTTCCAATGGTAGTGCAAGATTTACCATCGCTTCGGATAAAATGGGTGGCCAAATCGTGAATACACTGGATTTGTGGTGGAAACCCCCACTGATCAAGCTGGAGAATACGTGAAACTAGTACTCGCTTCTCTGCTGGGGTAAGGTTTTGTTGACTAATATGGGATTCAGAGCGTGTAGATATACCAGCAAGACGATTCTGCAATTTTCCGTAGGTGATTCCATGGGCAATTGCCGCATCCCGAATATTTGAAAATTTGCCTGCCTTATAGGCTCTCATTGCCGCCTGGACTTGGGACTCATCTGAAGTGGAAGAGGGCTTGGAAGTAGGGGCCATAATGGGCAAATTTGGTGGAGATATTGTATGGAAATGCCCGAGTGTCCTTTTCACGATCACATTTTTGAGGGGTAATTGCTTATGTAATCATCGGTCATTTACTACGTGCCGATCACTTTCTGGGTGAAACATGTCATACCAACAATAATCACATGTTGCATACTGGGTGATGGTTGATGCCTGCCCTGCGTAGCCCAGAAACCGAATTTGAGCAGGAAACAAATCTGAGGGTACCGCGATACTAGTGGAAGCGATAGGTAGTGGAGTAATTAAAGAGAGCAAAGTTAGGGATAATTATGACAACTATTATGTAAGAAGCATATGATGAACATGAAGGGTGATACCGGTAACCCCTTCACTGCTGAGATAGCCTGTCTGGGTAATCGTGATATGAAAAATGTAGTGCTTCAGAGGTGCTGTAGTGCTCAGAATAGTGCTATGTGAGTACTGCTCAGTATTGTCATGATGGAAACTAGGGTTTTCTGCGTAGATTTGCTCCCGACTATGGTATGAGTACGAGTATCATACTTTGCCTGATTTTGATTTATCTCAGTGTGTTGTCTATGGTTACCTTTCGGGCATACAACCATACTTTAGTTTCGCCCTAAACGCGAACTAAAATTGATGTGCCTGGGCTTGAAAAACGGGAACGAACGAAGGGATGCGCTGTTGCAGGAGAGCATGGGGTGTGGGTAAAGATGGTTCCGGAACGGGAAGGCGTCAATCACAACCAGGGGGCTACCAGATAGTCTATGGCCAGACCAGACTCTCGTTAGCTGCTATGAACAAGCAAGAAAGAGGGTGGTAAAGATGATTTCGGAATAAATGAGTGTCAATCCCTGTCGTGTAGGGATAGAATGTGGCTGCACGCCACAGTTGTGGGCGGCTAGTAGCGAGCATCTGCCTCGGTAAACGCTCCCCAGGCTACTCGTACTTGCTCACCACAAACACTTGTTTTTACTAAAAACTTCACCTAGGCTAGTATTCACTTGGCGTGAAGGTAATGGAAGAGTACCGTAGTTTGTAGCCACATTGTGGCGCCCTGGTTCCCTATATTCGGACAGTCAACATATTGCTCTGATTGTACTGGTATATTAACACACTGCATATTTCGCGAAGGGGTAGGATGCAGGGTACGAATATGTCCTGCTATCGATTAGACTAAATGGGATATTGGAATCGAAGAATTGGTAAGGGTGGTGTTAATATATATTGTGGCGACTGGCAGTCATACGCAGGCACCCTCGGACCCATCTATAAATAAAAAAAATTGAAACTATAATGGAACCCCCCCCTTTGTTGATACGGTTTTATGACTTTTCCTTTTTAGTTCGGCTTCTTATTCGCGACTACTGGCATACTCTGGGGGATAATAAAAAGTGGAAAAAAAAAATACCTGTAAACCTAGCGTACCGTAGTCCATAGAGGGTGGCCTTGGATTCACAGGAATACGGTAAGTGGGCGATTTTTAATGACACCCCCCACAAGCCAACTTCTATCAATATGTGTAGGTGGGAAATGCTTATCAGCGAATGGAGCCCAAGGGACGACCGACCGGCATCCTACCCACTCTATTTTCTGGGGCTGAATCCCCAACATTATTAATAGAAATAACGTGGGGTACAAATATTCTAAAGCAGTGTCCGTCATTGGATTGTAGCCGCGTTCTATGCAGCTAATGCCACAGTTCAGGCCTGCATGGCCTCTATCATTCTCCCCAACACAGCAAATAGATCTAGTGTATGAGGGCAGCATATACAGCCGCAGTTCATAAGAATCATCTACCAGTCCGAGTAGTGCGAGCGGTCATACCGGCAGGAATTTCGGTCACGTGGACTTAGGCGAGTTCCCGAGCATCCGACTTTAGAACAACAGCTCCCCGGGAGCTATAAGTTATTTACCTACGGTATTTTGGCTACGAATTATAATGAAAAGGATCGCGCTAAATGAATTGGATCTACTAAATGCGCAACTCAACTCAGGAGATATTTCCCGACACAGCAATCTTAATAAGGCCCTCGACTTGAGTACGTATTCCCTCACAGAACAAGGAGACTTACCTGTACTCGAGTAGATACCGAATATGCGAGGGAACACTTGCTTTGAAGCGAGGTGGAGTTCACGAGTGCGAGGAGATATAAAAATTGCTCCCTTAAAATGTCTCATCGACATATCACATTTTTATGGATTATGGTGAGAGGCTCGGTTATGTTTATTGGTTTATTCTGGTTGCTACTTGTTAATTATGAGCAATCGGTAGATGAGTTTCAAATCAGGAAGGTTTTAGCCGTGTGTTTGCCTCTTAGGCTGCTGTGCCATATGCTTGCACAAGCACAGCATAACACCATCAGAGTACCGGTAGTCAGGGAGGCGAAGTCGGGTTGCGGTAATTCGTCAAACCCTGCAATGCTTCCTTGACAGGGAACTTCTTGGTGAGTAGTTGACACAAAAGGAGTCACACCGCCCCTCTTTTCTCAGCTTGGGCATAGAAAGGTGTTATAAACTTCCCATTTACCATACATATCTCTATTACCGTATCGTACCATTTCTACACTCGACCAACATATCGGATAGAACATCATGGCCCAGACGATACATACACAATCGACCACATTCGGCGACAACAGTTCCAACTGCAACAATATAACAGGGAGCTACAACACCACCATCTACACCTCCGACGAGGATGCAAAGATCATGCATTGGATCTCTCCGCTAGAGCCTAATAATAGACACCATAGCTTGCGCACCGACCGATTTGCGGGCGTCGGGGATTGGCTTTTGGAAACAAGCGAGTTTCGGGAGTGGAGTGGAACCGAAGATGGAGACCACCATGCGTTCTTGTTTTGCTCTGGGGGTCCAGGAGTGGGCAAGACACATCTGAGGTAAGTGGCAAGATCCTTTTAAGCAAATGGCTCTAACGACTGGAAATACTAGTTCCCTAGTGATCGACAGGCTGTGTGATCGGGCGAAGGAGGAAGACCTAGCCGTTGCATGGTTGTACTGCGACTACCTTGCTCAGCAGGAGCAAACAGTCACCAACATAATAGGAACTATTTTGAAGAGACTAGTAGGCAGGGAGGTACCGGAGAATATAAGGAAGGCATTTAAGGAAGGGAGAAGGCCACTACTTGGGGACCTGATGCGAATGTTGAGGATCGCGATTGCTAAGCTACCCAAAGTTTACATCTGTATCGATGCACTTGATGAATGCTTACCGAAAGATCTTCCTAAGCTACTTGAGTCCCTACGAGATATTCTTCGGGAGTTCCCTACAACGAGATTATTCCTGACCGGGAGACCCCATGTCGAGGAGACCATCCACACATATTTCACCAAGCCGGTTGTGATACCCGTCAGCCCTAACTTGGACGATCTCAGGAATTATGTTGAGATGAGGTTAGACAGGGATGATGTGCCTGAGGCGATGGACGATCGTTTACGGGCGGAGATTCTGAGAGTTGCTCTGGACAAGATGTCCAATATGTATGCTGGCGCTTCGCTTCTATCAACGATCTATACATATTAACTACTCGGTAGATTTCTCGTTGTTTCGCTAAACATGGAGGCTGTTCTAGGGGAGGTGGCAATTGGTCAGAGAAGAAAGAAACTTAGAGAGATGGAGCGAGGCAATGGACTGAGCGATGCCTATACGGCAACCCTAACGAGGTTGCAGGCGCAAAAGGGAAATAAGTCGGTACTCGGGTTGAAGGCCCTGATGTGGGTGTCGTATTCTAGAAGGCCATTACGGGCCGTGGAGCTCTGTCATGCCCTAGGAGTGGAGATAGGATCTACAGATCTGGATCCAGAAGACGTTCCTGGGTTACGGATACTCCTATCATCTTGTCTGGGTCTTCTCACCCTCGAAGCGTCCTCGTCCACACTCCGACTAGTGCACTTCACTCTGCAAGAACACCTCTCCAGCGATCCTCTCCTATTTCATACTCCTCACTCGAATATTGCGGAGGTTTGCTTGACATATCTCAATTTTGGATCTGTTATGGATCTTTGTCCTACTCTTCGCTCTGCCCCTTTAACAATGCCATTTCTAAAATATGCTTCCGTTTACTGGGGAGAGCACGCAAGGCGGGGGATGACGGAAAATGTCAAAAGACTTGCCCTGAGGCTTCTCGGTGGATTTGATGAGCATATATCTGCTCAACTGCTGCTATTGCACAACCGCTATGATTCTGGTAGTCTAAGCTTTAGCGGAGTGGGAGGACCTGTGGGATTCACTGGGCTTCACGGGGTATCATCTCTCGGGATCGTAGAAGCAGTTGCCCCGGTATTGGAGATGAAGGAGTGGGACTGTAATGCAAGGGATTGCATGGGGAGAACGGCCCTGATATGGGCAGCTTACAATGGGTGGTCAGAGGTTGTAAATATACTTTTGGAGTGCAAGGACATCAATCCCAATCTTGGTGAGACCGTCTATGGCAAAACCCCACTGGCGTGTGCGGCTGCAGGCGGGCATGAGGGGGTTGTGAGGATACTTTTGGAACGAGAAGACGTCAATCCCGACCAGCCAGACACCTGGGATGACCGGACGCCACTTGGGTGGGCGGCTGCCCGTGGGCATGCGAGTGTCGTAAAGATACTTTTAGAGCGAAAGGACGTCAATCCCGACCATGTAGGTACCAGAGATGGCTGGACACCACTCTTATTGGCCGCTCTAATGGGGCAGGAAGAGGTAGTGAAGATGATTTTGGAACGAAAGGACGTTAATCCCAACCAGGCAGACACCCGCAATGGCGGGACGCCCCTCTCTTGGTCTGCTAAAGGCGGACATGTTAGGGTAGTAAAGATACTTTTGGAACGAAAGGACGTCAATCCCGACCATGCAGACACCAAATATGGCCGGACGCCACTATCGTGGGCGGCTTCAGGTGGGCGTGAGGGTGTAGTAAAGATGCTTTTAGAACGAAAGGAGGTCAATCCCAACCAACCAGACACCGAATCTGGCAGGACACCACTCTCGCACGCCGCTATGGCGGGGTGTGTGGAGGTGACTAAGATGCTTTTGGAACGAAAGGAGGTCAATGCCGACCAACCAGACACCTTATATGGCCGGACACCACTCTTGTGGGCCACAGAAAGGGGGCATGAGGGGGTCATAAAGATGCTTTTGGAACGAAAGGAGGTCAATCCCGACCAACCAGATACCGAATCTGGCCGGACACCACTCTCGTGGGCGGCTGAATGTGGGCATGAAGGGGTAGTCAAGATCCTTTTGGAACGAAATGACGTCAATCCCAACCAGCCAGACACCCAACACAATCGGACGCCACTCTCGTGGGCAGTTGCTAGTGAGAGGGAGGGGGTAGTAAAGATACTTTTAGGAAGGAAGCACGTCGATCCTAATCCGGCAGACCCCAAGTATGGCCAGACGCCACTCTTATTGGCGGCTCAGAGAGGGCAGGAAAAGATAGTAAAGATAATTTTGGGGCGAAAGGACGTCAATCCTGAGCAGGCAGATACCAAATGTGACCGGACACCACTCTCTTGGGCGGCTGAACGTGGGCATGAAGGGGTAGTCAAGATCCTTCTGGAACGAACTGACGTCAATCCCAACCAGGCAGACAGCAAATATGGTGGGACGCCACTTTGGTGGGCGGCTCAACGCGGGCATGAACTGGTAGTAAAGATGCTTTTGGAACGAAATGACCTCAATCCTAACCAGGCAGCCAGCAAATATGGTGGGACGCCACTCTGCTGGGCGGCTGAACATGGACATGAGCTGGTAGTAAAGATGCTTTTGGAACGAAATGACCTCAATCCTAACCTGACAGCCAGCAAATATGGTGGGACGCCACTCTACTGGGCGGCTCAACGCGGGCATGAGCTGGTAGTAAAGATGCTTTTGGAACGAAATGACGTCAATCCCAACCAGGCAGACACCAATTATGGCCAAACGCCACTCACATTAGCGTCTATTCGCGGGAATGAGCGGGTAGTAAAGGTGCTTTTGGAACGCCAGGACGTAAATCCCGACCAGGGAGACACCAAATATGACCGGACGCCACTCTGGTGGGCGGCTCGAGGCGGGCATGAGCTGGTAGTAAAGATGCTTTTGGAACGTAATGACGTCAATCCCAACCAGGTAGACATCAAGCATGGTCGGACGCCACTCTTGTTGGCCGCTAGGTTGGGACATGAGGGGGTAGTAAGGGTGCTTTTGGAACGAAAGGACGTCAATCCAGATCGGGCAGACACCGAATATGGCCGGACGCCACTCTCGTGGGCAGTTAAGGGCGGGTATGAAGGGATAGCGAAAGCCTTTCTTGAGTTGAACAATGTCCGCACAGATAATTCAGATGACCACAACCAGCCCCCCCCCCCTGCAGCACCCCCCACAGGATGCAATGAACCTATAGACATCCTCTTAGAACCCGGCCATGTCAGTCCCCACGCAGCGGATTGCATTGGCCAGGAATACGTGCCCCCACCCGTTGAGCCCTGGGAAGAGTGCTCGGCGAAGATTCGGCTAGGATCTCATCATCATGATGCCGAAATCACAGATTCCAACAGCCAACCTGCACTCCCGTCGGCAGACTCGGTTGAGCTCGAGCATCTCCATGAGCTCAAAGACTCTGTCTCAACGTCCGCAGATGGTCACCAGACAACCGAACCGGCAGTGCTCCCTCAAGCCACTTCTCTGTGGCCTCTAAAGCTTCTGCTGCGTCTGCAGAAATCATGTACCCAACCTAAGAATACCCGCTCAACCCTCACGATCGTGCTCAACCGATATTGGGTCATAGGCTCTTGCCTCCACATTGCAGCCTTGCTCGCTCACCTTCAGAGCTCGCGTAATCAAACCTCGTGCAAAAACGTTGGAGTTTCCTTTGCTAAGTTACAGTACTTTTTTGTTTTTTCTCTTCTTAGGCTGGGCTTGCAGAACAGGCGCAGGCAAGATCTTCGTCGATTCAGGCGTAAATAGACTTTGATTAGTGTGCTTTTCTAGTTTCTTCCCACTCTTAGCTATTTATCAGCTTTTTTTCCCATCCCCCCCCCCCCCTTGTTCCCTTTAAGTTGTTAGATGTGGTGTGGTTCTATATTAGTGTTCTCGGTCATCACTCCTATTTTGTTTTTCTCAAGTTGGTATTTGACTTGCTTTTTTTATTTAAGGCGATGGGTTATAAGTGGGTTAGTGGTATGCGTGATAAGAAATTTAGTGAGAATCGATAGATAATAAGCTTGCCAAAGCCCGAACTAAATTTATCAGGTTCTAGCTCATCTCCCAGAAACTCCTGGGAAGTCATCGTCAGCTCGTCGGTTATAAGTTTCTCCACTTCTTCTTACTCTGCCACAGCCAAGTAGAATCACAGCCCTAACCGCAATTCGAAGAGTGACTATCTCTTTTTAATACCAGTGCAATCGAAGAGGCCATTATTAGGCTTGGTTAGTTAGGCTGGGCCCTGCGCTCATCGAGATCAAGCACCTTCGCGCGCTTCCATCCATTTTTCTGCCTCTTTTTCAAACTACCGGTGAGATCCAAAAACAAGGGTTTAAGGACCCTGTGCCTCACCATACCATGGTAAGAGCAAAAATTCCTAATTAGAGCGCCCACAATTTATATGTCAGTACAGTCTTCATAGCACCTGATAACACCAATGAAAGGGAGGGCGTCCTTCGCTCCCACTATTTGAATATTATTGCACATTGAGGCGGTGAGCTTGACAAGGAATCTTGTCTCTCTAAACTCAGGTCGGGGGGTATGTCAGTTCAGGAGCTATGTCGGGAACTTATATACGCAGGGGAAGTAGACTTTAGTACTAGCCTAAAAATAAAATAAAAGTCTGTCCCCGACCTTTATCCGTCCAGGAGAGTCTGATACTAGGATGCCACGTGTTGCCATGAGGGAAGCGCGAAGTGCTGAACTGCGCTCCCAGCGTGTAGCTAGAGGTCGGGGACAGACCTTTTCTTTGGGGGAGTACTCAGTAGACACGAGGATACTCAGAATGACCTCAAATGTTAATTCTAGTTCTTACGCACGCTGCGTATCTCTCTTCCCGACATACCCCTAGAACCGGCATACCTCCCGACCCGAGTTTAGAATGGAAGCCATTACCACCGCAAGAGAGGTTGTTGGGGGGCGGATCCCGTTTCCTGGATGGCCGGTTGCCGAGGGATTAAGACTTGATAGTGTGGAGGCAGCTTTAGGCGTAGAGCAAAGTTATAAGAGACAATAGCTCTCGGGTTATCTTTTTTCCCGAGTTGGCAAATCCATTTATATGTCCACTTCTTATTTTGATTCACACTTGTGGCGGATTAATTATGGGAATTGGATCAATAAAACTCAACCCGCTGCCCAAGCTTGTGTGATTGATTAATTGCTCCACGCTTCATAAATTATCATACCCCGCACTACCGTACACCTTATGTACGTACAGCAAAGCCTGCGGAGTCAGGTCTCGGGTATTCATAAGAGCCTCAACTGAGCCGCTAATTCCTTGGAATGGAAATGATTGGATGACGGTTGCCACAAGATAAGCCACACCACCACACTTTTCTTTAGCTTTGCAGAAGGAAAGTTTTATCACAGTAACTCCCTCAGCCCTGGGCATGGCTGTTTCGTACCATTCTTACTCTCAACGATCATTATGGATAGATCACGGCCCTAGCTACACATACACAATCAATCATTCGGCGGTAGCAGTACCAACTGCGGTAGCGCGATAGGGAATTTTAAAGGGACAGGTGCGGATCCGACGGGGATGCAGGTATTATTCATTGGACCCTCTTCGCCTGAGCCGGATAATAGACATGTGCACTAGCCACGTTGACGGTGGCGGGAATTTGCTTTTTGAGCAAGCAAGTTTCATGGGTGGAAGACAATGGGAGTGGAACCGATAAGGCTGTCTTGCTCTACTCTGGGAATCCCGACGTGGGCAAGATATAACTGAAGTGAGTTCTTTACAAGAAGCGATTATCGCTGATAGGGAGAAATTTTATTTCCATGGCGATCGACAGGTTGTGTGATCAGGAAAAGAAGGGAATTTTCACAGTTGCTACGTTTACTATAACTTCCTTGCTCGGTAAGAGCAGCCGATATCGGAATTATCCGGGGATGATGCTAGATGGGGATGAACAGGTAGAGGGGATGAGTGAAGGCTTATAGGCGGATGTTGTGACAATTATCCTGGAGAGGATGTCTGATATGTGTATACAGGAATTTGGCATTCGCTCTATATCAACCATGTGTACTTACGTGTAGACCCCTCCTCGCCTCGCTCAACATCGACGCTATTCTAGTCTTTGTCCCGGTTCCTTCCGATGGAAAGGAATTTGAACAGGCTGCAAGACAGTGGATTGAGTGGTTCCTAGGCGACGACTCTTACATGACCGAAGGCGCGGAAGGGAAATGGGCAAGTACTTGGGATGAAGATGCTAATGCAGGTGTTGCAAGACGGCAGCAGCGGGCGATGGGGTGATCGTACCCTGGGGGTAGGGATATGGTCTGTGGATCTGGGTTTGGGCGACGTTCCTGCGAACAGAGACGCTCATTAGACTCACAGACAGGGTTCCGAATAGTCTTGTTGGAAACCATGCTGCTCGCCATACTCTCAGGATACTTCCTTTGTCTTTAGATAGCTTCCGGGGACGCGCTTTGCCTTCGGGCATGAGGAGGCTTCGGGTTCGGGCGTGTGTTTGTACGGTCGAGGAAAGCATTTCCTAAGTAGGAATGTCGCAATCGGACAGGAGGAGGAAAGGAAGCGGAAAGGCTGTAAGAAAGGCCGGAAAAGAAGGGAGGTGGGTGTGAGAAGGTTTGACGCCCGGAAAATGGGTATGAGGATGTATGGCCAACGGTGTTTGTTCCTGCATTTTGTTAGCATGAGATTTCGGAAAAGTTGGGAAAGGAGGAGACAGGGCACATCCTTTCCTGATAGGAAAGGATGATATATCCTTATCCTTTTGTCTTTAGTTAGATGGATGTTGATGTTGAGTGTGGTGGATGCGAGAGACTGTTGTTGTTGTTAGTGAAGAGATTGTTCCCCCTTTCCTGTATGCGATCGTTTAGGTGTGAGTTCCTTGGCATTTACCGTTTCGTTCCGTTGTCGCCATACTGTCGTCGCCGTCGATCCTAGTTTAATAAGTCTGACCAGCAAGTCTTGGAGGCAGGACCAGGCTCGCCAGTCCTGGTGGATGTCCATGACTGGACCTGACTGACTCAGGAGGTCCGGTCCGGTTTAGACCGGTCCCAGACTAGTCTTTATAAAAGATTGGATTGTCACACAATATCACTCACTTAGGGCACTGAAAAAAATTCGATACTCGCGAACCTTTTTTCACCGCCCCTAATCTAAGTGAGGAACTATCTCCATTCCAACTCTCCTGAGATTCTACAATATAACCTATGGAAGCAATGAGTTTAATCAAGAAAAGGTTTATTTGAGCGTGATACATTGTGAGGAAAATAGTAAAAAGCAAGACGGGATGGTAATTTTGTCAGAGGGCCGTGCATATCCTACTGCTTGGCGGGCCTCATCAGGCCGATCCCGGTCGAGTCTGGTCCGATAATCCTGACTGTCCGGTCGGTCTAATTTCCACCATTAGACTGGACTTGACTTTCGACTGGACTAGCTGGTCCACACCAGGCTTCCACGGACCATTTGGAACCCTGCTCACAGATAGGGTGCCGGGAATTGGAGAAGCGAGAACTCTTGCTTACCTCATCCATCCTAGCGTAAAACAACCAATAATATGCTTACCAATGCTGACTTAGTGATATTTCTCCCTGCCTTGTCATTCTCAGCACCCTATCAATAGGTTTACATATCATATCGCCTAGGTCTTCCCACCGCAGGGGCGCCTGGACCCAAAATGCGATTAGTCCGCTTTACTCGTTAGGAACATCTCCGATGATTTTACTCTATTCCCTAATCCCCACCCAATAACTGCGGAAGTTTGTCTAACAGAGAAGTGAGAATACTACTCGGGGGGGTCATGAAATACCGGAAAGGGGGGTATCCCTGCTCTGAGAACTTTGCAACCAAAACTCACAAAAACTTGGAAAGTAGCAACAGGGATTAATTCTTGATAAACTAGGATGATGGAAAAGTAAAAATAAACCTATGATGGATGAATAATGAGAAATTATGCTTCCTTCTCCAGGAATCAGAAAACCGGTCCTGGGGTAATATGACCATGAGAGGACTGGTCCTTCAGCTTCACTTTACTCATCACATGGCACAACAAGTATAGTTTTAAGATGTCCCATAACACTGTCTCTCTTTCCAGACATTGTGATCGCCAGATCTCTTTGGCCCTGATTCAGCACGGGTAGTTTCCGATTTTTAATATACCCCCCGAGTACTGCAGCGGGTCAATGCCGATTGCGTCACAGCAGATCATGGTATCATACAAGACTTTGCTCTCCAAAACCTAACCCTATTGCCGCGCCTCCGGTTTCCAAATCTTTCTAGGAAAGCTAACACCCATCCTAGCAACCCCCGATTAACCCTATCCATTGTGGTCAAACACTATCCGGTCATCCCCTCTTTTATTTCTCTCTTGGTGTTCCTCGCTAACACCTGTCCCTCTTTGCTACAAGCGCACTCTCTTGCCATGAAGAATTGTCCCCTGAGGAATTAGTCTATGCACGACCTCCTGCAATTTTAATGTAAATAGACCTTTCTAATTGCGTTTTCAAGGTTTTTCTACCTTATCCTCTCACTCTTTTTCCTCTTGTCTTCTTCGCGTGTTTCTCCCCTTCAAGTTCTAGTTAGACCTTGTCCTCTCGTAGTGTTTTCGTTTTTTATTCCTCCTATCGCGTCCTTTTTCAAGTTGGATTTTTTTTTTGTGGATAGTGGTGCCTTGTGCAATTGGCCTATTACAAGGAATTAAGCAGAAATAGAGGACGAGAATAAAGAAGTCCATCCTGAAGGTGGTGGGTGAGTTTGTTCAGTCTGGGCTAGTTAAGCTAGATCTAGTAAATGTCTGATTAGAGGGGTGTTTTTCCTGCTTGGAATTATTATTTTAGCAAATAGTCGTAAATATATGATATTAGGATAGTTGCACGAATATTGGTGGGGATACAAGGTGAGTGCTTGGGGAGGTGGCACCCAAGCGAGACTTGGCACGGATTAGTACGACAGTGAAACCTCCGATAATTCTAGCAGGAGTAACCTAGGGCTGGAAATAAGGGGAGGATGGAAAGAGAAGGGGGTCTTGTCACGGGGCAGCTGAATGTAACTGTTTAAATCGAGTGATATTTCATGATAATGTAGGAGTTTTGATGTTTTGCCCGCTAAATTTTCTCTGGTAGGCATTTTGCTGGGGTTAAGATCCACCTCATGTCCTGGAATGGAAACTATAAGAGGCCAAGAGTTTTCAAAGAGATTTCCCATACCTCAAATGTTGTGAATCTGCAGACAGTGGAATTACTGCTCGGGTGGAGGTAAGAGGTCTTGGAGGTGGGAAATATCGGATGTTTCACAGTATAAAAAAGATAAAGAGACGGCTGTAGCTCTTTCCCTAATGGATACTCTCCTAAAACTTTCGCTTTCGGCTCAGGCTTCTTGTGTGCGACCACTCTGGTGGATGATTAAAAAATGGAAAACATTCCGGTAACCTATATCCCTATAGAGAGAGAGAGGGTGGTGTGGGATTGCGGATACGGGTTTGCGATTCTTAGTGCCACGCGACAAGCAAACACCCCGCTACATCTGGGAAATGCTTATCCGCGGAGGGAGACAGGGGCCATGTCGGGGAGAGGATCGCACCAACTTTATTAGCTGGGGTGGAACCCCGAGGTTATTGGTAACAATTACAAGAGGGGCACAAATATTCTGAAGCTGTGTCCGCCATTGGATTTCTGACGTGTTCTATGCAGCCAATCCTACTCGCAATGTCGAAAGGGTTTTAAAAAATACTGTGATTGCATACCACCAAAATTCTCCCTTTTTGCTTGGATGAAAAAATCAGTCTTTTTTTAAAAGCGCGTCGGCGTTGCAGGTACAGTACAGTGTAGGCTTGCCTGGCCCATATCATCCTACTACAGATCCTAGACAGTCCATGTGAATGAAGGCAGTTTATAACCGCGATGCCCAAGAATACTCGAGTAATGTGATGACAGCTTTGCTCTGTTCCGGAATTTCGGGTGCGTGGACTGGCTTAGGCGAGTTGCCTCGGTGGCGACCGTGGAATCGCGCTTTCCCGCTCGTTGTTGTCCCTGCGCTGTTAATTACACTTTGCACTGTAATCGAGTAGCAGACTCAGCACTCTGGAGGGACAACAAAAAAAAATTTCGATAATGTTGGGAGTTTTTGCCTTGCTCAAGAGGCCCGGTTTGGGATCTGGAATCCTGGTATTTACCCTTACCCAGTTTGGTTACGAATTCTGATGAAAAAAAAGATCGCGCTAAATAAATCCAATCTACCGAATGCGCAACTCGACTACCGGTACTGCAAGAACTGGAATAATTGAGCCTCGCATTAATATGCCCGAAATTTCCTCTCTCCGACAGGAGGCGAGCGCACAGCGAAAACTGGCCCTTTCAGCCCCAACTTAAGACAAAAAAAAGAAAGGGGGGGGGCAGACTATGCCAGCAAAGGCGACTCCAAGGCCGTAGTGTGAGGTCCAATTATTCCAGTTTTTACGGTAAGGGGAGTCCCCCCAGCCAACAGCATCAATGAGGCTCCCTACTCGAGTACTGTACACTTCTATTCGCAAAGTTTTCGCGGAGAGAGAGGTACTACCCGTTTTCACAAGTATCCGGATGCCTTGGCGCCAAGATTCTTTCACTAACTAAGTTAGGGGCAACCTTTAACCAGGATACTGATCTCAAATGCCCAGCTTCAGACTGCTAAGGCTCTTCCTCAACCAACTTTATATTTTCTTTCTCTCTAAAGATATATAGAAAATGGGCTGGAGATCTAGGGGATAGAGAGAGATTTTAAATAGACTAACCTTTGAATATGTTATAGGGATTTAAGGCAGCTCTACTATAATTACTGCTCGGGTTTAAGGCTTCCCTTAACACTGGCTGGGTAAGAATCTTGGCGCCAGGGCATCCGCATACTTTTGAAAACGGGTAATACTGTGGCGATGTCTTGGCGACAGTAGAGGTACTGGTGTCGTGCTAGAATCCTACTACCGTTTGTTGTGGATGGTGTGTCGCGCGTGCCGAATCCGATCTCCTGCGGGGTATGTGGCCTTTGACTATTCCGGATGATATATCACTTGGAAGGTGACCCAAGGATAAATTTCCTAATTGGCTGCACAAGGTATGGATGAAGGCTGAAACACTGGAACCAATTGAGATGGAAAGAAGAATTTTCCATTGTGGATGTCTGTTGCCTGGGTATGTATGCCTGTCCTAGTCTAAGTACAGAAGAAAAAGCCTCTTATAGGCTCTGCCAAGCCCCCTCTATAGGAACCGCCAAATTTGGCTCTCCTCTACGCCCAACTACCCTATTCCATGCCCTCGCCCACACTGGTACAGGAATTTGTGTATAATTTGAACTGAAAAGGTTGTTCTGGTACTTTCGTTGCCACCAAGACTTTGCCAGAGTACTTGTCCTTCCGCGAAGACTTTGCGAACGGAAGTGTACTAGGGTACAAGGGTTAAGTCTGGCGCGGTGCCACGAAATGTCGAGGTTTATTTCCTATTCTAGAAGTGCGCCCGACTTTTTTCCCCCTAACAAAAAAAGCCACAGAACGGGTTTGTATGGGGGAAAACCCAAATTACTGTATATGGGGTGCGCCCGACTTTAGGTACCCCCCGAGTACACATCCCCTCCTAAAACAAGGATATGTGGCCACCAAATATGGAAGAGAACACCGGCTTTGATATGAGGGTGGAGTTCGCGAGTGTAAGAAGATATAAAAATCTTTCACAAGAAATTTCTAATCTTCCTATCATAGTTTTTTTAGATTGGGGTGGGGGCTCGGTTATGTCCATTATTTTATTCTAATTCGCGTTTGTTAACCATGAACAACCAATGGATGAGTTTCAAATCAGGAAGGTTTTAGTTGAGTGGTTGCCACGGAGATTGCTGTGTCTTATGCTGCACACTCCAGGATTAGACAAATTTAGTCCTTGTACCGCATTGCACTGTGGGTTACACTCCCGGTGATCAGGACTTGAGTAAGGCGAAGTAATGTCTCGTTACTGCATCAAAACATCGGGTAAGCTGGCATTTCCTTGGCATGGAAATGGTTACCACAAAAAGAGCCAGACCACCCCGCTTTCCAGGAGCTTTGCGTACTGAAGAGTTTTGTAAACTCCCCCATTAATCCTCATACCGGTATCGCTGCATCGTACAATTTTCACACTTAACCAACATTTCGGACAGAACACCATGGCTACACATACACAATCGATGGAATTCGGCGACAACAATACCAACTGCGGCAACACATTTGGGAGCTACAACACCACCACCACCATATACAACTCAGATGAGGACGCAAAGATCATGCGTTGGCTCTCTCCCCTAGAGCCGGATGACAGACATCATAGTTTGCGCACCAACCGATTTGAAGGTGTCGGGAATTGGCTTTTGGAAACAAGGGAGTGGAGGGAGTGGAGGGAGGGTGAGGGTGGACCCGATCGGGGGATCTTGTTTTGCTCCGGGGATCCGGGAGTGGGGAAGACACATCTGAGGTCAGTGACCAGATTCTTCTAAGCGGGTGTTACTAAGGGCCAGAAATTCTAGTTCCCTAGTGATCGACAGCCTGTGTGAAAAGACATAGCAGTTGCCTGGTTGTACTGCGATTACAACGTTCAGCAAGAGCAGACAGTCGTCAATATAATGGGAGCGATTTTGAAGCGACTGGTAGGTAGGGAGGTACCGGAGGATCTACGGAAGGCATTTGCGGAAGGGAGAAGGCCGCTTCTTGGGGATCTGATGCGAATGTTGAGGATTGCGATTGCTTCCTTACCTCACGTTTTCATCTGTGTAGATGCGCTGGACGGATGCCTGCCGAAGGATCTTCCTAAGCTACTAGAGTCGCTCCAAGATATTGTTCGGGAGTCCCCTAGGACGAGAATATTCCTAACCGGGAGGTCCCATGTCGCGGAAGTCATTTACACATATTTCACCAAGGCGGTTGAGGTAGCTATCAGCACCAACGAGGGTGATATTCGGAAATATGTGGAGATGAGGTTAGACAGCGATGAGGTACCAGAGGCGATGAACTATAGTTTACGGGCGGAGATTGTGAGAACTATTGTGGACATGTCTAATATGTACGTTGGCGATTCCCCTTGATCAAGGATGTATACTTACTAACGGCTGCATAGATTCCTCCTTGCTTCACTAAAGGTTGACGCGGTACTGGGGGAAGTGACAATTGGTCAGAGAAGAAAGAAACTTGAAGAGATGGCGCGAGGAAATGGACTGAGCGATGCTTACACAGCAACCCTAACCCGGCTGCGGGCGCAGAAGGGAAATAAGTCAGTACTCGGGCTGAGGGCACTGATGTGGGTGTCGTATTCGGAAAGGCCATTACTTGCCAGAGACCTGTGCCATGCCGTAGGAGTGGAGATAGGATCTACAGATCTAGATCCGGAAGACATTCCTGTCTTACGGACAGTCATATCATGTTGTCTGGGTCTGCTCACGGTTGAGACGACCTCGTCCACAGTTCGGCTTGTGCACTTCACTTTACGTGAACATCTCTCAAGCGACCCTACCCTATTCCATAGTCCGCACTCCACAATTCCCGAAGTTTGCTTAACATATCTCAATTCCAGGCGTGTCAGGGATCTGTCGACAACTCTGGACCATTCCCTCTCAACAGTGCCCCTTCTGGAATATGCTTCGCTCTTCTGGGGGGAGCACGCAAGAATGGGGATGACGGAAAAGGTTAAAATACTTGCACTTCAGCTTCTCAATGGATTTTATGAGCATATATCTGCTCAACTCCTGTTGGGGTTTTATAAGATGTGTGATTTGAGTGATCCAGATTCTGACGGAGGCCCTGTGGGATTCACAGCGCTACATGGGGCGGCATATTTCGGGATAGTGGAGGTAGTCGCTGAGGTATTGGAGATGAAGGAGTGTCATGTCAATGCAAGCGATTGCACGGGGAGAACTGCTCTCACGTGGGCAGCCTACATGGGGCACGAGGAGGTTGTAAACATTCTTTTGGAACAAGAGGATGTTAATCCCAATTATGTAGGCACCTTCAATGGCCGGACGCCGCTCTCGTGGGCGGCTCAGTATGGGCATGAGGGGGTAGTAAAGATGCTGTTGGGGCGAAATGACATCGACCCCGGTCAGGCATGGGAATATGGTTGGACGCCACTCGACTGGGCGGCTAGGGGCGGGCATGAAGGGGTAGTCAAGATCCTTTTGGAACGAAATGACGTCAACCCCTACCAGGAGCACACCAAATATAGTTCAAGGCCACTCGACTTGGCGGCTGAGGGGGGGCACGAGAGGGTAGTAGAGATGCTTTTAGAACGAAAGGACGTCATCCCCGATCAGGCAGACGCTAGCAATAGTGGGACATCACTCTCGTTGGCGGCTAGGGAAGGGTATGAGGGGATAGTAAGGATGCTTTTGGAACGAAAGGACTTCAATCCCGATGAGGTGGACAAATATGGCCGGACTCCACTCTTGTGGGCGGCTATGGGCGGGCATGAAGGGATAGTAAAGGTGCTTTTGGAGCGAAAGGAGGTCAACCCTGACAAGGCAGACACCGACCATGACCGGACGCCACTCTCGTGGGCGGCTGAGCGCGGGGCTGAGCGGGTAGTAAAGATTCTTTTGGAACAAAAGGGCGTCATTCCCGATCAGGCAGACACCAACAGTGGCCAGACGCCGCTCTCGTTGGCGGCTAGGTTCGGGCATGAGGGGGTAGTAAGGATCCTTTTAGAACGAAGCGACATAAATCCCGACCAGGCAAGCATCTTGAGTGGCCGGACGCCACTCTCGTGGGCGGCTGGGTGCGGGCACGAGGGGGTAGTAAAGATGCTTTTGGAGCTAAGGGGCGTAAACCCCGATCAGCCAGACACCGCCGACACGCGGGGGCCGCTCTCATGGGCAGCTGGGTGCGGGCATGTGGGAGTAGTAAAGATGCTTTTGGAACGAAAGGACGTCAACCCCGATCAGGCAGACCAATATGGCTGGACGCCACTCATGTGGGCGGCTGGGTGGGGGCATGAGGGGGTAGTAAGGATGCTTTTGGAACGAAATGACGTCAACCCCGACCAGGCGGACACAGTATATTGGTGGACCGCACTCTTGTGGGCAGCTGGGCGCGGGCATCAGGGGGTAGTAAGGGCACTTTTGGAACGAAAGGACGTCAAGGCTGATCCGGCAGACCAATATGGCTGGACACCACTCTTGTGGGCGGCTATGGGCGGGCATGAAGGGATAGTAAAGATGCTTTTGGAACGAAAGGATGTCAACCCTGACCAGGCAGACACCGACTATGGCAGAACGCCACTCTTGTGGGCGGCTGAGCGCGGGCATGAGGGGGTAGTAAAGATTCTTTTGGAGCAAAGGGGCGTCATTCACGATCAGGCAGACACTAACAATGGCCAGACGCCACTCTCGTTGGCGGCTGGGCACGGGCATGAGGGGGTAGTAAGGATGCTTTTGGAACGAAATGATGTCAACCCCGACCAGGCAGACACAAAATATAGGTGGACGCCACTCTTGTGGGCAGCTGGGCGCGGGCATGAGGGGGTAGTAAGGATGCTTTTAGAACGAAAGGACGTCGATCATGATCAGGCAGACGAATATGGCTGGACACCACTCTTGTGGGCCGCTATAGGTGGGCATGAAGGGGTAGTACAGATGCTTTTGGAACGAAAGGACATCAACCCTGACCAGGCAGACACCCACTATGGCCGGACGCCGCTGTTATGGGCGGCTGAGCGCGGGCACGAGGGAGTAGTAAAGATTCTTTTGGAACGAAAGGACATCATTCACGATCAGGCAGACACCAACAATGGCCAGACGCCACTCTCGTTGGCGGCTGGGCGCGGGCATGAGGGGGTTGTAAAGGTGCTTTTGGAACGAAAGGAGGTCAACCCCGACCAGGTGGACACAGAAAATGGCTGGACGCCACTCTTGTGCGCAGCTGGGCGCGGGCATGAGGGCGTAGTAAGGATGCTTTTGGAACGAAAGGACGTCGATCCCGGCCAGGTAGACGAATATGGCTGGACTCCACTCTTGTGGGCGGCTCGGGGTGGGCATGATGGGGTAGTCAAGATGCTTTTGCAACAAAAGGACATCAATCCCGACCAGGCAGACACTTCGTATGGCCGGACGCCACTCTCCTGGGCGGTTGAGGGTGGTCACGAGAGGGTAGTAAAGATACTTTTGGAACGAACAGAGGTACATCCCGCCCAGGCAGATACTGAACATGGCGGAACGCCTCTCTCGTCGGTGGTGGAAGGCGTGCCTTCAGGGGTAGTAAATGTGTCTTTTGAACCGAACGATGTCCGCGCCCATATAATAGACCTCCAGAACCGAGCCCCACCGCCAGCACCATCCCCTATAGGACGTGCTGGATCAGTAGACATCCTCCTCGAACCAGACCATGTCAATTCCCATCTAGAAGGTCGCAGCGACCAGGCACCACCACCCCCACCGGCCCAGCCCTGCGACGAGCACCCAGCCCAGAGGCAATTCGGCCCTCATGATCCCAATACTGATATCACCAATCTCAGCAGCCAACCTTCACTCCCGCCGGCAAACTCCCCCCCACCGTCCACACATTCTGACCTCCCTGCGACCGAACCATCCTCGACCTCTCAAGCCGCTTCCTCGTGGCCCCTAAGGCTCCTGCTTAGTCTACCAAAATTTATTACCCAATCCAACAATACCACCTCAACTCTGACCAATGTTCTCAACCGGTATTGGGTCATCTACTCTTGCCTCCGTCTTGTAGCTCTGCTCACTTATCGTAAGAACATGCATAATCGAACCTCACGCTGGGACTTGGAGTCAGTTTTGCTGTGAAATTATTGAATTTTTTTCTTCTTTTTCTTCTTAAGTTGGGCTTGGGCAATTGGCGCAGGCAAGACCTCCGTCGATCGAGAAGTAAATAGGCTTTTATAATGGCGCTTTCCTAGTTTTTTTTTTCAATTTTATATTTTTATCGGCTTTTTTCCCTGTTTCTTCCCTTGGAATACTTGCTAGACACGGTCCTATAGTGGTGCTCTTGGCCATTATTCCTGTTCTGTTGTTTGTTAAGTTGGTGTTTGTCTTGCGTTTTTTTTCCGAGCTGTGATTTGGAGTATATTACGGTGCGTGACTAGCAATTCGGTAGTAATAGACAGATGGTACGCTGCAAGAAGCCCGTCCTCAATTCGCAAGTTGCTGGTTTATCTCAGCCCATAATTTCCTCTCAATGCTGCTAAGTCATCGCTAGCTGGCCCCCTTATCTCTTATAATTTTCTGATAAACCGATCGTGGATCTGAACATTCGTATGGAGAAAGAATAATGTATATATTGAGAGGACTATTTTATTGGCTTACTCTCTAAACAAATGTCCACGAGAGGGACTCTTAAGTACAAAAGACAACGACAACTCTTCCAGGAGTATTTCGAACAAGATCATGTCATTCCCTTCTTCTATCACGCCATCTTCTTTCCCCTTGTTTCTTCACTGCTTTTCTTCACCGCAATATCACGCCATCTACCCCGCTTCTCGGACCCTTCACCGAGTACCAGACTCATCGGTGAATCCTTCGGCTTCCTTCTAGTAGGTTCTAACAAAAGGGAGATCAGTATGCCGAGTATAAGGCATGGTGTAGTATGGAAGTCGGAGTGAGCACCGGTGATTAGCGGCATTATCTACTGTCGGGCTCCAATTCATACGCTTCTAAGTAGAAGTCCAACCCTAACCCTAATGACCTAGTATCTTGTCTTCGAAACCGGTGCAAGTGAATCACAGTGTTACGCCTGGCTAGCTAAGCTACACTCTGTAAATATCGAGGTTAAGCACCTTCGTGAATTCTTATTTTTTGCCTCTTTCTTTAAGCTACCGATGCAATTCAAAAAATGAGAGGTTACGCACCCTACGCCTGACCCAATCACATCATGATAGGAGGAAAAATTGGTCGGGAGATTGATTATAATGTAGACCCCAGTGCAGTCTTTATAGGCTCTGTTTTTCTGGTTCGGGAGTTTGTGGTGGGTTGAATCCCGCCGGCGCATCCTGAGTAGGGTTGAACAAGGATAAAAAGTTCAGGGTCAGATGATGTCGACAGACAATTAATGTTGCCGACTAGATAATGTCACCGATAGCGAATTTTGTTGCAACCATTGAGAGTAAACTCTTTGTAATTATAATACTAACACGCTTAATCCCTCTAACGAACCGAGGTTATCCTGTCGGCGACATTGTCCCGTCATGTTTTTTTAACAAGCAGATAACCAGATGCATGAAGCTTGTCCCATTGTGCATCGAATAGTGGCTAATAACATTGATGGAATGGAGCACTTCTCTAACTCCCACGGTTTGAATCCTATTGGACATTTAGACCATGAGTTTAAAAAGGCATCTTGTCTAGTCTCTCCGGAATAGAAGCTATCGCCGCCGGAAAAGAGGCTGTAGGGGGGTATCTTTCGCTTCCATACTGGCCAGTTGCTGATCAATTAAAGCTTAATGCAGTGTTTGATGGTTTCAGAAGATATCCCTGAGTCTATCTGGTGCTGCGCGCAAAAGATCTTGTTAAGAAAATGACAGGATCAGGGAAGTATTTTTCTCTAATTGGAAATAGATTAATAGAATTTGGAGGGTATTCTTCCCTAACTAGAAATATCGTGCTTGGCATTTCGGACTGAGACATATTCCACCGATTTCTTCTTTGCAGCGGCGGACCAAAGGATAAGGGAATCAGCTCTCGTGTTACATCTTTCTTGTTCTCGCATTGATAAATCTATTTGTATATTCACTCCTTTATTCTGATTCACCCTCACGGTGGATTAATTACGCGAATTGGTTAAAGAAGAGCGCAACCTACTCCCCAATCATGTGTGACTGGTTGGTTGCTGAAGGTTTTATCATATTATCCTACAAGACACAGCAGTGTATTATGCGTGCACAGCATACCGGAAGAATAGTGTTCTATAATAATCTCGGATACAGAGTCGGACCCTCCAATTCATAGGAGCTTCAACTGTGTTGGTACTCCTTTGCATGGAAATGATTAAACGGCGGTTGCTACAAGATCAGCCACATCACCCCGATTTTTTCCAATATTTGCCGACGGAGAGCTTTTTTGACTCTCACTAACCCAAGGCAGGCTGTTTCATACCATTCTTACCCTCAGCTACCATTTTGGATAGATCACCGCCCTAGCTACACATATATAATCAATCATTCGGCGGCAGCAGTGCTAACAACAGCAACGCAATAGGGAATTACGACAAGACCAACAGCGGATCAAAAGGGGATGCACAGATTCTGCATTAGCTTTCTTCAGACCGATTATGGTGTCCGCACCAGCCGAGTCCGCGATGTCAGGGATTATCTTTTAAAACAAGAAAGTCCTAGGGATGAAAGACGGTGGGGGGAGCAGTAACGATTAAACTGTTTTGTTCTCCTTCGGAATCCGGAGGTGGACAAGGTAAGTGAGTTCCCTAAAAGATGAGAATATCCTGACGGGGAGAAATTCCAGTTCCCTGGTGATGGATAGGTTGTGTGATTAGGCAAAGGAGGACGATGTTACGGTTGCATCTTTTTACTAACTTATGAGTTAGCTTCCTTGCTCAGCAAGGTGGGGCGGTCTGGGGAATTATCTAGAGGTAAGGCTAGACAGAGATGGCAAGCAAGGGGGATGAGGCCCGACTTAAGGGCAGATGTTGTCAGGATTATTCTGGAAGGGGTGTCTGATCGTGTAGGGCAATTTCGAGTTCCCTCTCTATCCGTGATATACTTACGAAAAATCGCGTGTAGATCCTCCTTTGTTTCGCTAAACATCAACCCCGTTCTAAGCAATGTCGCATTTCGTCAGAGAAGAAAGGAACTTGAACAGGCGACGAGACTATCAACTGAGCGATGCCTACGCCCCACATTTTACTCGATTGGATGCGCAGAAGCGAAATGGGTCAATACTAGGGATCAAGGTACTAATGTTGGTATTGCCCGGAACACGGCGACTACAACACGGCGAAAAACAACGACCACGATACGGCGGCGGCAAAAAGGAAACAATACGAGGCATCAAGAGTAAGCAACACAAATAACAGACCGCCAACACCCAACTTACAGTGGGGACCTTCTTCTCATTCAACCGCTCCCTCACACTCACGACTCACAATACTCTAAATTGACTCACGGTAAAGACAAGAGCATATATAAAAATGACAAAGCCTTTCTCCCATCCTTCTGTCTGTCGCGACGCAGGTCAATTCTCTTCCAGGTATGCTCCCTTTCGCTTCCGAAAACTCCGATTCTAACAAATGGGGTCCAAACATCACAAATACCTTCCTTTCTACATAGCCTCGGCGCATCCGACCCATTCCTGCATCCGACCTTCTCCCGCGTCCGACTGTTTCAGAGCCGCATTCCTTCCGGTGTTGCATCGATCCCAAGCGCATATCCGAAGGGTTTGCCTAAACCATAAAAAGGTAGGCTGCCAGCGTGCGCGGTAGGCTGAGGATGTCGAGCAGCATCACGACTTCCAGAATTACCAGAGCTACGGGCACGTCCGAGGGGGCTCTCGTGCCCTAAGGGTGGGGGATGGGGGGTGCGTGTCTGAGACGCTCCTGACGCATTGCCTAGGTCTCGCCACAGTGGAGGGTGTCTCCATCGGCAGTCCGAGTAATCGATTTACTCTTGAGCAGCACCTCTTAGGTGATTCTTCTCTATCCCGTGACCCTCACCCAATAATTGCAGAGATTTGCCTGACACACTACCTCCATTTCTGAGCTATGAGAATATCACTACGGCGGGGCGATGCCAATTGTGGCGTAGCAGATCGCGATAGCTAGACCTCCCTCCCCCAACCTTACCGACATGGCCCCCTTAACACACACCCCCGGTCGCGGCCCCCCCCTGCCCCGTACCCCCCGCTCAGCAAAACTGATGCCCATGCAAACAACGCCCGACCAAACCTGTCAGCTATAGTCGAACAATATTAAACCCTCCTCTCATTCATCCCCCCCTCAGCGTCCACTGCTTATATCCTTCCCTCTTTGCTCCTCGACACATTCTCTTTCTATGAGTAATTGTCGCGTGGGAACTGGTCAATCCAAGACATCCGGCGGTTTAAATGTAAATAGATTTTGATCACTGTATTTTCTAGTTTCTTCCCAGCCCTTTCTATGTACTTTTGTTTTTCTCCTTCTTCGCCTTTGCTTTCGTCCCCCGGGGTTCCGGTTGCCCTCAGTCCAATTGGAGTGTTCCCGCTCTTCATTCCTGCCACCCAGTTCTTCGTTACGTTCGTATTTGCCCCGTGTTTTGTGGATCGTGGTATTTTGTACAATACCACACATTACAAGTAATTAGGTGAAATTGAAGCCTAGCCTGAAGAAGCAAAATCCTAAATTGCTGAGAAGGCGATTTATCTTTTCCCGCTAATTCGTCTCACTGAAGCTAAGCGATTACAAGCTGATCCCTTTCCAGGCTGACATACTCCGAATCCAATTTTGCTAATATACTCTCAGGGGAGGCCCCCAGCTGATTGCACTAGAACCATAACTAATTTAAAGGATACCGTGCGAGTAAAAACTTGGTTAATTGTACGGTGTGCCATGTACTTAAACTTTCCACTCTCGATAAGGTTAGGAAAATAAGACAATTTGTTTCTGTTCCGGAAGGGAGAACGGGGTGGTGTTTTTGCGGTATTTTCTGCCCCTCCACTTCCAGAGATGGGAAATTTGGACTTACATAGCATACGGTCCAACCATTCAAGCTTTTGCAATATCGTTTTAAGGCCGGCCAGTATTCTGGTGGTCGAATCAGCAACAGGTTGGACTGGTTCAACCGGAGTCCGGAAAATGTATTCATGAAGTGAGAAGGGGTTAACCTTTTGTTGGACTTTTCTTTTTTTTGTAAATAGGCGTAAAGATAAAATATGAGTTAATCCGCAGTTTGGACAAATATTGCTAGGCACACTAGGGCAGCGTACTGGGAGGAGGAACCCCCCAGCAGGGCTTGGAACTAGTGTTCGTTACGGGGCGGAGCAGGGCGGGCTTTCACTCGCCAGGCCACGCCTCGCCCCCGTCCGGGGCCCGTTTCTTGCCACCCATTTTGATGGGGGCCCAGGGCGGGGAAGGGGCGGGGAATGTATGAAAAAACGCCCCGCCCGGCCCTGGTGAGGGGGGAACGAGGTGGGGAATCAGGCCGGGGCCCCGTAACGAACTCTACTTGAAACGACTTAGTACTAGATTTCAGTATGAGACTGATTAATCAAAGCTATTATTCTGACCGGTATCTACCTCTCTAAGAACTTCCTAGTCTACCGGTAATTCCTCATAACCTCACTATTGTTATGAGCGGTCGATTGAGTGGGGAAAGACTAAAGATGAGAGGAAGAATTGAAGTGAAGTCAAGGTGAGTGAAACTTTATCAATACTGGGGAAATCGTATCTTGCTTGCTTGCATTTCTATCTACGGAGAACTAATAGGTTTATATAGAAAATACCAGATCGTTCTTGCGCATTCAACTCCAGTCTCCAGGACTCGGAGAAAGTTCCAACGACTTCCATTGCCCAGTCAGGAGTCCAGCCGGTGATGGTACCGCATCACCGGAATTCCGGATTTCCTTTCCCCCTTGCTTTGTTTCCCGATGGCCTTCGGCCATCTCTGCGCATTCCCCGTTGTACTATACAACCAGGTATAGTAATCCCACCTCTTTGCTTGATAATGAGTGACAAAGAAAACTAGTTACAATTGGTTAACCTGATAGGAAGGGTAGAAGAGAAAAGATACGTAAGGGCGGAGGTGTCGCCGGTGACTTGCAACACTCACCTGGATATGTATTTCCTTGCCATGGAAACTACCGGATAGTATGCGAGTTGGAAGCCCCCTCCCGGGATCTCTCTTCGGCTATATCCCTAAAAGGTTAAACGTTTCTCAATTATTCTGGCGCAGAACAAACGCTTTGGACAAAGCATCATGGCCCCAACTGTACCGTGCCTAGTGCACACAATTCACTAATCTTAGCGACAGCAATGCTAACTGAGGAAACACTATACCTGGTTTTAGCAACACCATCAAACTTATATATCTAACAAGGATGTGTAGATTATCCATGGCTCTCTCTTCCACTAGAGCTAAATCATAGGTATTGGGTATGCAACCGCCAATTGACAATGTCAGGGACTGGGCTTTTGAAACAAGCATGAGCTGTGAAAGCGAGGAATTGAGGGTTTAAATTCTTTCAGTGGGTGGAACATCTCCTTGGTTAGTTCTAGCATGGCACTACCTTACCCCAGTGTTCCCAGAAGTCCACTCCGTCAGTCTTCGGGGTTGGACTGGACGGACTACAGCAGACAGTTTGTCTTTTTTTGCTGGGCGCTAGGACGGATTACCCCTGGGAAGGTGACGACCGAACGGATAGGCGGGCTGTAGGGGGCTATAGCCCTAGCGCTTGTACTTCTGGTGTTAGCTCAAGTTGAAATCGTACTCCCCTACCAAATCACTATTTCATCATGGGATATCACTCGTGCCATCACATCCACCTCCTGTTCCTCACTATCCCCTGCCGCCATCCCCTATTATCACAATGCTAGGTTTAGCAGATGGACTCCCACGCTAGCACAAGGGGCGGTATAATTGTAGAGAGCAGGTCTGACCACCTTTGCGACTGGCAGAAACCGCAGGCACCCCATCAAGAACAGATCACCAAAGCAACCTCCAACCGCGCAAAGGCCTCGGTAAAGCTCTTTTGGTGATAGTGGCAACCATGTACGACGCCCCAGAGCAAGATTAATGATAATTGAAGGTGTATTTCAGGATAGGCACAGTGGTCGCTCAACGGGACCGCCTGTCCTTACTGAAGCAGGGCAGCGGTGGAAGACCTTTTTTGTGGTCGGTGCTCTTGGCCCTTGCCCAAAATTACCTAAAGCGACTCACAGACAAGGACTGAGTCTGAGGGGTAAACCACTGCTAATCAGGGTTCTGAATGATTAGCGGAGGACCGGACCGGACTAACTAGTCCGATCAAAAGTCAAGTCTAGTCTAATGATGTAAATTAGACCACTGGACAGTCAGGATTATAGGACCCAACCCGGCCGAGATCGGTCTGACCAGGCCCGCCAAGCAATCAGGTATATATAGCCCTTTGACAGATTTACTATTTTTATCACCATATATTACATTCAAATAAAGCTTTTCTTAATTGAACTCATTGTTTCCATGGATTATGTGGTAGAGTCAGAATGCACATAGTGTCTCCCTTAGATTAGGGGTGGCAAAAGAAGGTTCTCAAGTATTGAACTTTTTTCAGTGCACCAAGTGAGTCATATTACATGACTACATACCACAATCCCCTTATTTGATGCAACTTATAATCTTGGACCACATCCCCACCATATCCCACTCTCTCCATAATGCTCTATCAACTTGTGTTGAGGGACTGTTGATTTGTAATGTGGCGAACGGCTTTGAGATCCTACTGTAGCTATACTTCTATTCTGTGAGGGTGTTAACCTGGCTGCCATTATGACTCCTGTGAGATTCTACACTGGGAGTGTGGGGGCGTCCACCCTACCCCACACACTTTAGACTTCAGGAATAAGATTGAAATTTTCTATATTGATCGCAATTATTATGGTATTTATTTTATTCAAATCAGTCCCTTTTTTCGGCATAATATCCCTCGCATATGACATCTTTTATAAAGACTAGTCCGGGGCCAGTCCAGACCGGACTGAGTGACCCGAGTTAGTCAGGTCCAGTCACCGACATCAACTCAGACTGACCAGCCTGGTCCTACTTCCAAGACTTGATAAGTCGGACTATTCGGAACCCTGCTGCTGATCAGGAGATAGTAAGAGGGACATTGTCCATACCAACTTCCACCCCCCCCCTTAGTGGTTGCTATATTATAACACGTTCTTTTATTATCTTTCTACACATATCTCTACTACCTCTGCTTAGCACATGAAATGATTGAATCACACAAAGGATTTTACACGGTAATGCCTCGCCGTTCCCCATGGTCCCCCGTTGTAGTCCTTGGCAATGATCTCTCCTCCCTGAGGGTTTTCATGCGTTTATATGCATTGACGCACTTGATGAATGTGTTCCAGAGCATCGAATGGCAATTCTTGAATCACTAGGACACATTGTGCAGGAGTCGCTCGATACCCGAATAGTCGTGACCGAAAGATCGCATGTCTGAAGTGAGGTGGAAAGAAAATTGGGTGGAGGGGCAAATTTCGTTCTGATACAGCCTACGGGAGATGGTACGATTAAGTACCGGTGGGAGAAGCTCAGGAATGAGATGCTGAGCGGCACGTTGGAGGCAAATACTATGGAAGCCATTCCCGAAATTGACTCGGCAACGTATGTACTTGTAGAAACAACAGCAAGGCGGGGGACATACAAAACTGCCTCAGGCTAATGGCCTACATAATTGAAATCTAGATTCATACTGGCTTCTCTTCACATCGAGGCAATCCTGCGAGAAACTAGTATTGCTCGGTAAGGGAGAAGGCTTAAGGGAGTCAAGAATGGGGTAGGATTAGCAGATGCATATGGCGCGACAGTGGAGCGTATTCAGGCACAGGGCCAGGAGAAGATAAAGCTTGCGATAGCCACTCTCACTAGGATATGTTACCCGGAGCGGCCGCTAGAGGTGGATGAGCTGTGTCACGCACTGGCTCTGGAGATAGGATTGACGGATTTCGACAGTGAAAGTGATCCTTCGATAGGTGCAGTACTAAGTTGCTGTCAAGGACTGATCACAGTCGACCAGGAAGCTTCAATTTATCCACTATACTGTCCAAGAGTATCTCTGCGCTCATCCAGACATCTTCGGTCGGCCTCCCTCGGTAATCGGAGAGACATGCTTGACCCATCTTAATTCACAATAGGTCAAAGGCCTCACATCCTAAGCTCATTCCGGGTGGCAAAGTAGAAGGAAAAACAGGAAATAGTAGTATCTTCCCCCACATCATCGCACAACTTGTCTATAACTAGTGACCTATCACACCAGTCTGCATTCCGAGGCTATAGAAAGCAAGATATTAGATTAGTGGGTTGTTATTGCTTCCAGTGGTAAAGTCGCCGCCTAAGAACACAACACGAAATTGAAAACTCACTTCAGCTTTGCCTCACTCCCCCCGTAATCCCATCAACTAGTGCAGAACAGTTCAGTTCACTTGATTCACCACAGGAGAGCTCGGCAACCGGCTATCCTCCCCCACAAAAGAGTCAGATAATCTGCTCTCTTCACCCACTGCTAGAATCAGCTTTGACTGCAATTCAAACCAGAGCTGACGAGGGTTGACTTACAGTATTCAGATTCCGTTCCAGGGTCAGGCGCCTAGACTTTGTTGTAATAATAGCAGAAATCCTATTTAATAAATGTGAAGTCTTTCTCACCACACTTGTTACGGGGTCTGCCTCGGAATATATGCCTAATCTTGAGGATAAGAGGGTCTCTGGTAACATTGTTCGTGGTAAGCGTGGTGATTGCTTTAGGGGTTGGGTTGATAACTTCTTCCCCATTATTGTCTTTGGTAACTCGTGGACAGCGTTCTCAAGCATCCAGTCCGTCCGTCTTCGAGTCCGGACGGGACGGACGGCGGTGCCTGAAAGGCTGACTGGGAGGGACAGGCATCTTGGCGTCCCCTTGGATGACTGCCCGGGACGGGCGGGCGGGGACTGCAGGTGTCTCGGATGGCAAAATTTGCAGTGTAACTCCGGATAACGGACGGGTCCTGTAGGTAATTGACGGGCCCTACAGGTAATTGGCAAAGACTGCAGATGACCGGTCAGGACCGCAGATGACGGGTGAGGACTAGAGGTACGGTTCGGGAGTTACCGATCTGTAGAGGACCGTAGGCACCTGCAGTCACCTCTTAGATCGTAGTCTTTCCCAAAGGACTGACGCCCCTGCCCTACAGCTTGGGACACAACCCCGGGACGGCCGGGACTGGAGTCCTGTAGGTGCCTACAAGGCGGACGGGACAGTTGGGAACACTGATTGTACAGCAACCCGGTCAGTCATACCGACGCCGCCCCCCCAACAAAATCCGAATTCTCGCAATGCTAAACCATGTTCCGGCAATACCACACACACACACACACACACGATAACCCCCCAACAGACCGAAACCAATTAATTATTATCTTGGGATATTTACCCCCCTCCCCGCCTAGATACCCACCCGAAATCACTTGCCAGATCTTTTTTTTCTTTTTTTCTTTTTCTCCTCCCATTTCCACCAACCACAATCCCCCCAATATTTCGTCCCTACCCCACCCACCGTGTTCACATAAAGTTTGCACACATTCACCCCACCCACCAACACCCGAACCCAAGATCTTCCAATCTCCATGACGTCAAACCCTACATGCCGCCCGCCGGTCCATCCACACCACCCATCCATCCATCAAGGTTCCCACCCAATCGAAGGAAATAAGACATGTGTACGGGAGCCAGGGGGTGGGGGGGATAATGCACTGCGCCCCTGTCGTGTCTTGCCTCGAAACAAGCTTTTTCAGCCGAATGGTAAATTCCGTGCGGCTCGTGCAACTGGCTATGGTGGGAGTGAGGGTTTATGATGGAAGATATATGAGCAGGGATCCTGCGATGCAACGTTACTCAGGGCTGGCAAGTTGCTCCGCCGTGCCGGTTGCGACAGCGAATGCACGGGTATATATCATAGCACTACTAGCACTGTTCCTGCGATCGCTCGGACGAAACTACTCGTAGTTGTAGGCTGCGCATTTGTAACACCTAGCCCAGACGGAAAATCCTCTCGTGTAGTGTGCTGGCTAAATATTACCTATTCCTCGCCTGGCTAATAGTTTTTGTCGTAAGTACAGCTAAGACCGTACCGTATCGTCGTGTGAGTAAGACTAGTATTGTAGCGTAAGGAACTACTACTTCGCAAACAAATATCTCAACAGAATTTCCACTTCTATTTTTTCAAAAAACGGGGAAACCCCAATATTTTTTATTAGTTTTTTTTTCTTTTCTAATTTTTTTAAATATTTTTTCAATCTCTTTTTGACTTTTTTTTGACTTTTCTTTTATCAGAGGTGCTCAAACATAGCATCTCCCGAAATAGCCGCCATATAAACAGACGAGTAGAAGGAAAAAAGGAAGAAAGGAAGAAATGAAAAACATTTATACCACAGGAAGCTGGAGTAATTAGATCTAACTCTAAGACGTCCAGAATTTCCTCCGTTTTGTCAGGTTAGGAAGCAGGGGGTAGGGAGAACGACGAGATGATTCTCACGCAGCCAACAGCCCAACGCGAGTGAAAAAAGACAATTAGCAGAGGAAGCAACGCCAAGGGTCCTAATACGAGGTCTACTCCTCGTGATGGTCAAAAAATGCAATGCGCCAGAAAAGGAAGTCGAAAAACCGGAAGAGAGGAAAAGGATACAAAAAGGTTAAAGAAATATACGCTAGAAACCGAAGAAAATACAAGAGCACAAACAGAAAACGTAAAATCGGAATCAGGGAGTAGAGATGTGGGGGATATAGGTTTGCGAGATGGATGACAAACCCTTACTAAATGGAGCAAGGAAAAAAGACGCCCTTTTCTCTACTCGACCCACCATTTTTCACAAATAAAATAAATATAGGAAATACAGGTCTACCTTTTGTCCCACCACCCCCCACCTACTGAAACCCCACAACCATCCTCATCCTAACCCCCATAATCCTCTTCATAATCACCTCCCACTCTTCCCTGTGCGCCGCGCGTACATGGGTTCTCATATTGTCCTCCCTAGCCGTTGTATGCCCGCAGACATCACAGATTAGGTGCTGATCACTGTGCTTCGACCCCTCGTGACGGTTGCGGTCCTTTTTCGTAGTGTAGCTAGTGCACGAAGTGCAGGCCTCATAGCGGCAGCAAAAGCGGTGTTTGGGGTCTTTGTGGTGGTGGTGGTGGCTTGTTCCAGGGTTTTGGGTTGTCGCAGTGGGGTGGCAGTGAGGGGTGGTACAGGGGAAGGTTTTCTTTTGGCGGGGTTTGGGGGCGAGCATTGTGGTAGTGAGGGGAGGGGTGGGTGTAAGTGCCGAGTGGAGAGTAGAGGACTGTGGGATTGACCGCACGATGGGGGCAGGCGAGGTGTTTGTCGAAGGGAGAGAGAAGGGGGTTGGCGGGAGGGCGGAATATTGTGTCGGGCTTTGAGAGGGGTCGCCTGGCGTGACATTGGCAGGCATGGGTTGGGCGAACGTAGCTGGGACTTGGGGGGCAGATTCATGAGTAGTAGCTAGCAAGTCGTTTACAATCATTGTGTGGGGAGTGGCCAAGTCAAAGTTGAGTGGATCGAAAGGGTGTTTCCAGAGTGGTAAGTCTGTAGTTTTGGTGGCCAGGAAGTGCGATTCCGAGAATTTAAGGGTTGGGTCAGGGTGAGGCTGCGTGTCAATACTAGGGCCACTGTTCGCTTTGGGTGTTGTGGGAGGAGAGAGTTCTTGAAGACGGTGTTGATGCTGTTGTGGAAGGAGGGAGGTGGTCTCGTGAGAATCTAAGGTGATAGGTACATCGCCAAGGAAACAATCTTTGTTGATAAAGTTGTCAAACATATCACCGATATCGATGAAACATGAGGGGTCCTGGGAGGGACCCATGACTGTTTGGGAGAATTTTGAAGGGGGGTGGACGCTTTTGATATCTCTAGAGGGGGGTATGTAGAAAGATTGTTGCCAATCGCTATGCTGTGGTTATGAGGTGAAGTCGGGCAATGCGTAGACTTGCTCCGCACGCCGCAAGATTTGCTCGCGGCCTTGTGATAGTCGGTATTGGTGGAAGTGGTGTTTTGGGTATCTTGAAGTGTAATCGAATCTAAAACAATATCAGCACTGCGCGCGACCCGGCATCGAATGGAAGTACCTGGGGTGTTGTGTGTGCCTCGGGGCGAAATAATATGTGAATGTATATTGATATTGTAAATATTCGGGAAGTAGCGAAACAAATTTCCATGGGTCCTAAGCGTTGGTTAGAATATCCGATGGGCTATCTCAAGAAATGTACTTACAGATAATGTAGCTTGCGTATAGGGGGGTTAGCAAGCTGAGGAAAACACTTCCCAAAGACAAATATATCCTCATAGACACTATGGCTGGTCACTGCGCTACTTGCACGCAATGTTCCCCTCATCTGTCCGCGAAACCATGATAGAGGAAGTTCCAAATTCCTCAGAATTGAGAAGCTAAAACATGAAGATCTCAGAACCCCCGACACCGATTCAGAGCCGCATATCAGACTTGCAGTATTAGCCAGGGCGGCGACAGCAAGTGAGAGGATAAGCTTTGAAGGGTCACTGGTAGTACTCGGGTAGGGACGAAAGTGTCGGAAAAATAATTCCGCCGATCCCGTACAAGTTCCGGTGTCTGTGGAGCAAATACATCTGGAGATAAGCGTCAAGTTTTCCGATCTTTTCGTCCATACCCGAGAACCACGAAAGACATATGAGGCACGGGCATGTTCGAAAAGTAGGATGTATGTATGTGGCATGGCCAGACGAGGGGATCCTAGCAATAAAAAAATTAGCAACACGGAATAAAGAGCAATTGTATCACAGCTTACGATTCGTGTAAGGGTTGTAACCAAAGGGGGTGTGGAGAGCCTCATCGGTTTTACCCCGGTTGCGCTCCCGCAAGATCTACTCGAAAATCAGTAAAGCTGCAACCCAACCTCCAAGAAGCAGTGGGCCAATTTACCTCTTCCATGACAAGGACCAATACGAGCTCGAATAATATCCAAGACAATAGGGAAGCCGATACCGCACCAACGGTAACCCGAATGCGCAATACCGAGGGCACAAACATCCCGGCTATAAACCCCCGGAACAGGAGCTTCAAAGGGGAGAGCCAGTCAAATCTCGGCTCGTTCGGTTGCATGCCCCACTCTGTGATCGAAGGTGTGAAACGATGTGAGAGGGGGAACAGCGGGCCAGGAGGCCTTGAGTTGGAGTGTAAGGATTGGCTGGGAAGGTGGAAGGTCCACATGGCGAAAACCCGGTTGCTCCAAACCGAGCGGAGCAAGAAGAAATTCAAACCGTCAGTATGCGAGAGGGAACAGACGAAAGTGGGCCTTAGGCAAGGAGCAAGAGCAATATTTCAGCAGCGTCGCTAACTGGAGGATTCCAAACGAAAGTGTACTTGAGTAGCAGGAGGGGCACTATTTATCACGCCTCAGACAGAGACTGGTGTGGGTGGGGCCTAACTAAAAAGCTTGGCATGCACAGGGCCTAACAGGGATGAGACGAACTGGGTGGCTTTTTGTGCGAGAAGCTCAGCCTTGACAGAACCATTTCGTGCGGAATGTCATTTTGGGATGAACATCAGATTGTGCTATCGTACAGGCACAGCCACATGCTTATAATTCTGGGACCCGGCTAATACCGGACACGACAGGGCTCCTCGTAATACTGCATCCACAATAAAATTCTGTCGTAGTACAGGCAGGGCGCCAGAACTTTTGGTACTGTGCTACCGTATGGCAGCTGGATTCGGATCCCAGAAGATTCGCTTAGCCGAATGTGCTACCCAGAGTCGTGCAGACGGGGAATCCCGTGACCCATGCTCCCAAGTACAGTAATCCTGGCGCAGCCTCTTTCTTGTGAAGACACATTGGTAAAGAATGCAGATCTCCATCCTTCGATATTCTACGTGACTTTTTGTGACCCCTTAGACGAGCTCGAGAACGATTGATGCAGAGGGGATCATTAAAAAAAAGTCGGAAAAACTAGCCTCCGTGAATCCACTGTGAAACAGCACACGAGAAATTGGATGATCACAAGATCCGGAAGGAGTTTTGGGGTTATATAGGATAGCTTTAAACAACACTTGTTGCGAAAATACTGAGATCCGTGCACCAAGGCTGGATTCTAGTAGTATGGAATAGCAGTGTTACCGGTATTGAACATCACCAATTATTACACGACCGCTTATAATCATACCAGTGGTGTTTTGTTTTTACTTCTTCTTTCTACCGGTTTATCGGTTTATCGATTGCAAATCACCGTTGCTACTTTCCAAGTTTTCGTGAGTTTTGGTCGCTAAGTTCTTGCAGCAGGGATACCCCCCTCTCCGGTATTTTATGACCACCCCGAGTACTCTACCGAAACCAATTCTAATTATTAGCTTGGGATATTTGCCCCTGCACAGACGCCCAACTCGAGGCCGCTTGCCTGAAATTTAAATTTTTTTTCCCTGCTCCCAATTCTACCCATATTTGTTCCCCCCAGGATATTTCTCCCTACCCCACTACCGTAGTTCAATTATACTCGAGTATGATACTAGTATTTGCACGGCTGAATCACCCCACCAACACCCGAGCCCAAGATCTTCCAATCGCTATGACGTCAAACCCTGCATGCCACCCGCTACGAGTACCTGTAGCCCTCCACACCACCCATCAAGGTTCCCATCCAACGGAAGAAAATAAGATAAGCATCTCAGCTGGGGGCGGGCTAGAGCACTGCGCCCCTACGGTATCGTAGCTTGTCTCGAGACAAGCTTTTTTAGCTGCACGGGAAATTCCGTGCGTCTTTGACAAGCGAGCCATGCTGCGAGTGAGGGTTCATGATGGGAGAGACGGTATCGTACTTATGCAGGGATCGGGCGATGCAACTTTACTCAAGGATGGGGAGTGCTCCACGACGGCGGCGAGCGCAAGCACGGGTTCCCGTATCATAGCACACCAACGCTGTCGCCGCTGGAGCTCCGACCAAACTATGATACCATACCTTACGTTGCTAACAGGCAGGGATTAATTGCCCTCCCCGCTTGTAATTTGTAACCCTAACCCTAGAAAAATCCTTAGAGGTCGCTCTAGAAATAACCCAGCTACATCGGTAAACGAATATTGCCTCGGTGGCCAGAACCCAACGCAAATCCCTTCTTCTCCTCATTTATCCAGTTCAGGGGAAAAAAGAAAAGATAAAAAGTCACATTTTTACGGAAAATGCTCTCTACAAACTGGTGAATCTACGAGGTTAAATATTATACGACTTCTAGATCTCTCCAAACAACCTTAAACCCCCTCAACAATCTCTTCTGCCTTTCCACTTCTCTTAACATCCGCAACTGCCTCTGTGCCCTCGCTTCCCTCCCCCTTGAAAGCCTTCATATTAACTAGCCCCCACTTCCCAAACAGCCTCCTATCAGATTCGAATCCAGAACACTCCGTAGTCAACATTCTCTCCCCCGTGAACACCGCATTCGCCCCGGCAAAGAAGGCAAGAACCTGCGGCCCCTCAGTCAAATTGATCCTCCCTGCAGCCAAGCGCATGATACTCCCAGGCATCAAAATCCTCGCTGTCGCCACAGCCCCAAGGAAATTTTCAATGGGGACCTTCTTATTCTCCCCTAGCGGCGTCCCCTTAATCGGAACCAGCGCATTAATAGGAACTGACTTCGGATGCTCGGGCAGGGTGGACAAGGTGAGCAAGAACGAAACGTGATCCTCCACAGTCTCTCCAAGACGGAGTATTCATCCCCCCAGTACACACCAAGATACCAGCATTGCGCACGTTCCCAATGGTGCGCAACCGCTCGTCCAATGCCCTAGTAGTAATGGCGTTCGGATAAAACTCCTGACAAGTATCCAAGTTGTGGTTATATGCCGTGAATCCTGCGCCGTTTAACTCCTCCGCCGCCTTAGAGTCCAACATTCCCAGCGTCACGCACACTTCCATCCCTAGCCCCCTCACGAACCATGTCTTTTATGCACTCCAGTCCTCGAGTTCAACCTGACATGTCGCGCCACGCCGCGCCCATGCAGAAGTGTGTGCTCCCGTTCGCCTTGGCTTCGCGTGCGGCCGCCATGATGGTTTCGAGGGTGGAGAGCTTTGTCGCGGTTAGGCTAGTGGAGTAGCGGGAGGATTAGGCGCAGTAACTACAGTCTTCAGTACATCCGCCAGTTTTTATGGACAGGAGGATGCAGGTTTGGGCGGTGTTGCGGGGGTGGTGTTTTCTGTGCAATGTTGCCTAGATTGGCGGTACGGTAAGTCGGGGGCGTTAGTCCCGATGTTCAGGAACGGAGAAGTACCGCAGAGTATGTCAACTCCATTAACGGAGTATTGTAAATACTAGAAATCTCATACTTCGTCTAGGTATTCTTTGGCGGCGCGTTGATGGTTCCCTCCGACTCTGTCTTTCCATCCCCGGAAGTGGTAGCGGCCGAAACTTTGGCATGCGTCGCTAGCCATCGCTTCGGAATCCCCATTCTCATCTCATGCCGGTCGCCATCGCACCTGCTCTCTGAACATCGGTCGAAAAATGGGCGATGCTGTTCATCTGGCGCTCTCGTTAATTCTCCTTTTCAATACCTGAGCAGTTGATCCAACCCCCCCATCGGCGGTCCCTAAGGCGGGGTCAGCACTACAAAATTTCGGAAATTGCTCAGCGCGAGTGCAAGGTTTTTAGCTCGACCAACAGCCATGATATCCCACCACGCTAATTCGATAATCCATTTCACCGCCGCCTGTGGCGGTCCGGCAAGATAGGCGAGTTCGGAAGAGTGGAGTGCAGCGGGCGAAGGCATGCCTAACCGTACCAGGTATGAGGGCCAGTTCAGCCGGTTCAGCCGAACTCCTCAACCTGTTTGCATGCGACTGTTCCCTTCCTTTGCCCCACGGTTCCCTTTCTCTTCCAAAATTCGGAAACAACCGCTTCTAATAGTAATGTTTTGCCCCATCCCCGTTGTTGCTCGAGCAATTTAACCCAGTACTGTAGGCCATCACACCACATCCCAAAACAGTAGATTTTCAACAAAGCTTTAAGTAAATTAGAGTGACGGCGCCCCCCGTCCTAAGCCTTGGCGGCAGTGCCCGAGGCAACGCCCGAAGCAATGACACAAACTTCTTGCTGTAAAGAAGTTTTCTTCATTCCCAAATGTTCGCCAAGAGTTCCAACTCCTAACTAACTTTCATTCCTATTGTACGCGGGGCGCCGTCACTCTAATCTCCCGAATTCCAAGTTTAAATAACCAGAGCCTTGCCACAAAAGTTTATAGATCCTACGATACGCGATTAGGCTAGCTGCTTCCGCTCAGCAAACCCACCAGTACTGTTGCGGATAAATTTTGTCTTTACAGTACTTGAGTACTCAGTTACGGGTAGAATATTTTTAGAAAGCGGGGGATCATTCGGAGGGGTATGAACAGGGTTCCGAATGGTCGGCGGAGGACTGGACTGGACTTAGTCAGTACAGTCAAAGTCAAGTCTAGTCTGAAGGTGGAAATTAGACCGACTGGACAGTCTTGATTGTTGGAACTGACTGGACCGGACCTGGTCGGACTGGGTGGACCAAGTGATAGAATGTGTCTAGCCTTTGGCCAAGATTCCCCATTGTCCGGAGCTGGACTAGTCTGAACTACATGCTCCAGCGATATTCAAGTCCGGTCAAAGGATAGAAATTTGACCGACCGAGCAGTGAATGGCAAGACAACTGACTAGACTAGACAGGATCAGACTCCGTAAGTCGAGCGATATCCGATGTTGGAATTTCGGTTAGACGAAAACGACTAAGAACCAATATGGGATCCGTCCGACAGAGTTTTATTTTTAGTGGAGGATCAAGCGAGCGTAGGATAATTTTTCTACGGCGGGTTGTTTGTTATAACTGCCAGGCGAACTCAAAAGTGTAGGACTATCACATGTAGTAAAACATGTCATAGCAACGGCCGCTTTGATTCAGCAGGGATCCCATATTAGACTGGTCCCTGACTTGACTGGACTTGACCTGACCAAATATTTCGGTCAAGTCTAGTCTCCTCCTCCATTCTCGACTGACCGGTCGGTCTCCTGTTCAGGACCTGACCGTTCGGACTATTCGGAACCCTGGGTATGAATGATCGGCAATGATAGCCCTTACTTGGGAGAACATAGGAGGCGGTGCTTGTTTTAAATTTAGTCGAAGCCGAGTGCTCGTACGGTGCTGGTAGGCCGTGTTCATTCCAGGAGTGGTTGTTACAGTAGTCTAGCTCAGGCTTGACGGACAGAGGGGTCAGGAGAATCTATGTAGACAGCAGCGGTCTTTCACTTCTCTCACATTTTCTTCTCACCACCGTTGCGGAACACCAGGGGGTTTTCTTCGGTGAAGGTTAGTGAACTAGCTTAGGTGAATTGAATTAATTGTGGATTGTGTTATTTGTTTTCCTGTGTGGTTTTCGTCTGTGATAGTTGGTGACTTGTAGTTTCTTCCGCCTTATTGAGTAGATACACCGTCGCTCGGTTTTCCTATTTTCAGTGCCGGTGACAATACTTGTATCTATCATCGCTACCAAGTGAACCGAAGCGGGGGAGGGTAGAGAGAAGAAGAAAAACACTTAGGCAGGCAGGCAGGTGTTGTTCTACGCGACTAGGTTGCCAGGGATAAATTTACAAACCCAGACAGAACCTCACGGCTTTCAGGCGGACCAACCAGCCGGGCTTGAATGTTCCCATAGCTCAAGACAAGACCCCCCCAAAAAAAAAACCCTGGCCCCTCTGTCGCGTTTTCAGGCACCAATGTTCTTCGCAATGTTATCTTTCTAAATTTCTAGTTTAACCCGGCTTGTGAAATGGCAGCGGGTCACACTCCTAAATTTACTGCACTACCCCGACATCTGGATGCTGTGGGTTCGACCATCGCGGTTGGGCTTTGCCTTTTTACTTTTCGCCCGCTTTTTCCGCTACAGGAATGTACTCGGGTACTGGTATCATGCTGTACTCCTACCTCCGCATTTACCATTCTGATATTCGCTCTACTCATGTAATTGCCTTTCATCTCGTTAAAATATCTCATTTCGTGTAGCCATGTGTAACTTTCTATTAAATTTGCTCCGTAATTACAGAGTCTCATGAATATGACATTGTGTCGATGAACAAACTCAGTGATCAAATATTGGCATTTTTTTTTTGCCTATAGGCCAGAGATCCCGCAACATAGTTGCCGCAAGTAGAACGCGTGTACCCCACCCTTTTCTCTACATATCAGCCTTGTAGGTCCACAGCTCCTTCGTCCAACAGCTTGTCTAATTATATTCTCCGACCAGCTCCGATTTCTGAGAGGACCAGAATTTGCGCTTGGTCTTGCGCAGTATATTCGGAGAATAATTCTTTGCTTAGAGATTATTTCAAGGATAAGATGTCCCTTGAATCCCGCACCAACTTTTCTAGAACCGTGCCAGGGTCAGTTTCATGTTGGTCCCAAGAGCGGTGAGCCAATATTTCGCTCTTTAGAGCTCGAATCAGGGATATCTCTTCTCCTAATTCGACTTGCTCGCCCACATTATGATGTGAAGCGCAACATGATTGAACCGTCATCCAGTACCCAGCCAAAAAAGCGCGGCAAGCATCTTCCACAATTGTTTCAGGAAACGATAGGCGTCGTCACTCGTTCCGGTATTCTCGAGAAGATCTTGACAGGCGAAATAAAACCGAACCAATGAAAAATATCACACTATTCGAGTAGTATTCCCCTGGTACCTTTGAGGTTTTCTTGATGAGTTTCCGCCAGAGGATCTCGAAAGGCGCCGGGACACCGGAGAGGTTCAGCATCTCAAGAATGCAAGACAATTTGTAGACATTTTTCATAAGGGTAAAAAATTAGGAATTTATGCTCTAGGATGGGGAGGATTCAATAGGCAGGAGGTGATTAGTGTCAGCATTTTTAGTGAAGCCGCCTTGTTGATAAACCTATTGGCGCTGTACACTATCCAGATGTCAGATAAACCTAAACCCTATTCCAGTACTCTTTTCTTGAGAATTCTTCCTCTTCGAAATTCCTCCAACATTGGGAATTCTACAGGGCTCGGAGGAACTAGGACCTTCGCTGCGGTTAGAAAATAGAGGATGCAAGCCGCCAGTAGCACCACATTTGTGCCGATAACAAATGAGATTTGGCGCATGAGTTGACCGCGTTTCCCCGACCTACTGTAATTATCAGCCCAGATCTGATAGCGACTTCAGATGTTGCAATGATCGAGATAACAAACATGCTTCCGGAATTCCTCCCTGGCTATTTCTCCTTGTGTTTGGGCAAGAATGTGACGAATAGTGGGCTCACGAGGAATAAAGTTGAGATCCCAAAATGTGCGCAGCCTGAGTGAGCAGAAAAATAGCAAATGTCCTGGCTTCAATGCCTTAAATATCTTATACCAATATCTCTCTCTAACAGCCTCCTATTATGCGTCTGATAAGAGCGGATTAGCTTTGAGTAATTTGCGAAGCACATTTGGAATATGCTCAAGCCCAGCATATTGTCGCACCCGGCTGGGCATTTCCTCGGTCATATTAATCGAATGGTATCTTCTACGACGATCGTTGCTGGAAGCGTATCCAAAGGTCCGTAGAGTTCGCGACGGGTGGTCTGTCGCTTCGGCAGGAATGTCGGGAGCGTGGGTACGCGGAGTGTGTAGGCTGAGTACTGGGACCCAGTCGTACTCAAATATACACTGTCTTTGTGCCAGTCTCCCGATACACGCCGAAGCGACATATCACCCGTCGCGAATAGTGTTAGCAAAATGACTCGACAGCATCAACATAGTACAAGCCAGTGTGATCTTGCATAATTTTACACTGGCAGGCCTATTTTTCATTCAGCGCAGCCCATGACTCGTCAGTCCGGTCAGCGGATAGCGAGCTTGCTTGCCGGGATTCCCACCGCCGCGTGCAGAGGGTAGTCCCCCCCTTGCGGGGAAGCACGACTACCAGTGCCCGAAACGTAAGGGCTGTTCATGTTACATGATTTCACTTTCAAATGATGGTTTGGAAGTCAAAAGATTTGGTTGCCAAACAATCCACTAACTATGCAACTATGCGCCGGAATTGTTGAACAATGGTGATAATACTTGTAGATACCGCCTACAGTCACAACCGGGGGCATGGCGAAACTGGGCGGGTGGCGAACAGGGATACTTCATGGGCAAAAATTGATTCCCTGAGGTTAGGGTTACGAAAAATTACTAAGAATTATTCCCTGTTCGCCACCC